>OGCL01000034.1_pt1 | contig 155489 bp, 134 predicted proteins | sample 1570041 | NCBI WGS metagenome assembly OGCL01 (sample SAMN06266162, study PRJEB24511) | hot springs metagenome | isolation source: Hot spring water | place: South Africa: Limpopo | collected 2015-06-22
AAGCAGATAGGCGAGGAAGCGAGCACCGCGCAACGCAGCGATTCGCCCGCGCAGCAATTTGTTCAGCGTTTCCCTAGGGGAACGCTGAAGACAGCAGCGAGCGGGATGAAGCGCAAGGCGCAGGCGCGAAGAGCTATCGGATAGATCGGCAAGGAAGCACGCGCCGCGAAACACAGCAGATGGCTCGCCGCAGTCGTCTTTCAGCGGCCTGCCCCGGCTCGGCTCACGACCGCCCGGCAAGCAGCGGATCGAGGCCGCCGGCGCGATCGAGCGCAGCCAGATCATCGAAGCCGCCTACGTGCGTGCCACCGATGAAGATCTGCGGCACCGTTCTACGGCCAGTCAGCGCCGTCATCTCGGCCCTGCGTTCGGGCTCGAGGTCGATACGTATCTTCTCGATCTCGGTCACGCCCTTGGCACGCAGCAGGCGCTCGGCGTTGATGCAGTACGGGCAAACCGCCGTCGCGTACATGCGAACCGGGCTCACGCTACCTTCTCCACCGGCAGGCCAGCCTCGGCCCACGCCTTGAACCCACCGTTCAAGTTGTACAGCTCGGTGAAACCGGCCGACTTGAGAATGCCACCGGCCATCAGCGAGCGCTGGCCGCGTGCGCAGTAGACGATGAGCGGCTTGTCCTTGGCCGCCTTGATCTCGCCGACACGGTCCTTCAGTTGCGACAGCGGGATATGGGTCGCCCCGACGATCTTGCCGCCGCTCATCTCGCGCGCCTCCCGGATGTCGAGCACGCTCGCATCCTCGCGGTTCAGCAAGTAGGTGAGCCGCGTGTTGCCGATCTCCTTCATGCCCGAGGAGCGTCGCTGGATCAGGGGAAACAGCAGCATCGCCCCAGACAGGAACATGATCAGGACGAGCATCCAATTGTTGGCGAGAAACTGCATGGAGGACGGTCTCGACGGCGCGGAGCCTACAATTTTAGGTCTCGCCGCATTTCTCGGACGACGACTTCTGCTGTGACCCTCCCGCGGCCTGTGCCCACCCTGCTCGTCATTCTCGATGGCTTCGGCCACCGGGATCCGGCGCCCGACAACGCCATCAGCCTCGCCAACACGCCGACCTGGGATCACCTGCTCAGCAGCCATCCGTGGGGGACGATCGATGCCAGCGAACATCACGTCGGGCTGCCGCGTGGCCAGTTCGGCAATTCCGAAGTCGGCCACTTGAACCTGGGTGCCGGCCGCATCGTCTACCAAGATCTGACCCGCGTCGACCGGGCGCTCGAAACCGGCGAGTTCGCCACCAACGAAGCTCTCGTCGGCGCCTGTCGAGCCGCCGTGGCGAGCGGAGGCACGCTGCACGTACTCGGCTTGCTCTCGCCCGGCGGCGTGCACTCTCACGAGCGCCACATCCATGCGATGCTTCGGCTCGCAAAGTCCCTCGGTGTGCCGCGCATCGCGCTGCACGCCTTCCTCGATGGCCGGGACATGCCTCCCCGCAGTGCGTTGCCATCGATCGAGGCCGCCGAGCGCGTCTGCGCTGAAACTGGCGCCTGCATCGCATCGATCAGCGGCCGTTTCTACGCGATGGATCGCGATCGCCGCTGGGAGCGGGTCGCTCCCGCCTACGCGGCCATCGTCGAAGGTCGCGCCGAGCACAGAGCGCAGAGCGCGGCCGCTGCCCTGGCAGCCGCCTACGCGCGCGACGAAAGCGACGAATTCGCGCAGCCGACCGTGATCGGAGCGGGCGCGCCGGTCAAAGACGGCGACGCGGTGGTGTTCATGAACTTCCGCGCCGATCGCGCGCGCGAACTGACCTCAGCGCTGACCGACCCCGGCTTCAGCGGTTTCGAACGCCGGCGGCCACAACTGGCTGCCTTCGCCTGCCTGTCCTTCTATGGCGATGCCTATGCCCACTTGCCGACCGCTTTTCGCAACGAACCGGTGATCGACGGGTTCGGCGAGGTGCTCGCCCGCGCCGGGCTCGCGCAGCTGCGCTTGGCGGAGACGGAGAAGTACGCGCACGTCACCTACTTTTTCTCTGGCGGTCGCGAGCAGCCCTTCGCCGGCGAGGAACGCATCCTCGTTCCCTCGCCCAAGGTCGCCACCTACGACCTGCAACCGGAAATGAGCGCGCCCGAGGTCACCGACCGTCTGGTCGAGGCGATCCGCTCCCGCCGCTTCGATGCCATCGTCGTCAACTACGCGAACGGCGACATGGTGGGTCATACCGGTGTACTCGCGGCGGCGATCAAGGCCGTGGAGACGATCGATGCCTGCCTCGCCCGAGTTCTTGCGGCCGCAGCCGCTACGGGGACGGAAGTCCTGATCACGGCCGATCACGGCAACTGCGAACAGATGACCGATCCCGAAGCCGGCCAGCCGCACACTCAGCACACCACCGACCGCGTACCGTTCGTCTATGTTGGCAGACGCCCCAACGTCCGCGTCCGAGCCGGCGGCGCACTGCGCGACGTCGCCCCGACGCTGCTCGATCTGATGGGCCTGACCAAGCCGACGGCGATGACCGGAGAGACTCTGCTCGTCGGCGGCTGAGCCCGTACGCGCGGCCGGCGCTTCTGCGTTGGTGCTTCGGCGACCTATGGCGCGATCCGCCCCGCCAGTTCGGGCACCAGGGTCGCAACCGGACGGCCGTCGAAATGCCGCATCAGGTTCTCGACGCAGAGTGCCCCCATCGCCTGGCGTGTCTCATGTGTGGCCGAGGCCACGTGCGGCAGCAGCACCACGTTGTCGCGTCCCATCAACGCGGCGGGCACGTTCGGCTCATCGGCAAACACGTCCAGTCCGGCGCCGCCCAACGTACCGGCTTCGATGGCAGCCACCAGAGCCTGCTCGTCGACCACGGAGCCGCGCGCCACGTTGATCAGCACGCCCTTGGGGCCAAGGGCCGCCAGCACGGCGGCATCGATCAGCTGGCGGGTCGCATCGCCGCCGGGCGTGATGACGATCAGCACGTCACTTGCCGCAGCCAGCTCGACGAGGGAAGCCACGTAGGGCCAGGGCGCGTCCAGCTTGAGCGAACGGCTGTGGTAGAGGATGCGCACCTTGTGGGCAAGCAGCCGTTCGGCAATGGCTCGGCCGATGCGGCCGAGACCTACGATGCCGACCGTTTTGCCCGCAAGCGAATGCGTCAGCGGAAACGCGCCGCGCAACCAATCGCCGCGCTCGATGAAGCGATGCGCCGCTACCAGTCGGCGCATCGCCATCAAGGTGAGCGCGATGGCGGTGTCGGCAACCTCGTCATCCAGCACCCCGGGGGTGTGCGTGACCTTGATGCCGCGCGCCGCACAATGCTCGACCGGGATGCCGTCGTAACCAACGCCGAACACGCTGATGATCTCGAGGGCGGGAAAGCCTTCGAGCTGCTCCGGGGTGACGCGGGAGCCGCCGAAGGCGACCAGCCCGCGAATCCTTGAACCGACGCTCGCCACCAGCGCAGCGCGCGCCGCCCGGTCGCCGGCGCCATGCAGGTCATGCACTGCGAAGCGCTCGCCAAGCGGCTCGGCGATGAAACGCGGCAGCGGTGCGATGTTGACGATGTCAGGCTTCATGGCGGGCCAGCAGGGCCGCGATCAAGCCGGCATCCCCGGGCTCGGTGGCGATGACCTCGGCGAAGCCAAGGTGCCTGGCGTGTTCTGCGATGCGCGGATGGCTGGGGTAGAGCGGCAACGCGCGCAGCCGCATGCTCGCCTCGGGTGGAAACGCGGCGATGGTCACATGAAGGTGGTCGAGCGCCTCGGCGCTCATGACCGACAGAGCATCGAGGCCGCCCGCCACGGCCAGGCTGGCGAGCCCTTCGTGCGGACCGGCGGGCGGTCGGCTTCGGTAAGCCGGCACGACGGTGACCTCGGCGCCGCGCGCAGCGAGTGTCGCAGGTAGCAGCTCGCGTCCGCGCTCGCCGCGAAAGAGTACGATGCGGCGTCCGCGCACCTGCGCTTCGGCCAGGGCGGGCAGCGCAAGAAGGCCCTCGCTGTCGAAGCGCTCGGCCGGTACCGCCACCTCGACGATGCCGCAGGCAGCGAGCGCTTCGGCCGTGCCCGGCCCCGGCGCGAAGACAGCAACCGACGACGGCCAGGCCAGCGGACTCGCACCGAACGGTGCCAGCACCATCTCCGCCGCGCTCGGGCTCACGAAGATGGCGGCATCGAAGCGGGCGAGATCCGCTCTTGCCTTGGCCAGGGGCTCTGGATCACCCGGCGGTTCGATCACCTGCATCGGCACGACGATCGGCGTGGCGCCGAGCGCCGCCAGGCGCGCCGCGGTTCGAGCCGCCTGCAACGCCGGTCGGGTGACGAGTATTCGCAGACCTGATAGCGGCCCCTCGACCGGCGTCGGTGCTGGACCCAAGTGAAAATCAAACTTCGTCTGCATGGCTCAAGCTCTTGCGGTGAGTTGCTGAATCACCCGGTCGGCGCCCTGCGCGAGTAACGCCTCGGCCACCGTGCGGCCGAGAGCTTCCGGCGCGTCGGGAGTGCCGAAGGCTTCAGCCTCGACGATGACGCTGCCGTCCAGATTCGCCACCAGCGCCCGCAGGTGGAGTGGGCTCGCGCCATCCACCCAGTCGGCATAGGCTGCAATCGGCAACTCGCAGGATCCGCCAAGGCGGCGGGAGACTTCGCGCTCGGCCAGGCAGCAGATCGCCGTCGGCGCATGGTCGAGCTCGGCGACGATTTCCGCCGTCTCTTCGTCGTCGCTCAGGATTTCGATGCCGAGCGCTGCTTGTCCCGGCGCGGGCAACGACACCTCGACCGGCAGGCATTCACGGATGCGCGCCTCCAGCCCCAGGCGCCGCAGCCCAGCGGCGGCCAGGATGAGGGCATCGAAGGCGCCGGTGTCCAGCTTGGCAAGACGGGTGCCGACATTGCCGCGCACCGGCACGAACTCGAGTCCCGGGAAACGGCGCTTGAGGACGGCCGCCCGACGCAGGCTGGAGGTGCCGACGCGCGCCCCGGCTGGCAAGGCCGCGAGCGTCGGCGCCTGCCCGCTGACGAACGCGTCACGCGGATCCTCGCGGGTGAGGACGGCCGCGAGTGTGAACCCCTTGGGCAATTGCATCGGCACGTCTTTCAACGAATGCACGGCGAGATGCGCCCGGCCTTCGGCCATGGCGACCTCGAGTTCCTTGACGAACAGGCCTTTACCCCCCACTTTCGAGAGCGCGCGGTCCAGGATTTGGTCGCCCCGGGTCGTCATGGGTTCGAGGCGGACCTCACGCGGCGCCACTACACTCACCAGTTCCCGCTGCACGTGGCGCGCCTGTGCCAAGGCGAGCGGACTTTCGCGGGTGGCGATGATCAAAGGTTCAGACATGCGCGCAGCAAAATCAGGACAAGAGACAATCGTATCGGTTCGGCGCCGTGCGCTTGTCGCGTTGCTACCGCTCGCTGCGGTCGTACCGGGTTCGCCTCGCCCGGTCGTGGCGCAGACGTCGAGCCTGCCGCCGCCATCTAGCCGGGAATGGGAGCGCATTCTGCCGGCTGCCACCGATCTTGCTGCGGATGGGCGTCGAGCCCGCACTGAAGGCAAACCTATTTTGCTGTTCTTCAGCCTCACCGGCTGCGCCTTCTGCCGCGGGGCGCTGCGCGAGGTGATCGTACCGATGTACCGTGACCCGAAGTGGTCGAACCGGATGCTGTTCCGCCAGATCACCATCGACCACACGACACCGCTGGTCGATTTCGATGGCAGAAAGGTCCGTCCGATCGACGTCGCCAGCCGACTGGACGGTCGCTTCACGCCGACCGTCATGATGCTGAACCCGGATGGACGGCGGCTTGGCGATGCGGTGGTCGGCATCGCCAACTTCGATTTCTACGCAAGTTACGTCGAGACCATGGTCGACCGCGCACTGGCCGAGATGTCGGCCCGCAAGTCATGACGTGGTTTCTCTATTTCGCAAGTGCGCTGACGGGCGTGCTGTCCGGCGGCGCTTTCGGATATCTGCTCGGCTTTTTGCTGTTCCCCAAGCAGAAGGACTGGATGTTCGCCTTCGGAGTATTGGGGGCCATCGTCACAACGCTCCTGCTTTTCCGCCTCGCCCGATGGCTGCAACGGGCGATGCGGGACGATCGAAGTGCCGGGAAAGGATCGTGAAAAAGGGCGCCGAAGCGCCCTTTCACTCGATCGGAGACTCGATGCGGCTGTCGGCTGCCCGGGGGACTCAATAGCCGCCGCGCTGGCCGCCACCGCGGTAGCCACCGCCGCCCGAACCACGGAAACCGCCGCCGCCGCCGGCGCCGCGCGGCCCACGCGGGCCGCCACCACCCTCTGCGGGGCGCGCTTCGTTGACGACGATCGGCCGGCCCTCGAGTGCCTTGCCGTTCATGCCGGCGATTGCAGCCTGAGCAGCGGCATCGGTGGCCATGGTGACGAAAGCAAAGCCGCGCATGCGGCCTGTCTCGCGATCCATCGGCAGATGGACGTCGGCGACTTCGCCGAAGGCGGCGAACTCGGAGCGGATCAAGTCAGGTGTGGCGCGGAAACTGATGTTTCCAACGAAAAGACGATTACCCATTGCGTATCTATCCTCGAATCAAGGGAACAAATGCGCGGATTTCGAGGACTCGGACTGCAACGGCAACGACGGAAACGTGACGCGTGACTCGGGAACCTGGAAACTCGCTGACCGGCTCAGGCACTGTACTTCGTACTTCGCCTGAACCCAAGTGCAAGCATGCCACACTTTCGTCACCTTGCGGGGACCGTTGCCGCGATTTCGGCACGAAATGGCGGGAAAGCCCTGGCTTTGGAGCATTTGATCCAATGAAACGCCGCAAGAGTCTGCCGGCTGGTTGGAGCGCAGCGACCGAGACCTGTCGAGTCGGCAAGGGAGCCGAAACGACGTCCCGGCCTCGGCTGTCCACGGCAACGACAAGGTCAAGTCCTCCGACCGGCTGGCGTTTCGGAGTCAACACCGCATAAGGGGACGATTTACCCGCGCTGCCAGTCAATCCTACGGCCCCCTGAAAGGGGGACCTGGAACCCGACGGCTTCCGGGCTGGTCATGCCATGACTTGAGATCGTCACCCGCTGCCGCTACATTCTCGCCCGCGCATCGAGTCGTGTCGTTCGCGCGGCACGCACACTCTTGATGGAGGACTTTCAATGAGCTCTGAGAACATTTCCACCCTGCCAAGCGCTGGCTCTCTGGCGGCCGCGCAGAACCGCGTGCTGCGTAACACGCTGGTCTTGCTTGCGATTTCGCTCGTTCCCACGGTTGCGGGCGCCGCCCTAGGCCTTGCGCTGGGATTTCGTGGCTTCGGTGCCTGGTGGCTGAACCTGATCGGCCTGCTGGCCATCGCCTTCGGCTTCAGCTATGCCATCGAACGCACCAAGAACTCCGGCGCTGGCGTCGCCGTACTACTCGGCTTCACCTTTGTGATGGGCTTCTGGCTCGCGATGCTGCTCGGGCGCGTCCTCGACCTTAAGAACGGCGCCACCCTGGTGATGTATGCGTTCGGCGGCACAGCGGTCATCTTCGCCGCGATGGCTGCGATTGCGAGCACGCTCAAGAGATCTCTCACCGGCATGGGCCGGTTTCTCTGGATCGGTTTCCTGGTGATCCTGCTGGCCGCGATCGGCGCGATCGTGTTCCAGATCCCGGCCTTGATGGTCACGGTCTCCGTTCTCTTCATCGGCCTGTTCTCCGCCTGGATCGTCTATGACCTCAACCAGATCATCACCGGCGGCGAGACGAACTACATCAGCGCCACGCTGTCGATCTACATCAATCTGTTCAATGTGTTCTCGAACCTGCTGTCGCTGCTCGGCATCACCGGCGGCGACGACTGAGCTAAGACGCGCGCGCCGAGCGTGCAAGGGCGCCGCGGGCGCCCTTTTTTGTTAGCGGGCCGTCAAGAAAACACTGCGGTCGGCCATCTGCTGTTTTGCGCGGCGTTGGCTACGCCGCGCCTGTGTTTCGGCAGACATGATTTTGCCTTCGCAACGGTTGGCCTACGCCGCAACGGCGTCGCTCCCTCGCCCATCTGCTTGATATGTCTCGGTCGCTGCGCTGCGTGCGCGTCGCGCCTCATACCGCTCGCCGCTTTCGTCAGCGTTTCCTTTGAAGCCGACTGTATGGTCGGGGGCGAGCGCCAATTTCAACTTGGTTGGCTCCACTGGGCCCGCTAGCGGTGACGCCAGCCGCGTCCGGCTGCGCAACGCCGGTGCACCGCATCGACGCATATGCAGGGCTGCGCGTCGTGGAGGCGGCGGGGTAACCCGTCACGCGCGACTGTGGCCGATTCGACCAACGCACCTGACGGCGCCGGCCCGCCGGCGGCGGACCGGATTGCCCAGCCTCAAGGAATGCGCCCGCCCGCCAGGTCCACCAGCTCCACCCGCCGGTTCTTCGCCTTGCCGTCGTCGCTGGAATTACTGGCCACCGGCGCGGCAAAACCGACGCCGACCGGGTGCAGCCGCCGCCGGTCCACGCCCAGCTGGGCCAGCCGCGCCACCACCGCCTCGGCGCGACGCTGAGACAGGCCGCGGTTGTAGTCGAAGCTGCCGGCGGTGTCGGTGTGGCCCACCACCAAGATACTAAGCTGCGAGCGCTCGCGCATCAGCTTGGCGATCTCGGTCAGCGTGGGTTCGGCCTCAGGCTGGATTTGCGCCGAATCGTGCGCAAACAGGATACCGTACAGAGCCACGCGGCCATCGCGTCCTATGGACTGCGCCATCTCGCTGCTGGTGACCAGTTGCATGCGCTGTTCGCGCGCCTTCACGTCGATGACGTCCACCCGCGCCAGCACCACGCCCTGGGGCAGCCGTTGTCCGCCACGGGTAATCTCCCAGTTGCTTTGGGTGTTGATGGCGAAGTAGCCGCTGATCCAGCGCTCACCCCCGCCGGGCGCGGGCCCCCGCGCGGCGAAGTAGCCGGCCTTGGCCTCGTCCGTCACCTGCAGCGGCCACTGGGCCCGCTCCTCCGGCGTGCCGTAAGTACCCTTCATGCCCAGCACATCGCGGGCGATCTGGTTGTTGTAGCCCACGGTCTCGATAGCCTCGCCGATGCCCGAGAACAGGACCTGGAACCCGCTGGCCTTGAGTTCGCTTTCATAGTTGCGCAGCGCTTCCAGCGTGCCCATCTGGTCGGGCAGGCGGTAATAGGTGGTCATGCGCCGACCCTCGACGGTTTCGCTCTTGAACGGCCGCAGCTGCATTCGCGCGGCATCCCAACGCACAGGCTCGAGTGCGAATCGGAGCTGGTCGAAATCGGCCCTGGACTGGAACACGATGGTCGAGCCGGTTATGCGCTTGAGGCTCGGCGGGTCGGCGGTACCGGCCATGTCAGCCGCCTGGGCCGCCAGGGCCACTGCTGCAATGCCGGCCGCCAGCAGTGCGCGGCAGCGGCGCGCCTTGGTGGGAAAGGACAAGGAAAGCATGGGCCGATTCCCGGATTGCGTCGATCGTGGGAGCGTATTGTGCCACCCCGCCCACGCCCCTGCATGGCCAGTACGCGCAACCCACGGGCCTCCCGGCACGGCCGGCTCCGTCGCGGCGGTCGGGCCGGGCGGTAAGCGATTTTGTCTATGAAAACGCTGGAAAAAGCGGTGAGCGGGAGGAAGCGCACGGCGCACAGAGCGCAGCGACCGAGACATATCGAGCAGATAGGCGAGGGAGCGAGCACCACGCAACGCAGCGATTCGCCCGCGCAGCCATTCATTCAGCGTTTCCCTAATCGTTGCAAGCCATGGTCGTGCCTTGTGCCGAAGCCAGCACCGCGTCACGCAGCGCTTCCTTTCGGCGTTCAATGGCGGCGAGCCGTGAGGCGGCCGGCGAATGCCTCGATCTTGCGCGTCGGGCCCGACACGATCAGCACATCGCCGGCGATTGGCGTGGTCGTCGGCGAGGCATGCTCGAAATCGGTCTGCGGGCGTTTGACGCCGACGACCGTCACCCCGAACAGCTCCCTGACCCGGGTTTCGGCCAGTGAGCGCCCGACGATCTCTTCCGGTGCGTGGATTTTCGCGATCGCAAAGCCGTCGTCGAACTCGATGAAATCCATCATCCGGCCAGTGATCAGATGCGCCACCCGCTCGCCCATGTCCGCCTCGGGATAGACCACATGGTGCGCGCCGATGCGCTGGGCGAGACGGCCGTGCTCCGGCGACACCGCCTTCACCCAGATGTCCGGGATACCGAGTTCCGCGAGCGCCATCACGCACATCAGGCTGGCGGCGAGATCGCCGCCGATGCCGACGATGGCGTGCGCGAAGTCGGCGGCGCCGAGTTGTCGCATCGCCTGTACGTTGGTGGCATCGATCTGCACGACGTGGCTCAACTGGTCGGCCCACTGCTGAACCGGTTCGGCGCGGCTGTCGACACCCATGACATCGTGACCAAGTCGCATCAGCGAATCGGCCACTGCGCCGCCAAAGCGACCGAGCCCGATCACGAGAACGCTGTCGCCGCGCGCGAAAGAGTACTGCTCGGTAAACAATCTAGCCAACAAGGGGTGCCTCCTCGGGGTAGCGGTAGGACAACCGGCGCCCCGATAGCAGCAGCGCGACGGCAAGGGTTACAGTGCCCACGCGGCCCAGAATCATCAGCAGCACGAGCACGCCTTGCGCGCCCGCGGGCAGTTCCTGCGTGATGCCGGTCGTCAGGCCGACGGTTGCGAAGGCCGAAATCACCTCGAAGATCACCCGATCCACCGCGTGATCGGTCATCGCGAGGATCGCCAGCGTGCCGACCGAGACGGTCGCGCTTGCCAAGACGAGCACGGTGATTGCCTGACGCTGGGTCGCAGCACTGATACGGCGTCCGAACACCTCGGCGTCCGGCCGCCCGAGCACTTCGGCATAGACGATCGCCAACAGCACCATCGCAGTGCCGACCTTCACGCCGCCCGCCGTTCCACCGGTGCCACCGCCGACGAACATCAGCAGATAGTGCAGTCCGACCGCTTCGTGCGTCAGTGCGCCAATGTCGACGGTGTTGAACCCGGCCGTTCGCGCCGACACCGAGGCAAAGGCGGCATTCAGCAGTCGGTCGGGCCACGGCATCGCACCAAGAGTGCGTGGATTGCTCCACTCTGCCGCCGCAATCATGACGAAGCCGAGCAAAAGAAGAAGGCCGCTGCCGAGCAGAGTCAGCTTGGTATGCAGAGACCATCGCCGCGGCGTTCGGTAGCGCTGCTTGAGATCGTAGTACACGGGAAAGCCGATGCCGGCACCGACGATCGCCAGCATCACGGGCAACAAGACCCAGGCGTCAGAGGCATAGCGGGTCAGACTGTCTTCGTGAATTGAGAAACCGGCGTTGTTGAAAGCCGAAACGGCGTGGAAGATGCCGCTCCAAAGCGCCTGCGGCCAGGCCAGCCCGTGCCCTAGAGCCAGTCGCGCGGTGAGCATGACGGCCACGACGGACTCTACGACAAGCGTCACCCCGAGCACTGTGCGCGCCACCCCGACCACATCGCCCAAGGCAAGCACATGGGACTCGGTCTGCGCGGCCAGTCGCGCCGACAGCCGGACCGAACGGCTGACCAGCACCGCAAGCAGGGTGGCGGCCGTCATCATCCCGAAACCGCCCAGTTGGAACAAGGCCAGGATGACGCCTTGGCCGAAGGGCGACCAGTACGTCCCGGTATCGACGATCGTGAGCCCGGTGACGCAGACCGCCGAGGTCGCGGTGAAGATCGCCACCATCAGCGGCGCCGCCTCCGGTCCGGTGCGCGACACCGGCAGGGAAAGCAGCGCGGTCCCGGCCGCAATCGCGATCAGGAACAGGGCAACGACCGCACGTGGCGGATTGATGAAGTGGCGCAAGGCGATCAACGGCCACCCACGCAGATGGCGGCAGGATCGCTCGCCCCGCGTCGGACATGTGCAATGAGTGTATGCCGATACGGCCCAACAGTGCTGCTGCCAGTGCGACTCTTGCGCGGCCTGCACACGCATCGCGCCGGGGGCGGTCGCACGCGTCCGGTGCCTGACGAGTCATGCTGCATAGAATCCGCCCGAATGGAAGCACCGGCTACTGCGGCGCCCGCCGTCGATTCCGCCCCAGCCGTCGGCCGCGAACGGCGCGCCCTGCCCTTCTCGCTGTCGCGTACCGGCAAGCGGCTGCGCAACATCGTCGGTGCGGCGGTGCGCGACTTCGGCATGATCGCGGAGGGCGATCGTGTCATGGTCTGCCTCTCGGGCGGCAAGGACAGCTACACGCTGCTCGACCTTCTGATGGCGCTGCGCCTCGTGGCGCCCGTCCAGTTCGAACTTATCGCGGTCAATCTAGACCAGAAGCAGCCGGGCTTTCCGGCTGACGTACTGCCGCGTTACCTGGCGTCGCTCGGTGTCGCCTTCCGCATCGTCGAGCAGGACACCCATTCGATCGTCGAGCGGGTGCTGCCCGAGGGCAAGACCAAATGCTCGCTGTGCTCTCGCCTGCGGCGTGGGATCCTCTACCGCACAGCGAGCGAACTGGGGGCGACCAAGATCGCCCTCGGCCACCATCGCGACGACATCCTCGAGACTTTCTTCCTCAATTTGTTCTACGGCGGCAAACTCAAGGCGATGCCGCCCAAGCTGGTCTCGGATGATGGCCGCCATGTGGTGATTCGACCTCTCGCTTACGTGCGTGAGGCGGACATCGTCGGCTACGCGGCGGAACGCGGCTTTCCGATCATCCCGTGCACGCTCTGCGGCAGTCAACCCAACCTGCAGCGCGAAGTCGTCGGGCGTATGCTCGCGGAATGGGATGCGCGCCACCCTGGACGGCTCGAGACGATGTTCCGCAGCCTGCAGCATGTTGTGCCCTCGCACCTTGCCGATCCGAAGCTTTTCGACTTCGTCGGTCTGGGCAGGGAAGCATCGTCGAATTGGGAGGAGGAAGGCGACCTGGCCTTCGATGAACCCGCCCTATCGCCAACAGCCTCTTCGCCGTTGGTCCTCCACCCCCGCCCGGCCAACCAAGCCGCCTGACCGCAAGTTCAGCCGACGAGCTGCCTCGACGCAAGTCGTGCGTAGACGGCGCTGTCGGCCAGCAAGGCGTCATGGCTGCCGGAACCGACGATGCGTCCGCCGTCGATCACCACGATGCGGTCGGCTTGCTGCACGGTCGAGAGTCGGTGGGCGATGACGAGCGTCGTCTGCCGCCGAGCGAGCCGGGCGATCGCCTCGTTGACCAGTGCCTCGCTCTCGGCATCGAGCGCACTGGTAGCTTCGTCCAGCAGCAAAATGGGCCGCTCGGCCAGAATCGCGCGGGCGATGGCGACGCGCTGACGCTGCCCTCCCGAGAGCAGCACTCCGCGCTCTCCGAGACGCGTGGCATAACCCTCGGGCAAGCGCTCGGCAAACTCGCTCACATGGGCGGCACGGCAGGCCGCTTCGACCTCGGCATCGGTGGCGTCCAGGCGGCCATAGCGCACGTTGTCGGCCAGAGAGGCCGAAAAGATCGTAGGGTCCTGCGCAACCAACGCAAACTGGCTGCGCCAGGCGCGCGGGTCGGCCTCTCGGGCATCGATCCCATCCACCAGCACGCGCCCACGCTTCGGGTCGTAGTAGCGAAGCAGTAGCTGAAAGACGGTCGACTTGCCGGCGCCGCTCGGCCCCACCAGGGCTACGACTTCCCCGGCCGCGACTTCCAACGAGAAGGCATGCAGCGCCAGCTCGGAGGGACGCGTTGGATAGGAGAAGTCGACTGCGACGAAGGCGATCACGCCAGGCCCGGGAACGACCGCGCGTGGCGATTCCGGAGCGTTGATGTCGCCCGGCGTGGCGAGAAGCTCACGAATGCGTTCGGTTGCTCCGCCGGCGCGCTTGAGTTGACCGAACACTTCGGCGATGGCGCCAACGGCGCCGGCCACGATGACGGCGTAGAAGACGAAGGCCGACAGTTCGCCGGCCGTCATGCGTCCTGCCAGTACTTCGCGCGCACCGAGCCATACGATCAGTGATACAGCGACGAAGGCGAGCACGATCACGATGGCGGAGAGCGCCACCGACAGTCGTTCGCGCGCCATACCTTGCACGAACAACGCATCGAGCGCGGTGACGAAGCGAGCCTGCTCGTGCGCCTCGCGGGCGAAGGCCTGAACGGTGCGCATGCCGCCGATGACCTCACCGGCGCGAGCCATGACCTCAGCGAGCCGATCCTGCGTCATTCGGGCCAGCCGCTTGATGCGCCGGCCCATCAGCACCATGGGAGCGATCACGATCGGTGTCGCGATGATCACCCAAGCGAGGAGTCGAGGTGAGGTTACGGCCAGCATCACCAGCGCCCCCACCATCATCACGAAGTTGCGCAGCGCCCAGGAGAAGGCGTTGGAGATCACCCCATCCAGCGTGGCCGTGTCGGCTGTCAGGCGCGACAGCACCTCACCCGTTCTCTCGCGCTCGAAGTAGCTCGGGGAGAGCGTCAGCAGGTGCGCATGGATGCGCTCGCGCAGGTCGTTGATGACGCGCTGATTGACCCAGGCAATGTTGCTCCACCGGACATACACGCCGATTCCCTGCGCCAGCGCAAGGCCGATCATCACTGCGAGCACCGTGTCGAGTGCCGCCTCGTCGCGAGCGATGAATCCCTGGTCGATCGCGCGCTTGATGCCCTCACCGAGCGCGAGGAAGGCGGCCGCCGCCAGCGCCAGGCCGGCAAGAGCCGCCACCAGTCGCGGCCAATAGGGCCGCATGTGCTGCCAGAGAAAGGCGAGTGTGGCCCATTGTGGGGACGCCACGGCGCGACCGGGTGTGCTTTGCAACGATTCCGCTTTTGCCGGCCTATCCGCTTTCATACGGCGAGGTGAATCAGAAAGAATCGAGAGGGAAGGATCGCCGCCCGCAACCCATGCCATACAGGCCGTCAAAAGACGACGTCGGTGGGTCAACTGCCGTGTTGCGCGGTGTTGGGTACGGCACGCCTGCCCTTCGGCAGGCCTAAACTTGGCTGCGCAAAGGTTAGCCTACGCCGCAACTGCGGTGTCGCTCCCTCGCCTGCGGAAACGCTGAAGAAGGTAGCGAGCGGGATGAAGCGCAAGGCGCAGCGAAGCGTGGCGACCGAGACATAGCAAACAGATAGGCGAGGGAGCGCGCACAGCGCAACGCAGCGATTCGCCCGCGCAGCAATTTATTCAGCGTTTCCCTATCCTTTTGATAGGCCTTTGGTCGCTGCGCTCCGTGCAGCTCGCATCCGGCCATCCTCGCTACGTCTATCAACGGACTGTTACCGGCGCCGACCGCAACTTCGAGCGAGCGGGTCGGGAACTTCTCCGGCGATTAGCACTCTCACCGTCGGAGTGCTAAAACTGGATCCTTGCCGCAACAGCCGAAACAGTCGGGACCCTTACGGGGGCGCCGGCCGTCGCTTGGTGAATGTTCGGCTGGCTCCAGACCTTCGTCAGGCGGGCCCGACCGAAAAGGGGGCCTGGCGAATGTGAGTGCACGCTCGCCTTATTTGCAGCGCGCCGTCCGCGAGCATCGACGGCATTCATCAGTGAGGGAATCGCCATGACGCACCCGACCACAACGCTCAATTTCCCGGTTCCAGCCGCGCTCGGCACAATCGATCAGTACGCCGCTGCGGTCAACAAATACCCGCTGCTCACTGCCGAGCAGGAGCACGAACTCGGTCTGCGCTGGAAGTACCTTCAGGACATCGAGGCGGCACGGCAACTGGTGATGAGTCACCTGCGGCTCGTGGTCAGCGTCAGCCGGAACTACCTCGGCTACGGATTGCCGCAGGGCGACCTGATCCAGGAGGGCAACATCGGCCTGATGAAGGCCGTTCGTCGCTTCGACCCGGAGCGCGGCGTTCGGCTGGTTTCCTTTGCGCTGCACTGGATCCGCGCCGAGATCCATGAGTACATCCTGCGCAACTGGCGCCTGGTCAAGGTCGCGACGACCAAGGCGCAGCGCAAATTGTTCTTCAATCTGCGCGCGATGCGGTCGGGCGAGCAAGCGCTGACGCAAACGGAAGCAAAGCGGATCGCGAAAGAGCTCAACGTGAAGCCCGAGGAGGTGTTCGAGATGAACATGCGCCTCGCCGGTCGCGACATGGCCCTGGACGGCACGCCGGAGGATACCGACGACGAGGCCGTCGCGCCAATCGCCTATCTGGCTGCCGACGACGAAACGGCAGATCCGGCACGGGTGACCGAAGCAGAGGAACTGCGACGGCTCCACACCGAGGGCCTTGCCCGCGCGTTGACCAAGCTCGACGAGCGCTCGCGTGACATCATCACGCGCCGCTGGCTCGCCGAGGACCATGAAGAAACCCTTCAGCAGCTTGCCGACAAGTACGGCGTATCTGCAGAGCGCATCCGCCAGATCGAGGCCAAGGCCATGAAGCAGATGCGCAAGGAGATCGAAGGCTGACCAGCCATCCTCGGCAGCCAACCGTCGCGTCGCAGCGGCAGACCGGGCAGCGACGCACACGGTATAACGCCGTGTCATGGACGTCACTGCTCTCCTCTGGATTGCCGCGGTCGCGCTGATGACGGTCGGGCTCGTTGGAACCGTCCTGCCCGCGCTGCCGGGTGTCGCGTTCGTGCTCGCCGGCATCGTCCTGGGCGCATGGATCGATGACTTCGTCCGCGTACCGGTCTGGGTGATCTTGCTGTGCGCGCTGCTCGCGGTTGTTGCCTGGGTCAGCGACTACCTCGCCACCGTTCTTGGCGCCCGGCGTGCCGGCGCGAGCACGCTTGCGCTGATCGGTGCCGCCGTGGGGACGGTGGTCGGGCTGCTGATGGGTCTGGTCGGCGTGCTGGTAATGCCGTTCGTCGGCGCAGTGGCGGGTGAACTCATCGTACGCCGCCAGGCGCCGCAGGCCGTCAAGGTCGGTCTGGCCACCTGGATTGGGCTGCTGGTCGGCACGATCGTCAAATTCGTGCTCGCCTGCACGATGATCGGGCTGTTCGTCGGCGCGCTGCTGGTCTGAGGAAACGCTGAATAATTGGCTGTGCGGGCGAACCTCGGCGTTGCGCTTCATCCCGCTCGCTGCTTTCTTCAGCATTTTTCCCCAAAGTAAATGACGGTCCGCCTCAGGGCATCCGCCGCTTGATCCCTCGCATCAACGTGCCGATCAGTGGCAGCTTCTCATACAGCTCCTCGGCGGCATCCCAGTAGTCGCGGTGCTCGCAGACACGGCCGTCGTCGGCCAGGCGAAGATGTGTGGCGCCGCGAATCGTCAGTTCGGTGTCGGGACGGTAACGGCGGAATCGAAAGTGAAATTCCCAGGTCAGGAAGCCTTCCCGGCCGTCGGGCGACGCCGCGGCGGCGGTGACGACGAAACGCGGCGTAAGGGTGGTCGCATACATGTGCCGAAAGATGCCGGCGATCGCATCGGTGCCGCAGACGTCGTTGAACGGATCCTTGAAGCGGGCGCGCTCGGTGTAGATCTCGCCGATTCGGTCGAGCGCGGCCTCGTCGAGGCCCTCGTAGAAGCGGACGACCGGCTGCAGCACCGTTGGCCAGGCCGCCGCGCTCATAACCCAGTTGCCTTGCGGATGGCGCGAAAGTAAAGACCATAGGGCAAGTGGCGCAGCAGCCTGAGCTGTCGCGTGAAGGCCTTCGGAAAGTCGATCTCGAAGTCGCCTGCCGCGTACCCCGCAATCATCTGCCGGGCCGCTTCCTCCGGCTCGATCAGGTGCGGCATCGGAAAGTCGTTGCCCGTTGTGAGCGGTGTGCGCACAAACCCCGGGTTCACCACCGACACGCCAATGCCACGCGGCGAGAGATCGAGCCAAAGCGCCTCGGCGAAGTTGATCATCGCGGCCTTGGACGGACCGTAGACGGCCGCCTTCGGCAGCCCGCGGTAGCCGGCCACCGAGGAGACGATCGACAGGTGGCCACTGCCCTGCTCGAGATAGTGGCGAGCGATCAACGCGCTGGCGTTCATCGCGCCGTAGACATTGGTCTCGATCGTGCCGCGGATGACCGCTGGCGAAAGCTCCCAGGCGCGCAGCGGCTGATAGGTGCCTGCCATGACCACGCCCACGTCCAGGCCGCCCCAGGCCTCGACGATCGCCGCGAGTGCCGCTTCAATCGCATCGGCATCGGTGATGTCGAGCGGCTGCACCAACGCGGCGGCCGACTCCCCAAAGGCCTTCGCCAGAAGTTCGCGGCGTCGGGCCGAGACGGCCACTCGGGCGCCGCGCTCGAGCAGTTCGCGCGCAAGCGCCAGACCGATGCCGGTCGAGGCACCAATGACCCAGACACGAAGTCCGCGCCAATCGCGAATGGGGGGATTGAGGCTCATTGCTTGTAGAAGGTGATCAGCACTTCGCCGAAGTGGATGCCGAATTTCGAGAAGCGTGCCCGATTGATCATCACGCGCTCGTCGAGCTGCCACATCCAGTCATCGAAATCGAGCGCCCAGCCGCCCTGTGCGTCCGGGAGACGAAGTACATAGCGCCAGTTGAGCGCGTTGCCGGCGGCCTCGCCGCGGGCCTCCCCGACTACGTCGGCCGCGGTTCCGACGTAGCGGTCACCATCCTTCCGAATGGTCCAGACGCGCCTCTCTTTGCCGCCGTCGGCATACACGAAGTCCTCGTCGAGCGTCAGCACGTTTCCGTCCCAGCGGGCGGTCATGTCGACACGCATGCGGCGGATGACCTTGCCGGAGCGATCCTGGACGACGCCGTGGGCGACCAGGCGTCCGTCGAAGTAGGTGCGCATGTCGAACTTCGGCCGCTCAGCGGCGTAGTCCTGCACGGTCACGCTCGCGCAGCCGGCGAGCAACCAGAGGATCAGGAGCCAAAGCAGAGGTAGGGGCGACTTCATGTTGCGGCCTCGGAGAGTCGGCGGTTGAAACGAAGCAGGATGGCGAGAGCGAAAAGCTTCAGCGCGCAGGGGAAGAGCGTATAGGCGATGGTCAGCGCGCCGAGATTGGAGGTGGCGTCGCCCTCGCGATAGCCGAACCACGCCACCGCCGGCAGCGCGACGCCGGCGGCGAGTGCCAGGTTCGCCTTGGTCACGAATGCCCACACTCCAAAGTAGCTGCCGGAGAGCGCCTGCGTGCCTCGCCGCGCGATCGCATCGGCGAGCAGCGAAGGCGGCAGAGCGAGATCGGCACCGAGAGCGATGCCGGTTGCGATGCAGACAAACAGGAACGGCACGCGGTCGCCGGCGCCGAAGGTGATGGCCCAGCAGAAGCCGGCCACGGCGAGCAGCATTCCGATCGCCCAGGCGCGCACCTTGCCGATGCGACGCGCAAGCCAGACCCAGAGCGGCATGGCGGCCGCGCCAGCGAGAAAGTAGGCGACCAGAAACACCGGCTCCCAGTCCTTGGCAGCCAGCACATCCTCGACGAAGAACAGCAGCAGCGTGGCCGGAATGGCCGATGCGATGCCGTTCAGCGCAAACACGGCCAGCAGCGCCCGGAAGCGGGTGTCGTGCAGCACCGTGGCGAGCGCGCTGCCGTGCGGTGCCGGCCTCTTGGCCTCGCTGACCCGCCAGAGCAGGGCGAGCGTGACGGCGAGCGCCGCCACGAACACATAGGAGAAGCGGGCGAGCCCGGTTGCGTTGTTGCTCTCGCCGCCCCCCAGCAGCGCCGGCAACGCGGCGGCGAGCAGCACGCCGGCGAGCCCTGCGGCCTCCCTGCTTGCGGTGAGGGTTGTGCGCGCGGCCGGGCTGCGCGGCCGCTCGGCCCCCCAGGCGCCATGCGCGATGGTTGCGAGGCTGAAGCCGAGGTAGACCAGGATCAGGGCAACAGTCAGCCAGACCCAAAGCGGCAGCATTCGCCATGCCGGATTGAGCAGCATCAGCATCCCCCCGGCCAGAACGATCGAGGCGAGCAGACACGCCAGGTGACGTGACGGCAGGGCGTCACTCCAGCGCCCGAGCAGAGGGTCGATCAGTGCATCGGCGAATCGCAGGACGAGCAGCAGCAGCCCGAGGCCGGCCAGCGGCAGGCCCAGTTCGGCGTACAGCTTCGGCACCTGCACATAGATCGGCAAGGCCGCCATCGCGAGCGGCGCAGCGAACAGGCTGTAGCGGGCCAGTTCGAGCCGCGTGAGTTCCGCCGTCGGCACCTGCAGGCTCATCGCGCGCCGATCAGCAGTTCACGAAAGCGCGGCTGCGAGGATTTTTCGGATAGCCAGATGGCAAAAAAGGCATCGGCGAAGGCGGCATCCGTCACCTCCCCGCGCATGGCCCCGTTGTAGTAGAAGCGTGCGTGCCGTTCGGCCGTCGCCACACCTGTCAGACGGTCACCCGGTCGAACGTCGGCGAATACACGACGCATCTCGGCAAGCCAGCGCGGATAGACCGCCTCAGACCCCATGCCCTGGCCGCGCATCTCTTCGATCGAGCGCTCGGCCAGCGCCTGTGCGGTGAAGTGGCGCAGGTATTCGATGTCGAGTGCGAACGGGCGACGCGGATCGAATGGGCCGCCGCCTGGTGTCCACAGCCACGCATAGTAGACCTGGAACCCCCACACGCGCAGCAGGCCGCCCCCACGCACGCGCAAATCGGGCAATAGCGTCTGGACTTCGCCCGGCAGCGGCGCGGGGCGTCGCTCGTTGGCCCGGGCTGCCGGGACCGACAATGCCGAAGCAAGCGGCAAAGCCGCCGACAGAAAGGCGCGCCGACGCCGGTTCATTCGCTGGCCTGACACGGGTCCGCGGCTGCCAGCGTGTATTGGCCCACCGTGATCGAGCCGGTGCTGAAGCCGGCGATGCAGTAGGCGAGATAGAAGCGCCACATGCGAATGAAGCGCTCGTCAAAGCCCTGTGCCCGCACGGCATCGATGCGGGCGTCGAAGACAGCCAGCCAGCGGCGAAGTGTCTCGGCGTAATCGGCGCCGAACTCGTAGCGCCCGATCGTGCCCAGCCCGGCCTTTCGGGCCTGCGCCATGAAGCGTTCGGGCGAGGGCAGCATCCCACCGGGAAAGATGTACTGCTGGATGAAATCGCTGGTGCGGGCGTAGCGCTCGAAGCGCCGGTCATCCACGGTAATCACCTGGATGGCGGCACGCGCGCCCGGTGCGAGCGCGCGTTCGACGGCCGTAAAGTATGCTGGCCAGAACTGTTGACCGACCGCTTCGAACATCTCGATCGAAGCGATGCCATCGAAGCGCTCTGGGAACGTTCTGGCGATGTCGCGGTAGTCGCAAAGCGCAATGCGGACGCGATCGGCCAGACCTGCACGGGCGATGCGCTCGATCGCGTAGGCCCGCTGCGATGGCGACAAGGTGACACAGGTGACGCGATAGCCTCGGCGCGCCGCCCGCTCGGCAAAGCCGCCCCAGCCGCAGCCGATCTCAAGCAGATGCCCGCCGGCCGGCGCGTCGAGCTGGGCAAGGATGCGGTCGTATTTGGCATTCTGCGCCTCCGGGAGGTCGCGGGACGGCTCCCCGGCGAAGAGGCCCGCCGAGTAGGTCATCGTCTCGTCGAGCCACAGCCGGTAGAAGTCGTTGCCGAGATCGTAGTGGGCTTCGATGTTGCGGCGCGCCTGACGCCGCGTGTTCGCGCGCAGCAGGTGGCGAAGCCGGAACAACCAATCGCTGAGACCGCGCGAGTAATAGGCCTTGCCGAAGGCATCACCGTTGCGGGCAAGCAAGGTGAGCAGCGCCGCCAGATCGGGCGAATTCCATTGATCCGCCATGTAGGCTTCGGCGAAAGCGACGTCGCTGCCGACGAGTACGCGGCGCGCGAAGGAAGGGTCGTTGATATTCAGAACGGCATGCGGTCCGGTGAAACGCCCGACGATCGTCTCCTCGCGGCCGTCGGGAAAGTGCACGGTCAGCTGGCCGTGTTCGATTCGGCGCAGCATCGTCAACATCAGGCGCGCCGCCAGCGGCAGTCGGGCCGGCGGCGAGCGGCGCGCGAAGGCTTCGGTCACGTCGGTAGCGGAGACGGCAGCGTAGGAGTCGGTACGAGCATTCATGAGCGGGAGAGTCCGGTTGCGCGGGAAACAAGCTTTCCATGGAACGGCACGCGCTTCGACCAAAGTCGCAAGGCATGCCAGTGAATGCGAACGATGACGGCGAGCGCCTGCCATGGGCGGCGCACGGCCTGAGCAAACAGCGCGCGGCGCGTGAGCGGCACTTCGCGGCCGGAGAGGGCCGTCTCCAGCACAGGACCTTCACCATCGTCGTAATCGATGCGTGCCAGCCAGCCGCGCGCCGGGTTCTGCAACGCGAAGCGAAATCGGTAGCCGCCCTCGACGCGGTTGAACGGGGATACGTGCAGAAGTTTCGTCACGCTGAGCGTCTCGCCGTCGCGCACGATGCCCGCACGCCCGGTCAACAGATAGCTGTGCGTTTCGCCGAAGGTGTTGTTGACTTCTGCAAGCAGAGCGTTGACCGCGCCCTGGGCATCGCGACACACCCAGAAGCTGACCGGATTGAAGACGTAACCGAACAGGCGCGGCTGGGTGTAGAGCACGACGGAGCGGCCGTCGGCAAACGGATCGTGCCCAAGGTATGGGCCAATCCTCTCGGCAAACCATTCGCGCAGCGGACGTCCATCCCGGCTGCCATGGTCACGCTCGTGAAAGGAAACCAGGCCCGGCCGGTTGATGGCGAGCGCCGGGGCCGCGCGGCTGAGATCGGCCAGCGGCAAGGCAAGCATGAACATCGGGTAGCGGAAGGCATGCACGCGCGGACGCAGCCGCCGGTGCATGACTTGGCCAATCAAGAGTCCGGGTGTGTCTGTCATGCCTTCATTCCGCCGCCAGCAGGATTGGCTGGCCAGAGCGACGCTCGCGGCTTGCCACGACGCCGGCCGCAGCGCGCAGGCCGCTCTTCAACCCGTCTTCATGGAAGCCGTAGCCGAGCCATGCACCGGCGTACCAGGTCGCGCGCGCACCCTGTAGCGCTTCGATGCGGGCCTGCGCTGCAACGGCCGCGTGGTCGAGCAGCGGATGCGCGTATTCGAACTCGGCGATCAGCGTTCCCGGCGCCGGCTCGCGCGGTGGGTTGAGCGTCTCGAACAGCGGGCGCGTGAACGGCAGCGGCTGCAGGTTGTTGAGCCAGTAGGTCAAGGTGACCGGACGCGCCTGGTCGCGATCAGCCGCCACCTGCAAGTAGTTCCACGAAGACCATGCGCGCCGCCGACGCGGCATGAACGACCCGTCGGTGTGCAACAAACAGCGGTTGGGCTGGTAACGAATGGTTGAGAGCGCGCGGCGCTCCGCCTCGGTCGCGTCGGAGCCGAGGATCGCGAGCGCCTGGTCGCTGTGACAGGCGAGCACCAGCGCGTCGAAGCGCTCGCGCCCGCGCGCGGTCGTCACCCACACGCCGCCCGGCTGTCGCTCCACCCGCAGGACGGGCGTCGCCGCGCGACAATCCGGCAACGCGCGCACGATGCGCTCTACATAGGTGCGCGCGCCGCCGGCGACCGTCATCCAGCGCGGCCGGTTGGCGATTCGCAGCAGCCCGTGGTTGTGGCAGAAGCGAAGCAGCATCGCCAGCTCGAAGGCCCGCACGTCTCGTTTGGGTGTGGACCAGATCGACCCGATCATTGGCCACAAATACCAATCGAACAAGGCGCGTCCGTAGCCACGCTCGGCGAGGAACGCCTCGACGGTGCAGGCAGGAATGTCGCCCGCCTCGACCATCCGTGTCGTTTCGCGGTTGAAGCGCAGGATGTCGGCGAGAAAGCGCAGAAAGCGCGGCCTCAGCAGATTCGATGGCTGTGCGAAGACGGCGGCAACGGAACTGCCGGCCCATTCCACGCCATCGCCGTCGATGCGCGCCGAAAACGACATCGACGAAGGCGCGAGTTCGACGCCGAGTTCGGCAAACAGTGCCAGCAGGTTCGGATACGTGTGGTCGTTACAGACCAAAAAGCCAGTATCGACCGGCGCGGTGATGCCGTCGATCGTCACGTCCAGGGTGGCGGTATGCCCGCCGAAGGTCGGGTTGGCTTCGAACACGGTCGGCCTGATGTCGGCGCGGGTCAAAGCCCTGGCCGCACCCAGGCCGGAAATGCCGGAACCGACGACAGCAACGCGCATGATGACATGTCTCCACGCATCAGATCCCCCGCATCCGGCGGGGCCGGAGGCGGCGGCTGCGGCGCGCCATATCGGCGTTCTTCCGCGCAGTCTCCCTGAAGCCGAATCAGTGCCGGTCAGCGAGCCATTCGCCCCCGGCCGAGCAACTCTGCATACGCAGAATGGTTGTGAATGGATTCGAAGTTCTCACTGGCGACGACGAACTCGCCGATGTCGGTACGCGCCTGACAGGCGAGCGCGATGTCGCGCACCAGGTCCTCGACGAACTTGGGGTTGTCGTAGGCGCGTTCGGTGACATGCTTTTCATCCACCCGCTTGAGCACGGCATAGAGCTCCGCAGATGCTTCCGCCTCGGCGATCTCGATCAGGTCGTCGAGCGTCAGCGCCTCTCCGGCCTCGGCCCGGATCGTGATGTGCGAGCGCTGGTTGTGGGCACCGTAGTCGCTGATCCGCTTGCTGCAGGGGCAGAGGCTCGTGACTGGCACCACCACCTCGAGGTCGAGGCGGCTCACCCCGTCGACGCCGGTTCGGGCAATCCAGGCGGCATCGATGTCGAGCAGACTACGCGCGCCCGAGACAGGGGCGACCTTGTTCCGAAACCAGGTGAAGCGCATCTCCAGGCGGCCGCTTGCGGCCTCGAGCCGCGCGCGCATATGCGCCTCGAGCGCGCGAAAGGCCGCTGGGTCGAGCGCCCGATCGAGCGCATTGACGATCTCGGCGAAACGCGACATGTGCGCCCCCTTGGCATGCTCGGCGAGCCCCACGTCCATCGCGAAACGGGCGATCGTGGCCTGCTCCGACCCGTCCCGACCGACGATGCGTACCGGATGCCGCAGCCCCTGAATGCCGACACGCTGAATCGGCAGATGACGAGCATCGGCCTGACCCTGGGTGTCCTCCAGCGTCATCGGGACCTGGCTTAGAAGGGCTTGCATCGGGGCGTCGAGTGCGTTCATGCGGCAAGTGTAGGGCGGCGCGTCACCGGTCTCGCTCCAGTCGGTAGAGGTTCGGGGAAACGCTGAATAGGTTGCTGCGTCGGTGAATCGCTACATCTTTTCAGCGATTCTCCTTAGCGGCCCAACTCACGCTCGATTGCTCTGGTGAGCGGGTCCGACAGAGGCTCGACACCGCTCGCAAAGCCGACGATGCGCTCGCCGTCACGACTGATCAGGTACTTGTGGAAGTTCCAACCCGGCGTGGAGCCGCTCCGGCGCGCCAACTCGGCGAACAGTGGCTCGCGCGTCAGCGGTGTCGCCTCGATCTTGGCGAACATCGGGAAACGCACGCCGAAATTGGCTTCGCAGAACTCCGCGATCTGGCGGTTGCTGCCGGGCTCCTGCTGACCGAAGGCATTGGCCGGAAAGCCGAGAATCACGAAACCGCGCGCACGGTAGCGGTCGTACAACCGTTGCAGATCACGATACTGTTCGGTATAGCCGCATCGGCTCGCCGTATTGACGATCAACACCACATGGCCGGCGTAGCGGCAGAGCGGCTCCGCCTCGCCGGCAAGCAGCGGCGCGTGGCGGTGACGGAGAATCGCCGGGCAGGGCCTGTCCGCCCGGGCTTCCAGAGGCGAGGACGCGGTCGCCCCGGCCGCGCCCGCCGGTGCGCTAGCCGATAGCACCGCCATGACCCATAGGCCGAAGGAGATCCACAGGCGGAACGCGGCACCGGCCGGACGGTCCGGGGGGCGACGCAGTACGGCGAGACAGGGCTGGACAAACATACGGTGAAATTTGCTTTCTGTCCTAGACATTAGCATGATTTGACGATAAAGTAGCGATAACGTTCATTTCATCCATCTCCGTCTCCTTCCGCCGTGACTAACCTTCATCACGACCAGGCAGGTGCGCTGGCGATCGGCGCCGTCGAAAGAGACACCGGTTTGTCGAAGGATGTGCTGCGCGTGTGGGAGCGCCGCTACGGCTTTCCTGCGCCGCTCCGGGATGAGCACGGAGAGCGGCTCTATCCGCTTGCGCAGGTCGAGCGGCTGCGCGCGATCAAGCGCCTGATGGACGCCGGTCACCGGCCCGGCAAGCTGCTTGCGCTCTCGGAGGCGGCCTTTGCCGATCTCGCCTGCCGCGAGGACGAACGCAAGGCGCGTGACAGCTCCGGCGACCTCCAACGCGAGATCTTTGCCCTGCTCGGGCAGCCTGCGGTCGAAGATCTTCGCCGACGTCTGTCGGAGCTGCTCGTGCGCCACGGACTGCACGAATTCGTCAGCGAAGTCGTTCAGCCGCTCTGGCGGGCCGTCAGCGAAGGCTGGATGCGTGGCGAACTGCAGCTCTACCAGGAGCGGATCTTCAGCGAGCAGGTTCGTTCGGTGCTGCAATCGATGCTGTCGGTGGTGCCCTCCGGCCTGACACCGCCGCGGGTGCTGGCCGCCACGCTGCCGAATGACACCAACCCGCTCGGCCTCGCCACCTTCGAGGCCATGCTGGCGGCCGAGCAGGCGCAATGCGTCTGTATCGGCGCGCAGACGCCGCTGCCGGAAATCGCGGCAGCGGCCTCGGCGCTCGCGGCCGACGCCGTGCTGGTCGCCTGCTCTCCGTCCTACGGCGGCAAACTCGCGGCCGCCGGCATCGAGTCGCTGCGAAACCTCCTGCCTGGCGACATCGCATTATGGGTCGGCGGCGACCTCGCGCGGCGCATCCGGCGCGACCTCGCCGGCGTATCGGTGGCGGTGACACCGCGCGAACTGGTGGCGCTGGTGCGTCAATGGCGGTCCCTCGATCCGGCCCGGCCAAAGGCAGGCTCGACCCTGCCATCCCCCTGACGACCGGCTGTCATCGGCCCGTCGCGGTTGTCTATCATTCTCCGGCTATTTGTCTGCTCGCGCCCTTTCATGCTGTATCCCGAACTGTTCAAGGATCTCGAAGCCGTGCGCTGGAACATGGCCACCGACGTGCCATGGGACTGTTTCGACGCGACCCGGCTGAGTGATGACCAGGCCCACACCATCCGGATGAATGCGATCACCGAATGGTCGGCCCTGCCGGCCACCGAGATGTTCCTGCGCGACAACCGCCACGACAGCGACTTCTCCGCCTTCATGTCAATCTGGTTCTACGAGGAACAGAAACACGCGCTGGTTCTGATCGAATACCTGCGGCGCTTCCGGCCCGATCTGGTGCCGACCGAGGCAGAACTCCACAACGTTCGCTTCGAGTTCGACCCCGCCCCGCCGCTCGAAACGCTGATGCTGCACTTCTGCGGCGAGATCCGGCTCAACCACTGGTACCGTCGTGCCGCCGAATGGCACACCGAACCGCTCATCAAGCACATCTATGGGCTGATCGCACGCGATGAGGCACGCCATGCCGGCGCCTACCTGAAGTACCTCAAGCGCGCCATCGCCCGCACAGCGGTCGAGAAGGTGAACGAGGTGAAGGCCGGATTCGCCAAGATCGGCTTCTTGATGGCCTCCAGCGGCCGTGCCGGCAAACCGCTGCACCCGACCAACCTGCACGTCAACCAGTCGTTGTTCCCGAACGACACCGTGCAGAGCAAACTGCCCGACCCGGAGTGGCTGGAGCGCTGGCTCGATCAGCAAATCCGCTTCGATCGCGAGTGGGAGGGCCGCGTGGTCAAGATGATCCTGCACAACCTCTCCAGCCTGTTCGATCGCACGTTCGAATCGCTGGCGGATCTGAACCGCTACCGCAAGTCGCTCGCTACCGGGTGAGGCACGGCGGCCGCGCCGGTACTGCTTGCCAGCGAGTCCGCCGAACCGATCACCTCAGGATCGCTGCTCGGGCGATGGCAGTACATCCAGCGTGGCTTGCAGTATCGCGCGATCCTCCGCATCGGTCAGCGCAGCCACGGCATGGGCCGCCGCTTGGTGATGCTCGGCATGGAGGCGCGCGTCTCCTGCGGCGAATGCCACATTCGCCGCTACCGCATGCACGAGTGCCCGCTCCCATGGCGCCGTCTCACTGGCCTCCAGCACCAAACGCGCGCGCCCCAGGTAGCGCGTCGCCGGCACGACCTCGCCCGCGAAAGCATAAACATGCGCTAGCAACAGCTCGGCGTGGGCGCGCTGACGATCGCTTCCGACCATGCGCCAAAAGAACATCGCGGCATGGGCCGCGTCGAGCATCTCCTCCCTCTCAGCCGGCGTGCGACCTGCCTTCTCAGCAAGCGTCCAAGCACGGTTGTTGGCTTGTCCGGCCAAACGTCGCCGCCAGAGCGCCGTCTCTTCCGCGGTCGGTTTGTCGTCGCGCATGGTCGACCCATGATACCGTGAGAAGGGCCGCCATGTCGGTTGCCAAGGAAACGCTGAACTAATGGCTGCGCGGGCGTACGCTGCGTTGCGCGATGGGCGTCCCCCTCGCCAATCTCCTGACATTTCTCGGACGCTGCGCCCCGTGCGCCTTGCGCTTCATCCCGCTCGCTGCCTGCTTCGGCGTTTGCCTGGTTTGCTTCTGGGTGTGCGGGAAAGGTCGGACCGCAGGAGGTCGTGACTACTTTCCGATGCAGAACCGGCTGAAGATCTCCCCGAGTAGATCGTCGGCGGTAAATTCGCCCGTGATCTCGCCGAGTGCATCGTGCGCGAGGCGCAGCGCCTCTGCGAATAGTTCCAGCGCGCCGGCGTGGAGTTCAGCCCGGGCGGCGGTGAGATGCGTCTGCGCGCGTTCGATCGCATGCACATGCCGGGCACGGGCGATGAAGGCGCCTTCCTCGCGCGGATCATGTCCCAGCCGTGCCGCAAGCTCGCGCCGCAGGACGTCGATGCCCTGGCCGGTGCGGGCGGAGATGGCGAGCGCCGCGGTGGCCGCGGCCGCCGTGACGGCCTCGGGCGCCAGGTCGATCTTGGTCAGGAGGCGAAGCCGCGGCTGCCCGCGCGGCAGTTCCTCGGCCAGCGCATCCCAGAAGCGCTCCGGGTCGGCGCAGGTCGCCTCGACGAGAAGGATGGCCAAATCGGCCTCGGCGATGGCAGCGCGCGCACGTTGAATGCCGATGGATTCGACCGGATCGGCGGTGGCGCGCAGTCCCGCTGTGTCGATCACTTCCACCGGCAGTCCTTCGAGATCCAGACGGGCTCGCACGGTGTCGCGCGTGGTGCCGGCGATCGGTGTGACGATCGCCAGTTCCTCGCCGGCGAGTGCGTTCAACAGGCTGGATTTGCCGACGTTCGGCGCCCCTGCGAGCACGATGCGTGCGCCGTCATGCAGGCGCTGTCCGTGACGGGCGGCGGCCAGCACGCGAATGAGCGCCTGTTCGACGGTGGTCAGTTGGTCGCGGGCGCGGGCCTGTTCGATGAATTCGATGTCTTCCTCGGGAAAGTCGAGGGTTGCTTCGACGAACATCCGCAGCCGCACCAGCGCGTCGCGCAGTTCGCCGATCCGGCGGGAGAATTCGCCGCTCAGCGAGCGCGCGGCGGCCCGCGCCGCCGAGGCGGTGGCGGCGTCGATCAGGTCGGCCACGGCCTCGGCCTGTGCAAGGTCGAGTTTTTCGTTGAGAAAGGCGCGGCGTGTGAATTCGCCGGGCTCGGCAAGCCGTGCGCCGAGACGCAGCACGCACTGGAGAAGAAGCGCGAGCGCCTGCGGCGAGCCGTGGCCTTGCAATTCGAGCACGTCTTCGCCGGTGAACGATGCGGGTGCGGCAAAGAAGAGCGCGAGGCCGTCGTCGATGACTTCGCCCTGGCGGTCGCGAAAGCTCGCGCGCACGGCCTGCCGCGGCGGCGGGCAACGGCCGCACACGGCGGCGGCGATTTCGCCGGCCTTGGGACCAGAGACGCGAATGATGCCGACTCCGCCGCGTCCGGCGGGGGTTGCAACGGCGGCAATGGTGTCGGTCATCGGCGCGGCCGCCGCGGCGAGGCGCTCGCGTTTAGCGCTTCAGCAGCGCCGCCTGGGTGGCCTGCTCGCGTTCGAGCATGCGGTTGATGTACCACTGCTGGCCGATCTGAATCACGTTGGAGACGGTCCAGTAGAGCACCAGGCCGGACGGGAACCAGATGAACAGCACCGCGAAGGCAACCGGCATGTACTGCAGGATCTTCTGCTGCATTGGGTCCATGCCTGGGGAGGGTGGCATCAACTTCGCCTGGGCGTAGGCGGTGATCGCATACAGCACCGGCAGGATCAGCCACGGATCGGGCGCGGAGAGGTCGCTGATCCAGCCGAGCCAAGGCGCGTGCCGCAGTTCGACGGCGCCGATCAGCACCCAGTAGAGGGCAATGAAGACCGGTATCTGCACCAGGATCGGCAGGCAGCCGCCGAGCGGGTTGATCTTTTCTTTCTTGTAGAGCTCCATCATTGCCTGATTGAGCTTCTGCCTGTCGCCGGCGTAGCGTTCCTGGATTTCCTTGAGCTTGGGCGCGACCAGTTTCATCTTGCCCATGCTGCGCGCAGCCGCGGCATTGAGCGGAAAGAACACGAGTTTGATCAGCACGGTCAGCAGGACGATCGCCCAACCCCAGTTGGCGACAAGGCCGTGGAACCAGTCGAGCAGCCAAAACATCGGCGCCGCGATGAAGTGGAAGATGCCGTAGTCGACGACGTATTCAAGACCGGGCGCGAGCTTCATCACCGATTGCTCCTGCGGCCCGACCAGCAGCGCAACGGTCACGCTGGCGGTCGCGCCCGGGGCGATTTCGCCGACCGGCAGTTTGACGCCGGCACGGTAGATGTCGCCGTTCTCTTTGCTGACGTAGTAGTCACGAGCCAGGCCAGCCTTCGGCAGCCAGGCATTGACAAAGTAGTGCTCAACCATGCCGATCCAGCCGTCGCTTGCGCGCTCGACGATGCCGGGCTTGCCCTTGTCGACGTCGGAGAACGAAATCTTCTGGTACTTCTTTGCCTCGGTGAACTGAGCCGGGCCATGGAAGATGCCCACCATGGCATTCGCCTCGCCGGTGGTCTTGCTGTCGCGATGCAGGTGAAAGTAAGCGGTCGGCGTGATCACGGCCGGACCGCCATTGACCACTTCATGGGTGACATCGACGACATAGCTGCCGCGACGGAAGGTGTAGACGAGCGTGCTCTTGCCTGCTTCGGCTGTGTTGGCGTCACGGATCGGCGCCGTCAGGCGCAACTGCACGCTGTCACCAGAGCCAAGCTCGACGCGGCTGGCGCCACCTTCGACCGCATAGGTCGTGTTGTGATTGGGCATGCCGGCGTTCGTGAGGCCGGTCTGCACGATGTGGGTGCGCTGGGCGTCACGCAGCAGGGCGCGGTAGGGCTTCGATTTGTCGGCGCCATCCCGGTGCAGTTTGAGGGCTGCCTCTTCGATCACGCCGCCTACGGTGTTGATGCGGTACTCGGCCAAATCGGTGACGACGATGATCGTCTGTCCGCCTGTTGTGGCCGCAACCGATGCGCCCGGCACCGAGCCCGCCGGGGGCGTTGCCGCCGTAGGCACGGAGCCGGCCGCAGGCGCAGCCGTGGTGGTGGCGGCGGGCGGGACGTTGCCGCCCGAAGGCGCCGTTGCCGCCGGTTGCTGCACCGGAGGTGGTGGAGCGTTCTCCTTCTGCCATGCCTGGAAAAGGAACAGGCCGGACATGAAGAAAATGATCAGCAAAAGCAGGCGCTGGAAATCCATGCGTAGCGGAATCGTTCAGTCGTTGATCGGGGAGGAGCGCGGCGAGCCCTTGCTCGAGGCGCGCTCGGGCACCGGGTCGTAGCCGCCCGGGTGCCACGGATGGCATTTGCAGATGCGTAGGGCTCCCAGCGCTGCGCCGCGCAGCAGGCCGTGGTGACGAATCGCCTCCGCCGTGTATTCCGAGCAGCTGGGAAAGAAGCGGCAGCGCGGCCCGAGCAGAGGGCTGACGCCATAGCGGTAGGCGGCGATCAGGCCGAGCGCGGCTCGCGCCGGCAGACGCTGAAGCGCGTTTGCGCTGCGCGGCTGCGTTTCGCGATCGGGCATGCTCAAGAGCGGCTCCCGGGTCGGTGCGGTCGGCGTTCCGGTCGCCCGCGCGAATGGGAGATCGTGCGATCCAGCATCTGACTCCATTCGCTCACGATAGCAGGCAAATGCGACGCTTCGGCCGGCGCGGCGAGGCGGGCGACGAACCACATCGGCGGAAGGTTCGGTTGCCTGAGCCGGAACTGCTCGCGCAGCCTGCGCTTGATCGCATTGCGCAGCACGGCCGTGCGGGCCAGGCGCTTGGTGACCATCAGGCCAAGTCGCGGCCGCGCCGAGCGCTGCGGCTCCGTCGGCAACGGCGCCAGGCAATACATCCATACCAGCTTGCCACGTACCGGCCGAGTCTTCAGCGCGGCTTCGAACTCCGCCGATGCGGTGAGCCGCGCTTCCCGCGGAAAACGCAGGTCCGGGCGCCGGGGCGCAGCGGGCTTGGAGGCAACCTGCATCACTGGCCATTACCGCACCGCAGGTCGAAGCGGCTCGTCTAGGGTAGAAGCCCGTGTCAGGCCGAAAGCGTCTTGCGGCCTTTGGCCCGGCGCGCGTTGAGGATCGCGCGCCCGGACTTGGTCTTCATGCGGGCACGGAAGCCGTGATTGCGCTTGCGACGAATGACGGAGGGTTGAAAGGTGCGTTTCATGATGGACAGCCTCGGCACGCGCGCACCCTGGAGACAGGGCGTCGCTTGGCTTGGGGGAACACATCCGGCCATCCGCCGTGAGGGCGGGAACGGCCGACCATTGCCGCAGGCGGACGCCGACACGGACTGCGCGGTAGCGCTCGCGCCCGGCCGCGCGGAGTGCGGCGAAAAAGCCTTGAATTGTAACGTGTCAGCTGTGCGCGATCGGCCCTGCCGCGGTGGGCCGACGCGCCTTCCCAGCGTGGCGCGCTTCGTGCGCGAGCAGATGGCGCTTCGCCTCGAGACCACCGGCATAGCCCCCGAGGCTGCCGTCAGCGGCAATGACGCGGTGGCAGGGTATGACGATCGCGATCGGGTTGCGCCCGTTGGCGGCCCCGATCGCGCGGACTGCGGTGGGACGCCGGATGGCCGCCGCTTGCTCGGCATAGCTGCGGGTCGTGCCGTAGGGGATTGCGAGCAGCGCGTTCCAGGCCGCCATCTGAAACGGCGTGCCGGCCGGCGCGAGCGGAAGGTCGAAGGCGGTGCGCGTCCCGGCGAAGTACTCGGCGAGCTGCCGCCGTAGCGCGATGAAGAGCCGATGTCGCGGCGCTTCGATCGCATCCACCGGCGGCGATGGTCGATGCCGGTCGGAGGCCAGGGCGAGGACACTCAGGCCATTACCTTCGGCGACTGCAAGCAGCGGCCCGAGCGGGGAGTCCATGCGGGTGTATGCGGGAACGTGGGTCATGGTGATGGCTCACTGTCTCGGAAACTTTGCCGTTGCGCAGGCAGGTTGCGACGCCACAGATGCAGCACAGCGTAGCTGCGCCACGGCGCCCAGGCTGCGGACAAGTGCTGGGCCCGCCGCCGCCCGGTCGGCGTGTTCGGCAAGCCAAGCACCTTGTGCACGATGACGTCGCCCGGCAGCCAGACATCGGGCCACGATAGCGCACGCATGGCGATGTAGTGTGCCGTCCAAGGCCCGACGCCACGAATGGTTTTGAGCTGCGCGGTCACGGCGTCGGGCGCGGCCAGGCCGGACAAGTCGATGGTTCTGGCCACCACCTGGCGTGCCAATTCGACGATGGCCTTCGCTCGCGTGCGGAGGATGCCGAGCGCCGCAATCGCGTTCACTTCCAGCGCCGCGACGCGCGCCGGCGCCGGAAACGTGCGGTTGCACAATCCGGCTGCGAGGACGTCGCAATCGGCCAGTTCCTCGCCGAAGGCGGCCACGAACCGGTTCGTCAGCGTTCGCGCCGCCTTCACCGTCACCTGTTGGCCGAGAATGGCGCGCACGGCAAGCTCGAAGGGGTCGAAGGCGCCGGGCAGTCGCAACCCGGGCGCTTCCGACGCGAGCGGTCCTAGTGCATCGCCGATAGCCTGCGGATCCGCGCCGGTGTCGAAGACGCGGCGGACGGCTGCGAGCAGAACAGCAATGTGCGGCGCCAGCGGAGCCGAGATTTCGACCTGCAGGGCGTGTTCGGAAGGCATCGGCCGTACCTCGACTACGCCGCGGGCAGTGGCGCCGCCGGCCGTCGGACCCACCCGCAAGGTACGTCGATAGGCCTGTCCTTTGCCGGTCTCGACTGACTCGATGCCCGCGATCGCTCGATCGGCAAGGAAATTGAACATGGCGTTCATGTCGTACGGCGGCCGATAGTGAACCATGAAGCGGGCGCTCGTCGGCACCCCCGCGCTTGCACGTCCCGCCGGGCTTCGTAAGCGCCTGGGGGGCATGCCGTATCTCGCGCTGAACAGGTCATTCATGCGTCGCCGGCTTGCGAATCCGCTGGCGATTGCAATTTCGCCGATCGTCCAGCGAGTTTCCAGAAGAAATCGGCGGGCGAGCAACAGGCGCTGCGTCTGCGCATAGGACACCGGACTCACGCCGAAGCGGGCGACGAAAAGCCGGCGCAGGTGGCGCTCGCCGACGCCAACGCGCGCCGCAATCACTGGCAGCAGAGCACGTGGGTCAGTGGCCGCGCCTCCGGCAACCCGGTCTTCGATCAGGCGTGCCGCCACCTCGGCCAGGCGCTGACCGCCAAGGACGAGCACTACGGCCGGCGCCAACTCGGGCCGGCAGCGCAGACAGGGGCGAAATCCGGCAGCTTCCGCCGCGGCGGCGCTGATATGAAAGACGCAATTGCGTTCGAGCGGCGTGCGTACGCGGCATACCGGACGGCAGTAGATGCCTGTGGTTCGGACGCCAACGAAGAAGCGGCCGTCGAAACGCGCGTCGCGTGCAACGAGCGCACGGTACGCTGCTTTGGGTTCCACCGCCAACGCTGCGGCAGAGGCCGCCAATGCGCGCTCGCCTTCGTACCCGACGGAGGCGGCGGCCGATGATGCCGCCTTTGTGGTCATGCGGCTAGTCTAGCGACCGTGTCTCTGAGCTTCAGCCGTTTTCGGCCACGGTCAACGAGACGCCGATCACTGGCTGCTGGCACGCACCGCGGCGGGGGAGGTGGTCAACGGCGCTGGCTGCCCGGCCGCGCTGACAGAATGCGGGGCGATGCTTCGCTTCGCCGATTGCTCCCTTGCACGCGCCGGAAGGCTGCTGGTCAGTGCTGCAAACCTGACGGTGGATGCTGGACGCCGGGTCGGCGTGGTGGGCGCCAACGGCGCCGGCAAGTCGAGCCTCTTCGCCGCGCTGCGCGGCGAGCTTGCGCCGGAGCGCGGCGACATCGTGCGGCCGCCGGGCTGGGTGATCGCGCATGTCGCCCAGGAGATGCCGGCGGCGACGGTCAGTGCGCTCGACTGGGTGCTCGACGGTGACCGCGAGTATCGGCGGCTCGCCCGCCTGCTCGAGACCACGCTGGCGGATGAGGCCGCGCCCGAGGGAACCGGCGCCGCCCTGGCCGAGGCGCACGAGCGAATGGCTGCCATTGGCGGCTACGCCGCGCCGGCACGGGCGGCCGGGCTGCTCGCTGGCCTCGGCTTTACGGAGGCCGATGCCGCTCGACCGGTGGCGGCATTCTCCGGCGGCTGGCGCATGCGACTCAACCTGGCGCAGGCGCTGATGTGCCGCAGCGATCTGCTGCTGCTCGACGAGCCGACGAACCATCTCGACCTCGACGCTGTGCTTTGGCTGGAAGATTGGCTTGGCCGCTATCCCGGCACGCTCTTCGTGATCAGCCATGACCGCGATTTCCTGGACCGCGCAACGGACTGCACGCTCCACTTCGAGCCGGCCGGCCCGGAGCATGGATCGGTGTTGCGACTCTACAGCGGAAACTACAGTGCCTTCGAGACGCAACGCGCACAGGCGCTGGCCGTCCAACAGGCCGCGCGTGAACGGCAGCAGCGGCAGATCCGCCATCTCGAGGCCTTCATCAACCGCTTTCGCGCCAAGGCCACCAAGGCCCGCCAGGCACAAAGCCGGATCAAGGCGCTGTCGCGTCTCGAGCACATTGCGCCGGCGCATGTCGACTCGCCGTTCTCGTTCCGCTTCTTCGAACCCAAGGGCGATGCGCGGCAACTGATCCGCTTCGAAGGCGTTCGCCTGGGCTATGGTGAGACAGTGGTGCTCGACCAGGTGGAGCTTTCGCTGCTGCCAACAGCACGCATCGGTCTGCTCGGCCGGAATGGCGCCGGCAAGTCCACGCTCGTCAAGGCGCTTGCCGGCGTGCTCACGCCCTCGGCCGGCATGCGACGTGAAGCGCACAACCTTCGCGTGGCCTACTTTGCCCAGCACCAACTCGAGCAGCTCTCGGCGGTGCTCTCCCCGCTCGCGCACCTGGACCGGCTCGATCTCCGCGAAGCCGAGGCGGAGGGACGGGCACGCGCGCGCGAGCAGGATCTGCGTGATTTCCTCGGCGGCTTCGATTTTCGCGGCGATCGTGTGGTGGCACCGGTCGGCAGCTTCTCTGGCGGCGAGAAAGCGCGTCTTGCGCTCGCCCTCCTGGTCTACGCCCGGCCCAATCTGTTGCTGCTCGACGAACCGACGAACCATCTCGACATCGAAATGCGGCACGCGCTGACCATGGCGCTGCAGGACTACAGCGGCGCGCTCGTCGTCGTCGCGCACGACCGTCACATCCTTTCAGCCTGCTGCGACGAGTTCTGGCTGGTCGGCGACGGGCGTGTCACGCCGTTCGACGGCGACCTGGACGACTACCGCCAGTGGCTGGTCGCGCGTCGCAGCCAGCCGGCCGCACCGGCCGCCGCCGCCGCTTCGCCCTCGCGCCGGGACGAACGCCGCGCCGAGGCGGAGGAAAGACAACGCGTGGCGACGCTGCGGCGGCCATTGCAAAGACGCATCGAGGCCATCGAACGCGAGCTGGCGACGTTGTGCGCCGAACGCGACCGCATCGATGCCTGGCTGGCCGACGAAGCGGCCTATGCGGCGGAGGAGGCCAGTGAGCTGGCTGCGCGGACTCGCAGGCGGGGCGAACTGGCGCGCCGTATCGAAGCGCTGGAGAACGATTGGCTCGCGGCGCATGAAGAGTTGCAGCAAACGGGATGACCGGTAGGCGGACCCTGTCCCTGCCTTGGACGATCTTCCGGTTGCGCAGGAATGAATTGCCACGGACGCAGTCCGGTCGTGGTTGCGGGAGCGAGCAGGATGTCGAGGGCGCAGAGCAGAGAAACGTGGCGGGTGTTGCGACCAAAACACGATGCCCATCAAGGGGATGATGGACTTGGCGCCCTACGGCTCGCGCCCGCCACAGCGAGGTGGCTGCGGTTGCCGGCGCGACACGCTGGCGAGTGCGCATCGGTGCCAGAGCCATTCCATCGGCCCCCTGGAGTGACCGGCACCAAGCCACGCACGGCCGAAAGCGGCGAGCGCCGCCCAGGCGACCAGAGCGATGAGGCTGTAGGCGCCGCGGCCGATCGCGCCATGCCATCCGAAGGCCCAACCCGAAAAGATCAGCACGAAGATCACGGACTGCCCGATGAACTGGGTCAGCGGCGTTCGGCCAGCGGCTTCGGCGAGCTGGCGCAGCAGGCCGGGCGCGGGTGTTGCGCACCAGCGCGCCGCCAGCCACAGCACGAGCGGCGGCGACGCTGGGGCGGCAACGGCCTGCGCAACGATCAGCCATGCCGCCTCAGGCGATGAGGTGAGCTGATAGGTCCACTGTCCGGCTGCCAGGGCGATCAGCTCGCTGGCAAGGCTCAGAAGCATTCCCAGGGCGGCGAGCCTGAGCCAGCGATTCCACGGCGCGCCGGTGTGTAGCCACGCCATCACGCACGGCGCCAGCCAGACACCCGCAGCGGTTAGCGCCCAGAGTTGTGGCAGGCTCAAATGGACGAGCCCATAGAACACGAACTCGAGCGGATGGTGCGCGAGCGCGGACAGGACATCGCGCTCGGCGAACGAGGAGACCGAAGCCGGCAGCGGTGCAGGGGGCATGAAAAGGTAGCCCGCGATGATGACCGCGTTGGCGGCGACGAACAGGCCCGCTGCGATCAGGACCCACCGGCGCATTTCGTCGGTGGTCCTCGGCCAGCGCCACAGCACGGCGAGACCGATCAAGGCGTAGCTGGCGAGAATATCGCCGGGCCAAAGCAGAAGTCCGTGCAGGACCCCGATCGCGAACAGCGCCCAGAGGCGCCGCCGCATGAGGCCGAGCGTTTGGCTCGACTCGGTTGGATCGGTGGGATTGCCGGCCCGCCGCCACTGCAGCGCAAGGCCGAGACCCAGAAGGAAGGCGAGCACTGGATAGGCTCGGCCTTGCACGAGGAAGCCGATCACCCACTCGAAGAGGAGATCGCCCGCATGGGCGGCACGCTCGATCGCGCGGTGGCTGTCCCAGCCCACCGCGAATGCATGCACGTTGACCAGCGCGACACCGAGCAGCGCGAGGCCGCGGGCGACGTCGAGCGTCGCGAGACGCACCGGCCGTTCAGCCGTAGCGGTAGATGCCGCGTCCGGTCTTTCGGCCGAGGTGGCCGGCCGCCACCAGCTCGCGCAGCAACGGCGCCGGGCGGTACTTCGGGTCGTTGAAACCAGCGTAGAAGACTTCCATCACCGCCAGCATCACGTCGAGGCCGATCATGTCCGCGAGCGCGAGCGGGCCGATCGGATGGTTGCAGCCGAGCTTCATGCCGGCATCGATGTCCTCGGCCGAGGCAAGGCCTTCCTGCAGGCAGAAGATGGCCTCGTTGATCATCGGGCAAAGAATGCGGTTGACGACGAATCCCGGCGAGTTGCGCACGACGATTGCGGTCTTGCCGAGCCGCTCGGCCAGCGCACGCGCTTGAGCGACGGTCTGGTCGTCGGTTGCGACACCGCGGATCAGTTCGACCAGCGCCATCAGCGGCACTGGATTGAAGAAATGCATCCCGATGAAGCGCTCGGGCCGTCGTGTCGCAGCGGCCAGCCGGGTGATCGAGATCGATGACGTGTTGGTGGCGATGTACGCCTCGGGCGGCAGCATCGCATCGAGGTCGGTGAGTAGCTTGACCTTCAGCGCTTCGTTCTCGGTCGCAGCTTCGATTACGAAGTCGCAGCCAGCCAAGGCCGAGAGGTCGGTCGTCGTTTCAATGCGCGCGAGGGCGTCCTGCCGGTCGGCCGCGCTCAGCCTTTCCTTTTTCACCAGCCGCTCGAGACTCGTTGCTATGGCCGCCCGGCCTCGTTCGAGCGCGGCTGCACTCACGTCGAGCATGACCACCGGAATGGCGGACGTTGCGCAAACCTGTGCGATGCCGCTGCCCATGGTGCCGGCACCGATGATGCCCACGCGGGAAGGATTCATGCTGGCGTTTCGTGTGGCTTATGAGGCTGCGGAGGATTCTAGAAAGATCGAGCGACGCTGCCCTGGAGGTGTGCTGACACTGGCGTCAGAGGCCCAATCGCGCGCTGATTGCCGCGCGCGTCGCCGGCAGCTCAGGCGGCAGGTTGTGCGCCAACTGGGCGAACAGCTCGTCGTGCAGCCTCATCTCGGCATCCCAGGCGTCACGGTCGATCGAGGTCACGGCACGAAAGCTCGCCTCGGAGAAGTCGAGACCGCTCCAGGCAAGGTCGCGATAGCGCGGGGTGATGCCGAAGGCGGTCTCCTCGCCCTGGCCAAGACCGTCGATGCGGTCGAGCATCCAGGCGAGCACACGCAGGTTCTCGCCGAATCCGGGCCAGATGAAGCGGCCCGCCTCGTCCTTGCGGAACCAATTGACCGTGAAGATGCGCGGCAGTCGCGCGCCGACCGCTGCCAGCCGCTCACCGAGACGGATCCAGTGCGCAAAGTACTCCGCCATGTTGTAGCCGGCGAACGGCAGCATCGCGAACGGATCGCGCCGCACCACGCCTTGCTGGCCGAAGGCGGCCGCGGTCGTCTCCGAGCCCATGGTTGCCGCCATGTAGACGCCTTCGACCCAGTTGCGCGCTTCGGTGACGAGCGGGACCGTGGTGGAGCGGCGACCGCCAAAGATGAAGGCATCGATCGGAACCCCCGCCGGATCATCCCAGGCGGGGTCGAGGGCAGGGTTGTTGGTGGCAGCGACGGTGAAGCGCGCATTCGGATGCGCTGCCTTGGCGCCGCTGGCGCGGCCGATCTCGGGCGTCCACTCCTTCCCCTGCCAGTCGATCAGATGCGCGGGTGGCTCTGCCGTCAAGCCCTCCCACCAGACGTCGCCGTCGTCGGTCAACGCGACATTCGTGAAGATGACGTCCCGTCTCAGCGAGGCCATGCAATTCGGATTGGTCTGTTCGTTCGTGCCCGGCGCCACACCGAAATAACCGGCCTCGGGATTGATGGCGCGGAGGCGACCGTCAGCGCCGGGCTTGATCCATGCGATATCGTCGCCGATGGTGGTCACGCGCCAACCGTCGAAGCCCGGTGGCGGGATCAGCATCGCGAAATTGGTCTTGCCGCAGGCCGACGGGAAGGCGGCGGCGACGTGGTATTTGCGACCGTCCGGTCGGCTGACGCCGAGGATCAGCATGTGTTCGGCCAGCCAGCCGTCGCGACGCCCCATTGTGGAGGCGATGCGCAGCGCAAAACACTTTTTGCCGAGGAGTGCGTTGCCGCCATAGCCGGAGCCGTAACTCCAGATCTCGCGTGTCTCTGGATAGTGAACGATGTACTTGGTTCGACTGCAGGGCCAGGCAACGTCCTTCTGGCCCGGCTGGAGCGGCGCGCCAACCGTATGCACACACGGCACGAATTCGCCGTCGGATCCCAGCGCGTCGAGCGCGGCCCGCCCCATCCGCGTCATCAGGCGCATGTTGACCGCGACATAGGCCGAATCAGAAAGCTCGACACCGATGTGGGCGATCGGCGAGCCGAGCGGCCCCATCGAGAACGGGATCACATACATCGTGCGGCCGCGCATCGAGCCGGTGAAAAGCGGCTCCAGGGTGGCGCGCATTTCGGCCGGCGCCATCCAGTTGTTGGTCGGCCCGGCATCCTCCCGTCGCTGCGAGCAGATGAAGGTGCGGTCTTCGACACGCGCCACGTCGGACGGGTCGGTGCGCGCGAGGTACGAATTTGGACGCAGTTCCGGGTTCAGCCGCAGGAACGTTCCTGAGGCGACCAGCTCGCCGCACAGCCGGTCATATTCCCCGGGCGACCCGTCACACCAGTGGATGCGATCCGGCTGTGTCAGGGAGGCAACTTCGCGCACCCAGTTAAGTAGTCGGATGTTGTTGACGTAGCTGGGGGCAGATACGGCCGCCTGAAGAGTGACAAGCGTTTCGGGCTGGTTCATCTAGTGAGCGTCGGTTGGCCGGGCGCCGCATGGCCCCAGCGTTTGGCGTGATCGATGGGAAGCGCGGCTGGCCGACGCCGGATCAGCGTCTTGTGCGCACGAGGCGGCGGCAGGTAGGCGCACCGCGCTCGGCATTCTAGGCGGCGACTACAATCGACTACGGCCGTGAATATGCCGCTCTTGCATCATCCGATGTCCGCCGTAGCCGCGCAACATGGCGCGCGGACACGGTCGTGCGGCCGCTTCGTCGCCGGGCATAAAAAAAGCGCCCGAAGGCGCTTTTCATGAGAGCGGTGCGGTTGGCCCGCTCGGCCGATCAGGACTTCGGCTTGAACTCTTTCGGGCAGTCGCCCGGCTTGACCGACATGATCCAGTCGACGATCTTGGCGAGATCGGCATCAGACACCTGCGGGTGCGCGGGCATCGGAACCGGACCCCAGACGCCAGCGCCACCGGCCTTGATGTGCTTGACCAGCACGGCCTTGTTGTCGGCGAGCTTCTTGCCGTCCGCCTTGTAGCAAGCAGCCACCTGTGCGTAGGACGGACCAACCATTTTCTTGTCGACCGCATGGCAGGCGGTGCAACCCCTGGCTTTGGCGAGCGCCTCGTCCGCATGCGCGGTGCCGAGAGCGATTAGTGGCAGCACGCTGGCGGCCAGAATTCGAGTAACGAGTTTCACGTGTAAAGCTCCTTGATGCATCAAAACAGATCGGCGCCCGTGCCATCGGCGGCGATGTCCAGCCCCGTCGAGCCGGATATCACGCATCACCTCGAAGAGACCGTTGCGACCGCGCCACACAGCACGAAACGCCACTGCTAACTGAATTGTGTCAGTTATCGTTGACGTAGCTTCCGCGCAGCCGTCGCGAAATTGGACGCGTCGAATATGCGAGAAGAGCTCAGCGACGTCGCAGGTCGAAGCGATCGAGGTTCATCACCTTCACCCACGCCGCGACAAAGTCCCGGACGAACTTGCCCTGATTGTCGTGCTGGGCGTAGACCTCGGAAAGCGCGCGCAATTGCGAGTTGGAGCCGAACACGAGGTCTGTCCGGGTCGCGGTCCAGCGCAGCTCTCCGGTTTTGCGATCGTATCCGGCGTAGGCGTCGTCACCGGTGGCCCGCCACTGCGTGCGCATGTCGAGCAGGTGCACGAAGAAGTCGGCCGTCAATTGCCCTGGTCGCGTCGTAAACACGCCCTCCTTGCGTCCTCCATGGTTCACTCCGAGTACGCGCAAGCCGCCGATCAGGACGGTCATTTCCGGCGCCGACAAGGTCAGCAGCTGGGCGCGATCGACCAGCATCTGTTCCGGCGAAACGCGGTAGGCCTTCTTGCGGTAGTTGCGAAAGCCATCGGCGATCGGTTCGAGCCAGGCGAAGGACTCGACATCGGTTTGTTCGGCCGTGGCATCGGTGCGTCCAGGCACGAACGGGACCTCCAGCGGATGTCCAGCAGCGGCCGCGGCTGCCTCGACGGCGGCGCTGCCTGCCAGCACGATCAAGTCGGCGAGCGAGATGCGTCGTCCTGCCGCGGCGTTGGCGTTGAACTCCGCCTGGATGCTCCTGAGCGCCGCGAGCACGCGCGCCAAGCGCGCCGGTTCGTTCACTTCCCAGTCTTTCTGCGGCGCAAGTTGGATTCGCGCGCCGTTGGCGCCGCCGCGGAAGTCCGAGCCACGGAAGGTCGAGGCCGAAGCCCAGGCGGTGGCTACCAGTTCGGCAATGGTCAAGCCCGATGCCAGCACCCGCTGCTTCAGCGCGGCGACATCGGCCGCATCGACCAGCGGGTGCGTGACGGGCGGAACCGGGTCCTGCCAGTTCAGATCCTCGGAGGGGACTTCCGGGCCGAGGTAACGGCTCTTCGGGCCCATATCGCGGTGCGTGAGTTTGAACCAGGCACGCGCATAGGCATCGGCGAACTCGTCTGGATGGGCGAGGAAGTGGCGCGCGATCTTTGCGTAAGCGGGGTCCATCTTGAGCGACAGATCTGCGGTGGTCATCATTGGCGGATGGCTGATGCCGGGTCGATGCGCGTCGGGGATCATGTCCTCCGGCGCAACATCCTTTGCGCGCCATTGATGGGCGCCCGCCGGGCTCTTGACCAATTCCCAGTCGTACTTGAACAGCACTTTGAGGTAGCCCATGTCCCAACGGGTTGGATTCGGCTTCCAGGCGCCTTCGATACCTGAGGTCGTGGTGTCGGCGCCTTTGCCGGTGCCATGCGTATTGATCCAGCCGAGGCCCATCGCCTCGATCGGCGCGGCCTCCGGCTCGGGGCCGACCTGCTTCGGATCGCCCGCGCCATGGGCCTTGCCGAAGGTATGACCACCTGCCACCAGCGCCACCGTCTCGTAGTCGTTCATCGCCATGCGGCCAAACGTCTCCCGGACATCGCGGGCGGACAGTAGCGGATCGGGGTTGCCGTCGGGTCCTTCCGGATTCACGTAGATCAGGCCCATCTGCACCGCTGCCAACGGGTTTTCGAGTTCGCGTTCACCGCTGTAGCGGCTGTTCCGCTCGTCCTCGGTCGCCAGCCACTCGGTCTCGGGACCCCAGTAGATGTCGTCCTCGGGAGCCCAGATGTCCGCGCGACCGAACCCGAAACCGAAGGTGCGGAAGCCCATCGTCTCGAGGGCGCGGTTGCCGGCGAAGACCATCAGGTCGGCCCACGAGATCCGCTCGCCGTACTTCTGCTTGACCGGCCACAGCAGGCGGCGGGCCTTGTCGAGGTTGCCGTTGTCCGGCCAGCTGTTGATCGGCGCGAAGCGCTGGTTGCCAGTGTTGGCGCCGCCGCGGCCGTCGGCCACGCGATAGGTTCCAGCCGCGTGCCACGCCATGCGGATGAACAATCCGCCGTAATGTCCCCAATCCGCTGGCCACCAGTCCTGACTGTCGGTCATCAGTGCGGCGAGGTCGCGTTTGAGCGCTTGATAGTCCAGCCCGGCAAAGGCTCGGGCGTAGTCGAAGTCTGCGTCCATCGGATTCGACACCGGCTGATGCTGGTGCAGGATGGCGAGATTCAACTGGTTGGGCCACCAGCCGGCGTTCGATTGTTCGCCGTGCGTGGCGCGTGCGCCGCCGGCGGCGTGGAAGGGGCACTTGGCAAGATCGGACATGACGTTCTCCTCATTGAAGGTTGTGCGAGTGAGGGAACGTTAGGCCGTCATGCGGCCGCTGGGAAGCGAGAGTTTCTCGACGTACTGATCGCCGCCGACGATGATGCGCCGTGACGCCGCGCCGGGCGGGCGTCGAGACGAAGGCGCCGTCTCGGCTTCGCGCCTGCGTGCTCGCTACGAAGGTGGCGTCCGCAGCCGGGCAAGCAGTCCGTCGAGCTGCTCCAGGTCGGCGTAACGGATGATGAGCTCGCCCTGCCCGTTCGGCTGATGCCGAATAGATACATAGGTGCCGAGCGCATCGGCGATTTCCGTCTCCAGCCGCTCGAGGTCGGGATCGCGCACCGCGGCGCCATCGGTAGCCTTCCGGCGACCACCTCGAGCGCTGGCGGCGTGCTCGTTTTTGACCATCGTTTCGACCGCGCGAACTGACAGCCCCTGAATGGCGATGCGTTCGGCAAGCAGAACCTGCCGGTCCTTCGGCAGGGTTGCCAGGGCCCGTGCGGCGCCCGCCTCCAGCGTGCCGGCAGCGACGCGATCGCGAACCGCTTCGGCCAGATCGAGCAGACGGAGCAGATTGGAAACCGCGCTCCGGCTCTTACCGACGGCTTGGGCGGCTTGCTCGTGCGTGAAACCGAACTCACGGATCAGCCGCGCGAGGCCTTCCGCCTCCTCGATCGCATTCAGATCCTGCCGCTGCAGGTTCTCGATCAGTGCCAGCGTCAGCGCGGTGGCGTCATCGACGTCGCGCACGATCACGGGCACCTGCTCCAGACCTGCGAGCCGTGCGGCGCGGAAACGCCGCTCGCCGGCAATGATCTCGTGCCGACCCGCGGACAGCGGACGAACGACGATTGGCTGCATCAGCCCCTGGGTACGGATGGACTCTGCCAATTCGGCCAGCGACGCATCGTCGAAGCGACGGCGGGGCTGGTAGCGGCCGGCGGTCAGGTTCGCGAGCGGCAAGGTGGTGAGCCCAGCGGAGGGCGCGTCGACACGGGCGGGCTCCGGCATCAACAAGGCGTCGAGCCCGCGACCGAGCCCTTTGAGCTTGGGTGCCATGGTTCAGCTAGGGTGGTTACAGGATTCGATGCGGCCGGCCGCGGATGCGCTCGCGCCGTCGTGACGCTCGATCAACTCGCGGGCCAGGGCGATATAGGCCTGCGCGCCCTTGCTGGCGCGATCGACCAGCAGAACGGGAAGCCCGTGGGAAGGCGCCTCGGCGAGTCGAACGTTGCGGGGGATGACGGTGCGGAAGAGCTTGTCACCGAAGTGCTGCTCGAGTTGCGCGGCAACCTGCTGAGACAGCGTCATCCTCGGGTCGTACATCGTCCGCAGCAGCCCTTCGATGCTCAGATCGGGATTCAGGTGCTGCTGCATCCGGCGCAAGGTCTGCACCAGGTCCGACAGTCCCTCCAGGGCGTAGTACTCGCATTGCATCGGAATCAGCACACTGTCGGCAGCGCACAGCGCATTCAGCGTCAGCAGGTTAAGCGTCGGCGGACAGTCGATCAGGATGTAGTCGTACTCCTCAGCCACGGCTTGGATGGCGGCCTTGAGTTTGTGTATGGCGTCCTTGAGGCGCACCTCGCGATCGGGAAGGTTGACCAGTTCGACCTCGGCTCCTGCCAATTCACGGTTAGCGGCAATCAGATCGAATCCGCCCTGCGCCGGGACGCGGGCATCCTGCATCGTGGCCTCGCCGAGCAGGACGCTATAGACCGTGACCTTTGAGCCGTTCTTGTCGACACCGGCGCCCATCGTCGCATTGCCCTGCGGGTCGATGTCGATCAACAACACGCGGCGCTGCTCTGCGGCCAGCGATGCGGCCAGATTCACCGCCGTGGTGGTCTTGCCGACGCCGCCCTTCTGGTTGGTGATGGCAATGGTGCGGATCATCGCTGCACCGCAAACCGTGCGGCAAATCCGATCAACGCCACGCCGCCGGCACGTTTGAGCCACACCGATGCCGCCGGATGACGGCTGAAGAAACGGCGCGCGACCTGGGCGGCCGCGATCAGCCAGAGACAGTAGGCAAAGGCGATCGCAAGCACGATGGCGATCATCCGCGCGTAGGTGGCCACACCATCGAAGGTGCGCGGATCGATGAATAGTGGAAAGAAGGCGACATAGAACCCGATGACCTTGGGGTTCGACAACGACACCAGCATCGATTCGGTGAACCATTGGCGCGGACCGCGCCCTGCTCCGGCATGCACGGTGACCTCGTCAAGCTGGTGTTGCGCGCGGCGGATCAGGCTCCATCCCACCCAGGCCAGATAGGCTGCGCCGAGGTAACGCAGGATGTCGAAGGCGGCCGGATGCGCCGCCGCCAGGGCAGCGACGCCGGAGAGCGCCAGCACCATCCATATCGTGTCGCCGGCAAGTAGGCCGCCCGTGCTCCACAGGCCGGCGCGCACGCCGCCACACGCCTCGGCGACCGAAGCCAGCAACTTGATCGTGCCCGGGCCGGGGATGGCCAGAAAGACCAGCGTGGCAAGGACGAGCGCGACGGGGTCGCTGATGCCTGGCAGCGTCATCGCGCCGGCTCGAGCCAAAGCAGACAGCGCTCGGCGTCCAACATCGGGACCGTAAGCGCTTGCTCGCGCGCGACGCGCCATCCGATCGAGGCAAGCGCCGCTATTTCGGCGGCTGGATGCTTGCCCTTCATCGCCAACATCAGGGCGTCGTCCTCGAAACTCAGGCAGGCGTGCGCCGTCTTCACGTAGTCGGACAGCGACGCGTAGGCGCGACTGATCAACACGTCGTAGGTCACCGTGTGTTCCTCGACGCGGCCGTGCACTGCGGAGAGATTGCGCAGCGTGAGCGCTTCGGCCAGCCGGTTCACGTAGTCTGTTTTCTTACGCACGGCATCGATTGCCACCACCTCGAGCTCGGGAAAGATGATGGTGAGCGGGAACGCCGGGAAGCCGCCGCCGGATCCGACATCCAGCAAGGTGGTGGCTTCCTCCGGAATGTAGGGCGCGACGGCCAGACTGTCGAGGACATGCTGAACCAGCATCGCCTTCGGGTCCCGAATGGCCGTCAGATTGATGACGCTGTTCCATTCCGCGAGGAATGCCAGCCCATCGATCAACTTTTGCTTTTGCCGCTCGCTTGCCGTTAGGCGAAGTTCGGCCAACCCGCGCTCGAGCATGTCGAGCAGTTCGAGCCTGAGCTCGGCGGTGAACGCGACCGGCTCACGGCCGGGTTTCGGCGGCCGGTCGGCCGACGGACGAAGTCCTGCGTCGGTTGGCGGACGGCTCTCATAGCCGCCATCGACCTGAGCGGCAGCGGAGGCCGGACCGGCGTGGGCGCTGCGTGAAGTTGGCTTTTTCATGCTGCGGCCTCGATCAGGCGCAGCCGTTTCAGATGCACGAGAAGAAGGGCGATTGCAGCCGGGGTAACGCCGGAGATGCGGCCTGCTTGGCCGAGCGTGGCAGGACGATGTTCGTTGAGTTTCTGCACGACTTCCTTGGACAGTCCGTAAATGTCAGCGTAATCAAGATCCGGCGGCAAGGCGATCGACTCGTGCGCTTGCATGCGCTCGATCTCCTCCTTCTGCCGCTCGATGTAGCCCGCGTACTTGGCGGCGATCTCGACCTGTTCAGCCACCATTGGTTCGAGCGCATCGCTTGGTTCAGGCAGTTCGGACTTCGCAGGAAGCCCGAGGTCCTTGCGCAATCGATCGACCGCCGCAAAGGACACGCCCGGTCGCCGCAGCAGGTCGAAGAGGTTGTATTCGCGCTCGATCGGGGCACCGAGGACGCCCTCGGCGCGATGACGGTCGAGGATTCGCGGATTTACCCAGGTCGTGCGGAGCCGTTCCGTTTCACGTGAAACAGCGTCGCGCTTGCGGTTGAACAGCGTCCAGCGCTCGTCATCGACCAGTCCAAGCGCCCTGCCCTGTTCGGTCAGGCGGAGGTCGGCATTGTCTTCGCGCAACTGCAGCCGGTATTCTGCGCGGCTGGTGAACATGCGGTACGGTTCGCTAACGCCGCGACTGGTCAGATCGTCGATCAGCACGCCGATATAGGCTTCGTCTCGGCGCGGGCACCATGCCGGCTGGCCTTGCGCCTTGCGGGCGGCATTCAATCCAGCGACCAAGCCTTGCGCTGCCGCCTCCTCGTACCCGGTCGTCCCATTGATCTGGCCGGCCATGAACAGGCCATCGAGATACTTCGCCTCCAGCGACGGGCGTAACTGCCGCGGGTCGAAGTAGTCGTATTCGATCGCATAGCCAGGCCGAAGGATGTGCGCTTGCTCGAGACCGACCATCGAGCGAATCATTGCCCACTGAACATCGAACGGCAGACTTGTGGAAACGCCGGCAGGATAGATCTCCTGAGTCTCCAAGCCCTCGGGTTCGAGGAAGATCTGATGGCTACTACGATCTGCGAATCGATGGATCTTGTCCTCGATCGACGGACAGTAACGTGGCCCTGTCCCCTCGATCACACCGGTGAACATCGGACTGCGGTTGAGGCCAGCTCGAATGATGTCGTGCGTCCGCTCGTTGGTATGCGTTATCCAGCAGCAGACCTGCCGAGGATGCATCTCCCGCCGTCCGATAAAGCTGAACACGGGCGTAGGCTGATCTCCCGGTTGCACATCCAGCTTGCTGAAGTCAATGGTTCGCCCGTCAAGACGGGGCGGAGTCCCTGTCTTCAGACGACCCTGCGGAAGCTTCATCTCCCGCAAACGCGCACCGAGCGTCGTTGCTGCCGGATCGCCGGCGCGTCCAGCAGCGTAGTTGCGCAGCCCGATATGAATCAAGCCTTGAAGGAACGTACCGGCTGTCAGCACGACGCCGGAAGCCATAAAGTCGACACCCATCTGAGTGCGAACGCCGATCACCTGGTCCCCTGCGGTCAAGATGTCGTCGACCGGCTGTTGGAATAACGTCAGATTGGGCTGCTGCTCGATGCGTCGTCGAATGGCGGCTCGGTAGAGCACACGGTCATTCTGAGCACGCGTTGCACGAACTGCCGGTCCCTTCGAGGCATTGAGAATGCGGAATTGGATTCCTGCCTCATCGGTGGCCACCGCCATGGCGCCGCCGAGTGCGTCGACCTCCTTGACCAGATGGCCCTTCCCTATCCCGCCGATCGACGGATTGCAGCTCATCTGACCGAGCGTTTCGATCGACTGCGTCAGTAACAGCGTGCGTGCTCCCGTCCGCGCGGAAGCGAGTGCGGCCTCGGTGCCGGCATGGCCACCGCCGACCACGATGACGTCGAAGCGGTCAGGAAAGATCATTCGTTAGAAAAACGCCGAGGAACGCAGCGAGCGGGATAAAGCGCAAGGCGCACGGAGCGCAGTGACCGAGACATATCAGCAGATTGGCGAGGGAGCAAGCACCGCCCAACGCAGCGCCCTGCCTGCCCAGCAATATTGTCTGCGCCTCCTTGGAGCGGCCCACTCGCTTGTGTTTCACGTGAAACCAACGCGCTGGCATGACGCGGAGGACGGATTGTAGTGGCTGCGGACACTCGCCGGAAACAGTCCTTTTCGCCGTCTTAGGGAAACGCTGAAGAAAGCAGTGGGCGGGATGAAGCGCAAGGCGCACGGAGCGCAGCGACCGAGACATATCAAATTAGATAGGCGAGGGAGCAAGCACCGCGCAACGCAGCGATTCGCCGGCGCAGCAACCTATTTCGTGTTTCACCAGCCGCGCGACGCTATCGGCCGTCGTCCCTCGCGCACCACCTGCGTGATCTCGACAAATCCGGACATTCGCCAGACAAAGAACCGCGCCGACTGCAGGACCGACAAATCCGGCGGCGGCAAACGATATCGGTAGCGCACGCCGTCCCACGACTGGTCAACCTTCGGGCGGCCATCGGGGTTGATGATCGGCACCAGCCCGACGGGCGAAGGCTGCTCGTCGGTCGCGCGCCGAACGAACACAAAGGGCGTGGTCTCGGTCATGACGTGGCAACTCGCCCAGCGATCACTGTTGCGCGAATTCGCCTTGGTGGCGACATCCGAGAAGCGCGGGAACCAGCCACCCGCATCAGCCGATGCCGTGTCGAGGAACACGACCACACAATCGCCAAGCGTAGCCGCATCCTCCCTTTCGGTCACTACACGCTCCATCACCAGCGCCGCCTCGCGCGTGACCTCGCGCAGCCCCCCAGTCGACCATTGCCTGAACATTTCGGCTGTCGCGTTCACTCGGAATGCAATCAATACCAGGCCCGCCGCCAACGACACCATCCAGACGAAGCGAAGCCTCGGTGGCATGGCGTCCGAGCCCACGGCAAGCAGAGCGGCCATCACCACCCACGGCGCGTAGAAGAATCGGGCATAGCTGACCGTTCCTAGCGGTTCGCCGTTCAACATCACGGCAAACCCGCCAGCAAGCGCGAGTTGCGGAAGGATGGCGGCGCCGCCGAGGATTGCTACAGCCAACGCCCTGCTTCGCAACACCGGTGAAGCTAAACAGAACCATCCGGACGTCGCCAAGGCAGCGAACACGACTGCGCTCAGCGTCCAACCCTGTCCTGGCCAGAGCCGATCGCTCCATTCGACGAACGCTGCGACCCACGCCAACAACCCCTGCCAGCCGGCAGTCAACGGATCGGCCGGAACCGCTGCGTAGGCATGCGGTAGGATGACATGCCGCCAGGCCGCGCATCCCAGCGCAACAACCAGCAGCGACAGTCCAACCGCAACCGCGATTCTCCAATCGATGGCGACCTCACCCATCCGCCGCGTCAGGCTGACGACGAGCGCAAGCGCCACGACCACCGGATAGGCAAGTTCCTTACTGAAGCACGCCAGGACGGCGGCAACCATCGCAAGCAGGAAGAGCGCGATCGTCGACCTTCGTTGCGGCGCTGCCGCGGACCGGGCAAGCACCGCCAGCGATAGGCGTGCCGCACTCAGCAGCCAGAACACCGCCAACAAATCGAAGCGGTTCGAGGGCCACAACGCCGCGGTCAAGGTCGCCGGCCCCAGTGACGCTACGGACGCTGCAACCAGCACCGCCTGTCGGCCCACCCCAACGGCGCGCAGCACTACCGCCAACAGGATCGCATTGGCGACGTGCAGCGCCAGATTGGTCGCAAACTGCGCCTGCGGCGCCTCTTCGGCAAGCCGCTGCACCAACCACCAGGTGATGAGGCCAACTGGACGAAAGTACAGTGGTTCGTAAAAATGCGATGTCCAGAACGCGCTCAACGGCCGCTCGACCCACCGCGCGGTGACCTGATAGACCAGATCATCGATGACCAGATCGGCGCCCAAGATCGGCCACGCGGCTGCCCACGCCAAAGCGCCCAGGACGCCGAGTCCAACCGCACTCCAGCCCGGGTTCTCGGCAAAACGCAACACTGTCCCTACCCGGTCACCGATGCAGGCGAACCAAGCGCTTCCGTCGCCAACCCGAACTTCACCCGCCGATCCCGTCAGCGCGATTCACGTGCCGCACCAAAGCTTGCCGCCACATGAGCAAGCAAACCTTCACAGGCCGCCTCGATCAGATCCAGCGCATGCTCGAAATCGCGTGCTTGGCCTGTGTAAGGATCGGGCACGTCGCCCAGCGCACGCAGCGCCGGATCGGCTGCGAAGTCGAGCATCCGCACGATGCGCGCTCGGCGCGCGCGCGGGGCCATCGACTCCAGCCGCGCCAGATTCCAGCCGTCTGCCGCCAAAATGAGGTCGAAGCGGTCGAAATCCTGCCGTTCAACGGCGCGCGCCCGAAGCGATGACAAATCGTAGCCTCGCCGCGACGCATGCGCCTGCGCGCGCGGGTCCGGCGGTTGCCCCGCATGCCCGCCATAAGTGCCGGCCGAAGCGATCGCCACCGACCGATCGAGCTGCGCCGATACCACCTTCGCCCGGAAAACTGCCTCGGCCGTCGGACTGCGGCAGATGTTGCCCAAGCAGACGAAGAGGATGGCAATCGAACTCATCCGCGGGCCCCTGCCGTCAGCGTCCGCTTTCCGCTCAGGTCAGACATCCAGATTGCGAACGCCGAGTGCATTGCCCTCGATGAAGGCGCGCCGCGGTTCGACGTCCTCGCCCATCAGCGTCGTGAAGATTTCGTCCGCAGCGATGGCATCCTCGATCTGAACTTTGAGCAAGCGGCGCACCTTCGGGTCCATGGTGGTCTCCCACAGCTGCTCGGCATTCATCTCACCGAGTCCCTTGTAGCGCTGGATGGAAAGGTTCGACCGGGCGCGGTCCAGCAACCACGCCAGCGCTTCCCGGAAACTGCCGACACGTACCTCCTCGCGCTGCCCTTTGCCATCCGTGCGCGCAACCATGGCTCCCGCTCCAACCATCGCCTGCAGTTCCGCCGCACGAACGATTTGACGGTAATCGCCGGTGTCAAGAAAGTGCTGGTCTAGCACCGTCTGGGACGTACGCCCATTGTGAGTGCGCTTCAGCAACAACACGTACTCTTCGTTGCGCTCGTCGTAGAAGGCCTCGACCGACAGCTCCGGATCGTCAATCTGCGCCATCAGCCGATCGGCGCCGGACTTCGCTTCTTCGGCGCTGGCCAACGACAACTGCACGCCTGCGAGCAGCGCCTCGAGCACGCGGCGGTCGATCGTCCGCGCATTGCGATCAACGACCGCCTGCGCAAGCAGGCACTGCCGCGCGAGATCGCCGAGGGCTTTGTCGGAAAGCGCCTCTGCACCGGCGAACGGTCTGAACTCCGCTCCCTTGAGCGCAATGCGCAGCAGGAACTGATTGAGTTCGAGGTCATCCTTAAGGTATTGCTCTTCCTTGCCGACCTTCGCCTTGTACAGCGGTGGCTGCGCAATATAAATATGCCCCCGCTCCACCAGATCGGTCATCTGCCGATAGAAAAAGGTCAGAAGCAGTGTCCGGATGTGGGCTCCGTCCACATCGGCATCGGTCATGATGATGATGCGGTGATAGCGCAGCTTGTCCGGGTTGTAGTCATCCTTGCCAAAGCCGGTCCCCAACGCCGTGATCAGCGTGACGATCTGTTCGGACGAAATCACCTTGTCGAAGCGGGCCTTTTCGACATTCAGCACCTTCCCGCGAAGAGGAAGGATCGCCTGGAACTTGCGATCGCGTCCCTGCTTGGCAGTTCCTCCGGCGCTGTCGCCCTCCACCAGGTAGAGCTCCGACATCGCCGGATCCTTCTCCTGGCAATCGGCAAGTTTGCCCGGCAAGCCGAGCGAGTCGAGCACACCCTTGCGTCGCGTCATCTCGCGCGCCTTGCGGGCAGCCTCGCGCGCACGAGCCGCCTCAACGATCTTCCCGCAGACCATCTTGGCGTCGTTTGGATACTCGAGCAGGAAATCGGCTAGTTTCTCCGCCACCACTTCCTCGACGACGGGACGAACTTCGCTGGAGACCAGTTTGTCCTTCGTCTGCGAAGAAAACTTGGGGTCGGGCACCTTGACCGAGAGAATGCAGGTCAAGCCCTCGCGCAGGTCGTCCCCGGTCACCTCCACCTTGGCCTTCTTGTCGAGCTCATTGGCGGTGATGTAGCGGGTGATCGTTCGCGTCATCGCCGCCCTGAGTCCGGTCAGATGCGTTCCACCATCGCGCTGCGGTATGTTGTTGGTGAAGCACTGGACATTCTCGCCGTAGCTGTCATTCCATTGCATCGCCACTTCGACCCCGACGCCGTTGCGCTCTCCCTGGGCGTAGAAGATGCTCTTGTGCAGGACGTTCTTCGATTTGTTGATGTACTCGACGAAGCCACGGATACCACCGGAGTGGGCAAAGTTCTCGCTCTTGCCGCTGCGGTGATCGACCAGTTCGATCCTCACACCATGATTCAGGAACGAAAGCTCGCGGATCCGGCGCGCAAGGATCTCGTAATGAAACTCCACGTGCCCAAATGTCTCGGCAGAGGCCAGGAAGTGCACCTCCGTGCCGCGCCGATTGCGCGTCTCACCGGTAACTCGCAGCGGCGCAACCGGAACCCCCTGGCGGAACTCCATCTCATGAACCTTGCCCTCGCGCCAGATCTTCAGCTTCAGCCAGTCTGACAGCGCGTTGACGACCGATACGCCCACCCCGTGCAAACCACCGGAAACCTTGTATGAGTTCTGATCGAACTTGCCGCCGGCGTGCAGCTCCGTCATGACAATCTCGGCAGCGGAGCGCTTTAGTTCGTCATCCTGCTTGATCGCCGTCGGAATGCCCCGGCCGTTGTCGGTGACCGACACCGAATTGTCGGCATGGATCACCACCTTGATGTCGTCGCAAATGCCGGCCAGCGCCTCGTCGATCGCGTTGTCGAGCACCTCGAAAACCATGTGATGCAGGCCCGTGCCATCGGCCGTGTCGCCGATGTACATGCCCGGACGCTTGCGAACGGCCTCCAGGCCCTTCAGAACCCGGATCGAGTCCTCGTTGTACTGCGCGCTGTGCTTTTCTGTTTCGCTCATGAGTCGCAATCAGTGCCCGAAGGCTAAAAGCTGTTGGAGATGGCGCCTTCGCGCACCCCGCACACGAGAGGCGGCTGCACCATCGATGACATGACATCGGGCACTGGCATGACGATGGCCCAGGCGAGCCACGCATCCGCACGCATTGCCCAGCGGAGGCCTCAGATGCGCATCGGCATCACCACATACTTGAAATCGTTCCGTCCCGGCAACGTAAGCAGCGCCGAGGCCGATGCGTCCTGCAAGGACATCATCAATTCGCTCGCCGTCAGCGTGGACGCCACATCGAGCAGATAGTTGATGTTGAAGCCGATGTCCACCGGCTCGCCGGCATAGGCAACCTCCAGTTCTTCTTCGGCCTCTTCCTGTTCATTGTTGTTGCAGGCGATCCGCAGCACCCCGGGAGCCAACTGGAGGCGCACACCGCGGAAACGCTCATTGGAGAGAATCGCAGCGCGTTGAAGCGTCCCGAGGAACGCCAGACGATCAAGTACTACGTGCTTGCTGTGTGATGTGGGTATCACGCGGTTGTAGTCGGGAAATTTCCCATCGATCACCTTGCTGGTCAATTCGATCGATCCGAAAGTGAAGCGAACTTGATTGGCCAGGATGTCGACGGCGATTGGCTCGTCACTGTCAGCCAACAATTTGGACAGTTCGAGAATCGTTTTGCGCGGAACGATGATCTCCTGCCGCTGGAACTCCCCTTCGATCGGTAGACTGGCGAATGACAGTCGATGGCCATCGGTCGCAACACACGACAGCGTACTGTTGTCGACCACCAGCAACATGCCGTTCAGGTAGAAACGAATGTCCTGCTGCGCCATCGCAAACTCGACCAGCCGCAGCGTCGCCTTCAATTGGCGCTGCGCAACCGAAAAGCGCTGCAGCCGTTCACTGTTCATGCTTAGCCGCGGATAGTCCGCTGCCGGAAGCGTCTGCAGACTGAAACGGCTCCGACCAGCCTTCACGGCCAGCTTGCCGTCACGCGTCTCCACCGAGACCGTACTCTTTTCCGGCAACGCCCGCAGGATATCCAGCAGTTTGCGCGCTGAGACGGTGATTGGTTGTCCCTCCGCGCCAGCGATTGGGGTTTCGGTGGAGATTTGCAACTCGAGGTCGGTTGCAAGCATCCGCAGCGCGTCTCCAGCAGGATCAATCAAAACGTTCGCCAGGATTGGAAGTGTCTGCCTGCGTTCGACGATCCCGACCACCGCCTGCAGGGGCTTCAGGATGGTGTCCCGCTCAAGATTCTTTAGATTCATGATTCACTTCATTTCTGACAATAGTTGGTCCACCCGCCTGTGGATGACTGCCGCAAGCAAGAAGCGGCGCGGCTTGCAGCCTGAAGGGGGGCTGTGGGCAAGCTCTGTTCGGCTGTACAACGGAAAGTGAAGGATCCAGGCTGGGGATGCAATTTCATCGGTGCTTCACGTACTTCACACAGGGCGGCGCAGTCTTTTCCACAGGTTTGTCAGTGCCGGTACGGCCGCACGATCTCCTCCGCACGGGGTCAGCTCCGCAGCACCTGCAGAAGGAACGCGTAGTCGTGCTGGATCTGCGGCGAGCTTTCGCGCAGGCTCGCGATCTGCTTGCAGGCGTGTAACACTGTGGTGTGATCACGACCACCGAAGTTCTGGCCGATCTCAGGCAATGACATCGAGGTCAATTCCTTTGCCAGCGCCATCGCCATCTGACGCGGACGCGCAAGTACACGCTGACGGTTCTTCGAATGCATGTCGGTCACCTTGATCTTGTAGTAGTCGGCGACCGTCTTCTGTATGTTCTCGATGGAAATCTGTCTCGACTGAACGGCGAGCAGGTCACGCAACGCCTCCTTGGCCACGGCGGGTGTGAGCTCGAGTCCATGGAAACTGGCATAAGCGACCACCCGCTTCAGTCCGCCTTCGAGCTCGCGCACGTTCGAGCGGATGTGCTTGGCGATGAAAAAGGCCACGGTTTCATCGAGCTTGATACCCATGGCTTCACCTTTGGCGAGCAAAATTGCAACTCGCATTTCCGTTTCCGGCGGCTCGATCTGGACCGTCAGGCCCCAACTGAAGCGGCTCTTCAGCCGGTCTTCGATGCCTTCCATTTCCTTCGGATACGTATCGCAGGTGATCACGATTTGCTTGCCGGCCTCGATCAGGCCGTTGAAAAGGTAGAAGAACTGCTCCTGCGTGCTCGACTTTCCATTGAAGAACTGGATGTCGTCGATCAAAAGGAGATCGAGCGCGAGGTATTGCGCCTTGAAACTGTCCCACTGCTTGGTCTGGTAGGCACGCACGACGTCGGAGACGTAGCGTTCAGCATGTAGATAGCGCACTCGCGCGGCGTTCTGTTCGCCGAGCAGTGCATTGCCGATCGCCTGCAGCAGATGGGTTTTGCCGAGACCAACGCCGCCGTAGATGAACAGCGGGTTGTAGGCGGCACCCGGATTATTGGCAACCTGCGCTGCTGCGGCGCGTGCGAGCTGGTTTGCCTTGCCGGTGACGAAATTGTCGAAGCGGAATGCAGGATTCAAAGCGGAATCGCGCCGCGGCTGCTCGCTGCTTCGTATGATGGCAGCGCCACCGTCCACCCGCGCCGCGCGTTTGGGCGGATGCGTGCTCGCGCCGTCGGCAGCGTCGCTCGCTGGCGCCGGCAAGCCTTCAATGGCCGGTGGGGATGCCTGGCCGTTGGTAGCCGCATTTGGGTCGACGACGCTGAGGGTGATCTTAACCGTGCCGCCGAAATACGCCTGGGCCTGGTCTTCGATGCGCGCCAGAAAGCGTTCCCGCACCCAACGCGCGACAAACGGATTCGGCGCGAGAAGCTGGACGCCGTGCGCGCCTTCTTCGCTGCGCAGCGGGTGCAACCACATCGCCATCTGCTGAGGAGAGAGTTCGCGGGCAAACTGCTCTAGGCAGTGCGACCAGAAGGCAGACATGGAACGGCGGTTGACTGCTGCGGTGAGAAATGCGATGGGATGAGACAAAGTTCTGTGCCGTGTGTCGGAACGCGGCGCCGAGATCATTTGTCGGCCGACGCCATCCCCATGGGTCGGGGGTGCCACCAGCCGGTACACGAAGACCGCTCGCCAACGAACGACAGCGCGGAGGGCGACGATCCACCCGTCCGTCGGGGCCGACCGGAAGAAACATCGGCGGTGGGCCACCTGCTAGGAAACGACCAATCCGACGCCTAAGCCCCAGCGCCAAGAGCCTCGATTGTACCGGCAGAAGCAGGCGGAAGGACGACTTATCCACAGGAGCAGGCATCGTTTTCATCCGCTCGAGGGAGTTCGCAAAGTGATCCACGCACCGCAGAGCGCGAGCGCGGATCCTGCTATGAGCGGAAGGCTTGGCGGAAGACCCTCCAGAAGAACGGATACGACAACGGCGCCCAATGGAGACAGAACGCTTATATACATCGCGGAGGCTGGCCCGTGACGTCGCATCAAGCTCAGATAGCAAAGAAAGGCGACCACTGAGCCGAGGACGGACAGGTAGAGCAGCGCTACCCAGAAGGCTGCTCGCGCATCGAGCGTCAGCGGGTGACCTTGGGCAACCGCCCAGAGCATTGTGGTGCCGGCACCGTAGGCCATGGCCCAGGTGGTGTAGGTCATGACGGGTATCCCGCGCGCGTTGAGCGCGAGCGAGCAGACCGCTGCCGCGCTTGAGGCAGCGGCGGCGACCAACATCATCACGACTCCGGGCAGCAAGCTGCCAGCAAGCGAGGTCTTGGCCAGTGACGGCAGAAAGCAGCACGCGACGCCCGCAACGCCAAGAATGCCGCCGATCCATGTGCGCTTCGCTGTTGGTCGTCCGAGCGCTATGCGGGCGAAGAGCGGGGTCAGGAAAACCATCAGCGTGAAACAGATCGCCACCAGCCCCGAGGGGATGCTTTCTTCCGCCAGGTAGGTGAGGACATAGCTCACCCCATAGGCTAGAACGCCGGAGACGGCGACTAGCGGATGGTGGCGAACGTCCAGGCGGAGACTCACTCCGCGCAGGCGAAGCCATATGGCGAGCAGCAAGGCGGCAAGCGCGAAGCGAATGGCAACCGCCCACACTGGCGAGGTCGGACTTCCAAGCTGCCAGGTGATGGCGTAGAACGTCGTCGACCAGATCGCGGTTGGAAGCAAAAACAGCAACCAGCCAGGAGCCGGGGCTCGCGGAGATGCGGTCATCGGAGCCGCTTTCGTCAAGCAGCAGGAGGAGGGCTATGGAAACACTGAACGAATTGCTGCGCGGGCGAATCGCTGCGTTGCGCAGTGTTGGCTTCGCCACGCCAGCCTTTCGGCGCGCTTGACCTTGGCTTTGCAAAGGTATGCCTACGCCGAAACAGCGTTGTCGCTCCCCCGCCTATCTGCTCGATATATCTCGGTCGCTGCGCTCCGTGCGCCCCGCGCTTCATCCCGCCGCTGGCGGCTCTTTTCAGCGTTTCCCCATGCGAGTTGATCGTCATACTGCGCGAATCTGCGCCGTGCGTCAAGTGCGGGGCAGGTGCGCCGGGCGCGAGTGAGCCAGCGCTACTCGCTCGCGGCTCGGCGCGGAAAGCGTATGTTGAGTTGTTTGAGCTTACGGTAGAGATGGGTGCGCTCCAAGCCGGCCCGGTCGGCAACCCGGCTCATATTGCTGGACTCGCGTCCGAGGAGGTTCTCGAAATAAACCCGCTCGAAGGCCTCCCGCGCTTCACGCAGCGGAAGGTCGAAGAACTCCGGCGGCAGGTAAGGCCCGGGTTGCTCCTCTTCCTTTCCGAAGTCGCCAAGAATGGCGTGTACATGCGCGAGCGAGATCGATTCGTTGCTCGACAGCAGAAGGCTGGAGAGCACGCTTTGCAGTTGAATCAGATTGCCTGGCCAGGGTGCGGATTCCAGATGCGCGCGGACTTCAGCCGATAGCCGTGCCGGGCCGTCCAGCGCGAAGGTGCTCGCGTAGGCGTCGATCAGCCCGGGAAGATCCGAACGGCGGGCACGAAGCGGCGGGATCAGCACCGAACAAGCCGACAGCAGAGCGTAGAGCGGCGGGTCGAAGCGGCCTTCGCCCGAGAGCATGCCGAGCGGCTCAGAGCTACTGCAGACGATGCAAACGTTGTGGCCAGCCATCTTGTTGACGAGGAATGCGAGGGATCGCTGCTCGCTGCGGGTCAGCAAAGCCACCTCTGGACAGAACAGCAAGCCGCCGCGCGCCGCCTCGAGGACCGCAAGCGGCGAGGAGACCCAAGGCTGACCGGGTTCGATTTGTACCCACGGCGTGTCGGGCTCGTGGATGGCCCGCGCACACTCCAGAAAGCCCGCCCCGGTTTCTCCTGTCAGCAAGATTGGTCGACGCTCTGCCAAAAGCGCCGAGATCCGCATCTGCACATCGAGGATGGCCGGCGAGCAGCCGAGCGAGGACAGATCCACCGTCCGCTGGCGGCGTACCGCGCTCGCCTTCAGCGCGCGCCGGACGGTTGCGAGCAGTTTGGCCAGTCCAATCGGCTTTTCGAGAAAATCGAACGCGCCGATACGCGTTGCTTCGACCGCCGTCTCGATCGTGGCGTGGCCGGAGAGCATGATCACCGGTGTTGAGAGTTCGCCGGCCGATTTCCACTCCTTCAGTAGCGTCACCCCGTCGGTATCCGGCATCCAGATGTCGAGCAGCGTAACCGCTGGCTGCCGCGCGCGGCGCTCGGCCCGAGCCTGGGCAGCGTTCTCGGCCAGGCGAACGCTGTAGCCCTCGTCTTCGAGGATCTCCTGCAGGAGGCTCCGGATGCCGATTTCGTCGTCGACGACCAGGATGTCGATGGGTGAACTCAAGGGCGTTGCAGGAATCGGCGTCGTTGCGTCAAGGGTTGCCGTGGGGCGACGGCTCGGCTCGATCGGTTGCGTGCACGGGAAAACCCAGCATCACGCAGGCACCGACGACACCACCGGCATCATCGCGGCGATTGTCGATCTCGATCCGGCCCTTGTGCTCATCGATGATCTTCTTCACGATGGCGAGGCCGAGGCCCGTCCCTTTCGTCTTCGTCGTCACGTACGGTTCGAACATGCGCTCGAGCACTGCGGCCGCAAAGCCTGCTCCATTGTCGCAGAAACGCAAGCACAACTCGGGCTGGCCCTCCCGGTCCAGTCGATCCTCCGCCATCACGATCACCATCCCCGTATTGCGATCGCGAGCCGCTTCGAGACAGGCGTCGGCGGCATTGGCGAGCAGATTATGGAAAACCTGGCGCAGACGGGTCGCCTCTGCCCGTATGACCCGATGCGTGGCGTTCCACTGCAACTCCAAGCGCACAGGGAAGGTTCCGTAGAGCTCGATCGTCTCGCGCAAAAGCAGCTCGACGTCAATCGGCACCAGACTGCCCGGTCGGGGCCGGCGTGCATAGACGGTAAAGTCGTTGACCATGTTCTTCATGGCCGTGACCTGGTTGACGATGGTCTCCACGCCGCGGCGAAGCGTCGCCGCCTCAGTCTCGCCGAGCTGGGGCGCGAGCTTCATCGCCAAGCGTTCTGCCGACAGCTGGATCGGTGTGAGCGGATTCTTGATCTCGTGCGCCATGCGGCGGGCGACCTCAGCCCAGGCGGTGTCGCGTTCGGCCGTGAGCACCTCGGTGATGTCGTCGAACACCACGATGCGCGCAGCCCCATCGGGAATCGCGCGCCGGGCGCCGCGGACGATCAGTGTGCGTGACATGCCGGCTACCTCGAGCACTTGCTCGCGTTGCCAGTCGGCATCGGCAACGCGCGCGAAGGCGCGCTGGATGGCTGCGGAGAACTCACGCAAGGTGTCACCTCCGAGGCTGCCGATGTGTTCCGCGCCCAGCCGCTTACCGCTCAACTCGTCCAGGCGGACCTGCAATATGACCGACGCGGCCGCATTGGCCGTCAGCAGCTGGTAATCGTCGCTCAGCACCAAAACGCCAGCCTTGATGTTGCGCAGGATGTTTTCGAGAAACAGGTTGCTCGTCTGTATGGCCTCCTGCGCGTGCCGATCGCGCTCGCGCGCGGCGGCAAGGTCGGCCGTCATCGTGTTGAACGCGTCACCGAGCGTCGACAGCTCATCGCTACCGGCGATACGCGCGCGCACGCTGAAATCTCCCTCGGCCACTGCGCGCGTGGCTTCGGCCAGGCGCGCCATCGGTTGCGCCAGCCGCTCCGAGAAAAGCGCCGCAAGCGCGAGCGCGGCGAACAGCGCGAGCAGCAAGGTGAGAGTCAGGGTGAGACCGAACAGTCGCAACAGAGCCTGACGCTGAAACGCAAGCTCCTGGTAATCGCGAAAGCCGGCGTCGAGCAGCGAGGCCTGCTCTCTCAGCGAGGCCGGCACCGGCTGACTTACCAGAAGTACCCGCGCGGGGCCGAGAGCGCCACCCGTCACCGCCACGATTGCGCGCAGTTCGAGTCCGCCATCGGGCAGGCTCTCGATCGCCGTGAGTGGCGCCAGGGCACGCGCCTGACGCAGTTCGAGCATGCCGATTGCCGGCGCGATGGCCTCACCTGAGGTTGCCGCTGCGATCGCAACCGGCGTGCCCGACTGCGTCAGCACGGCCGCGTAGGGCAGCCGGTACTGTTCGCGAAGGCTGATCAGGCGTGTGCGTACCGCCGCAGGTTCGGCATCGCCCGCCAAAACCTCGGCCATGGCTTCTGCCTTGCGGGTCAACTCCTTCAACGGCTCGTTGAGCGCCGAGCGGCCGAGTTGCAGACCTGTCTCCAGTGCGCGTTCGATGCGGGTATCGAAGTAGCTCTCGATCGAGGTGGCCAGAAACTGCACCGAGATCGTGTAGACCAGCACGCCGGGCAGAACGGCGACGACGGCGAAAAATCCCATCATCCGCATCGTCAGACCGGAGCCAAAAACCCGCGCGCGACGCGCCTTCCACAACAGCAGCCCCTGATAGACCACGAGGGCCGCCAGGCAGAAGACGATCGCACCGCTGGCGATGATCAGCGCTGTGTAGTAGCGCGCAAACAAGGCCGTGTTTGCCGATGCATGTGCAAGAACGGTGACGAAGACACCGCCAGCCAACGCCAGGAGTAGCCATGCGATCCGCATCCAGGCGGGCGGAGCGAGCGACTGCGCCAAGTCGGGAACGGACGGTCGGCTCATGGCCATACAACCACGCGGTACCAATCGGATGCGAGCGACCACTCGCGCGAAACGAGCGTGTTCACCTGCAACGGCTTCGGCAGTTGAGTCGTGTCGAGGCGAAGGCGGACAGAGACCTCGTAGCGTTCGCCCGGGCGAATCGCGCCGCGTTCGCTGATCGGGCGGCCGCGAATCAGCCGAATCTGCCGCAGCGCTTCTTCCAAGGTTGCAAACGATGCCGGCTGACCGATGGTTCTGCCTGCATCGACACGGTAACTGCTGGTCAGAGGTGAATAGGACAACCGCCTGACCGACTGCGGGGCGCGAAGAACTTCGTCGAACCACCAGGATCGGCGCCGTGCGATCTCGCTGTCCAGCACGAAATAGAGCGGCGTGCCGCGCAGCAGCGCCTCTTCCAGCGGCGCCGTCAGGCTCAGATCGAATTCCGCGTCGAGCAGTAACGTGTCTTCGCTGACGCGCACGAGCGCGCTGACGGTGCGGATCGTGTCCGCCGAGGCGGGCCGCGCCAGCAGCAGCAAGACAGCGGTCTTCAGGACCAGCCGACGTTGGCGGTCGGCGCTCACTGCCGCTTCTCCAGCAGGGCGTAGAAGAAACCGTCGTGATTGTGCGTCTTGCGGTTCCCGCCGGGAAAGAGCTGGCCGCCAGCCGAGGCCGGCGCACCGGGCAGATGGATGCGCAGGCGGCGCATATCGGGATGCCGCGCCAGTGCGGCCTCGATCTGGGCGCCGTTCTCGGCCAGGAAGACCGAGCAGGTCACGTAGAGCAATTGACCGCCGGGCCGGAGCGTCGTCCAGAGACGGTCGATGAGGGCACTTTGCACTGCGCAGAGGGCATCGATGTCGCTCTCGCGCTTCAGCCACTTGCCGTCCGGGTGCCGGCGCACGACACCCGATCCCGTGCACGGCGCATCGAGCAGGATGCGATCGAAGGCGACGCCATCCCACCAGCTTTCGACGTCGCGCGCATCGGCTACGCGGACCGCGGCCGACAGTCCGAGGCGGTCGAGGTTGGACCGAACATGGGCAGCACGCGCGGCGTCAATGTCGAGGGCGATCAGGTCGAGATCGGCCAGCTCGGCCAGATGCGTCGTCTTGCCGCCCGGCGCCGCGCATGCATCCAGCACCCGCATGCCGTCCTTCACCCCAAGCAGCGGCGCGGCGAGCTGGGCACCAGCATCCTGTACCGAAAACCAGCCCTCGCGGAAGCCCGGCAGACGCTCGACCGAGCGCGGGCGCGGGAGCACGATGGCTGCGTCGAACAGCGCTTGCGCTGGTATGCGTCTGGCGGCGAAGCGTTCGAGCGCCTGCGCTACGGTCGCGCGTCGACGGTTCACGCGCAGCGTCAATGGTCCCTGTCCGTTGCCGCCACGAAGGATCGCCTCCCACCCTGTCGGATGATCGGTGCGCACGCGATCGATCCACCACGCGGGATGATTCCATGTTGCCTCGGGATCGGCCTTTACCCGCTCACTGGCCTGCTCGGGCGCTCGCAGGTAGTTGCGCAGGACCGCATTGGCAAAGCCGCGCGCGGCGGGATCGATGTCCGCGACCGCGGCCACGGCCTGCGAGACGATGACATGCGGCGCGGTACGGCTGTGCCGCAGTTGATAGAGCGCCACCCACAGCAGCGCCTCCACTGCTGGCTTGGGGCGGGCGCGAACGAACAGACCCAGCAATGCTCGGCACTCGCCCAGATGACGAAGGGTGCCCAGCGTCAAATCGCTGAGCGCCGACCGCGCGGCCGAATCGAGCGAGTGACGATCGACACGCGCCAGCGCCTCCTCCGCGTTGCAGCCGGCGAGAACGTGCTGTACCGCTGCCGCGGCACTCTGCTGGACCTTTGCCAGGGCCGCCGTCGACCGCAAAGCCCCGGGTACGGCAGCCGGCCGGTTCGCTGAGACGTCGGACGCGGAGTCGTTGGTGGATTCGGTCACGGCAACCCGGGACGAAGGTATGGCGGCGAATCCGTTGGACCGCGCACAGCCACCGTCCAACGGATGCAAGGAGAAAGCATTCGCCGAACGAGTGTAGCGAAGCGGCGGTTGTGGCAAACTATGCCCTAATGAAGCCCATACTCAAACGCAGCATCGCGGTTGCCAGCCTGCTCGGCCTCCTCTGTGCCGCCACCTCGGTCGCAGCAGGCTCGCTGCGCTTCTTCGGTACCGGCGCGCTCGACACCGATCGGGTCAAGATCCGCGTTGACCCGCCGACGAAGGCCGACGTCGGCGCCACCGATTTCACGATCGATTTCTGGCTACGCGCGCTCCCGGGTGACAACGCTGGCATCGTCTCCTGCGGCGTCAACGACGGCTGGATCACCGGCAACGTGGTGATCGACCGCGACATCTATGGCCTTGGCCCAGACTTCGGCATCGCGCTCGGACGGCGAACCCCGGCGGCGGGCTCGTTGGTGGCGTTCGGTCTGTCCGATGCGGGAGGTGCGGGGACTGTTTTGTGCGGCACGAGTGATGTCGCCGATGGCAACTGGCACCACGTCGCGGTCCAGCGGCGGCTGAGCGACGGTCGCGTCTGGCTGTTCGTGGACGGGCGCCTGGAAGCCACCGGCACCGGACCGGCGGGCAGCCTGGCCTACCCGGACGGTCGCGCTACCAGTTGGCCAGCCAGTGACCCCTTCCTCGTGCTCGGCGCCGAGAAACACGATGCAGGCAGTGGCTACCCGTCGTTCAGCGGCTGGCTGTCGGAACTGCGTCTGTCGAACGTGCTTCGCTATGGGGTTGGGACCACTCTGGGGCCGACCTTCACGGTGCATGACCGCCGGCACCCGGTCGACGCCCATACGCTCGCGCTTTACCGCTTTCAGGAAGGTACGGGAGGGCAACTCCATTCGGCGACGGCGGACGACGCGATCCGTGGCGACGTCCGCTTCCATCCGACGCTTCCTCGGCCGCAATGGTCAACCGATGCGCCGCTGCCAGCTTCGCCAGGCTGCCTTGATCTGGATGACAACGGCCATGTGGACCGGGCGACGGACGGACTCCTGCTGTTGCGCTCACTGCTTGGGCTGCGCGGCGCCGCATTGACGGCCAGTGCCCTCGGCCCCGGTGCAAGGCGAACCGACCCGGAGGCGATTCGCACCTATGTGGCAGCACAACCATTGACACCGTCTGGCTGGAGTGGCCCTGCTGTCGCCGCTCGGCATGGCCTGCTCGCCGTCAGGCTGATGGCGGGCGTGGTCGATGCAGAGCTTCTGCGCGGACTGGCGCCGCCGGGTGCCGACGGCGCCGCCGAGGCGGCGGTCGTCCGGGCTTACTTTCGCACCGGCTGCGGGCTGCCGCCCTGACTCACTCCCCCGTGCTGCGTGCGGCGTGGCGCGGGTCGTGACCTTGCACGATGTGAATCACGTATTCTGCGATGTTCTTGCTGTGGTCGGCGACCCGTTCGATCGCCTTGGCGAGAAAGGCAACGTCAATGCCGGCGGAAATCGTTCGCGGGTCTTCCATCATGTAGGTGACCAGCAGGCGCATGATGCGCTCGTACTCGTCATCGACCGCGCTGTCGCGGCCGATCACTTCACCAGCCGCCACGACATCGAGGCGCGCGAAGGCATCGAGCGAATCCTTCAGCATCTCGCGGGCCAGCTCCCCGATGTGCTTGGCCTCATTGAGGCGAAGCGCCTGGAAACGTTCGGAAGCCTGAAACTGTTGGGCGAACGTCGCAATCTTCTTGATTTCGTCACCGATGCGTTCGAGGTCTGCCACCGACTGCATCGTGCAGACGACCTGGCGCAGGTCCACCGCGGCAGGTTGGCGCTTGGCGATGATCTCCATTGCCAGACGGTCGAGCTCGACCTGCATCGTGTTGACCCGCTTCTCGTCGCGAACCACTGCGGCGACCAGTTCAGCGTCGGACGTTTCGACCGCCTCGAGCGCGCGCTCGAACTGGGACTCAATGAGTCCGCCCATGGCGAGCAGACGCGTGCGCAATTCGTCGAGTTCGCGTTCAAAATCCTTGGAAGTGTGTTCCATGAAACCAGTTCTCCCTGCTAGCGTCAGCCGAAGCGGCCAGTGATGTAGTCCTCGGTGCGCTTGTCCTTCGGTTTGACGAAGATCTGCGCCGTCGGTGTGTACTCGATCAGCTCCCCGAGGTACATGTAGGCGGTGAACTGCGATACGCGAGCAGCCTGCTGCATGTTGTGGGTGACGATGACGATTGTGTAGTCGGTGCGCAGCTCGCTGATCAGTTCTTCGATGCGGGCAGTCGAGATCGGGTCGAGCGCCGAGGTCGGCTCGTCGAACAGCAGCACTTCGGGCTTCACCGCGATTCCGCGCGCGATGCACAGGCGCTGCTGCTGGCCGCCTGACAGGGAGAGACCGCTCTGGCCGAGCTTGTCCTTCGTCTCTTCCCACAGCGCCGCCTTCCGTAGCGCCCATTCCACCCGGTCGTCCATCTCGCTCTTCGAAAGCTTCTCGTAGAGACGAACACCGAACGCGATGTTCTCGTAGATCGACATCGGAAACGGCGTCGGCTTCTGGAAGACCATGCCGATCGCAGCGCGAAGCGCGTTCAGGTCGTATCCGGGGTCAAGTATGTTGTCGCCATTGAACAGGACCTCGCCTTCGGCGCGCTGCCCCGGGTAGAGCGAGTACATCCGGTTGAGTACGCGCAGAAGCGTCGACTTGCCGCATCCGGATGGTCCGATGAAGGCCGTGACCTGCTTCTCCGGGATGTCCATCGAGATACTGCGCAGGCCCTGGAAGCTGCCGTAGAAGAAATTGAGTTTGCGGATGGAGAGCTTGGTCGCGTTGGCGACAGCGACGTTCTCGTCTCCGAGGCTGACTTGGAAGGACATGGATGGGTTTCCTGTCGATGGTTACAGTTTCTGGCGGAAGAGCACCCGGGCAATGATGTTGAGTGCAAGCACGGCCAGCGTGATCAGTACGGCACCCGCCCAGGCAAGACGTTGCCAATCCTCGTACGGACTCATTGCAAACTGGAAGATGACGACCGGCAGGTTCGCCATCGCAGAGCCCATGTCAAGGCTCCAGAACTGGTTGTTCAGCGCGGTGAACAGCAAAGGCGCCGTCTCCCCCGAGATGCGGGCGAGAGCGAGCAGCACACCGGTCAAGACTCCGGCCTTGACGGACCGTAGCGTCACGCGCCAGACGACCTGCCAAAGTGGCGCACCGACGGCGAAGGCAGCCTCGCGCAGTGCGTTCGGGACGAGCTGGAGCATGTTCTCGGTCGTCCGGATCACCACCGGGACGGCGATGATCGTCAATGCCACCGCGCCGGCCCAGCCCGAGTACTTCTTCACCTGGAAAACGATGATCGTGTAGACGAACAGGCCGATCACGATCGACGGGGCCGACAGCAGGATATCGTTGATGAAGCGCGTGACCTTGGCAAGCCACGTATCACGTCCGACCTCGGCGAGGTAGATGCCGGCCATGATTCCGATCGGGGTGGCGACGATGATGGCGGCTCCAACCATCAGCATGGAGCCAACGATTGCATTGGCCAGGCCACCGTCGGATCCTGGCGGAGGTGTCATCTGCGTGAACAGCGTCGGCGACAGGGCGGCTGCACCCTTCGACAGCAAGGTCAGAATGATCCAGAAAAGGAAGAACATCCCGAATGCCATCGTCAACAGCGACATCACCAGATTGAAGCGGTTGACGAGGCGGCGTCGCTTGTAGATCGGATTTTCGGCGCGTGCGTTGTTCATGTCTTGCTCCCTTCGCCTTTGGCCAAGCGTGTGAGCAGCCAGCGCGAGGCAGCGAGCACACAGAAGGTCAGCAGAAACAGGATCAGGCCGAGCGTGATCAGCGCCGACAGATGCGCCGGATCGGCCGCTTCATTGAATTCGTTGGCGAGTGAGGACGCGATCGAGTTGCCCGGCTCGAACAGCTTGAGCGATATGTTGTAGGCGTTGCCGATGACGAAGGTAACCGCCATCGTCTCACCCAGTGCGCGTCCAAGGCCTAGCATGATGCCGCCGATGACGCCAGCCTTGGTGTAGGGCAGCACGACGTTCCAGACCACCTCCCAGGTGGTGGCGCCGACACCGTAGGCTGATTCCTTCAGAATCGGCGGCGTCGTCTCGAACACATCTCGCATCACCGAAGCGGTGAACGGAATGACCATGATGGCAAGGATGAAGCCCGCGGTCAGAACGCCGATGCCCATGGTGGGTCCCTGGAACAGGACGCCGACGACCGGCAGTTTGCCAACCGTGCCCTGCAGCGCGGGCTGGATGTAGTCGGCGAAGAGCGGCGCGAAGATGAACAGGCCCCACATGCCGTAGATGATGGAGGGGATGGCCGCGAGCAATTCCACAGCGGTGCCGAGCGGGCGCTTCAGCATCGGCGGACACATCTCGGTCAGAAACAGGGCGATGCCGAAAGACACCGGCACCGCGATCAGCATGGCGATGAACGAGGTGATCAGCGTGCCCCACAACGGCGCAAGGCCGCCGAAAAGGCTGCGAACCGGATCCCAGGATTCATCGACCAGGAACTTGGGTCCGATTTGCGTCAGCGTCGGCCACGCGCCGACGATCAAAGAAATGATGATGGCAGCGAGTGTCAGCAGAACGAGCGCGGCGAAGAACTGCGTCGTGCGTCGAAACAACGCATCCTGCCAGCCGAAGCTCTCGGTTCGATGTGCAGCTTGCGACAAGTTACCCCCGGATTTGTGAGGAGATTGCTGGATCACACGAAGTATCAGCGCTTCGAGTGACACCCTGAAGACGACAAGACCCCTTGCGGGGCCTTGTCCGGTTTGGATTTTCCTGAGGGTGGCTGGTTAGAAGACCGCTTTCCCGGAGGCATCGACGATCTTCTTCCACTCCTCGCGCACCAGAGCCTGCGTCGCAGGCGGCAGGTGGACGTAATCGAGCTCATCGGCCATCTTCGCGCCATTCTTGAACGCCCAGTCGAAGAACTTGAGCACTTCGCGAGACTGCGCCGGGTTGGCGGGCTTGGCGTGCATCAGGATGAACGAGGCGCCGGAGATCGGCCAGCTGTCGCGGCCGGCCGCATTGGTCATCACCACGCCCATGCCGGGTACGCTCTTCCAGTCAGCGCCGGCGGAAGCCGCCGCGAACGACTTGTCATCGGGCTGGACGAACTGGCCGTCGCGATTGCGCATCTGGATGTGGTCGAGCTTGTTCTTCTTCGCGTAGGCGTATTCGACGTAGCCGATCGAGCCCTTGATGCGCTGCACGTACTGGGCGACGCCTTCGTTGCCCTTGCCGCCTACGCCTTCCGGCCAGCTGACGGCCGTCCCAACACCGACTTTCTGCTTCCACTCCGGAGAGATCTTGGCGAGATAGTCCGTGAACAGGAAGGTCGTGCCCGAGCCATCCGAGCGGCGCACGACGGTGATCGGTCCGTCGAGCCGCACGCCCGGGTTCAGGTCGGTGATCGCCTTGTCGTTCCAGCTCTTGATCTTTCCGAGGTAGATGTCGGCGAGAACTTCCCCGGTCAAGCGGAGTTGGCCAGGCTGGACATTGTCCATGTTCGTGACCGGCACGACACCGCCGATGATGGCCGGAAACTGGACCAGGCCGTCCTTCTGCAACTGCTCGCCAGACAGCGGTGCGTCAGAGGCGCCGAAATCGACGGTCCGGGCGGTGATTTGCCGAATGCCGCCGCCGGAACCGATGGACTGGTAGTTGAGCGAAATGCCAGTTGCGGTCTTGTACGCATCGGCCCATTTCGCATAGAGCGGGAACGGGAAGGTCGCACCGGCGCCAGTGATGGTCTGGGCGCCTGCCGTAGCAGCAAGGGCCGCCAAGGCAAACATGCCGGTCAAGGACTTGCGCAAGGACATGAACTACTCCTTAAACGAACGGATGGAGGGATGAGGGAAGGCCACGGGGTCTTGCTGCGTGTTCGTCACGCTTCGAGCGCCGTTAAGGCGATGGACACCCGTCAGTCGGCACGGAGTATGTGACGGCCCTGTTACAGGAATATTGCTGCCCCGCCGAGGTCCGGCCGTGCGCCCAGTGGCTTGTCTGGCAAGCGGACAACGCCTCGACTTCCTGCGGCTGTCACAGCGAAGACATCCCGCCGAACTACAAAACTGCCTATCTTCAGTTTCCCGCGCTCAATTCCTGCCATCCCGATTCATTGGCGAGGTGTCCGTTACCGATCTGGAAGCCTCGCGAAGATCGCCAAGCAGGTAACTCACCATGAACCGAGTCGAACTTGCCTTCGCCCGCCTCCTTCGGTTACGCCCACGGTTCCTTGAGGGCGAGAACATCGGGCCTCGCCGCACTCGTCCTTTTCTTCCCTGCGGTCGTCTGCTCCGTCCGCTCGCAGCACTGGCGCTCGCAGTGGCTCCCGCCTGGGCTGCGGCACAGACGACCATCGCAGCGTGGACATTTGAGCCCACACCCGGTTCCACGACCTCTCCCCCGCCTTCGACGGGAGCGGGTACGGCCAGCCTCGTCGGCGGCACGACGGCAACATACGCCGCCGGATTCAGCAGCACCAACGGCTGGAACACGACGAACTATCCGGCCAGCGGCTCAGCCAACAAGACGGCGGGCGCCCAGTTCGCCGTGTCGACCGCCGGCTACTACGCCATCTCGTTCAGTTTCGACATCCGGCACAGCAACACGGCCGCCAATACCATCGTCGTCCAGTATTCGACCGCTGGCTGTTCGGGGAGCTTCGTCGATGCGACGACCTTCACGTTTACTCCGGCGGCGACCGGTACCGGCGACACGTGGTACGCGCGGACGGTCGATCTCTCGACGGTTCCGGCGGTCAACGACATTCCCAACCTTTGTCTCCGCGTCGTCTCGGCGTTCGATCCCGACACAGGCAACTACCGCGCCGCCCGTAGTACGAGTACCTATGCAACGACGGGCACGCTGCGCTTCGACAATGTATTGATCCGCGGAACGCCGACCACGACCGACCTTCCACCCGCGGTGACTGCAGTGGTGCCTGCCAGCGGCGCGACCGGCATCCCGGTCTCGACCTCCATCACGCTGACCTTTTCTGAGCCGGTCGACGTCGCCTCCGGCGGCGTCACGCTGGTCTGCGCTTCGTCCGCGCAGACGCTAACGGGCCTGCCGGCGACCAATGTGACGACGCTAACGCTGACCCCAGTCGGCGCCCTGCCATCCGCAGCGACCTGCAACCTGACCGTGATCGCCTCGCAGGTGGTCGATCGCGATGGCGCGCCGACGCCGATGGCGAGTGACTTCACATCGAGCTTTACCACCGCGCCCTCCACACCGACCAATACGGCGCCGACCATCGTCGCCGATCCGGCCTTCTCGCCCCGGCTGTTCATCAACGCGAGTTCACCTTCGCAAGTGTCCGGGGTCGTTGCCGATCCGAGCGATCCCGCGCGTACGGTTGGCATTCGATTCACCGTGGGGGATGCCGAAACGTCCGCCTCCGCGTTGACGGTAACGGCGACGTCCAGCAACACGACGGTGGTTCCGGCCGCCGGTCTTACGCTTACCGGCAGCGGCGCACAGCGAACGCTGACGATCCAACCCTCGGCAGCAGGCCTCAGCACGATCACGGTGACCGTCAGCGATGGGGATCTCAGCTCCAGCTACACCATCGACTACGCTGCCTCCGCAGCCAGTCTCGCTCCCAGCCTGTCACGCTTCATCACTGGCGCCTGCGATGCTTCCGCGGCAAGCGTGATCGATAGCGCGGCTTTCGTCATCGCCAACGACGAAGACCAGCTGCTGAGGGTGTTCCCGTCGGCGGGGTCGGGCGCGTTTGCCGGCAGCCTGGACGTGACCAGCTCGCTCGCATTGACCGACATCTCCGGCGGCGTGCCGCGTGAGGTCGACATCGAGGCCTCGACCCGACAGGGCAACCGCATTTACTGGCTTGCCTCGCACGGCAACTCGAGCAGCGGCGCCAACCGCCCGAACCGCTCGCGGCTGTTCGCGACGGATGTTGCGGGCAGCGGAACGTCGGCCGCCCTGACGTTCGTCGGCTACTACGCCAATCTGAAGGCAGACCTCATCGCCTGGGACAACGCCAACGGACATGGCCTCGGTGCAGCGGCGCTCGGGTTGGCAGCCTCCGCCGCGGTTGGCATCGCGCCGGAGGCGGCGGGCGGCAACGGCTTCAACATCGAGGGCTTGACGTTCGCGCCGGACAACGTGACGGCCTACGTCGCCTTCCGGGCGCCGTTGATGACGACGGCGGCGCGCAACCGCGCGCTGATCGTTCCGGTCACCAATTTCGCCAGCCTCGTTGGCGGCTCGCCAGCTTCCGGGCCGGCCAACTTCGGCGCGCCGATCTTTGTCGACCTCGGCGGACGTGCGATCCGCTCGATCGAGCGGGCCGCCGACGGGCGCTATTTGATCATCGCCGGGCCGCATGATCCGGCCACCGGTGTCGCGCCGAAGGATTTCCGTCTCTTCCGCTGGAGCGGCGTGCCGGCGGACGCGCCGGAGATGTTCCTGACCGACCTGACGGGACGCGGCGCCGTCGGCAGTTACGAGGGCATCGTCAGACTGCCGGCAACGCTCTCCGCAGGTCAAACCGTCGAGCTGTTGACCGATGAGGGCGACACGAATTTCTACGGCACGTCGATTTGCAAGGACCTACCGCACCCGGCCTGGAAGAAAGCGCGCGTCGAAACATTCACGCTCCAGGGACCGGTGACGCGGATCCACACCGTGCAAGGCAGTGGAGGTACCTCTCCACTCGTCGGCCAGTCCGTCACGATCGAGGGCATCGTCACCGGCGCGTTCCAGGCGCCGACCCCGACGGGGCTCGGCGGGTTCTTCGTCCAGGAGCCGGACGCGCTTGCCGACGGCGATCCGATGACTTCCGAAGGCATCTTCGTCTTCCATTCGTCCACCGCGGTCAACGTCGGCGATCACGTGCGCGTGACCGGGACGGTGCAGGAGTTCTCGGCTGGCAGCGGCACGCTGACCCAGCTTGGTGGCTCCGGAGTGACCGTGCAGCTGCTCGCGAGTGGCCAGCCGCTGCCGACCGCCGTCTCATTGTCCTTGCCGCTGCCATCGATGGCGCACTTCGAGGCTCTCGAAGGCATGCGGGTGACGATCGCCGCGCCGCTGACCGTCACCGACAACTTCAACTTGGCCCGTTTCGGAGAGCTGATGCTGGCGCCGTCCCGGTTGGCGATTCCCACCGATACCATCGATCCGAACGATGAACCGGCCTCTGGCACCTCGACCTCGGGTTCGAGCAACGTGGCTGCGGTGACCGCAGCGATCGACCTCATCCAGCGCTCGCGGTTCATCCTGGACGATGCGAGCAACGTTCAGAATCCGCCCGTCATTCCGTACTGGGATGTCGCCACCAATACGCTGCGCGTGGGTTCACGGGTGACGAGCCTGACCGGTGTGATGTCCTTCGGCTTCTCGGCCTGGCGCGTGCAGCCGACCGCTCCGGTGACGTTCGAGTTCGCGCCGCGTCCGGCCACGCCGCCCGCCGTCGGGGGAAGCCTGAAGGTTGCAGGGTTCAACGTGCTGAACTACTTCAACGGTGACGGCGCCGGCGGCGGCTTTCCGACCCCGCGTGGAGCGACCGATGCGACCGAGCTCAACCGCCAGACCGCCAAGACCGTCGCCGCGATCAACGCGATCGACGCTGCCGTCATCGGCCTGATGGAAATGGAGAACGATGGCGACGGGCCAACGAGCGCGCTCGCTAGTCTCACCGCGGCTCTTAACACCGCGGCTGGAAGCACCCGCTGGGACTATGTGCGCGACCCCGCTGGCTACACTGGGCTTCCGGGCGGCACCGATCAAATCAAGGTGGCCTTCCTCTATCAGCCGGCGCTTGTACAGCCGATCGGCGCAGCGGTTGCATGCAACGATGCAGCTTTCGTCAACGCCCGCGCCCCGGTGGCACAGCTGTTCGAGTCGGTCGCCAACCGGGGACGTTTCATCGCAGTGGTCAATCACTTCAAGTCGAAGTCAACCAGCACGCCGCCGACCGGCGCAGACATCGATCAGAACGACGGACAGGGCGCCTACAACGCGTCCCGCAAGGCCCAGGCTGCGGCCCTGGTCGCCTGCACGAACGGATGGCGCAGCACACTCGGGGACGACGATGTCCTGCTGATCGGTGACTTCAATGCCTACATCCAGGAAGATCCGATCGACACCTTCCGTGCTGCTGGCTTCAGCGTGCTGGACAAAGGTGGCCACAGCTACGTCTTCGATGGCCAGTCCGGATCACTCGACCACGCAGTGGCCAGCGCCACGCTGCTGCCGCAAGTGACCGGGGCGGGCGTCTGGAATATCAATGCCGACGAACCGCGCATCCTCGACTACAACCTCGAGTTCAAGGGGCCCACACAGTCGCCTGACTATTACACCCCGACACCCTGGCGCTCGTCGGATCACGACCCGGTCATCGTGGGCCTTGCGCTCACGCCTGATCGGGCTACGTTGACCGCTTCGGGCGTGACCGTCAGCGAAGGCGCGAGTGCTGTCATCACGGCACGTTTGAGCACCGCGTTGCCGCAGACCGCGACGGTCGCCTGGAGCACACAGATCGCAGGCGGCGACACGGCCAGTGCAGGCGACTTCGTGTCGGCAAGCGGAGTGCTCGTGTTCGCACCGGGCGAGACCGAGAAGACGCTAACCATTGCCACCGTCGATGATGCACTTGTCGAGGGTCCGGAGACATTCACCGTCGCCTTCGGCCCCGCGACCGGCGGCGCCGAGATCGGAACGGCCTCCATCAAGGTCACCATTGCCGATGATGAAGGCGATCAGACCGTGACTTTGGCCGCAAGTCCGCCGACCATCTCCGAGGCGGGCGGCACCGCCACGCTGACGGTGACGAGGACTGGCGGCAGCCCGGCACAACGTGCAGAGTCACTGTCGGTGAACCTGGCGCTACCCGCTTCCTCCGCGCGCTTCACGACCAGCTGTGCGACTCCGCTGATCATAGGAGCCAACAGCGCTTCGGCGAGTTGCGCGGTCATGGCGGTGGATGATGCGCTGGTGAACGGGTCGGTTACGCTGGAGTTCGCGCTGATCGCCGCGACCGGGTACGTGGTCGGAACGCCCGCCACGGCTGCGGTCACGATCACTGATGACGATGTCCACAGCGTCAGCATTGCAGTCTCGCCTGCCTCTGCCAGCGAGAACGGTGGCGTGCTGACCTACACCGTGACGCGGACCGGTGGCACGGCCACGGCGCTCACCGTCAACCTGACGCCGCCGCCGGCCTCGGGTCGCTACACGACCAGCTGCGGCAGCACGATCACGATTGCGGCGGGCCAGACGAGTGTGACCTGCACGGTGACCGGGGTTGACAACAGCGTGGTCGATGGCAATGTGAACGTCACCGTGGCGATTGCGGCCGGTGCGGGCTACACGCTCGGCACGCCATCCTCGGCGACGGGAACGCTGACCGATGATGATGTCTCTGTGGTCACCTTTTCGGCGTTGCCGCTGCCGGGCGGAGGCACGGCCGCGGCCACGTTCCGTGGGCTCGGTGGCTGCGGCGTCTCGGCCGGCGCGGCACGTTTTGTCGCGCTCGGTGCAAGCAGCCTGACCACGCCAGCGCCGACGGCGCCGCCGCCCGGCAGCGTCCTGCCGTTTGGCCTGTTCGAGTTCGACGTGACCACCTGCCCAGGCGGGGAGGTCGAGGTGGAGCTGACGCTGCCGTCAGCTCCGGCGGGTGTGTCGAAGTGGGGCTATGCGTTGCCGTCGTCGACCGCGCCTGCCTGGTTTGACCTGACCGAGGCGACCATCACCGGCTCCACTGTGCGTTACCGGGTGCGTGACGGCAGCCGACTGGACAACGACCGCATCGTCAACGGGCGGATCATCGATCCGGTCGGCGCAACCAGCATGGCGCTCGCATCGGCTCCGGTGCAGATTCCTGCGCTCGGGCTGGCAGGCCTGATCCTTCTGGCAGTCGGGATGATTCGACTGGCTGCACGACGTCGGCGCTAAGTCGCCCCGCCCGAGGTGTGCCGTCCCATCGCTCGAAGCGGCGGGAGGGCGCGCCTCCCGATCGGCGTATCCAATTGTCATCACTGCGTCACCATTGAGTCACGACGCAGTCATCCCGGCCGCAGAACATTCGATCGTCATCGTGCATTGAAGCTGTAGAGCGTGCATCAGTATGTGAACCGACGGACCGGTGAGGTCATCTGTGAGCAACTGCTGGCCGACCGCATCGTCAACTTTCTCTACAGCGGACAACGCGAGGATCCGGGCCTCCTGCAACGAGCGCTTGCCAGCGGTCGAGTGACCGATTGGCTGGCGCACTGGGAGTTCGACCGGACACTGGCGAACCCGGATCGCGCGTTGCGCAAAGCCGTGGCCCGCCTTGGCATCGACGTGACGGAAATGCTTGATCCGCTCGAAAGCCTGTCGAGCTACCGCGAACTGTTTGAGCGAAGGATTCGTTATTGGCAGGTTCGGCCGTTGCCTCTGGAGCAGGGCTGTGTCGTGTCGCCGGCCGACGGCAAGGTCCTGCCGTTCACGACCACGCGAGACACGGCGCTGCCGGTCAAAACGCGCTTTCTTTCCGTGGCGGCGATTCTGGGCGAGACGAACCCGTGGTCACGCTGGCCGGACCTGCCGCTCGCGGGCGTCGTCGTTCGGCTGACGCCGGATGTCTACCACTACACGCATGCTCCGGTGGCGGGCGTCGTCCGGCGGCATGTGCTGGTGGAAGGCGCGTTCCACAGTTGCAATCCGACGGCGCTGACGATGTTTCCGCGCTCCTACGCCGTCAACCGGCGTGCGATCACCGTCTACGACACCGACGTGGAGGGCGGAAGCCAGGTTGGGCTGGTCGTGCAGGTCGATGTGGCCGCGATGATGATCGGCCGCATCGAGTCGCGCTTCAGCGCCGTGGAGTATCGGGATCCGAAGCCGGTCGTGACGGGTCAGTTCGTTCCGCGCGGCGCGCCAGTGTCGCTGTTCCGGCCCGGAAGCAGTACGTCGATCGTGTTCTGGGATGCCCGCCGTGCGTCGCTCGAGCGCGAGCTCGTTGCAAATGCTCGGCGCGGTGATTTGCGTTCGCGCTTCTCCGACTGGCTTGGCTCGCCGTGGGTCGAAACCTTCGTGCGCGTTCGGGAGGCTGTTTCGGAACCACGTTGCTCACAGGAGACGACGTCATGTCCATGACCATCGAAGCCGGGCTCGCGGTGCTTGCCGTCGTGGCCTTCTTCATCTTTCGCTGGGGTTTTAGGCACCTTCCCGGCGAAGGCTGGCAAATCGCCTGGGTCATACCGGCCCGTGATGCCGGGACCGATGGCATAGGCTGGCCTGCCGTCAACATTACTTTCTACGGTGTCATCTCGGCGCTGGCATATGCCACCGCCGCCTTGGCCTACTTCTTTCTGATGGGTGCCTTCGCCCAGCCGCTGGCGGGAGCTGCCCTCTATGCCGGCTTGCTGCTCGCCGTTGGCATTCCGGCCTCGAAGCTGGTCAACCGCTGGGTCGAAGGCGTGCCCGGACACACCATCGGCGGCGCCACCTTCTCGGTCATCGTCGCTGCCGTGCCGGCCCTGATGCTCGCTCAGTGGCTTACCTCGGTTGCTGGCTTGGGCCGACTCGACCCGGCCATCGCGCTCGCCGCCGCTGGAGCGACCTACGTTCTCGGCGAATCGATCGGGCGGTTGGCTTGCCTCTCCTTCGGCTGCTGCTACGGCAAGCCCATCGCAAGCTGTACGCCGCTACAGCAGGCGCTCTATGGCTCGACCGCAACCGTCTATCGCGGACGCATGAAGAAGATCGCTTATGCCAGCAATCTGGCGGGAACACCGGTCGTCGCCGTCCAGTCGATCGCCTGCGTGTTGTTGTTCGTGCTGTTCCTGCTGACCGTCTGGCTGCTATGGCGCGGTCATGCTGGCTGGGCCACCGTCATCGCCATCTCCGGTTCGCAGCTCTGGCGCGCCTATTCCGAGTCGCTGCGGGCGGATTACCGCGGCCGCGATGGTTTCACGGTCTACCAAGGAATGGCGCTCATTGGCGCTGCGCTGGCACCGCTCTACGCTGCGTGGGCCGGCCCTGCGGGAGTGGCCTTGCCCACAGCCCGCGCAGGGTGGAACACCGTTTTTTCGCCTGAGGTCTTTTTGGCCTGTCAAGCGCTCGGGCTTCTGATCCTCGTCTATATGGGGCGCAGCTACGTAACCTCAGCACGCCTCGACTTCTCGCTTCATGTCTCGCCACCTCGTTGAACTTGTCTTGACCGGGCTGATCGCCGCGCTACTGACCCACAGCAGCACGACCATGGCGCAGCCGCGCGAATTGAACGTCGTCCAGACCCTCGACCTGAGCAACTCCGCCAACATCGGTAAGGATTTCTCCTCCGGATTGCGCGCCGTACTGGACAGCGTCAATGCTCGGGGTGGTATCCGCGGAAAGCGCATCAATCTATTCCAGCTCGATGACGGGGGCCGTGCGGCAGACGCGGCCGCGAACATCAACAAGTTGGTGCAGGATTACGACCCGGTTGCCATCATTGGTCCAACGCAGGCGGAAACGCTGGCGGCCGTCATCGATTCGGGCCCCGTCCGCGCGGGCGGCCGTGTGGTGCTCGGTGCGGCCACCGGTGCGGGCGAACGGTTCGCCGGCAACCCTCGGTTTTTCGCTGCTCGCGCGGGCTACCGTGACGAGGCAAGACACATGCTGGATTTCGCGCAACGAACGTTGGCAAGCGAGGCGATCGTGTTGCTGCGCGGCGAGGGCGCGGATGGGGATGCAGCCGCAGCCGCTGTGATCGAAGAGGCCAAGGCACGCAATCTCAGGGTCGCACACGACGGCAGGATCGACGGATTCAATCTGGCATCCGTCGCAGCGATACGCGGCCTCTGCTTGGTCGTCACCGGCGATGCAATCGCCGTCGCCGCGGTTCTGCGGCGCAACTCTGCCTTGCTGTGGCGTGCGCATGTGATGGCGTTCTCCACCGCCGATCACCAAAGCCTGCACGAGCTGCTGGGGGGGCGCGGCGCCGGCATCGTGCTCACGCAGGCGATGCCGCCGCCTCAACGCAAGCTGTTCCCTTTCCAACGTGAACACCAAGCGCAGATGAAGGCCTTCCGTGATGAGGCACCGTCCTTACATTCGCTTGAGGGCTATGTGGTTGGCAAGTTGCTTATCGCAGCTCTGGAGCGAATCGACGGAGAGCCGACCGCGGCCAAGTTGCAGGCGGCATTGCGCAGTCTTCCGCCGGCCGAATTCGGGCCCTTGCGCATCGACCTGCGGCCAGGTGGCGAGGCGCCCAAATTCGTCAATCTGACAATGCTTTCTCGCCATGGGGCGCTTATCGACTGACGCGGACCGGCGGACCTCTGGTAGTCGCCGCGGCGCCCGGCGCAGTTCGCGGCGGTCCCCCGAACCCGCCGCCGGCAGGGGCGTCGATGGTGTCGTCAATGGGAACGCATCGGGATGCTGTGCGCGCCCGTGGCGCGCGGAGCCTGCCCCGCCCTTAATTCGTGACGGGGCACAATCTGCAACGCTCAGCCAGCCGCCTTGGGTCGACCCGCCTTGAGGGTTGGAACGGCAGCAAGCGCAGCCATCAATGACGCGTCGTCGCTCGCGAACAGCCAGGCGAGACCGGCGCGGATCAGCTCGCTCTTCTTGACCGGCCGCCCGAGACGCGCCGCGCGCAGCTTCAGCGCATCGATGTGCTGGTATTCATCCTTGGGCATGGTGAAGCTATCCCGCACGAGCTTCGGCTTCTTTCCCTTCGCAACGGGGGCGGGTGCTGGAGCTTCGACGGTCTTGGCCTTGGAGGGGTTGGCGACCGCATCCGAAGGCGGTGCTGACCGTTTCGGCGCAGGCTTTGCTGGTGGCTTGCTCTTGACCGGCTTTGCCGCGACTTGCTTACGGGCGGCTGGCCTGCGAGCGGCGGGCTTCGCCGGGACGGCGGGATCGGTGGTTTCGTTCATCTTCGCGCTCCTAGGGAAGGCCTTCGGTAGAGCCTTCGTTGAATTGAATTTAATAGTATAAATCATATACACAGTTTCTTGAGTGCCTGTCACTGTTCTGCAATGCAGCGCACAATGGAAGCAAAGAGAATCCGGCGGAGATGGCTGAACTGATTCTTTGGCGCCATGCCGAGGCACACGAAGCAGCGCCCGGCGAAAACGACCTGGAGCGCCGCCTGACAGACAAAGGCAGGCGACAGGCCGAGCGCGTCGCCCAATGGCTCGAGCGCAATTTACCGGCGTCGCACCGTGTCTATTTCAGCCGGGCGAAACGCAGTGAGCAGACAGCGCGCTATCTCTCGCGAAAGGCACGCGTGCTGCCAGCCCTGGACCCTGACAGTACGCCGGATGTCGTGCTTGCCGCGCTGCAGTGGGAGCAGCAAAACGAGCCCCTCGTCGTCGTCGGCCATCAACCATGGCTGGGATCGACCATCTACCGGCTGTTGACGGGCGCCGAGGGAGAGCTCTCGGTCAAGAAAGGTGCCCTCTGGTGGCTGTCACGCCGTAACGCGAGCGAGAAGAGCGAGCTGATCGTCCGCGCGGTCATCGGCCCCGATCTGTTGTGAGCCTGTCCCGCGGGCGCCGTCGCCGGGGCTTCCCGTGGTGCGTCTCTCCGCCGCAGCCGGTCGGGTCACGGGGTGTCGCCGGGGACGGACGCCGATGTGTTGCGTCCGCGGCGGGGTTGATGGTCGTCGTGTAGGCAAACGCTGAATGCAGTGCTGCACGGGCGAATCGCTGCGTTGCGCGGTTTTTGCTCTCGCACGCCTGCCCTTTTTGGCAGGCTTGACCTTGGCTTCGCCAAGGTGAGCCTACGCCGCAACTGCGTTGTCGCTCCCTCGGCTATCTATAAGTCTTCGGTCGCTGCGCTCCGTACGCCTTGAGCTTCATCCCGCTCGCTGCCTTCTTCAGCGTTTCCCTAAGCCCCGAGGTTCGGTCATCTTTCTGCAACATCGCCTTCACGGCAGTGTCATCCAGCTCCGCAACACTGCATCTGCCATTGGAGACAAGGAGTTGGTATGGCACGGTATCTTTTGGATGACGACGGCGTCAGCAACCCGTCGAGCAATAGTTCACTTGACCAGATCGTGGAACGGGCCATCGCGGCCAACCCGGGACGACGTTCACTGCTAAAGGCAGGGTTGGGCTTGTCGGCAGTGCCCTTCCTCGGCGGCCTCGCCGGCTGCGGCAGCGACGGTGAGCCGGCCTTCAGCGAAAAGATGCTCGGCTTCGACAGCATCCCGATCTCGACCGCAGACGCCGTCACCGTGCCGAACGGCTATGCGGCCCAGGCCATCCTTCCCTGGGGTGAACCCATCAACGCCAGTGCTCCTGCCTGGAAGCCTGACGCCAGCAACACCGCGGCAGAACAGGAACGTCAGGTCGGCGATAACCACGACGGCATCCACTTCTTCCCGTTTGATCTGAACCGCACAGGGCCGGGTGAGTCGAGTGACGAAGGCCTTCTCGTGATGAATCACGAGTACATCAACCCCGAGTACTACTACGCCATCACTGCATCGACCTCGCCGACTGACTGGCGATCGCCGTTTACGGCCGAGATGGCACGCAAGGATCAGGCGGGCCATGGCATCACGGTCGCTCACATTCGCCGGCGCGACGACGGCAGCTGGGAGCATGTCAAGAACTCGGTCTACAACCGGCGCATCCACGGTAACACACCGTGCGCGATCCAGGGGCCGGCGGCGGGCAATGCCATGATGCGCACGGCCGCCGACCCGAGTGGCACGGAAGTGCTCGGCACGCTCAACAACTGCGGCAGCGGCTACACGCCCTGGGGCACCTACCTCACCTGCGAGGAGAACTTCAACGGCTACTTCGGCAACACCGATCCCGCCGGCCGCACTCTGACCAGCCATGAGAACCGCTACGGCGTCAACAATGCCGGCTTTGGCTACCTCTGGCACACGGTCGACCCACGCTTCGACATCAAGGCCAATCCGAACGAGCCGAACCGGTTCGGTTGGCTCGTGGAGATCGATCCGTTCAACCCGTCTTCTCGACCGATCAAGCGCACCGCGCTCGGCCGCTTCAAGCACGAGAATGCTGCCTACTCGATCGCGCCGAGTGGGCGTTTCGTGGTCTACATGGGTGACGACGAGCGCAACGAGTACATCTACAAATTTGTCTCGGCCGGCACCTTCGATCGCAGCAATCCCTACTCGGCGGCCAACCGTCGACTGCTCGAGGAAGGCACGCTCTACGTCGCCCGGTTCGACGCCGGCCCCACCACCGGCGACCGGATGGGCACTGGCGTGTGGCTGCCGCTCGTCTTTGGCCAAAATGGCCTCACGCCGGAGAACGGCTTCGCCAACCAGGCCGAGGTGATGATCAAGGCTCGGCAAGCAGCGGATCGGGTCGGTGCAACCATGATGGACCGGCCGGAGTGGGTCGCCGTCAATCCGAAGAATGCGGGCAATGTCTACGTCACCTGCACCAACAACAACCGGCGCGGCACCACACCGGCGAGCAGCAATCGCGCCGACGGGACGACCACTGCTGGCTCGGCGCGCCCGCCGGTGGATGAAGCCAACCCGCGGACGAACAATCTATGGGGCCACATCGTGCGCTGGACGGAAGCCAACAACGACCCCGCTGCGCTGACCTTCACCTGGGACATCTTCGTCCTCGCCGGCCAGCCGTCGATCAGCGGCGAGCGGGCGCCGTCTGCCAACATCAACGCCAACAACCTGTTCAACAGCCCTGACGGCCTAGCCTTCGACAGCTTCGGGCGGCTCTGGATCCAGTCCGACGGCAGCTTCTCGAACAGCGGCGACTACGCCAATATGGGCAACAATCAGATGCTGGCTGCCGATCCGCAGACGCGCGAAATCCGCCGCTTCCTGGTCGGACCTTCGGGCTGTGAGGTCACTGGCGTCACATGGACGCCGGACCGCAAGACGATGTTCGTCAACATCCAGCATCCGGGAGAGGTCGGCAGCCATCCGCGCGCTCCAAAGCGGCCCGATGGCTCGACCATGACCGACAACGACATCGCGCGCAATGCCACCGCCTTCTCGCAGTGGCCGGTTGCCGGCCAGCGCCCGCGTTCGGCCACGGTGGTCGTCTACCGGACCGACAAGGGTCCGATCGGCGGCTGATCGCTGCAAAGCGCCTTGCCAACTGTCCCGACGGCGCGAAGCGACGCGTCGTCTCCTTGGCCCGCTCGCGCGGGCTCATTTTTTGAGGTGTACCCATGGCCAAAGACTTCGCCACGATGGAAGACAGCAACCGCTCGGACAACCCGAGCATCCATCAGATATCCGACCCGGCGCGCCGCATCTTCGTGCAGGGGAGCTTGGGCGCGCTTGCTTCCGGGCCGCTGGCGCCACTTGCCTTGAGCGCCCTCGCGGGCTGCGCAAGCCTGCCTGGTGCGGCGAGCGGGCCGCGTCTCGGTTTCAAGAGCGTGCCGATGAGCGATGTCGATACGGTCGTGGTACCCGAGGGTTACCGCGCCACCGTGCTCTATCGCTGGGGAGACCCGGTCGGCATCGCCGGGCGGATGCCTGCGTTCAAGCCCGATGCCAGCAACACCGCTGCCGAGCAGGAGTTACAGGCCGGAATGCATCACGACGGGATTCACTACTTCCCGCTCGATGGCGACCGGCGCGGTCTGCTGGCGATGAATCACGAATACACCGATGACGGCCTGCTGCACGTCGGCGGCTTCACTCCCTGGACGGCAGAGAAGGTTGCCAAGTCCCAGGCGGCGCACGGTGTCTCGATCATCGAAGTCGAGCGTTCCGCCGAGGGCTGGCGCGTCGTACGTCCGTCGCGTTACGCCCGCCGCATCACCGGCAACACGCCCATGATGATCAGCGGCCCAGCGCGCGGTCACGCGATGATGCGGACCCGCGACGATGCCTCCGGCGCCGTCGTCCTCGGTACGCTGAACAACTGCGCGCACGGCTACACGCCATGGGGTACCTATCTGACCTGCGAAGAGAACTTCATCGGCTACTTCAGTGGTCCCGAACAACCCACGGCGGAGCAGCGCCGCTGGGGGTTGCGCCGAGGCGGCTGGGGTTATCGCTGGCATGAGCACGACGAGCGCTTCGACGCCACCAAGCATCCGAACGAATACAACCGATTCGGCTGGGTGGTCGAAGTCGACCCGATGGACCCGAACTCGACGCCGATCAAGCGCACGGCGCTCGGCCGTGCTGCCCATGAAGGCGCCTGGGTTGTGCAGGCAAAGGATGGCCGTGCCGTCGTCTACATGGGTGAGGATGCCCGCTTCGAGTACATCTACAAGTTCGTCAGCCGCGATCCGGTGCGCCCGGGTGGAGCGTCCGCCAATCGTGAGCTGCTCGACCATGGCACGCTCTACGTGGCGAAGTTCAACGCCGACGGTAGCGGGCAGTGGATCGAACTCACCGCCGGAAAGAACGGGCTGACAGCGGAGCGAGGATTCGCCACTCAGGGAGATGTTGTCATCAAGTCGCGACAGGCTTCCGATCTGGTCGGCGCGACGAAGATGGACCGGCCCGAGTGGATTGCAGATGATCCGACGACCGGCTGGATTTACTGCACGCTGACCAACAACTCGAATCGCGGCAAGGACGGGCAGGCGCCGGTCGACGCCGCCAACCCGCGCGCCGAGAACCAGATGGGGCACATCATCCGCTGGAAGGAAGAAGGCGACTTCACCGGTACGCGCTTCGCCTGGAACCACTTCGTCCTCGCCGGCGACCCGGCCCAGTCTCGTGCCGAGGACAAGGGCAACATCAAGGGCGACATCTTTGGCAGCCCGGACGGCATCTGGGTGGACCGCCGCGGCGTCATGTGGATCCAGACCGACATCTCCACGTCGGCGCTCGGCAAGGGCGTCTATGCCAACATGCCGAACAACGCCATGCTGGCCGCCGACCCGACCACGGGCGAGGTACGTCGATTCCTGGTCGGCCCGCGGGGCTGCGAAGTCACCGGCGTCATCACCACGCCTGACCTGCGCACGATGTTCGTCAACATCCAGCATCCCGGCGAAAGTCCGTCCGAGCGCAGCGATCCGGCCAAGCCGACTGCTATCTCGACTTGGCCCGACGGACCGGGCGCGGGTCGGCCTCGCTCCGCCACCATCGTGATCACCAAGAACGACGGCGGCGTGATCGGTAGCTGACCGAAAGTGCACGCCCGTCCGGGCTGGCTCCGGCCGGCCCGGATCCATCCGTCGCAATGGACTATCGTTCCAGCGTCGGCTGGGAGGAACTCTCGGCGCAAGCGCCCGAGGTTGGGCGCATGGAAGCCCTGCGTCAGCGCCAGAGCTTGACGGAATCAGCCCGGGCGGGATCGCCCAGAACCGATTCCAGCGCGCGCGTCGCCGCGCAGTCTTCTCCGCAAAGCGAAACGATTTGGGCTAGCAATCGAACCGCCTGATCACGCTCGCCGCGCAAGACATGTGCCATGCCGAGATACGCCATGGCCGCCGTATGCGTCGGATTCGCGGCCAGCGCCCGCTGGTAGGCGACCATGGCCGCGCGGGTGTCGCCGGATCGGCGCAGCACATGGCCGAGCAGGCTCCAGGCGTCGGCATCGCTCGGATGAGCGTTCAGGTGGCGCTCGAGAATGCGCCGGGCATCGACCCAATTGCTTGCCTCGGCGGCTGATACCGCGTCCCTGAGCGCAGACGGCGCCTGATCAGTTGGCGAATCGTAAATGGCCGAAGCGGGCGTAACGGACAGGGCGAGTGCGATCGCCGTCGCAGCGAGCGCGAGATGGCGCCGCTTCCGCATCACCGTCCGGCGTCGCCGCCGAGAAAATGACGAGCCGCCCTGCGCGACAGACGCTCGATCGGTAACAGCACCAGGAAATCCGCGCAGTCGAACTGTGGATCCCAAGCGGCCTCACCGCAGACCCAGGCGCCAAGCGTCAGATAGGCGCGCAGCAGCGGCGGTGGCGCGGGCCGTGCCGCCGACGGGTCACCGAACGAGCGCAGGCCGCGAATCGGCTCGACCCGGTAATCGATGGGGGCCAGATACTTCGCCATCAGTTCCGCGCGAAGAGCACCCAGGTTGAGTGCGCCCCGATCCAGCGGAACGCTTGCGCAACCCAGAAGGTATTGCACCCGGTTGCGCCGAACGTACTGCCCAAGCCCACTCCACAGTTTTGCAAGCACAGAGCCGTCGCGCCACGCCGGGTGAATACAGGCGCGGCCGAGTTCGAACAATTGCGGCCGTAGCGGGTTCAAGGCGTCGATGCGAAACTCCTGCTCGCTGTAAAGGCCACCCGCGCGCCGCGCACCCCAGGGGGGCAGAATGCGGTAGGTGCCAACCACCTTCTCGGTAAAGCGATCGGTGACGATCAGGTGCTCGCAAAACGCATCGAAGACATCGCTGTCGATGCCGTCATGACGTTCCAAGTGTGCGCCCATCTCATCGCAGAAAACGCGGTAGCGCAAGCGCTGGGCGCAGAGGATCTCGTCCCTGGTGGCGGCCAGACGAACGACCAACCGCTCCCCGGACATCGCCTCGCGCGGCGCGGGTGACGGCTGGATCACGGTGCTGAGGCTGGAGTCGAGCATGTGAGCTAAGCGCGCAAACAGATAATTCGAGATTACTGGCCGGCTTTGACAGACGCGTGACGGCATGGTGACACCGACGTGACGGGCGCCACGTCTTGGCCACCGCGTCATCAACGGGTCATGCGCATCAGACATACTTTTGCCTGCTTTGGGTGAATCCGACACCCGCGGCGGCGCAGCATCGTTGCCGTCGTTACAGGATTCGGTGCCTCGCGGCGTATCGGCGCGGCAGGCATCGGGCGCGGGACCAACCGCGCCTTCGCCCGGGGCTTTCGGTTTGCAGCACGGATTCGCGCGGCATTCTTCGACGCGCCTGACCTTCCGCCTTCGCCTCTACTACGGCATTACGGAGCCAGAACGATGACCAACAGGGATCGCCCGGTTGCCGGGTTATCGCAGCGAGTCGAGGAGGACATCCTTGACGGCTACGACGAAGAACTGGAAATGGAGTTCGAGGAAGCACGGCTCGATGAGCTCGAGCGCGGCGAGGCTTCCGCCAGCGAGGAGAGCCGGGTCGCCCGGCGCGCCTATTTTCGGGAGTTGTTTCGCCTGCAGACCGAACTGGTCAAGCTGCAGGACTGGGTCGTCCATAGCCGGCACAAGATGGTCGTCATCTTCGAAGGGCGCGATGCAGCCGGCAAGGGCGGAGCAATCAAGCGGATCACACAGCGGCTCAATCCGCGGGTCGTGCGCACCGTTGCCCTGCCAGCCCCGAACGACCGGGAACGCACCCAGTGGTACTTCCAGCGCTATGTGCCGCATCTGCCCGCAGGCGGCGAGATCGTGTTGTTCGATCGTAGCTGGTACAACCGGGCCGGCGTCGAGCGTGTGATGGGCTTCTGCACCGATACGGAGTACGAGGAATTCTTCCGCAGCGTCCCCGAGTTCGAACGCATGCTCGTACGGTCGGGCATCCAGATCCTCAAGTACTGGTTCTCCATTTCGGACGAAGAGCAAGAGGCGCGCTTCCTCGCGCGTATCCATGACCCGCTCAAGCAATGGAAGCTCTCACCGATGGATCTCGAGAGCCGCAAGCGCTGGGAGGCCTATACCAAGGCGAAGGAAGTAATGCTCGAACGATCGCACATTCCGGAAGCGCCATGGTGGCTGGTGCATGCGGACGACAAGAAGCGGGCGCGCTTGAACATGATCGCGCACCTGCTCTCTCAGGTGCCATATCAAGAGATTCCGCACGAGACCGTCACCCTGCCCCAGCGGGTGCGGCACGAGGATTACACGCGGCTACCGGTGCCGGAATCGATGTACGTGCCGCAGATCTATTGACTCGGAACTTGTAGCGAGACGCCGAAGCGCAGCGCGCGTTCGCACTCTTCCTCAAGCAGGAACTGCGTCAGCGGATGCGCGTCGAGCCAGGCGCGGGCGTCACCCGACGGTTCCAGACGGTAACCGCCGGCAGACCGCACGAGCGTGAGGTCCGGCACCTGTCCGGCGCGGCCGTGACAGACGATGGCCGCCAATCGCAAGCAGACAAGACGATCGAGCCCTTCGCCGTCAAACATGCTGCGGTCGAGCTTCTTCAGGCTGCCGGTGTGCCCGAGGACCAGCGCAGACAGTGCTGCACGTTCACGTTCCGAAAACCCGTAGAGGTCGCTGTGTGCGATGATGTAGGCACCGTGATGGTGGTAGTCCTCGTGCGCGATCGCCATGCCGATCTCGTGTAGCGCGGCCGCATGGCCGAGCAAGGCGTCGTCCTCGTCATGGCCGACACCGCGCCACAGTCGCTGGGCCAACCGGCCAACGGTTTCCGCCTGCGTGACGCTGGCGCCGTAGCGTGCCTGCATCCGCCGAACCGTCAGCGCGCGCGGATCGTCACCGGCGGTGACGCCGGCGCGGTCGAGCAGGTCGTACAGCGCGCCAAGCCGCAGCGCTCCTTCCGCCGGCATCACCTCGTCGATCGCCAGTTCGTTCATCAATCCGGCCAGGATGGCCAGACCGCCAGGCAGCACCGGCGCGCGGCTCGACTTGAGCGCATCGAGCCGAACCTGATCCATGCGGCCAACCTCGACGAGGGCGCGTCGTAACCGTTCGAGACCTGCCCCGGTCAGCGCTCGATCGAACCCGTTGGCGGTGACGATCTCGTGGAGCGCGCGCACCGTGCCGGATGAGCCGAAGGCATGCGTCCAGCCGTGCTTGAATGCCGAAGGCAGCACTTCCAGCCGGGAGCGGACGAACACCTCGGCCTTGCGAAACGCCGACGCGGTGACCACGCCGTCCGGAAAGAAATGCTGCGACAGCGTGACGGCGCCGAGCGGAAATGACTCCGTCAGTTCAGGCGAGTAGCCGCGGCCGACGATGAACTCGGTCGAGCCGCCGCCGATGTCGAACACCAGCCGCTCGTCATCGCTCCATGGCAGCGTATGGGCGCAGCCGAGGTAGATCAGGCGAGCCTCCTCTGGCCCGGAGACCACCTCGATCGGAACGCCCAAGGCCGCCTCCGAACGCGCGAGAAGCTCGTCGCGATTGCTTGCCACGCGATAGGTATTGGTCGCGACCGCTCGCACCGCATTGGCCGGCAACGCGCGGATACGCTCGTGAAAGCGAGTCAGCGCCTCCTCGGCTTCCCGCAACTTGGCGTCCGATAGGCGATTGCGTGCGTCGAGCCCGGCCGCCAGTCGCACGCTCTCGCGCCAGGTGGAAACCGGCACGATCTGTCCGCCCTCGCGCTTGCCGAGGATGAGGCGAAAGCTGTTGGAACCGAGATCGACCGCAGCAAGGAGCGGACTGGTCAGCGCAGCCTTGGCAGGCATTGGAGGGCTAGACCGTCTGCGCGGTCTCTCCAGGAGTTCGAGATCAGCCATTGTCGCTGGTTCGGCAGGTCCCGGGACGGAACGAAGCGGGCAGCCAGTAAGTGTGTCGGTAGATCGTGACACACTGATGGCAAAGGGACGCGCTGAATGAATGGCTGCGCGGGCGAATCGCTGCGTTGCGCGGCGCTCGCTTCCTCGCCTATCTGCTTGATATGTCTCGGTCGCTGCGCTCCGCGCGCCTTGCGCTTCATCCCGCTCGCTGCTTTCTTCAGCGTTTCCCTAATCGGCCGCCGCGGACGGCACCCGGCGGCGCGCATGCTGCCGGTGCCGACCGCCGGCAGTTGACGAAAAAGCAGCGTGCAAGGCAGCGCCAGTGTGCGAATGACGGCGCGCGGCAATGATGGTGGCCACATCGCCCGCCGCAACGACCCGACCGCCGCCTTCCCCGCCTTCCGGCCCGAGATCGATGATCCAGTCCGCCTCGGCGATCAGATCGAGGTCATGCTCAACCAAAAGCACCGTGTGGCCGGCATCCACGAGGCGATGCAGCACGCTGATCAGCCGCGCAATGTCACTCAGGTGCAACCCGACGGTCGGCTCGTCGAGCACATACAGCGTGTGCGGCGTGTCGTTGCTGCGCGAGCCGCGTGCCGGCACGCCGTCGTGGCGCACCTTGGCCAGTTCGCAGACCAGCTTGATCCGCTGCGCTTCGCCACCGGACAACGTCGGGCTCGGCTGTCCGAGCGTGAGGTAGCCGAGCCCGACGTCCTGCATCAGCTTGAGCGGATGCTGGATGGAAGCGGTGCTCGCGAAGAACTCGACGGCCTCATCCACGTCCATTGCGAGTACGTCACCGATCGAACGATCGCGCCAGCGCACCGCGAGCGTCTCGGGGTTGAAGCGGGCGCCGTTGCAGACATCACACGGGAGTTTGACGTCTGGCAGAAAGTTCATCTCCACCGTCACCAGCCCTGCACCCGCGCAGGCTTCGCAGCGGCCGCCGGCGGTGTTGAACGAGAAGCGTCCGGGACCGTAGCCGCGCAACCTGGCTTCAGTCGTCTCGGCGAACAGCCGCCGTATGTCGTCCCAGAAACCGACATATGTGGCCGCACACGAGCGCGGTGTTTTGCCGATTGGCGTCTGATCCACTTCCAGCACGCGACTGATCGGCTGCCAGCCGGAAATCGATTCGCAACCGACAAGCGTGGGCGCACGCCGGCGTGTGTTTCGCGCTGCGACCAACGCGGCCAGATTCGCATGCAGCAGCTCGCGCGCCAGCGTGGATTTACCGGACCCCGAAACGCCGGTGATGGCGATCAGCCGACCGAGCGGCAAGCGAACCTCCAGGTCCTTGAGGTTGTGCAGCCTCGCGCCGCGTACTTCGACCCAGCGATCGCCGCTTCCGGGCGGCGAGCGCCGATGCTGCGGATGCTGCAGTGGTTCGCGCAGAAAGCGCCCGGTCACGGAGCGTGCCTCGGCCATCAGCTCCTCCGCCGTGCCAGCGGCGACGACTTCGCCGCCTCTCCGTCCGGCACCGGGGCCGAGATCGATGATCCGGTGCGCGCGTCGGATCGTGTCCTGATCGTGCTCGACCACGATCAGCGTATTGCCCTTGGCCGCCAGCTTCTCCAGGGTGTCGAGCAGTATGCGGTTGTCACGCGGATGCAGTCCGATCGTCGGTTCATCGAGCACGTAGGCCACACCCTGCAAGTTCGAGCCCAGCTGTGCGGCAAGCCGGATGCGCTGCGCCTCGCCGCCCGACAGCGTCGGCGCCGAGCGATCGAGCGTAAGGTAGCCGAGCCCCACTTCGCAAAGGAAACCTAGCCGCGATCCGATCTCGGCCAGCAGGTCGCGGGCGATCGCCTCCTCCCGCGGCGAGAGCGCGAGCTCGGTGAGGAATTGCGCCACCTCGCGCACCGGAAGGCGCGTCACCTCGTGCAGACCAAGCCCGCGGAAACGCACCGCCCGCGCCACCGGATTCAACCGGGCGCCCGCGCAGACGGAACAGATCTCCGCTTCCTCGCGCGCGTCTAGGAAGGCGTCGAGCGCGCGATCGGCGAGCTCTTCGCTCAGTCGCTGGTCCGGCCGGTAACCGCGCACGCTCACGCCGGTCCCGAGGCAACCCGGGCACCAGCCTTGCTTGCTGTTGAACGAGAACAGGCGCGGATCCAGCTCGGCAAAGCCGCTGCCGCACGTCGGACACGCCCGGCGCGTCGAAAAGGTGACCAGTTCCGCCTCAGTACGCCCGCGCCGCCAGAACAGCACCTGGACCACCCCCTTGCCGTAGTCGAGTGCGCGCGCCAGTGCCTCGCGCAGCTCGGGCTCCCGCTTCGGCGTAACGTCGACGGTCGCAACGGGAAGCTCGATCGAATGCTCGCTGAAGCGGTCGAGCCGCGGCCAGTCGGTGGTCGGCACCAGCTCGCCGTCCACGCGCAGATGGCCGAACCCTTTGCCTTTCGCCCAGCGTGCAAGCTCGGTGTAGAGCCCCTTGCGTTGCACCACCAGCGGCGCGAGCAGCGTCGCCCGCCGGCCTCGCCCATCCGTCATGATGCGGGCCAGAATCGCCGCGGCCGACTGCGGTTCGATCGGCACGTCGCAGGTCGGGCAGAACTGCGTGCCCAGTTTCATCCACAGCAGGCGCAGGAAGTGGTAGATCTCGGTCAGCGTGGCGACGGTGGACTTGCGGCCGCCGCGGGAGATGCGCTGTTCGATTGCAACCGTCGGTGGGATGCCGTGGATCGCATCCACATCCGGCCGCGCCGCCGGCTGCACGAACTGGCGCGCGTAGGCGTTCAGCGATTCGAGATAGCGGCGTTGCCCCTCGTTGAAAACGATGTCGAAAGCGAGCGTGGATTTGCCAGACCCCGACGGACCGGTAATCACCGTGAAGCCGCGCGCCGGAATCTCGACGCTGATGTTCTTTAGATTGTGCTCACGTGCATGCAGCACACGGATCGAGCGAGCTGGCGCGCGCGCGAGGTAGGTTGCGGCAACTTCACTTGTCTGTGCTTGCTGCTGGCTGCGCGCCAGCGACTCACGTTCGGTTTGGTAGGCAACGAGTGCGCGTCCGGTGTGCGAACGCGGTTCGCGGCCAATCGCCTCGGGAGTGCCGATGAAAACGATCTCTCCGCCCGCCGCTCCGCCCTCCGGTCCGAGGTCGATTAGCCAGTCCGACACTGCGATCAGGTCGAGGTTGTGCTCGATCACCAGCAGCGAATGTCCCGCATCGAGCAGCCGCTCGAACGCCGCGATCAGCTTCGCGACATCATCGAAATGCAGTCCGGTCGTCGGCTCATCGAACACGAACAGCTTGCCGCGCGGCCCCGAAGGATGCGGTGCCGGACGTCGCCGTGGCAGCGCTGCGCTCGCGCGGCCTTCGAGGCTCTCGGCCAGGTGGCCGGCGAGCTTGAGCCGCTGCGCCTCCCCGCCCGACAGCGTCGGCACCGGTTGACCGAGCCGCAGGTAGTCCAGCCCGACTTCGGCCAGCGGCATCAGCCGACGGACGACCTCCTCGCCACCCGGCAGGTCGGCGAAGAATGCAACGGCTTCCGCCACCGTCAGGTCGAGCAGGTCGCTGACACTCTTGTTCCGCAGCCGAACCTCGCGCACCTCGGCGCGGAAGCGCGTGCCGTCGCAATCCGGGCAGCGCAGGTAGACGTCAGAGAGAAACTGCATCTCGACATGTTCGAAGCCGGAGCCGGCGCAGGTCGGGCAGCGGCCATTGCCGGCGTTGAAGCTGAACGTGCCTGCGGTGTAGCCGCGTTCTACGGCGAGCGGCTGGCGTGCCAGCAAGGCCCGGATGCCGTCCCAGGCGCCGACGTAGGAGACCGGATTCGATCGCGAGGACTTGCCGATCGGTGACTGATCGACGAACACGACGTCAGCGACCAACGCATGGCCAAGCAACATGTCGTAGCGGCCCGGCGTCGATCCCGCCTGCCCCTTGGCCTTGCCGAGGGCAGGTACCAGCACGTCCTGCACCAGCGTGCTCTTGCCCGAACCGGAGACCCCCGTCACGGTGACCAGGCCACCGAGCGGGATGCGCACGTCGATGCCCTTCAGGTTGTGCTCACGCACGCCGGTGAGCACGATCGCGTTGGCGTCATCGGTCGTGAGCTGGCGGCGGTTGCGCCGCAGGCGCTCGGCGCCTAGCAGCCAACGGCCCGTGCGCGAAGGCCCATCGGCAAGAAGATCCTTCGGCGCACCGTCGAACACGATCCGACCGCCGCGCTCGCCCGGCCCGGGCCCGATGTCGATCAGCCGGTCGGCGGCGAACATGATCTGCGGATCATGCTCCACCACCACCAGCGTGTTGCCGGCTTGCTTCAGCCGCTGCATCACACCGATGATCCGGCCCATGTCACGCGGATGCAGACCGATCGAGGGCTCATCCAGCACGAACAGCGTCCGCGTGAGCGAAGTGCCGAGCGCAGTGGTGAGATTGATCCGCTGCACTTCGCCGCCGGACAGCGTCCGACTCTGCCGGTCGAGCGTCAGGTAGCCGAGCCCGACGTCACACAGATACCCGAGACGCGCCCGGATCTCGCCGAGCACGAGTTCGCCTGCTTCGTCCGCCGGTGCGCCCGATGACGGCTCGAGGCCGAGAAAGAACGTCCGGAGCGATGCGATCGGCAGCAGCATCAGATCGTGCAGCGTCAGGCCGGGCAGCGCTTCGAGCACGGCCCGGCCGAAGCGGAAGTGCCTTGGCGCGAAGCGCTGCGACGCTGGCAGCACTGCGTCGGCAAGCGCCTTGCTCCCAAGGCGGAAGTTGCTCGCGTACGGCTTCAGGCGCGAACCCTCGCAGGCAGCGCAGGGCGTGTAGGCGCGGTATTTCGACAGCAGCACGCGGATGTGCATCTTGTACGCCTTCGATTCCAGCCAATCGAAAAAGCGCAGCACGCCGTACCACTTCCGGCCACCGTCCTTCTCCCATGACTGCCAGGTCGGGTCGCCCTCGATCACAAAGCGCCGGTCGTTCGGACCGAGACGATTGAAAGGCGTGTCGAGCGGCAGGTTCCGCTCGGCTGCAAAGCGGCGCAGGTCGTCCATGCATTCGCGGAAACTCTCGCTTTGCCACGGGCGGATCGCCCCTTCCGCGAGGCTCTTTTCCTCGTCCGGGATCACCGCCGTGAGATCGACGCCGATCACCCGACCGAAGCCGCGACAGGTTTCGCAGGCGCCGAGCGGATTGTTGAACGAGAACGACGACGGATGCGGCTCCGGGTAGGCGATGTCGCAATCGGCGCAGTGCAGCTCGGAGGAATAGCGCCAGACCGGCAAAGGCGACCCTGGCTCGGTCACGCCGTCAAGAACATGGACGGCGACGCGACCGCGGCCATGGCGGAGCGCCGCCTCCAGCGCCTCCATCACGCGTGAGCGCTCCGACGTGCCGACGCGAAAGCGGTCCTGCACCACGTAGAGCGTGTCCGCGCTGCGCGCCTGGATGCGGGTGTAGCCCTGCGCTGACAGAAACTCCGCGATCTCGCCCTCGCCGAAGTTCGTCGGCAGCGCCAGCGGAAACGTTACCGCAAGGCGCGGATCGCCCGCCTTCTCCGCCCGCAGGCGCAGATCGAGGTAAATCGACTGCGCATCATCCCGTCGCACCTCCGCGCCGCAACCCTCGCAATGCAGGCGGGCGAAGCGTGCGAACAGGAGCTTCAGATGATCGTTCAGCTCCGTCATCGTGCCGACCGTCGAGCGCGAGGTTCGCACCGGGTTGGTCTGATCGATCGCGATTGCCGGCGGAATCCCCTCGATCGAGTCGACCTGCGGACGGTCCATGCGGTCGAGGAACTGGCGCGCGTACGGCGAAAACGTCTCCACATAGCGCCGCTGGCCCTCGGCGTACAGCGTGTCGAAAACGAGGGAACTCTTGCCGGAGCCGGAAACGCCGGTCACCACCGTCAGTTCGCCGGTGCGCAGATCCAGGTCCAGGCTCTTCAAATTGTTCTGGCGGGCGCCGCGGATGCGGATGTCGCATCCGGCTGGCGGTGCATCGGGAACGGCGCGGGAAGCGCCAGCGCGGCGGCTATGAGGGCTACGGCGGGGCATGATCGGCGGTGCGGGACTCCCGGGGCGGCAGCGCGGGCCGCGGCGGGGCTAGGCAGAACGTCGCGGAGGAGGAAGCCGCAGTGTAGAGAGGTCGCCTTGCGGCGCGATGCCTTGGCGACGGCGATCAACGACGCCGCCGCGATCGCGCCCTGGTGCACGCAGTGCCGATCTCCCGCTGACCCGATGCGTGGCGTGGTCGAGTCGCTGCGTGGGCCGGCTGCCCACGGCAGCCCTGCATAGGGCAACCCTGAACAATCTGCTGTGCGGGCGATTCGCCGGCGCAGCGGCGCATTCACCGTTTCCTTTGAGGTTGGCGGCGTTGGAATGCGCGTGATGCCGAGCAGGTCGTAGGCAACGAGCACCTCACCCGAACAGGCGGCGCCGATACCGATGGCCGGGAAGGGCCGTGCAGCGGGGTGGCATTTGCAAGTGCGGCCGGTGTCGGCTACGCACACGGTACACCGTCCTCGGCCAGCTGCACATTGACCGATGACGACGGTGGGATCATCCCCTCGCCGGCGGCGATTCCGCAGCCTTGAGCCGCAGGGCTTGGGCCATAGGGCCTGTTGCTGGCGGCGGCATCGCCCGCCAGCATGAACGGCAGATCTGCGCGGACCAAGGCGCAGGCTGAACGCGCTTACGGCCGCGGCTCGGCCGCAGAGTCGGCTGCTGCGCCGTCGGCCTTGTGCGTCAGGCGCCGCATCTCGCCGGTGCGGTCGATTTCGAGCACCTCACGCGCAAAGGCGATGCGCGGCATGGTCACCCCGAGCGAACGGGCGAGCGGAACGAGGGTGGTGCGCGCGGCCGCCTCGACTTCCGGCCTCAGTTGCTCGATCAGTTGCTGCGCGTGTCCGCGTGCATGGCTGATGGCGCCGTCGAGCAGCCTGTTCTTGTCTTCTTCGTTGAAGCCGGGACCGAAGGCGCCATTCAGCAGATCGGGCAGCAGCCACGGCATGAACTTGCTGCGTTGCTCATCGTAGAAGCGCAGGTTTCGCACCGAGATCTCGGCCTGCACCGGCGGCAGCCGCAGTTCGGTGATGTCATTGCCAAGCGGATCGCGCAGATCGGAAACGACGAAGTCCGGGCTCTTCAAGTCGTACTTGAAGTCGATCTGGAACTCGAAGATCATCGCCAGCTTCTTTTGCGAGAACACCCAGCGCAGATACTTGCGGCCAAACTCGCCAAAGCTGTAATCGGTCTCGGTGACGATTTCCTTGGTCAGGGCACGAAAGACGGTCAGCTCGCCGACCGCGCGTAGCCCTTCGAGCGAAACATGCGCTACCGTTGTCGGTGTCACTGGCGCGCGACGGCGCGCGGCCAGCAGCCAGCCGAGCCCCACGCCGACGATGACGGCGACGAGTGCGATCGCTGCATCCATGGCCGGTCAGTCTAGCGTTTGCAGCGCGTGGAGGATGGTCCGTGCAAACGCGTCTGCAACACGCCGGTCGGCGTAGAGTTCGGCGGCCCGCGCGCGAATGCGTGCGCGGTGCTGGCGGGCCCAGTCGCGATCATGCAGGCGCCGGGTTGCTTCTTCGATGTAGGCGGCATTGGTCGTTACGATGCCCTCGATGTCGCCCGCCTCGCGCAGGGCAGCGGCGGTGAGCCGACCGCGCGCCAACGTACTGGGTCGGGTCACGATCGGCACGCCGGTGATCAGGGCATCCCAGGTGGAGATTCCGCCGCTCACGGGGAAGGGGTCGAGCATAAGATCGGCTGCGTGGATCCACTCCAGATATGCCTGCCGTCCGCCGCGAGGGAAGAAGGCGATTCGGCGGTCGTCGCCACTGGCGAGCACGTGCCGCATGCGTGCCAGGAAGCGTGCCTTCTGACCCGGTCGTGTAGGCTCCGGCAACAGCAGGTGGGCCGTCGGCGACCGCTCAAGAATGGCAGCGAGGACGATATCGAACTGCGGCATCAGCTTGAACAGCGATTGTGGACAGACCAGGATCGGAACGCCCTCCGGAAGTCCCAGCGCCACCCTGGAGCGCGCGCGCTCAGGCGCGAAGGGTTCGTAGGGGTAGTCCGGATAGAGCGCCGCCGCCGGCAGCGCGATCACACGCTCGCTGTAGGTGGCTAGGCTTTCCGCGTCCTCGAGATGCGCATTGCTGACGAAGGCGTCGATGGTGTCGAGTCCTGTCGTCGACGGATGGCCGAGTCCTGTCCATTGCAGGGGCGCCAGGCGGGCGCAGGCAAGATAATAGGTCAGCGATTCCATGCCGACGTCGCCAAAGTACAGCAGGTCGAGTTCGAGTGATGCAATTTGGCGCTGTGCAGCGACGAGCGCAGGCGCCAGCCGGTGAACGACCGCCCCGGCGTCGATGCGTCGGCTGATGGCGTCCTCGACCACGGGCGGGGCGCGCAGTATGTGGACCTCACAGAGGTCACGCGGAAGGGCCGCGATCATCGCGTGCAGCGATCGGCCAACACTGTGATCGTGCAGGTGCGCCGAGCAGATACCGACGCGCCAGCGACCGGGTCGTCGCCTTCGCCCGAGGTGCGGGGCGTTGAAGGTCAGCCCCGGTGCCACCGCGCACAGTGCCCTTGCCCACAAGGCGAGCAACGCATGGTCGTCAAGCCTGCCGTGGTAGTTCAGATAGAACGGAACGTCGCCAAATTCGGCCGCAGGATCGGCGAACCAGGCCGCCGCTGGCGCTGACGCCGCCAGACACGCAAGCCCGTCTTTCAGCCGCCGGCGCGCCTCGTCGATGGCTTCCTCGCTGTCCGGGATTGCAGGCAGCAGCGTCAAGGACCGCAGGCGTGCCGCTGCGGAGGTGCCGGACGCCTTGCCATACATCTGCTGCGCGCGTTCGGTCTCACCGTTCTCAGCCAGCAGCAGGCCGAGATTGAGCGCCGCGGTCACTTGCTTCGGGTCGATGGCCAGCGCCCGCTCGTAGGCCGTGATGGCCGCTGCGGTGTCTCCCGAAGCGTCGTCGGCTTCGGCGAGTGCGATCCATGACGATGCGAGGTCCGGGCGGCGTTTGACGCCCGCACGAGCAAGCGCCAGGGCATCTGCCCTCGCTCCCGTGTCGAGCAGGAGAGAGACCAGAAGTTGGCGCGCTTCGACATGGTCCGGCGATCGCTTAAGGCAGCTGCGCGCATCTTCGATCGCCGCACCGGTCCGCCCCAGCGATTCACGTACCACGGCCCTGTTGTAGAGCGCATCGGACGGATCGGGCAGCAGCCGGATGGCTTCGCTCAGATGCATTTCAGCGGCCGCCCATTCGCCGCGGGCGCGAAGCAGGTTGCCGAGGTTGTTGTGTGCGGGAGCGAAGGAAGCGGATCTTGCCAGACAACGACGATAGGCATCGATGGCCTCGTCGTCGCGCTGCAGTTGGGCCAGGGTGAGCGCCGTGTGATAGTGGACCTCAGCCGGCGCCTCGCGGTCGACATGGAGTAGCCGCTGAAAGCGCTCGAGAGCGAGCGCCGCCTCGCCGGTCGCCCGCGCGGCCATGGCGCCGTAGTAAAGCGCGGCCGGCGACGCAGGATCATGTTCGAGAGCCAGCGCGTAGAGGGGCAGCGCACCAACGACGTCACCCGCCTGATGGCGCGCCAGCGCAGCCTTCAGCGGATCGGAGTTTGCATCGGTGTGGACCATCGGGCGCGCAAGCTTAGGGGAACGCTGAATGAATTGCTGTGCGGGCAAACTGCTGCGTTGCGCGGTGTTGGCTTCGACCCTCCTGCCCGGCCCGCCTGCCGGTCGGCAGGCTAACCTTGGCTTCGCCAAGGTTAGCCAACGCCGCGACTGCGTTATCGCGCCCTTGCCTATCGATTTGATCGGTCTTCGGTCGCTGCGCTCCGTGCGCCTCGCATCAGGCCATCCTCGCTACGTTTCTCGACGGCCTGCTAAACCAGCACGATGTCGTACTGCTCCTGGGTGTAGCGCGGTTCGATCTGAAGCGAGATCGTCTTACCGATATCTCCCGACAGTTGTGCGAGCGCCGCCGACTCGTCTTCGCGCAGCATTTCGATGACGCTCGCCGAGGCGACGATGCGGAACTCACGCGGGTTGAATTGCTTGGACTCGCGCATGACTTCGCGCAGGATTTCGTAGCAGACGGTCTGCGCGGTTTTGATCTCGCCGCGACCCTGGCAGGTCGGGCAGGTTTCGCACAGGATATGGCCGAGCGACTCGCGCGTGCGCTTGCGTGTCATCTCGATCAGCCCGAGTTGTGTGAAACCGTTGACGGTGAGTCGCGTCCGGTCACCGGCGATGGCCTCCTGCAGGGCGCGGAGCACACCTTCGCGGTGCTCCGGCAGGTCCATGTCGATGAAATCGATGATGATGATGCCGCCCAGGTTGCGCAGGCGCAGCTGCCGGGCGATGGCCTGGGCTGCCTCCAGGTTGGTCTTGTAGACGGTTTCGTCGAACGAGCGCGTGCCGACGTAGCCGCCGGTGTTGACGTCGATCGTGGTGAGGGCCTCCGTCTGGTCGATGATCAGATAGCCGCCACTGTTGAGCTCGACGCGCCGGTGCAGCGCGCGCTCGATCTCGCGTTCGACACCGTAGAGGTCGAACAGCGGTCGCGGTCCCTGATGGAGCAGGATGCGGTCGGCGACGGTCGGTGCGTAGCGCTCGGCGAACTCGACGATACGCCGATGTTCGGCCGCATCGTCGACCAGCACACGCACCGTCTGTTCGCTGGCGAAGTCGCGCACCATGCGCTCGGCCAGCGTGTGCTCCTGGTGGACCCGCGAGCCCGGCTTGGCCGATCTCACGCGCTCCTGGATGTCGTTCCAGAGTTTGGAGAGGTACTCGACGTCGCGGGCAAGCTCGGCCTCGGTGGCGTGTTCGGCCATCGTGCGGATGATGTAGCCGCCGGGCGCGGCAGCGCCATCCAGCACATGGGTCAGCATGTCCTTGAGGTGGGTGCGCTCTTCCTCGTCCTCGATACGCTGGGAGATGCCGATGTGGGAATCCTGCGGAAGGTGAACCAGCAGCCGTCCCGCCAGCGAGATCTGGGTGGACAGGCGGGCGCCCTTGCTGCCGATCGGGTCCTTGATGACCTGCACGAGCACGCTCTGCCCCTCGGTCAGGATGGCCTCGATCGGCTTGCCGCCATGCTCTCCGCCGACGCCGCTCTGGCGGTTGGCCCAAATGTCGGCCACGTGCAGGAAGGCAGCCCGATCGAGCCCGATCTCGACGAAGGCGCTCTGCATGCCGGGCAGCACGCGGGCCACGCGGCCAAGGTAGATGTTGCCGACCAGGCCGCGGTTACTGGCGCGTTCGATGTGCAGCTCTTCGATCACGCCGTGGTCGAGGGTCGCCACGCGCGTCTCCTGCGGCGTGACGTTGATCAGGATCTCCTCGGTCATCGCGCCTGTTCCCGTACGGTCAGACGACCTGGATGCCGAAGCGCGCGAGCAGTTGCGCGGTCTCGAACAGCGGCAGGCCCATCACGCCGGAGTAGCTGCCCTCGAGCCGTTCGATGAAGACGGCGCCAAGCCCCTGAACCGCATAGGCGCCCGCTTTGCCGATCGGCTCCCGACTGGCGACATAGCGGTCGATCTCGCCGCTTTCGAGGTCGCGGAAGCGAACACGGGAAATCGAGGTGTCGTGCAGCATGCGGTTGCCGTCGGTGATGGCGACGGATGTCAACACTTCATGTACAGTGCCGGAAAGCAGTCGCAGCATGCGCTTTGCGTCGGCGGCATCGGCGGGTTTGCCGAGGATGTTGCCGTTGATCGATACCGTGGTGTCGGCCGCCAGCAAGGGCATCGGCGCCAGGCCGCGTTGGCGCACTCGCAGCATGCCGATCTGAGCCTTCAGCTTGGCCATGCGTTCGACGTAGACGAACGGATTTTCACCCGGTAGCGGCGTTTCATCGATATCGCGCACGCGACCGGTGCCCTCACGCATCACAAGCGGCTGGCAGGTGACCCCGACCTGCTGCAGCAGTTCGAGCCGGCGCGGGCTGCGCGAGGCAAGAAAGATCTGGTTCATCGTCCGTGGGCCTTATGAAAGTTCTGAATCGTGAAAGTCACTCGCGATGATAAGGCCCGCCACGCAGGATGCTCACGGCGCGGTAAAGCTGCTCGATCAGAAGCACATAGGCGAGCCCATGCGGCAACGTCATGCTGGAGAGCGCGAGCAGGTCGTCGGCTTCGGCGCGCAGCGTCGCGTCGGTGCCGTCGGCACTTCCGATGACGAACAGTGCCGACGGATGCGTGCGCGACCATGCGGACAAAAGCCCTGCGAACTCGTGCGAGGTCGGCGCTCGCCCGCGCTGGTCGCAAACGATCAGCCGCGCACCCCGCGTCAGGCGGGCTCGTATGCGCGCCGCCTCCGCAGCGAGGATTCGTTCCGTCGAGCGATTGGCGCTCCGGCGTTCCGGCGCGACCCGAATCGACTCGAACGGCCACTCGGACGGAAATCGCTTGGCGTAGTCGTCGACCGCGGCTTCCACCCAGCGCGGCTGGGCAGCGCTGACCGCAAGCACACCAAGGCGCATGCCTATCCGGCGAGGCGGCGGCGGGTGCGTGCGCTGCCAACGGCGGCCGGTTTCACCGCCGCCGTTGTCGGCTTGGCCACGGCTTTCGTCGCCTGCTTCTTCGTCGATGATGCGCGCCGGTCCGACGCCCCCGCCGTCGCCTTGGCAGCGGGGGCGGCTTTGCTGACCGGCGCCCTTTCGCCCGCCGTGTCGGCGCCGAGCCGTTTCCTGGCCGGCGCGGTAGCGCGCCGGCCGGCGGCGGGTGCAACGTCCGGTGCGGCGGTGGCCCGGCGTGTCCGCGGCGCCGGAGGGGTCCACAGTTCCTCCAGGTTATAGAGCGCCCGTGCAGCGGGCTGCATGATGTGCACGACGAAGTCAGCGCAGTCGACCAGCACCCACTCGCCGGCCTCCTCCCCCTCGGTGGAAAGCACGGTGCCGCGTGCTGCCTTGACTTCGTCATGCACATGGCGGGCGAGCGCCCGGGTCTGGCGCGTGCTGTCGGCGGTGGCGATGATCAGGGCGTCGTACATCGATGTCAGCTTGCGCGTATCGAGGACGGTGATGTCGCGCGCTTTGATGTCCTCCAGCGCGGCGATGGCGGCTTTCTGGGCTTTGGTCAGGCGCAAGGGTCAACCTTGGTAGAGTCGATGCGCGCGAATATAGGCCAGCACTGGCGCCGGCAGCAGGGATGCCATTGTCTGATCGTCCGCTCCGCCAGCCAGACGGGCGCGAATGTCGCGGGCGGCGATGTCCTGCGGCGGCACGGTCAGCAGCAGCACGCGTCCGGCGGGGGTCGACGACACCACGGCTGCATCCGGCGCCAGACGACCGAGCAGCCAGGGCGCTCGAGCCGGCGACAGCGCCTGCGCGAATGCGCTGCCCGGTCGGTTCAGCACGACGAAGTGGGCGAGTTCGAACAGTCGTTCCCAGCGGTGCCAGGTGGGAAGTCCGAGAAACGCGTCGACGCCGACCAACCACAGGATCGGCGCCTCCGGATGCTCGGCGCGCAGTGACTCGAGGGTCAGCACGGTGTAGCTCGGTGTGGCGCGTTCGAGCTCCCGCGCATCGACCGTGAGGCCCGGCCAATCGGCGACCGCGAGGCGCAGCATGGCCAGGCGGTCGGCGGCCGAGGCTCCCGGCGCTGCACGATGTACCGGTTGTTGTGCAGGGATCAGGCGCAAGCCCGGGAGGCGTAGGGCAGCCGCTGCAGCGGTTGCGACCCGCAGATGTCCGAAGTGAACGGGGTCGAAGGTGCCGCCGAGTGCGGCGACCGGTGCGGGCCGAGCTCGGCTCAAGCCTTCACGGCGGCGCGCGCCTCCGCGCTGAGCCGGGCGTAGAGCGGCGCGAAATCCGGCGCCGTGTCGGCGAGCAACTGCTCGAAGGATTCGAGCACGAAATACTGCGACTGCACGTCGTCGATCAAGTACGGCGTGCGCATCACCTCGAGGACGTCGAAGGGCAGCCGCACAGGAACTCCGCTTTCGACGGCGTAGACAAGTTCCTTCGGCGAGGACAGGATGCCAGCGCCGTACGCGCGCACGCCGCCGTCCTCACGCAGCAGGCCGAATTCGATCGTGTACCAGTAAAGGCGCGCGAGCCAGTCGAGCCCGGAGAGCGTCGCCGCCTTGAGCCCACCCTGCCCGTAGCGCTGCAGGTAGTCAGCGTACACGGGGGTGAAAAGCATCGGCACATGACCGAAGAAATCATGGAACAGGTCGGGTTCGACGATGTAATCGAACTCGTGTTCCTCCCGCAACCAAACGGTGACCGGGAAGCGGCGGTCGGCCAGATGCGCGAAGAACACCGCATCCGGCAGCAGGCCCGGCACGCCGACCAGCGTCCATCCGGTGCGGGCCGCAAGCGCTGCGTTGACCTCGGCGAACGACGGGATGCCGCGCCGCATCTCAAGCATGGTGACGGCCTCGATGAAGGCGCGGCAGGCCCGTCCAGGCAGCAGCCGCATCTGCCGCGCGAGCAGCCGCTGCCAGCGGTCCTGCATGGCGGCGTCATAGCGCGACATGTCCTGCGCGACCGTGTAGTCCGCATCCATGTGGGCATAGTCGCCGCGCAGTCCAGCGCGCGGGTCATGCGTTTTGGCCGAGATGTCGAAAGGTTGGGTGCCGGCAACCATGGTGACGATTATCCTGCGCTGAGGCGCCATCGGGTTTCGTCGACGGCCGGTATCGCGCAATTTCCTGTCGCCCGGTAGGACGGCCGTCGCTGCGACCGTCGATGCCATTCAGGCATGCTCGATGCGCCTGAGCTGCCACGCCAAGCCGAGACGGCAGCCGATGATGATGGCGACGACGGTGATCATCGACCCGAGCGACAGCGTGGACATGCCGGTCAGCCCCTGGCCGATCGTGCAGCCGAGGGCAAGGACTCCGCCGAATCCCATCAGGGCGGCGCCCACCATGTGGTTGACCAGGTCCTCGGTCGAGGCGAATCCCTCCCAGCGAAACGTACCGCGGAGGAGCGCCATACCGGCGGAGCCGGCAACGACGCCCAGGATCGTGGCGATCCCGAATGTCATGACTCGACTCTTGTCGCTCCAAAAGGCGAGCAGTTCCATCAGATACGCCGGCGGGGCGGTGAAGGTCAGCGACTCCGGGCGCCCGGAATTGGTGGCGATCCAGGAGGCCTCCAGCGTTTCCGGATGCTCGGCGACGAAGCCGAGGCGGCCCGTCACCAACCAGCCGGCAACCACTGTGAGTCCGACCATGATGCCGGCGATCACGCTCCAGCGATCTCGGCGAAACTCGCGGCCGGCGAAACAGAATGCGAGCACGGCCGCGCCGATGGCAAGCGGCAGGGCGGCGGCCCATGTTCCGCTGAGGCCGATCAGCGTCGGCAAGTCCTGCGTGCGGCCCAGATCGATGCGCACGCTGTCGATCGTGTGGACGCGCAGGACGGCCAGGATGCCGCGCAACGTGAACCAGGCGAACAAGCCCATGACCATCAGCGTCACCAGGGCACGCAGACTGCCGCCGCCGATACGGATCAGGGTCTTGCTGCCGCAGCCGGAGGCGAGGGTCATGCCGAAACCGAAGGCAAGGCCGCCGATGATGTGTGACAGCCAGATCAACTGCGGCTGCACATAGAACGAACGTCCGATATCGACGAGAGCGGACTGACGCAGCAATGCGACCCCGATGATCGCCACGCCGATCGCGCAGAGGGCCTGGCGGGCGCGGGTCCAATCCCCGAAGTTCGCCACATCGGACACCGCCCCCATCGTGCAGAAGTTGCTGCGTTGGGTGACGGCGCCAAAGCAGGCGCCGACCAGAAGGCCCAGAGCCAGGACGGTGTAGTGGACGGAGAGGAGTTCGGGATGCATCGACGTTCGCGCGGCCCCAGGGGAAAGGCCATCCCCGCATTATCCGGGGCGACGCAAGCAGGCAGGAATGAAGAACTGGAATAAGGGTATTCCTCCTCACGAAATCACGCCCGTGACAGCAGCCGGCGCATCGGCGCTGGCAGCGCCGCGCGGGCGACCTCGGCCCGCGGCAGCCAAATCGTGCCGACCTCGGCCGCGGTCGGCGCCTGGCGGCTTACCGCCACGGCGACGGGCTCGATGTGGAGCCTGAAGTGCGTGAAGGCATGCAGCAGCGGTTCCGGCGCAGGCAGCGCGTCGCAGGCAGCGATGCCGAGGCGCCTGACGGCCGCTTCGAGCGACTCGCCTTCGGCGATCTCCGGCGGACACCACAGACCGGCCCAGACGCCAACCGCGGGACGCTTGACGAGCAACCAGCTTTCCGCGTGCATTGCCAGCAGGAAGCGCTGGCGGCGCTCGGGCAGCGTACGGCGCGGGCGCGGTGTCGGCAATGCCTGCGTCCGACCGGTGGAGCGGGCGACGCAGTCGGCCGCGATCGGGCAGACGATGCAGTCCGGCGAGTCCCGCGTGCAGACCGTGGCGCCCAGATCCATCAGCCCCTGCGTATAGGCGGGCATGTCGTCGGACGTTTTCGGCAACCGTTCCCAGGCAAGCGCCCACAGCTTGCGCTCAATCGCGGCACGTCCGGGGAAGCCCTCCTGGCCGGCATGACGGGTGAGCACGCGCTTGACGTTGCCGTCCAGGATGGGCACGCGCTTACGCCAGGCGAGAGCGGCGATGGCGCCGGCGGTGCTGCGTCCGACGCCGGGCAGGCTCTCGAGCATGTCGACGTCCTCCGGCAGGTGGCCGCCGAAGCGCTCCATCACGATCTTTGCCGCACGGTGAAGGAGGTGGGCGCGGCGGTAATACCCGAGACCGGCCCACACGGCCATGACTTCGTCGAGGCTCGCCGCCGCCAGCGACCGAACCGTCGGAAAGCGCTCGATGAAGCGTTGGTAGTAGGCGAGTGCGGTGCCGACCTGGGTCTGCTGCAGCATGATCTCGGAGACCCAGATCCGGTAGGGGTCGCGCGCCTGCTGCCACGGCAGCGTGTGCCGGCCGTGCAATCGCTGCCAGGCGACGATGCGTGCGGCGAAATCGTCCAGGCGGGACGGCACGCTGCGCGGCACGTAGAACGCGGACCTACGCCGGACGCTCAGCGCTGCCCTAGCCGCTGGCGTGCCTTGGCTGCGGCCTCCGAGGCCGGGTAGCGGGCGATCACGTCCTGCAGAGTTGCGCGCGCCGCGGCGATCTCGCCGAGTTCGGCCTGCGAGGTGGCAATGTTGAGCAGCGCATCGGGCGCCTTGTTGCTGTCGGGCCAGTTCGACAGCAGCAGCCGCTGGGCCGCGATCGCGCCGCGGTAATCGCGCAGCGCATAGAGCGAGTTGCCAAGCCAGTACTGCGCAGAGGGCGCGAGCGTCGAGCGCGCGTACATGCGAAGGAACGACTGGAAGGTTGCGAGCGCGTCGGCATATCGTCCGGCACGCACGAGTTCGAGGGCGGCGTCGTACAGACGTTGCTCGGCCGCCGGGTCCACGGGCGCCGCCGCCGGCGGCGCACTGCCCGGGGTCGTCGGGACGGTGCCGGTGCCTGCGCCTGGAGTCGGCGGCGCGGCGGTCGGCGGCGCGCTGGCTGTTGCCGGTGCAGGGGCGCTTGCTGCCGCGCGCAGTTCAGTCAGGGCGGACTCCAGTCTGCGCGTCCGCTGGTCGAGGTCGACGTACAGATCGCGCTGCCTGCGCTGGGCGTTATCGAGCTCGTTCTGCAGCGTCTCGGCGAGGCCGCGAAGGCGGGACAGTTCAGCGCGCAGCATCTCTACCTGGTTGAACAGATCGATGATCGAGCGGTTGCGTGCCTGCGCCTCCAGCTCAGCGAGACGGGCGTCGACGGCACGCTGCTGCTCGGCGATTTGGGTGCGCAATTGCAGGATTTGCTGGCGCGCCTCGCCGTCGGAGAAGATCGCACGCGCCGACATCGGCAGCAGGACGCCCGCGATCGGGAGCAGGACGAGGCAGGCCAAACGGAGCAGAAAGTGTGCGCGCAGCACTCATTCCCCCACGTAGCGGATGTCGGCGCGTCGGTTCTCGGCGTGGTCCTCATCGCTGCTGCCGGTGCGGCGCAGTTTCTCTTCGCCGAAGCTGACGGTGTCGATCTGCGCCTCCGAAACGCCGAGCAGCATCAGCAGGCGCTTGACGCTCTCCGAGCGCTTTTGTCCCAACGCGAGGTTGTATTCGCGACTTCCGCGCTCGTCCGTGTTGCCCTCGATGACGATGCGGGCACGCGTGTTCCGCTTCAGATAGGCGGCATGCGCTTCGAGCAGCGGCTTGAACTCGTCGCGTACGGTGAACACGTCGTAGTCGAAGTAGATGCTGCGCTTCGAGAGCGGACTCCGCGGGTCGGTCAGCGCCGGATCCATGCCGCCAGTGCCGGCCGACGATCCAGCGGCGCCGGCTGATGCGATCGGCTGCGCGAGCGGTGCCGTGCCGGTGCCGAGGCCCGAGGCCGTTGCACCGGCCGCAGTGCTCGCCGCGCTGCTGCCTGCCGCGCCGGGCGCGCGGCTTTCGACCGGGGCCGCCTGCTCCGGCGTCGTTGAGCATGCGGCCAGCAACAGGGCGGCGATCAGGCCGGGCCACAGGGGAGCGGTGCGTTGCATGGATGGTCTCCTTTCGTGGTCGAGGCGGCGCCGGTCCGGCTCAGGACTCAGCGCAGGAACGGGCCCCAGGCGGGTTCGCGGACATCCGCGCCAGCCGTGCCGAGACGCTGCTTGACGCGACCGTCCGCCGACACCGCAGCGAGCACGCCTCGGCCTGCATGCACGGAAGCGTAAACGATCATCTTGCCGTTCGGTGCGAACGACGGGGACTCGTCGACCGGGCCCTGAGTCAGACCCTGCACCTGGCGCGACTGGAAGTCGAGCATGGCGAGGGAGTCGCGCCCACCGTCGCGGCGAACGAAGACCATGCTCTTGCCGTCGGGGGCAACGCGCGGGTTCGCGTTATAGCTGCCTTCGAAGGTCATGCGTTCAACCGTGCCGCCTTCCGGTGACATCCGGTAGATCTGCGGCGAGCCGCCGCGATCGCTCATGAAGTAGATGCGGTTGTCCACGGCCCAATGCGGTGCGGTGTCGATCGCCGTGCTGGTGGTCAGGCGGCGGGTGCCGTTGCCGTCGGTACCGACCACGAAGAGTTGCGTGCCGCCCGCCTGGGAGGACGCGTAGACGATGCGGTTGCCGTCCGGCGCGAACGACGGCGCGGACTGGTTGCCGGCCGCGTTGACGAGCAATCGGCGCTGACCGCTGGTGACATCCTGCACGTAGATGCTTGGCTTGCGCCCCTCGAAAGAGACATAGGCGAGCAGATTGCCGCGCGGCGACCAGGCGGGTGAAATGATCGGCTCCGCCGAGCTGAGGACGGGCACTGCATTCATGCCGTCACTGTCGGCGACGATCAGTTGGTAGCGACCGCCACTGCGGGCGACGTAGGCAACGCGGGTACTGAAGACGCCGCGGTCACCGGTCAGCTTTTCGTAGATCACGTCCGAGATGTGGTGCGCCGTGGCGCGCAGCTCGCGGGCGCCGCCTGTGAAGACGAGCCCGGCACTTTGCGCCTGTTTGGGAACGTCGAGCAGGCGAAAGCCGACCTGGAAGCGCCCGTCGGGCAGCGCCTGCACGTTGCCGATGACGGCCGCCTCGGCTCCGCGCGCCGCGTAGAGCGGCCACTGTGACGGGCCGATCTCGACGCCGCGAGCCAGTCCTTCACCGGACAGGACGCGGATCACCCCGCTGCGGCCGAGATTGGCCGCGATCAGCTCCGAAACCTGGCGGGCTTCCCGTTCGGACCCGGCAAACGTGGTCACCGCTACCGGGATCTGCTGTGCGCCTACACCAATGATGTCGATCGAGAGCTGGGCATGCAGAGGCGGGATCAGTGTGGCGCCGGCGGCGGCGGCCGCCAGCCGGGCAGAGGCGGCGACGGCGGTGCGACGGGCAGGCTGGAAGCGAGGATCGAACGACGGTACGAGCCGACTGATCATGGACGCGAGCTGACGATGGGAAGGGAGACGCCGAGGATCGCTTCGGCATCACGACGGGCGGCCTCGGCCTCGGCGCGGCTCGGGAATGGTCCGAGCTGTACGCGGAAGAGCCCTTCGGCCTGACGGACCTGAGGTGTCTGCGCCAGGGTGGCTTGCATCCTTGCTTGGAATGCGTTCGCGTTGGCAAAGTTTCCGAACGCGCCCAACTGGACGAAGAAGCGTCCGTCGGTCGCGGTGGCGGCCGCCGCGACGACGGCCTCCGCGCGCGGCGGAACCGCAGCCGGTTCGGGTGGGGACGGCGGGCCGATGCGGGGCGCGGATGGCGCGCTGTCGTCGAACGGAGGCACCAGCAGTTCGACCAGCACTTCCCCGCTACCTGCCTGGGCGATACCGAGGCGATGCGCCGCAGCATACGAGAGGTCGATCACGCGACCATGCAGGAAGGGCCCGCGGTCGTTGAGGCGGACGATCACCGAGCGGTTGCTGCGCACGTGGGTGACGCGGGCGTAAGAGGGCAGCGGAAAGGTCGGATGCGCGGCCGTCATCGCGAACATGTCGTAGGTCTCGCCGATCGCCGTGCGCTGACCGTGGAACTTGCGGCCATACCAGGACGCGAGGCCGCGCTCGGAGGCCGGGCGCAGCATGGTCATGGGCGTGTAGGTCATGCCGAAAACGGTGTAGGGCCGATTGGCGAAACGGTGCAGCGGCTCTTCGCGCGGCGCTGCATCGGCAATCCGGTCGAGGTCGACCGGGATGCGCTCGGGCGGACCATCGGTGCTGTAGTAGGCGCCGGAACGCGCAGGCGGTGCCTCGGCGGCCTTGCGCGGAGGACCGGCACAGCCGCCGAGCAGGACGGTTGCCGAGAGCAGGCAGAGGAGGAAGCGCCGGCCGCTCATGAGGACACCAGCTTGCGGTGGGTCGCAACGCTCATCAGGATGCCGACGGCAATGAACAGGGTCATCATCGCCGTGCCGCCGTAGCTTACGAATGGAAGCGGCACCCCCACCACCGGCAGCAGGCCGGCCACCATGCCCATGTTGACGAAGGCGTAGGTGAAGAACATCAACGCCATGGCGCCGGCCATCAACCGGCCGGCGAGCGTGGAGGCTCGCATGGCGATCATGAAGCAGCGGCCGAGCAGCATCAGATACAACGTGAGCAGGACAGCGATGCCGAGCAGGCCGAACTCCTCTGCCCAGACGGCAATGATGAAGTCGGTGTGCTTCTCGGGCAGGAACTCCAGATGCGTCTGGCTGCCGTTCAGCCAGCCCTTGCCGATAAGCCCGCCGGAGCCGATTGCGATGGCAGCCTGGATGGTGTGCCAGCCGGCGTCCTTCGCATCGAGTGAGGGGTCGAACACGGTGAGGATGCGCTGCTTTTGGTAGTCATGCAGCCAGTTGAACTCCCAGGCAGCGAAGACGACCAGCACGCCGCCGACCGCACCGCCGGCGATGATCCGCCAGTCGAGGCCGGCGAGATAGAGGATGTAGAAGCCGCAGGCACCAACCAGCAGGGAGGTGCCTAGATCCGGCTGGCGCACGATCAAACCGAACGGAATCGCGATCAAAAGCGTCGCTACCACGAAATTGCGCCAGTTGATCGCGCCCTCGTGCTTCTCGAAATACCAGGCGAGGATCAGCGGAAGGGCGATCTTCATCAGCTCCGACGGCTGGATGTTGCCGACCCCGGGGATCTTGAGCCACCGCCGGGCGCCCTTGACCACCTCGCCGCCGATTGCCACACCGAGCAGAAGGACGATCCCGATCACGTACAGCGGCACGGCGAATCGCAGGATGAACTGCGGCGAGCAGTTGGCGATGACGAGCATCACCGCGATGGCGATCAGCATCTTCTCCGTCTGCCCGATCACGCGCCCGAGTGTCTGGTTGGCCGCGCTGAAGAGCACCAACAGACCGAGCACCGAGATCGCCATCACGATCGCGAACAAGGTCGGATCGACGTGGGCGACGAGGTCGTCCCATCTACGCCGCAGCGAAAACGGCCAGTTCATCGGGCCTCCGTCCGCGCCGCGGCAGTCGTGCTTTCGGCGAGACGCAGCGGGCCAGCCGCGGATGCCGAAGCTTCGGTCGGCTTGACAACCTGGTCGAGCTGGGCTGGATCGAAGAAGGCGTCGAGCACCTTGCGCGCGATCGGCACGGCCGCGCGGGCGCCAAAGCCGCCGTTCTCGACGAAGACCGCCATTGCGATGCGCGGCTTGTCAACCGGCGCATAGACGATATACCAGGAATGATCGCGCAGCCGCTCGGCGACCTTGCTTTCCACGTAGTCGCCGCCGCGGAGGCCGAACACCTGCGCCGTGCCGGTCTTGCCGGCGCTCGTGTAAGTCGCGCCGCGAAAGCCGGCGGCGGCCGTCCCTGACTGCACGACGCCGACCATGCCGCGAACGACGGCATCGAGGTGCGAATCGCGGAAGCGCAGCGTGTAGGCCGGCGACGGCTCGATCGGACGGGCCTGTCCGGAGGTCACGTCCTGCACCTGCCGCACCAAATGCGGTTTGTAGGCAACACCGCGGTTCGCGAACACGGCCGTCGCATAAGCGAGCTGCAGGGGCGTGAAGGTGTTGAAGCCTTGCCCGATGCCCATCGAAACCTGGTCGCCGATGTGCAGCTTGGGGTCCTTCGGAAACCGTTTGGCTTTCCAGGCGCGGTCGGGCAGGATGCCGGGCAGCTCGCCCTCGATATCGATGCCGGTCTTCACGCCGAAGCCGAAAGCGCGCATGAACTCGGCCCAGCGGTCGGGGTCGAGCTCGGTGGCAAGCAGGTAGTAGTAGACGTCGGAGGACACCGCGATCGACTTCGGCAGGTCCACGAGTCCATTGCCCGCAGGCTTGGAGTCGCGCCAGACGGTGTTGCCGAGGCGGAAGAAGCCGGGGTCGTGAATGGTTTGCCTTTCGCTGCGCAGCCCGAATTCCTGGGCCATCAGCGCCATGAACGGCTTGTAGGTCGAACCGGGTGGATAGGTACCGCGAAGCGGCCGGTTCAGCAAAGGCTTGTCCGGGGAGTTGTTGAGCGCGTCCCAGCTCGCCGGGTCGATGCCGTCGACGAACAGGTTGGGGTCGTAGCCCGGCTGGCTGACGAAGGCCAGCACTTCGCCGGTCGCCGGCTCGATGGCCACCAGCGCGCCACGTCGACCGGTAAACGCCTGCTCGGCGAGTTTCTGCAGCCGGATGTCGATCGAGAGCTGCAGGTTGTTGCCGGGCACCGAGGGCGTGCGCGACAGTGTCCGTATCACGCGTCGGGCAGCATCGACCTCCACCTCCACCTGGCCGGCACGGCCGCGCAGCTCCTTCTCATAGGTCAGTTCAATACCAACCTTGCCAATGTAGTCGGAGCCCTTGTACTCGGCCATCAAGCCCTGTTCGGTGAGTTTTGCCTTCTCGGCCGGGCTGATGCGTCCGATGTAGCCGAGGACATGCGAGGCTGTTTCGCCAAACGGGTAATGGCGGAACAGCCGTGCCTTGATCTCCACCCCGGGCAGGCGATAGCGATGGGCGGTGATGCGTGCGACCTCCTCGTCGGTCAGCCGGCTCTTCAACGTCAGCGATTCGGCCGTGCGGAACTCCTCGTGCAGCCGTTTGAAGCGACGCCGTTCACGCGGCGCGATCTCGATGATGCTGGCGATTTCGTCGATTGCGCGGTCGAGGTTGTCGATCTTCTGCGGGTTCAGTTCGAGTGTGTAGGCCGAGTAGTTGGTTGCGAGCGGTACTCCGTTGCGGTCGGTGATGATGCCGCGATGCGGAGGCTCCGGCTGAACGTCGATGCGGTTGGCCTCGGCCATGCGCGCGTACTGACCGTGCTGGACGACCTGCAGGTAGAAGAAGCGGGCGAAGATCACCGCAAAGGCAAGCACGATCAACACGGCCGCCACCAGCAGACGCTGCTGGAAGCGCGCGATCTCCTGTTCGGGCAGACGCAGTTCGGCGCTCATCAGTCAATCACCGAGCGAACCCGCTGCGGCCACTGCAGGAACATCGACAAAAGTGGCCAGAGCAAAGCGCTCGACACGGCCGAAAGCAGGAAGATGAAGCTCGGCACCGAGGCGCCGCTCATCAGCCGCAGCACCAGCACGACGAGCTGTGTGGCGAGCAGGATGGCCAGCACGTGAAGCGCCTGCTGCCAGAGCGGAAAGCGCAGCACGCGACGATGAAAGTATTCGGCCGAGAAGCCGAGCAGCGCATAGGCCAGCGCGTGTTGCCCAAACAGATTTGCCTCGGCGACGTCCGTCACCAGGCCGCAGAGCCAGGCGACGCCGATGCCGACCCAGCGCGGCTGATGGATGCACCAGTACAGCAAGGTCAGTGCGAAGAAGTCTGGCCGCAAGGCGAGCCAAAGGCCGGACAGCGGCAGAAGGTTGAGCACGAAGGCGGCGGCAAGCGTCGATGCGACGAACCAGCCGCGCGGCGGCAGCAGGATGTCCTCGGGCCCAGCGATCGTCAGCAGGCGTGACTTGGGCAGCTGCAGCATCACGTCCGCTTTCTCCGTGCCTCACTCTTGCGTGGGGCTTCGCCCTCGACTGCCGGCAGCGATGGACGCGGCGACTGGCGCCGCATGACCAGCACATGCTCGGCGCTGGTCAGGGCGGCCGCCGGAAACACCTCCACGGTTACGAATACGCTCTCGGGGTCACGGCGAGGAGCGGCCACCGTTGCCACCCGGATGTTCGGCGGGTACAGGCCGTCGATGCCGGAAGTAAACAGAACGTCGCCCTCGCGCAAGTCGGCGCCGTTCGGCACGAAGCGCAGTTCCGGCCGTTTCGACGGACCGCGGCCGAACAGGATGGCGCGCATGCCGGTGCGTTCGACGCGTACCGGCACGGCAAACTCCTTCTCGGTGATCAGCGTGACCTCGGCGATCAGCGGATGCACTCGCGTCACCTGACCTAGCAGCCCGCGCTCGTCGACCACTGCCACCCCCGCTTCGAAGTCCCCGCCGCTCCTGTCGATGAACACTTTCTGCGAGAACGGGTCACGGCTCACATAGAGGACACGCGAGCGCTGGGCGCCGTCTATGCTGCGAGCCACCGTGGCGAGCCCCTTCAACTGGGCGAGTTCCGCCTGTGCGAGTCGGGCGGCCTGAGCTTCCTGATTGGCAAGTAGCAGTTCTGCCCGCAGCATCTCGTTGTCGCGGCGAAGCTCGGCGCGCGACTGGAAGAATTCGCCGAGCACGGCCAGCGCCTGTCCTGGTAGCAGCGCCGCCTGCTGAGCCGGATGGAGCACGGTGGCGATCGCGCGGCGGACGGTCTCCAGGGTGCGAAACTGTCCGTCGACGAACATCAGCACCACCGAAGCCAACCCGAACAGGGTAAGGCGCGCAAGCGGCGACAAGCCACGGCGGAAGAACGGTGGCGGTTCGGTCGGCAGCGAGGTCACGCGATTCATGTGCTCGCTGGGGAGAGCGCGGGCCTCAGTCCGAGGTGAAGATCGACGACAGGCGGTCGATGTTTTCGAGCGCCTTGCCGCAGCCTCGGACGACACAGGTCAAGGGATCTTCGGCGACCACCACTGGCAGACCCGTCTCCTCCATCAGCAAGCGATCGAGATCGCGCAAGAGGGCCCCGCCGCCGGTCAGCACCATGCCCTTTTCGGCGATGTCGGCGCCGAGTTCGGGGGGCGTTCGCTCCAGCGCCTGTTTGACGGCGCTGACGATCGCGTTCAGCGGATCGGCGAGCGCCTCGAGGATTTCGTTCGAGGACACCGTGAAAGCACGCGGAATGCCCTCGGCGAGATTGCGTCCCTTGATCTCCAGTTCGCGCACTTCACTGCCCGGAAAGGCCGATCCGATCGTTTTCTTGATCGTCTCGGCCGTGGTCTCGCCGATCAGCATGCCGTAGTTGCGGCGGATGTAGTTGATGATCGCCTCGTCGAACTTGTCGCCGCCAACTCGAACCGAGCCCGCGTACACCATGCCGCCCAGCGAAATGACGCCGACTTCGGTGGTGCCCCCGCCGATGTCCACCACCATCGAGCCGGTTGCATCGGCAATAGGTAGGTCGGCGCCGATCGCCGCCGCCATCGGCTCTTCGATCAAGAAGACCTTCGAAGCTCCGGCGCCGATCGCTGATTCACGGATCGCCCGCCGCTCGACCTGGGTCGACCCGCAGGGCACGCAGATGATGATGCGTGGACTCGGGCTGAACATCTTCGAGTCGAGCACCTTGCGGATGAATTGCTTCAACATCTGCTCGGTGACGTTGAAGTCGGCGATCACACCGTCCTTCATCGGCCGGATCGCCGTTATGTTGCCAGGCGTGCGTCCAAGCATCTGCTTGGCGGCGAGACCGACGTCCTGGATGATGCGCTTGCCGTTGGGGCCGCCTTCCTGACGGATCGCCACCACCGACGGTTCGTCCAGAACGATGCCCTTGCCTCGGACGTAGATCAGCGTGTTGGCCGTTCCGAGATCGATTGCGATGTCGGTGGAGAAGTAACTCGAGAGGAAGTTAAACATGTAATTGGGCGACCTCCCTGGTCGCGAACTGTGGCTGCGCGAGCTTCGGCGGGTCCTCTCTCCAGGTCGACAGGAATACGCGCTAACAGGCCGATGAGAAACGACTGCGGTGGGCCATCTGCTGAGTTGCGCTGTGCTTGCTCCCTCGCCTATCTATTTGATATGTCTTCGGTCGCTGCGCTGCGCGCGCCTCGCAGCGGGCCATCCTCGCCATGTCTTTCAACAGTCTGCCAAAGCCGCCTGGCTGCGGGTTGGCGCGATTGTCAAGACCGGAGCCGACAAGCCCGCTATGTTACCCTAGCGCGGTTGCGCGTCCGCGTCGCTGCGCAGGGAAACGCTGAATCGATCGCCGTGCGGGCGAATCGCCGCGTTGCGCGCTGTTGGCTCCAGCACGCCTGCCTTTCGGCAGGCTAACCTTGGCTTCGCCAAGGTTAGGGAAACGCTGAATAAATGGCTGCGCGGGCGAATCGCTGCGTTGCGCGGTGCTCGCTCCCTCGCCTATCTAATTGATATGTCTCGGTCGCTGCGCTCCGCGCGCCTTGCGCTTCATCCCGCTCGCTGCTTTCTTCAGCGTTTCCTTAGCCTACGCCGCAACTGCGTTGTCGCTCCCTCGCCTGTCTGCTTGATATGTCTCGGTCGCTGCGCTGCGTGCGCTTTGCGCTTCATCCCGCTCGCGGCTCTCTTCAGCGCGTCCTGGATCTTCACGGCTCGCCCGAGTGGGGAGGGGGGACACCGCGCCGGGCAGCGCGTCGGCAGCGCCGCTTCTTGTCGTATCTTTGGCTCGACCTGCGTCTCGCGATGCAGGCTCCGTCGCGGCGCATCGTCGTCCGGCCCGCGTTACGCCGGCAGGACGAAGCGGTCGCCTCTCCGCTTGCAGCGCAACGCGCAGGGCTCCGCCCGCGGCATCAAGCCGAGCCGGCGCCATTCGGCCAATCCACATCTCTTCCGCCCCGTATGAGCCTATCCTCTAAAGACATTGAGCGCATCGCCCATCTGGCACGGATCGCTGTCACTCCGGCAGATCTGGCAGAAGTCGAGCACAAGCTCGCCGGCATCTTCCAGATGATCGAAGCGATGCGCGCCGTCGACACGACCGATGTCGAGCCGATGACCCATGGCCTCGACATGGTGCTGCGCCTCCGCGAGGATCGCATCGCCGAGACCGATCGGCGCGAATCGTTGATGGCCAATGCGCCGGCAGCGCAGGATGGTTACTTTCTCGTGCCGAAGGTGATCGAGTGAGCTGGGACTGCTTCGCCACGGTTGCGGAATGCAAACGTGCGCTCGACGACCGCGCGGTGAGCGCGGTCGAACTGGCGCGCCACTATCTCGAACGCGCCGAGCGGTTGGACGGCGCATTGAACGCCTTCATCACCCGCGACCCCGAGCGCACGCTCGCCGACGCAGCGGCCGCTGACGATCGCCGCGCGCGCGGCGATTCGGCCCCGCTGCTCGGCGTTCCGGTCGCACACAAGGACATTTATCTGATCGAAGGCTGGCGGACGACGTGCGGGTCGAAGATGCTGGCCGAGTTCGTCGCACCTTACACCGCGACCGTGGTGGCGCGCATGGCCGAGGCTGGCATGGTCACCCTCGGCAAGCTCAACATGGACGAATTCGCGATGGGCTCGTCCAATGAAACCTCGTACTTCGGTCCAGTGCGCAATCCCTACGACCCATCGCGTGTGCCGGGCGGCTCCTCGGGCGGCTCGGCGGCAGCGGTTGCGGCCGGCCTGGTGCCGGCGGCCACTGGCACCGATACCGGCGGCTCGATCCGTCAGCCGGCCATGTTCTGCAACCTTACCGGCCTCAAGCCAACCTACGGCCTGTGTTCGCGCTACGGCATCATCGCCTTCGCCTCGTCGCTCGACCAGGCCGGGCCGCTTGCCCGCACGGCCGAGGATTGCGCATTGCTGCTGAACGCCATGGCCGGCTTCGACGCGAACGATGCCACCTCGCTCGATCGGCCGCGCGAGGATTACACACGGCGCCTCGGGGAGTCGCTCGCGGGTCTGCGCATCGGGCTGCCGCGTGAATTCTTTGGTGACGGCGTCGATGCTGGCGTGCGCAGCGCCGTCGAGACGGCGCTCGAGGTCTATCGCTCGCTCGGTGCGACGACGGTCGACATCTCGCTGCCGAACGTTCGCTACTCCATTCCGGCCTATTACGTGGTCGCGCCGGCGGAGGCATCGAGCAATCTGGCCCGCTTCGACGGCGTTCGTTACGGCCATCGGGCAGCGCACTACGACGACCTGATCGACATGTACAAGAAGTCCCGCGCCGAAGGATTTGGCGCAGAGGTGAAGCGGCGTATCCTGATCGGCACCTACGTGCTTTCGCACGGGTACTACGACGCCTACTACCTGCAGGCCGGAAAGCTGCGCCGCCTGATCGCCGAGGACTTCCGCCGCGCCTACGAGGTATGCGATCTCGTCATCGGGCCGACCGCGCCGGAGACCGCTTTCCAACTGGGCGCCAAGAGCGATGATCCGGTCAAGATGTATCTGAATGATGTCTTCACGACCTGCGCGAATCTGACCGGGCAGCCGGCGCTGTCTCACCCCTGCGGTGTCGATCGCGACGGGCAGGCCGTCGGGCTGCAGATCATCGGACCGTATCTCGACGAGGCACGCATGCTGAACGCCGCTCACCAATTCCAGCGCGCGACGAATTGGCATGAACGTCGCCCGGCGCTCGCGGAGTGAGGAGGATGGCGATGCGCATGCGAGACTGGGAGGTCGTCATCGGGCTGGAGACGCACGTTCAGCTGACCACCGTATCGAAGTGTTTTTCCGGCGCCGCGACGGTGTTCGGGGCCGAGGCCAACCGCCAGGCCTGCGCCGTCGATCTTGCGCTTCCCGGCACGCTGCCGGTGATGAATCGCGGCGCGGTCGAGCGGGCCATCCGCTTCGGGCTCGCCGTCGGCGCGCAGATCAACCGCCGTTCAGTGATGGCGCGGAAGAATTACTTCTACCCGGATCTGCCAAAGGGTTATCAGATCTCGCAGTACGAAACGCCGATCGTCGCCGGCGGTGGCGTCTGGATCACGCTTTCCGACGGCACCCGCAAACGGGTTGCCCTTACCCGGGCGCATCTTGAAGAAGACGCTGGCAAGAGCGTGCACGACCTCTTCCCCGATGTTTCGGGGGTGGATCTGAACCGCGCTGGCACGCCGCTGCTCGAGATCGTCACCGAGCCCTGCCTGCGTTCGGCCGAAGAGGCGGTGGCCTACGCCCGGGCGCTGCACGGCCTGGTGCGCTGGCTCGACATCTGCGACGGCAACATGCAAGAGGGGTCGTTCCGCTGCGATGTCAACGTCTCGGTTCGCCCAAGCGGCACCGAGACGCTCGGCACTCGGCGCGAGATCAAGAACCTGAACAGCTTCCGTTTCATCGAGCAGGCCATCGTCTCCGAAGTGCGCTGGCAGATCGCCGAGCTGGAGGATGGTCGCGCGATCGAACAGGCCACTGTGCTGTTCGACCCGGCCAGCGGCGAGACGCGGGCGATGCGCAGCAAGGAGGACGCGATGGACTATCGCTACTTCCCCGACCCCGACCTGCCTCCGCTCGTCATCGATGCGGCGACCATCGATGCGCTGCGTGCCGCCCTGCCGGAGTTGCCCGAAACACGGCGCGCGCGCTATGTGGCTGAGCACGGGCTGCCGGAATACGATGCCAGCCAGTTGGTCGGCGAGCGCGCGCTGGCCGATTACTTCGACGCCGCCGTCGCCGCCGGCGGCCCGCCGAAGCTGGTGGCCAACTGGATGCTGGGCGAGCTTGCGGCAGCGCTCAACCGAGCCGAACTCGGCATCGAGCGTGCGCCGCTTTTGCCGACCCAGCTTGCCGGGTTGATTCGCCGGATCGCTGACGGCACGATCAGCCACAAGATCGGCAAGACGATCTTCGAGGCGCTCTGGGCGGGCGAGGGCAGCGATGCCGATCAGTTGATCGAAGCGCGCGGGCTGCGCCAGATCACCGACACGGACGCGATCGAACGATTGGTCGACGAGGTGCTGGCACGGAGCGCCACGCAAATCGCCGACTACCGCGCCGGCAAGGAAAAGGCCTTGATGTCGATCGTGGGACAGGTGATGAAGGCCTCCCAGGGCAAGGCCAATCCACAGCAAGTCAATGACATCGTTCGCCGGCGATTGGGCGGCTAACAGGCCGTTGAAAAGCTGCTGCGGTGGGCCATCTGCTGTGTTGCGCGGTGTTGGCTTCGGCACGCCTGCTGATCATTTCTGCGTTTCTTCAAGCGTGCCGAGCATGGAACCGCGCCCGGCGCCTCCGCTCCTGACCGTATGCGCACTGCCTCATTCACCCTCGCCTTGCCGATCGCATCCGTTCAGACGCTGCTGACGCTCGTCATCGCGATTGTCCTGGCAGGACTCGCCGGGGCCGTGCGCGCCAGTGAGCCCGTACCCGATCGGGTGGTCTTTCTCGGCGAGGCGCTTGATGGCGAGCTTCGCGCCCGGCTCGAACGCTCGGACTTCGTCCGCTCGATCGGACGACCCGAGGCCGACGCCGTCGAACGCGAGCGCCTGGCACGCGAGGCGCCGCGGCAGCTGGCCGACATCCTTGCCACCGCAGGCTATTTCTCGCCGACGATCGCCATCAGACGCACGACCGAGGCCTGGCAGGTGCAGATCGATCCGGGCCGCAGGGCGCGGATCGCGACGGTCGACCTGGCCCTGAGTGGGGACACGACAGAGCAGGCGGCGCACGTTCTGCTCGAGCGGCTGCGTCTGCGCTGGCCGCTCGCACCCGGGGAGGCCTTCGACGACGACCGCTGGCGCCAAGGCAAGAGCTCTCTGGAGGCCGAGTTCCGCGCTGCCGGTTTCGCCGACGCCCGCATCGAGAATTCGGCGGCGATGGTAGATGCCATCCAGGCCGAGGTCGCTCTGCGCGTCGCGATTCACCCTGGGCCACTGTACCGTTTCGAAGGTCTGGCGATACGCGGATTGCACCGCCTGCCGCGCGAACTGGTGGAGCGGCTGAACCCGCTTGCGCTCGGGGAACCGCTGACATCCGACGCCCTTGCGCGGCTGGAGGCTCGACTGCGCGCGACCGGGCTCTTGAGCGGGGTGGCCGTGCTGCTCGACCGCGGGGCCGGCACGCGGCCGCGGGCCATGCTGGAGGTGGCCCTGACCGAAGCCCCCGAGCACCGGCTATTGCTTGGGCCGGGTTACTCATCCGTGAGCGGCCTGCGGCTGACCGCCGAGCATCGCTGGTTGCGACTCCCCGGCCTGCCTGCGCAGTCACGCACACGCATCACCTGGGCACGCGACGAGGGGTCTCTTGCCGCCGATGTCACATCCTATCCGCTGCGCGATGACTGGCAGGCGGTCGGTTCGGTGAGCGTCGGCCGCAGTGAATTGTCGGGGCTGACTCTCGATCGCCGCCGGCTCCGCGTGGGGCTCGAACGGGCGCTGGGCGATGAGCGTGCGCGCCAGCTGTACGCGATCGAGTGGCTCGAGTCCGCCGTGCGGGCGCCCGCGGCTTTCCTCTCCGGCAGCGCGCTCGTGCTGGATGTCGAACGCGCCCACGACACGCTCGATGATCGCGCCTTTCCGACCGTTGGCGAGGCGTGGTCCTTCGATCTCGGTCTCGGCGTGACGACGCGCGGCGAGCGTCGGCCCTTCGTCCGCGCCGTCGTGCGTGCGAGCCGCTTCTGGCCGATGGCGAACGGCGGCTTCGTGCAGGGCCGCCTGGAAGTTGGTCAGATCGTCGGCGCGCGTACTGCCCGCATCCCGCAGGATGCGCTGTTTCGCGCCGGCGGTGACGGATCGGTGCGCGGTTACGGGAATGACGGTCTCGGGGTCGCTGGACCGGGCTACGTGGCAGGCGGGCGTTTCCTCGCAACTGGCACCGCGGAGTACGCCCATCCGTTGCGTGATCGACTGTACGGCACCCTCTTCATCGATGCCGGCGGCGCCAGCGAGCGACTGAGCCGGCTACGACCTGTGGCCTCCTTCGGGGCCGGTGTCCGCTGGGCCTCGCCGATCGGCGCCTTGTCGGCCCATGTCGCCTGGGCCGAGGCGCGGCGAAAGCTGTCGCTCGGCTTCACCGTCGGCGTACGCTTCTGATGTCCTCTGCGCCATCGCGCACGCGCCGACTAGGGCCCCTCATGGCTGTTGCGACACTGCTGGCGGCGATCGCGACCCGTTCGCTCAGTGCACGCCGAGACCGCGGCAGGCACCCAGACGAGGGGCCGGAAGCGGTGCAGACGCGGACGCAGCGCGATCAAACCGTGACCGCATCGTTCTCGGGAGGCAGTGGCCGAGGCCGTCCGTCCAGGCTGATGGCGACGTAGGTCAGTTCGGCTTCAGTGACCTTGACCACTTCGGCGCCCTGTCTTCGCTCGGAGTAGGCCTCCACCTCGATCGTGACCGACGTCCGGCCGGTGCGTTTGATGCGGGTGAAGAAGCTGACCACGTCGCCGATCTGCACCGGCTGCTTGAACAGAAACGAGGACACCGCCACCGTCGCGATCCGCCCGCGCGCACGGCGCGCAGCCGGAATGCTGCCAGCCAGATCGACTTGGGACATCAACCAGCCGCCGAAGATGTCGCCGTTGGCATTGGCATCGGAAGGCATCGGAATGACCCGCAGCGCCAGCTCGCGGTCGGTGGGCAACCCCATCTCAGCCGAGTTGCTCGAGCATCGCCTCGGCGAACGAACAATTCGCCGGCCCGACGCCTTCGACGTTGACCTGCCGGACGACGCCGTCCTCGACCAGCAGCGAAAAGCGCTGGCAGCGCATGCCCATGCCCTTCGCGGTGAGATCGAGTTCGAGGCCGAGCGCACGGGTAAACACTGCCGAGCCATCGCCAAGCATGCGGATGCGATCGCCGACGCCGAGGGCACGGCCCCAGGCGCCCATCACAAAGCCATCGTTGACCGCCATGCAGACGATCTCGTCGACGCCCTTGGCCTTGAGTGCGTCGTGGTGCTTCAGGTAGCCCGGCACATGGGCCGCCGAACAGGTCGGCGTGTAGGCGCCAGGCAGGCCGAAGATCACCAGCTTGCGCCCGGCGCTGAGCGCCCGGATGTCGACCGGTTCGGGCGGCAGCGGGCAGTTCTTGCCATCGTCGTAGCCCTTGGATTCCATCAGGGTGCCGGCAGGCAGCGTGTCACCAACCTTGATCGTCATCGTCATGGTCCTTTCTTGCAACACAGAGGAACGGGGAAAGCGGAGCGGTTCGCGCAAAATTATCGGCGATGACTTCCCTTGCTGATTTCATGGTCTTTGCAGAGGCGCTCGCGGAACGCGCGCGACCGATCGCGCGCCGCTACTTCCGCACGCCGCTGACGATCATCGACAAAGCCGACGCCACCCCCGTGACGCTGGCCGATCAGGAGATCGAGGCGACGCTGCGGCGGGCGATCGCAGCCCGCTGGCCGGAGCACGGCGTACTCGGCGAGGAGCAGGCGGCCGAGCGTCCCGATGCCGAGTGGCTTTGGGTCATTGACCCGATCGACGGCACCAAGGCCTTCACCTGCGGCAAGCCGCAGTTCGGAACGCTGATCGCTCTCTGGCATCGCGGTCAGGCGATGGTCGGGGTGATCGACCAGCCGATCACCGGCGAACGGTGGGTCGGAGTCCGCGGCGAAGGCGCATGGTTCAACGGCCGACCGATGCGGGTGCGGCCGCGGGCGGCCAGGCTGTCGGATGCGATCGTGCTGATGACCTCCCCCGACCTGTTCGCCGGCGCGCGTGCAGCAGTGCTCGACCGTCTGCGCGCTGCCTGCAAGGGTGTCTACTACGGCGGCGATTGCTACAACTATGCGCTCGTCGCCAGCGGTCACGCCGATCTGGTCGTCGAGTGCGGTCTGAAGACGGTGGATTTCGCCGCCCTCGTCAATCCGATCGAGGAGGCGGGCGGCGTGTGTTGCGACTGGACCGGCCAGCCGCTCGGGCTCGCGAGCGATGGCACCATCATCGCATCCGCCAGCCGCACGCTGGCGGATGAAGTGCTCGCCGTTCTCGCTGCCGCGTGATGGCGCCACTGCTGCGGGCACTGGTCGAGCGCGAGTTCAGGAACCGGTTTCTCGGCGGCTTGCTGGCGCCCATTTGGTGGCTGGTTCAACCTCTGCTGCAACTGTCGGTCTACGCGATCGTCTTCAGTCTGTTCCTGAAGATCTCCCTGCCGCCGCGCTACGGCGACAGCTACCTAGCCTTCCTGGCGGTCGGCTTGTGGCCCTGGATCGCCTTCACCGAGAGCGTGACGCGCAGCGCACCGTCCCTGATCGCGCAGGGCGCGCTGATCACCCGGACGGCATTGCCGCGTGCCTGGGTGCCGCTCGCCGTGGTCAGCGTCAGTTTCGCGTTGCATCTGGCGGCGCTCGTCGCCATCGTGCTCGTGTTGCGCGCGCTCGGCGCGCCGCTTGCGCTGTCGGCCCTGATCACCACGCTGCCGGCGTGGGCGGCGCTCTACCTCGCCGCGCTCGGCATTGGCTGGGTCGTGGCGGCAGCCAATGTGCTGGTGCGCGACATCGAGCCGATGCTCACGCCGCTCTTGTTTCTGCTCACCTTCTTGGCGCCCATCCAGTTCGCGCTCGAGATCCTCCCTCAGGCGATCCAGCCTTATCTCTGGTGGAACCCCTACACCTGGGTCGTCGAGCGTTTTCACGCCGCCTTCCTGCTCGGCGAGACGGCGCCACGGCTGCTCGATCTTGGCCTGCTGGCTGGCGGGGCGGCCGCGGCGATCGCGGGGCTTGCGTTTTTCCGCCGCATCGCACCGCACGTGGACGATTATCTGTAGGGTCATCAGGCGCGCATGACCGCACCCGCTCTCCTGTCCGTCCATGACGTGGCCAAGTACTTTCCGCGTTACAGCCGCAGCGCCGGGCTGCGTGCGCTCGGGCGCCTGCTCGGCTCCGGACGGGCGCTCGGGCCTGGTCAAGGCTTCGCCGCGCTGGAGGGCATCGATTTCGAAGTCGCGCGCGGCGAGTCCTTCGCGCTCGTTGGCGAGAACGGCGCCGGCAAGTCGACCTTGCTGAAGATCATCGCCGGCGTGCAGACCCCCTCGCGCGGTCGCGTCGAGCGCCACGGCAGCATCGGAGCGCTGCTGGAACTCGGCGCAGGATTTCATCCCGACTACAGCGGGCGCGACAACCTCAAGCTGGCGGCCGCACTGCAGGGGCTGACCGGCGCCGATTTCGCTGCGCGGCTCGACGACATCATTGCCTTCGCCGACATCGGTGAGGCCATCGACGAGCCGGTCAAGCACTACAGCTCGGGCATGGTGGTGCGCCTTGGCTTCGCCCTCGTCACCGCGCTCAGGCCGGATCTCCTGATCACCGACGAAGTGCTCGCTGTCGGCGACGAATCGTTCCAGGCCAAATGCATCGGCTGGATCGAACACTACCTCGGTAGCGGTGGCACTTTGCTGCTCGTCTCGCATTCGCTCTACCACGTGCGAAAGCTCACGCGTCGCGCCCTCTGGCTCGACCACGGGCGAGCGCGCATGCTGGGCACGACCGACCAGGTCGCGCTCGCCTATCAGGCGTTTCACGAGGAAAAACAGGCGCTCGCGAAGGGCCTCGCAGTGCGGCCCGCAGCTGCGGCGCCCGGATCGACGCCTTCGACGCCGTATGCAGTGATCGATCTGTCCCTGCATCAGGCGACCCCGCAGGGCGGCCGCGTGGACGGACGCCTGTGGAGTCGTGACGGACGTCGGCCGCATGTGACCGTCGGCATCGTGCGCGCCGACGGCACGCCGGTCTACGGCACCACGAGCGAGATCGACGGCATCGCGCTGGCGGCCGACGGCGCCCACCACTGGCGCTTCAGCCTCGTTTTCGAGGACTGGCGGCTGCTGCCCGGGGGCTACCGTGTAAGGGCGCACGCCCTCGACCCCGAAGGACTGCGCCTGTTCGACACCGTGGAGCGGGAATTCATCGTCGGTGGGTCTACGCGAGAGCTGGGGCTGGTCCGTCTGCCGCATCGGTGGCATGCGCCGCCCGATGAGGCGGGGTCTTGAAGGGTATTCGGGGGTTCCGGGCGCGCGATGCTGCGTTGCACAAGCGCGCGCGCCGTGCCTATAATCGGAGGCTTTGCTGAAAAGGCGGCGGCCTCTTCGCCTCCGAGACCGGGGCCTGCCTCGCACGAGGAACGACCCGGTGACCGGCAACGACATCAATCTTCGCAACCCCGTATTGCGCCGGATGCTCGTCATTCAGGTGGCGATCACGATCGTGTTCGCCATCGTGGCGGGTGCGCTTGCCGGGGAGCACGGTGCAGTGTCGGCGCTACTCGGAGGGCTGACCAACGTATTTGCGTCGGTCGTCTATGTGGCCGTGGCCAATTTCGGCTTGCGTCACGCGCGCGGTACCGGGCTTTGGGCCCTGCTGCGGGCGGAGATCGTGAAGCTCGCGTTCATCGCCATTCAACTGGCCGTCATCGTGGGCTTCTACAAGGACATGAATGTCGGGGCGATGTTCATCACCTTCCTGGTCACGCTGCTGGCATGGCGTGCCGCGCTGTTCACCAGCGCGAACGGGGGAAGAGGCTGAACGGCTTCGCTTCGGCGGCCCGGTCGCCGGCCCATCCGTGCGGCGACGGGGTAGCGACACAACGATCCTCACGTACACCTCAGGCACACCTCAGGCAGCGCAACGATCATGGCAGGCAGCTACGAAGGACCGGGCGATTACATCGGCCACCATCTGACCAATCTCAAGGCGGCGGCCGGGGACGGGACTTTCTGGACTGTCCATCTCGACACCGTCATCACTTCGTGGGTCCTCGGCGCCATCGGGTTCGGGTTGCTCTGGCTGATCTCGCGCAAAGTCACGGCCGGCGTGCCGTCGAAGGCGCAAGCGTTCTTCGAACTGCTCTACGACTTCTGCGATAACCAGATCAAGGACATCTTTCATGGTGACCGCCGCTTCGTCGTGGGACTCGGCATCACCGTGTTCGTGTGGGTGTTCCTGATGAACGCCATGAAGTTTCTGCCGGTCGACTTCATTGCCAAGGGCTTTGAGGCCATCGGTATCAACTACTGGAAGCCGGTCGCTACGGCGGACGTCAACACCACGCTCGCCCTTGCGCTCTCGGTGATCGGCCTGGTCATCTTCTTCAGCTTCAAGGCGAAGGGCTTCGGCGGCTACATGCATGAGCTGTTCTGCACGCCGTTCGGCAGCTTCCCGCTCCTTTGGCCGTTCAATTTCCTGTTCCAGTTGATCGAGCTCGTCTCGAAGCCGCTGTCTCTCGCGCTCCGGTTGTTCGGCAACATGTATGCCGGCGAGATCATCTTCCTGCTGATCGCCCTGTTGTCGATCGGCGGCCTCTTCGGCGTAGGGGCGGGTGCCCTGCTGCATGCCGGCTGGGCCATCTTCCACCTGCTCGTGGTGCCGCTGCAGGCCTTCATCTTCATGATGCTGACGGCCGTCTACCTGGCGCTGGCACACGAGTCGCACTGAATCCCCAATACCGCTTTCCTACGCTTCATCCTTCAACTCCGTTCTCGTAAAGGAAACACCATGGAAATCCTGCAGAAAGCACTGATCCTCGCCCAGGTGCAGGGCTATACCGCCATCGCCATCGGTCTGATCGTCGGTCTCGGCGCCATCGGAGCATGCATCGGCGTTGGCGTGATGTGCTCGAAGTTTCTCGAGTCCGCCGCCCGCCAGCCGGAGCTGATTCCGCAACTGCAGGGCAAGGTGTTCCTGCTGCTCGGCCTGATCGACGCGTCCTTCATCATCGGTGTCGGTATCGCGCTGCTGCTCGCCTTCGCCAATCCGCTGCTCGGTGTGGTTCAGGCGCTGATCAAGTAACTCATTGAACACCTGACCCACCTGCCCCACCCGAACCGAGGAAGACGGTCATGAACATCAACATGACGCTCTTGCTGCAGGCGCTTGGCTTTGCGATCTTCATCTTCTTCACGGTGAAGTTCGTCGTGCCGCCGCTCGCTGCCGCGATCGAAGGGCGCCGACGCCAGATCGCCGATGGCCTCGCCGAAGCCGAAAAGGGTAAGGCCGCGCTTTTCACTGCGCAGAAAGAGGCCGAAAAGATCATTGCCGAAGCGAAGGCCCGAGCCGCCGAGATCGTCGCTCAGGCAGAGAAGGAGCGCACTGCGACGATCGAAGCCTCGCGCGCCGAAGCGCGTGCGGTCGGCGAACGTGAGAAGGCGATGGCATCCGAAGAGATTGCCCAGCTCTCCATCAAGGCCAAAGAAGAGCTGCGCGACCGACTAGCCGAATTGGCCGTCGCTGGCGCGAGCCGGATCCTCGCCCGCGAGATCAATCCGCAGGTGCATGCGGATCTCCTCTCGCAGCTTAAAGCAGAGCTCTAGACCATGGCCGAACTCGCCACCATCGCCCGCCCCTACGCCGAGGCCGCGTTCGCACTTGCGCGGGAAAGCGGCGCGTTGCCAGCCTGGGCGGACGCGCTGGCGCTGCTGGCTGGCGTTGTCGGCGATGCCCGTGTGGCAGCCGCCGTCGACAATCCGAAACTGGATGTCGGGCAAAAGCAGGCGATCTTCACCACGCTGGCGGGTGATCGACTGTCGCCGGCCGTCGTCAATTTCATCCGCGTCCTGCTCGACGCTGACCGAGTCAAGTTGTTGCCCCAGATCAGTGATCAATTCCAGGCGCTCAAGCGAGATGCGGAGCAGGTGGCGAAGGCAACCGTGGTATCCGCCTTTCCGCTCACTGATGCGCAGCGGGCTGATCTCTCGGCGGCGCTCGCCCGTCGCTACGGCCGCACGATCGAGCTCGTTGAGCAGACCGACACCGGCTTGATCGGCGGTGCCCGCGTGATCGTCGGCGATCAGGTCATCGACCGCAGCGTCGCCGGCCAGCTCGCCAAGATGGAACGCCAGATCAAGGCCTGAGGCCGCCAAGCCCGCGCCAGCACAGAACACATCTCCTCGCCTCTCCGACACGAGCGAACCATGAACCTGAATCCATCCGAAATCAGCGAACTGATCAAAGCCAAGATCGCCAATCTCGACGTCGGCAGCGAAACGCGCACGCAGGGCACGGTGGTCTCGGTCACCGACGGCATCTGCCGTATTCACGGCCTTGCCGATGTCATGCAGGGCGAGATGCTCGAGTTTCCCGGCAATACCTTCGGGCTCGCGCTCAACCTCGAGCGGGACTCCGTGGGCGCGGTGATCTTGGGCGCCTACGAGCACATCTCCGAAGGTGATACCGTCAAGTCGACCGGGCGAATCCTTTCCGTACCCGTGGGGCCTGAACTGATCGGCCGCGTGGTCAACGCGCTGGGCGAGCCGGTGGACGGCAAGGGCCCGATCAACGCCAAGCTCACCGACGTGATCGAAAAGGTAGCGCCAGGCGTGATTGCCCGTAAGTCGGTTTCGCAACCCGTTCAGACGGGTCTCAAGTCGATCGACTCCATGGTGCCGATCGGCCGCGGGCAGCGCGAGCTGATCATCGGCGACCGCCAGACTGGCAAGACCGCCGTCGCGATCGACACCATCATCAACCAGAAGGGCAAGAACCTCATCTGCATTTACGTGGCGATCGGCCAAAAGGCATCAACGATTGTCAACGTCGTGCGCAAGCTGGAAGAAGCGGGTGCCATGGCCTACACGATCGTGGTCGCCGCCTCCGCCTCCGAGTCGCCAGCCATGCAGTATCTGTCGGCCTACTCCGGCTGCACGATGGGCGAGTACTTCCGTGATCGCGGCGAGGACGCGCTGATCATTTACGACGACCTGTCGAAGCAGGCCGTCGCCTACCGGCAGATTTCCTTGCTGCTGCGCCGTCCGCCCGGCCGCGAGGCGTTCCCTGGCGACGTGTTCTACCTGCACAGCCGACTGCTCGAGCGCGCCGCGCGCGTCAACGAGGAGTACGTCGAGAAGTTCACCAAGGGTCAGGTCAAGGGCAAGACGGGCTCCCTGACGGCGCTACCGGTCATCGAAACCCAGGCTGGTGACGTCTCGGCTTTCGTTCCGACCAACGTCATCTCGATTACCGACGGGCAGATCTTCCTTGAGACCGACCTCTTCAACGCCGGTATCCGGCCGGCAATCAACGCGGGTATCTCGGTCTCGCGCGTTGGCGGGGCTGCTCAGACCAAGGTCATCAAGAAGCTCGGCGGCGGCGTGCGCCTGGCGCTTGCCCAATACCGCGAGCTCGCAGCCTTTGCGCAGTTCGCCTCCGACCTCGACGAGGCCACCCGCAAGCAGCTCGAGCGCGGACGCAGGGTCACCGAACTGATGAAGCAGCCGCAGTACTCACCCCTGCAGGTCTCCGAGATGGCAATCACACTGTTCGCGGTCAACAACGGCTATTTCGACGACATCGAGGTCAAGCGCGCCCTTGCCGCCGAGCGTGCGCTGCATAAGTTCATGGCAACCAAGTACGCCGCGCTGGTCAACCGCATCGAGGAAACGAAGGATCTGTCCAAGGACGACGAGGCGGCGTTGCACGAAGCCGTAAAGGACTTCAAGGCCAACGGCTCCTACTGATCGACGCCCAAGGCTGAGGCTCAACCATGGCTGGCTCGAAGGAAATCCGCACCAAGATCAAGAGCGTGCAAAACACGCGCAAGATCACCAAGGCGATGGAAATGGTGGCGGCATCCAAGATGCGCAAGGCGCAGGAGCGGATGCGCTCGGCGCGACCCTACGCCGACAAGGTTCGCAACATTGCAGCGCACATGTCCGGTGCCAACCCGGAGTACCGCCATCCCTTCCTCGTCAAGCACGAGGGGCGTGGCGCAACCGGCGTCATCGTTGTGACGACCGACAAAGGACTCTGCGGGGGGCTCAATACCAACATCCTGCGTGCGGTCGTCGCCAAGTTCCGCGAGGTCGAAGCCGCCGGCGGCAAGGTGCGCGCTACCGCGATCGGCAACAAGGGTTTTTCGTTCCTGAACCGCATCGGCGCCGATGTCGTCTCGCATGTCACGGGCCTCGGCGACACGCCTCACCTCGAGCGCCTGATCGGCTGCGTCAAGGTGCAGCTGGATGCCTATGAAAAGGGCGAACTCGACGCGGTCTATGTTGCCTTCACCCGCTTCATCAACACGATGAAGCAGGAGCCGGTCGTCCAGCAGCTGCTTCCGCTGACGGCGGACAAGCTTGCGCAGTCCGCCGAAGAGAAGGCGGCCTACAGCTGGGATTACATCTATGAGCCCGACGCCAAGACGGTCGTGGACGAGCTCCTCGTCCGCTACGTCGAGGCGCTCGTCTACCAGGCGGTGGCGGAGAACATGGCGTCCGAACAGTCAGCCCGGATGGTTGCGATGAAGGCCGCCTCCGACAACGCCAAGAACGTCATCTCGGAGCTGCAGCTCTCTTACAACAAGGAGCGGCAGGCAGCCATTACAAAAGAACTCGCCGAGATCGTCGGCGGCGCGGCGGCGGTCTGAGATCGATGCCCGCACGGAATTGAACCGAATCGACAGGACTACAACGATGAGCAGCACACCAGGCCATATCGTTCAATGCATCGGCGCCGTCGTGGACATCGAGTTTCCCCGCGCCGCCATGCCCAAGGTATACGACGCACTCACGCTCGACCCGGCAGACGAGCATGCTGGCGTGGAACCGGGCTTGACTTTCGAAGTCCAGCAGCAGCTTGGCGACGGTGTCGTCCGAACCATTGCGCTGGGTTCGTCAGACGGGCTCCGGCGCGGCATGAAGGTCAACAACACGGGTGCCGCCATCTCCGTCCCGGTCGGCACGGCGACGCTCGGGCGCATCATGGACGTGCTTGGCCGCCCGATCGATGAGGCCGGCCCGATCGCCACCGAGGAGCGCCGGGCCATCCATCAAAAGGCGCCCAAACTAGAAGACCTGAAGCCGACCACCGAGCTGCTGGAGACGGGCATCAAGGTCATCGATCTGATCTGCCCGTTCGCCAAGGGCGGCAAGATCGGTCTGTTCGGCGGCGCGGGCGTTGGCAAGACCGTGACGATGATGGAGCTGATCAACAACATCGCCAAGAGTTACGGCGGCTACTCGGTGTTCGCCGGCGTCGGCGAGCGTACCCGCGAAGGCAATGACTTCTACCACGAAATGGAGGAGTCGAAGGTCCTCGACAAGGTGGCGATGGTGTTCGGACAGATGAACGAACCGCCGGGCAACCGGCTACGCGTCGCACTGACCGGCCTTACCATGGCGGAGAAGTTCCGCGACGAAGGGCGCGACATCCTCTTCTTCGTCGACAACATCTACCGCTACACGTTGGCTGGAACGGAAGTGTCGGCCCTTCTTGGCCGCATGCCGTCAGCCGTGGGATACCAGCCCACCCTCGCCGAGGAAATGGGCCGCCTCCAGGAGCGGATCACTTCCACCAAGACGGGTTCCATCACCTCGATTCAGGCGGTGTACGTTCCCGCCGATGACCTGACCGATCCGTCCCCGGCGACGACCTTCCAGCACCTCGACGCGACGGTCGTGCTGTCGCGCGACATTGCTGCGCTCGGCATTTTCCCCGCGGTGGACCCGCTCGACTCGACCTCACGGCAGATCGACCCGTTGGTGATCGGCGAAGAGCACTACAACTGCACGCGCGCTGTCCAGGCGACTTTGCAGCGATACAAAGAACTGCGCGACATCATCGCCATTCTCGGCATGGACGAACTCTCGCCCGAGGACAAACTGGCCGTTGCGCGCGCACGGAAGATTCAGCGCTTCCTCTCGCAGCCGTTCAACGTCGCGGAAGTGTTCACCGGCTCGCCGGGCAAGATCGTCTCCCTGAAGGACACGATCCGCGGCTTCAACATGATTGTCAATGGCGAGTGCGACCACCTGCCCGAGCAGGCGTTCTACATGGTCGGCACCATCGAAGAGGCCTTCGAGAAGGCCAAGACGCTCCAGTAATTCGTGCCAGAGAGGGTCGCCGTGACCGCAACCATCCATGTCGACGTGGTGAGTGCCGAGGAGTCGATCTTTTCCGGCGAGGCAAAGTTCGTCGCCCTTCCTGGAGAAGCTGGCGAGCTCGGTATCCTGCCCCGGCACACCCCGCTGATTACGCGCATCAAGCCCGGTGCCGTGCGCATCGAGAAAGCCGACGGAGAGGAAGAATTCGTCTTTGTCGCCGGCGGCATCCTCGAAGTCCAGCCAAACGTCGTCACGGTGCTGGCTGACACCGCCATTCGCGGCCACGATCTGGACGAAGCCAAGGCCAACGAAGCCAAAAAACGGGCCGAGGAAGCCATGCAGAACAAGGACGCCGCGCTCGACTACGCTGCTGCACAGGCCGAACTCGCCTCCGCCGTCGCGCAGCTCGCCGCCATCCGCAAGCTCCGCAAGAAATAGATCAGCCGTCGGGCCGCGCTCTCAGCAACGGCGGCCGCGTGCCGCCGTCTTTGTTTGCTGCAACCGTCGAGGCGCCCGCCCGGCGCGACCCCGTCTTTCCGCCGACCGAATCGACGCTTTCCCCGTCCCGACGCGAACGGCTAGCATGATCCACATGAGTGAGGCGGCAGCCACTCCCGCGTCGACCCAGGCACGTAATGGCGCGTTCGACCTCCTGATCGTTGGCGGCGGCATCAACGGCGCAGGCATCGCCCGCGATGCTGCTGGTCGCGGGCTCAACGTCCTGCTTGTCGAAAAGGACGACCTTGCCGCCCATACCTCGCAATGGTCGTCGAAGCTGATTCACGGCGGCCTGCGCTATCTCGAGCAGTACGAATTTCGCCTCGTTGCCGAGGCGCTTGCTGAGCGCGAGGTTCTGCTCCGCATCGCGCCGCACCTGATTCACCCTTTGCAGTTCGTGCTGCCGCACGAACCGCATTTGCGTCCGCGCTGGCTGCTTCGTGCAGGACTTCTTCTTTACGACCGGCTCGGCCGGCTGGCCGGGCAGCGACAGACGCTGCCAAAGTCGTCTGCCATCTCACTGTGTCCGCAGGCGAAAGAACACTGGGGCGCTGGTCTGAAGGCGCATTTCAGGTACGGCTTCGTCTATTCGGATGCGCAAGTGAACGACGCGCGATTGGTGGTAGAAAACGTCAAGGACGCCCACCGGCGCGGCGCCGTCGTTGCAGTCGGCACCACGTTTATCGATGCGCGGCGCAGCGAGGGCCAGTGGGCGGTTCGTCTACGGCAGCGCGACGGCGTCGAGCGCACCGTCTTTGCACGAGCTATCGTCAATGCGGCAGGACCGTGGGTTGCCGAAGTCCGCAATGCTGCCGCAACGACGCCGGCACGTGAATCCGTTCGCCACATCAAAGGCTCGCACATCATCGTGTCGCGGGTGCACGACCGGCGCCATGCCTACATCCTGCAGAACGTGGACGGTCGCGTCGTATTCATCATTCCCTGGTGCGAACGCTTTTCTCTGATCGGTACGACCGATGTGCCGGTCACCGAGTATGCCGCACCAACGATCAGTGCGCAGGAAACCGACTATCTGCTCGCCGTGGCAAACCGCTACCTGGCGAATCCACTGACCCGAGCGGATATCGTCAGCGCCTTCGCCGGCGTACGGCCTCTTTACGATGATGGCGACCAAGATCCGAAGGACGTCACCCGCGATTACGTTCTTCGTCTCGAAACGACGCCGGAGGCGAACCGAAACGGTCCCGGGGCGCCGCTCCTCAATGTCTACGGCGGCAAGATCACGACCTATCGCAGATTGGGCGAGCAGGCCCTGGAAAACCTTCTGCCCCACTACACGCATGCGCGTCGCTCCCGATGGACCCAGAGTCCTCTACAAACAGGGGCCAGCGAAGCGCGATTACAGGAACTGCGCGCCGAACTGGTCGGCCGCGGATTGCCCGCCGCCTACGCCTTGCGGCTGATGCATCGATACGGCATGGATGCCGATGCATTGACGGCGGGCGGACTGCCCGCCATGGGGGAAATCTTCGAGGACCTGTTCTCCGAACGGGAGATCGACTATCTGCGCGATCACGAATGGGCCCGCGACGCCGACGCCATGCTGGCAAGACGCACCAAAGTGGGTTTGCTGGCAACGGCCCCGGCACTCGCGCGCATCCGGGCCGCCATCGCTGCCGCGCTGGCAAGGCGTGCCGCGGCGGATTTGGCATGAGCGCTCAAACCTAGTCCCCTGCACGGAGTGCCGTCCGCAGCCACGACCGGCAGACGACTTCCGGCCCGACGTTATGCTGCTCCCCCCACACTTTGACAGAAAACGCGGGCTCAGCGAAAATACGCGGCTTCGCTGGCGCTTTAGCTCAGTCGGTTAGAGCGACGGAATCATAATCCGCAGGTCCGGGGTTCGAGTCCCTGAAGCGCCACCAAGCCGCCCATCACGCCAAAGCACACGCTGAAGAAGGCAGTGAGCGGATGAAGCACAAGGTGTACCCGGCGTAGCGACCGAGACACATCAGGTCGATAGGCGAGGGAGCGGGCATCGCGCAACACGGCAGATGGCCCACCGCAGCAGTTTGTCAACAGCCTGCTAACCGACGACATTCCGGAAGATCGCGTTCCAATCGGCTGCTTTGCCGGCTTATCGCATGCATTGGCAAGGGCCGGCTTTGCGACCACACGCCGGTGTTGAGGGGGCGCCCGCGCCGTGCTTGCCGGCGCCGAGCGCAAAACGAGCTGCGTGTGCGTTCCTCTGCAGCCAAATCCCTGAAACGCATAGAGTCATCCGCCTAGACAGCGAGGCGCAATTCAGCGCAGAATTCGAACGTTCGTTTGAATTCATTGATTCCGATGCGCACGCTTCATCCCCTGCTCTCACCGCTGATGCCGTTGATCCATGACGGAGCACATCGCTCGACGGGCCGCAGGAGTGCTGACCGGAGCGCGACCAAGCAACGCATCCTGGCCGCGGCAGAGCATCTGTTTCTGCGGCATGGGTATGAGGCGACCTCCATGCGTGCCATTACGACCACGGCCAACGTCAACCTCGCCGCCGTCAACTACCACTTCGGCAGCAAGGAGGAGTTGTTCACGACGATCCTGACCCACCGGCTGGATCCAATGGTGCAGGAGCGGCTTCGCTTGCTGGATGCATTGGAAAAGGACTCGGAGGCGTCGACACCGCAAGCGATGGGCGCGCTCCGTATCGAGCAGTTGATTGCTGCGATGTTCCTGCCCGCGCTTGCATTCGCGCGAGACCCGGAGCGCGGTGGAGAGAACTTCCTGAAGTTCCTCGGACGCGCCTTCGCCGACCCCTCGCCATTCGTGCAAAACCTCCTCGCCGAGCGCTATGCGCATGCCAACCAGCGCTACAAACGCGCCTTTGCCGAGGCGCTGCCGGAAGTGCCGGCACACGACCTCTCGATGCGTTTGCACTTCATGCTGGATGCGATTTCTTCGACCCTGGCAAGCGAGGATGCACGACGCTTGATGGCGGCAGTGGATGCCGTCGGACACGGCAAACCATCCGACGATGTCGACTTCCTGGCGCGATTCGCGCCGTTTCTGGCCGCGGCGTTGCGCGCGCGCGTCAATCAGCCGTCGCAGCGAGCGGCCATTGCGGCCGTCCGGGCGCTTTGATCGCCTGCGTTCATGCACCGAGGAGGACCTCAAATGCGCCCTGCGCTCCCTGAACCGATCTGCGTGGTCGATGGTGTGCGAACGCCTTTCTTGAAGGCGCGTAACGCGCCGGGGCCGTTCTCGGCGAGCGACCTTGCGGTCGCCTGCGGACGCGCGCTGCTGACTCGCGTGCCCATCGCTGCCGACCAAATCGACGAAGTGATCCTCGGTTGTGCCAACCCCTCCGCCGATGAGGTCAACATCGGCCGCTACGTCGCGATGCGCCTGGGCTGCGGTGACCGTGTGACCGGCTGGACGGTCATGCGCAATTGCGCCTCGGGCATGCAGGCGCTCGACAGCGCAATCAACGCGATGCTCGCCGGCCGCTCGGAGGTTGTTTTGGCCGGCGGCGTCGATGCGCTCTCCCATGCGCCATTACTCTACAGCCCCGAAGCGGTGCTGTGGTTCGCCGCGCTGGCCCAGGCGAAGAGCTTGACACAGCGCGCCGGCGTCTTTGCTCGCATGCCGGTGCGGGCGCTGCTTAACCCGGTGATCGCGCTGATGCGCGGCCTGACCGACCCGAAAGTCGGACTGTTGATGGGACAGACGGCCGAGAACCTCGCGTTCCGCTTCGGGATCAGCCGTGCAGACATGGACGCCTTCGCCGCCGAGAGCCACGCGCGGGTGCTCGTCGCGCAACGCGCCGGCGACTTCGATGGAGAAATCGTGCCGCTGATCGACGCTAAGGGTCACGCCTATGAGGCTGACGACGGCGTGCGCGAGGATTCGACCGTCGAAAGACTCGCCCGCCTGAAGCCGTTCTTCGACCGCAGCTACGGGAACATCACCGCCGGCAATTCCTCGCAAGTGACCGACGGCGGGGTCTTCCTGCTGCTCGCGACGCAAGCCGCAGTCGAGCGGTACCGTCTGCCGGTGCTCGGGCGCATCGTCGACTCGCAATGGGCAGGATGTGATCCCGCGCAGATGGGGCTCGGTCCGGTCTACGCCGCCACCCCCATGCTCGTCCGCAATGGGCTTGGTTTGGACGATCTCGATACGGTGGAAATCAACGAGGCTTTCGCTGCGCAGGTGCTCGCCTGCCTGCGCGCCTGGGAGGATGCGGATTTCTGCCGGAACGAACTCGGACTGGATGGCGCTCTCGGCGCCCTCAACCGTGCTCGTCTCAATGTCAACGGCGGCGCCATTGCGCTTGGCCATCCGGTGGGCGCGAGCGGTGCCCGCATCGTGCTGTCCGCCCTGCGAACGCTCAAACGGACGGGCGGCCGACGCGCCCTCGCAGCCATCTGCATCGGTGGTGGTCAGGGCGGCGCGATGCTACTGGAGGCGGCATGAGTTCCATCGACGATTTGGTCCATTTTCGTCTGCGCCACGACGCTAGCGGGATCTGCTGGGTCGGCCTCGACGTGGCCGGCGCCAGCGTCAACACGCTGGGCGCAGCGGTGCGGGCGGAACTCGCTCGTCTACTCGATCACCTTGCTGCGCATCCACCCGCAGGCGTGGTTTTCTACTCGGAGAAGTCGAGCGGCTTCATTGCCGGCGCCGACATCGACGAGTTTCAGACCATCGCCCGCAATCGCGATGCGGCAGCCGCAAAGGCCCTGGTCGCGGAAGGCTATGACCTCTACGAACGGCTGGCCGCCGTGCCCTATCCCACGCTTGCGCTGATCCGCGGTTTTTGCATGGGCGGCGGCCTCGAGTTGGCCCTCGCCTGCCGCTACCGCATCGCGGTCGACGAACCTGCCACCCGCCTTGGCCTTCCGGAGGTGATGCTCGGTATCCTTCCTGGCTGGGGCGGCGTCAAACGGCTGCCGGATCTTGTCGGTGCGCCGGCCGCGTTTGACCTCATGCTGACCGGCAAGACCGTCGATGCCCGCCGCGCCCACAAACTCGGCCTCGTCGATGCAGCCGTGCCTTACCGCATCATGTGGAACGCCGCCATTGGCCTGCTGCGTGAGGCACCACCTGCGCGTCGGCTGCCCTTCTTCCATCGCCTGCTGACACACGGCCCGCTGCGTGGCTATGTGGCATCGCAAGCCATGCGGCAAGTCGCTCGGAGAGCGCGGCGGGAGCACTATCCGGCCCCCTACGCGATCATCGAACTGTGGCGCAAGTACCGAGGAGACATTCATCGGCCGACACCCGGCGAGCCGTGCTCGCTCGACGCATTGCTCGAACATCCCACCGCGCGAAATCTGATTCGCGTCTTCGCCTTGCGCGAGGCGTTGAAGGCACAAGCCAAAGGCACCGACTTCAGAGCGCGACATGTCCACGTCGTAGGTGCAGGCGTCATGGGCGGAGACATCGCTGCCTGGTGCGCGCTGCGCGGAATCAAGGTGACGCTCGCTGATCTCGACATGGCGCGTATCGCGCCGGCGATCGCCCGCGCGTCCGCCCTGTTCGAGAAGCGGCTGCGTGATCCCCGTCGCGTGCGAGACGCGATGGACCGTCTGATTCCTGACCCGCGCGGCGATGGCGCCGCCGGCGCGGATGTGATCATCGAGGCAATCATCGAAAGGCTTGACGCCAAGCAAGCCCTGTTCGCTCGCCTGGAGAAGGCCGCACGGCCGGATGCGGTGCTCGCAACCAATACCTCCTCCATACCGCTCGAGCAGGTTGCCTCGGTGTTGACCGATCCGGAGCGTCTCGTCGGCATCCACTTTTTCAATCCGGTGGCCCAGATGATGCTGGTCGAGGTCATTCGCGGCGCTGAAACCGACGCCAGTGTCGCGGCCAAGGCAACCGCCTTCGTCGCTCAATTGGACAAACTGCCGCTCGCCTGCAAGAGCGCCCCCGGCTTCTGGGTCAACCGCATCCTCGCGCCGTACCTGACCGAAGCGATGCGCTGTTTGGACGAGGGCATGACACCGGAGACCGTCGACGAGGCCGCCCTCGCTTGGGGGATGCCGATGGGTCCGATCGAACTCGCCGACGTCGTCGGGCTCGACGTCTGCGCTGCCGTCGGTGAAGTCGTGGGCGGCGCCGAGGCCGCGCGCGCAGCTCCGCGCGCCCTGACCGCCAAACTTGAAGCCAAGCAGCTCGGCAAGAAATCCGGCCAGGGCTTTTATCGCTGGCAGAGCGGCAAGGCGGTCAAGGCTGTCGCAGGCGATGCGCCCCGCGGACTCGGCGACCGCCTGCTCAAGCCCCTGCTGGACGAAGCGGAGGCCGCGCTTGCCGAGGGCGTCGTCGCCAGCGCAGAGCTGGCCGATGCAGGGGCCGTCTTCGGCTGTGGGTTCGCTCCGTTTCGCGGCGGGCCGATCAATACACGCGCGAGCCTTCAGTGAACTTCCGCTTCGTGGCAGATTGCCAACGCAGCCCAACGAAACGCTGAAAAAGCAGTGAGCGTGCCAGAGCCAACACCGCGCAACGCAGCGATGCGCCCGCGCAGCAATTCATTCAGCGCTTCACTAAACCCGATCGATGAGCCCGTGTCTCTGACGTGGCTGCTCGACCAGCCGTTCGGAGTCGGCCTGATCCTGGAAGTGGATGATCGGCCCCGCGAAATCTCACCTCGTCATCGGTCCGACATCCGTCTCGGCCTGATTGAGCTTCCCAGTCGCTCGCCCGAAGGCAACGCCCGACATCTCGTCAGCGAAGGGACAGATCGCGTGTGAAAGCTGTGGCGAACCCGAACCGAACGACGAAAGGTCTCCCTTGTGCTAACGAAGGTGTTGTCGTCAAGGAGCTCATACCCTCGCCAACATTGGTGTGATCGAATCCACAGCGCGGGGGAAACTCGCCCAGCGCGGGCGTACGGGCGTAGGCCCAAACCACAGGCGCAGCTCTGCCGGCTCCACCACTGCCGATGCTTCACCGCTGCCGGCGGGTGCGCGCGTGTCGTTGCGACGGCGGTGCGAGAACGGGGTTTGTCGAGTCATCCGTTCCGCGCATTGCCGTCTCGATCATCCGCATCACGTGCTCAGGAGCTGCGGCCTTGACCTTCGGCGCGAGCTCCAGGCAGTCCATCACATTCGCATGCGTGATACTCGCAAAGCCGTGCATCGTCGACCAGATGAACATCGCGTGCAGGTCCACTTTGGCCCGCATCGCGCCGGAGGCCCCGTAGAGCCGTCGAAGCACGCCGCGCAGTACGTCGAAGGCATGCACCGCATCTCGCACGAGGTCCGGATGCTCGGCCGGCTCTGGCCATGGCGTGCCAAACATCAGTCGGTACTCGAGCGGATTGGCGGCTGCATAGCTGAGGTACTGCCGACCCAGTGATTCGAGGTCGGCCATCGGCTCGTCGCTATGCTCGCGCGCGTCGAGGGAGCGCGCAAAGCTCTGGAAGCAGCGCCGCATGACTTCGGCCAGCAAGTGGTCCCGGCTCGGGTAATGGCGATAAGGGGCTTGGTGCGATACGCCAAGCTTACGGGCAACTTCGCGCAAGCTCAAATGCTCAACACCATGCTCAGAAATCACCTCTCGCGCCGCGCGGATGCAGGCCTCCTTGAGTTCGAGCGGCTCCTTCGTCTTTTGCATCAACTAGCAGGAAAGCAGCGAACGTCGGTACAGTACCACGCCACACATGCGAGTCATCGTCAGCGCGCGGGCGCGCTGCCATGGCTGTTCGCGCGCCATCGCTCGGTCATGCCCTTCATGATTCGTGCGAGCAGCCGGACGCGCATCGGGCGCGGCAACGTCGCAAGCGACCAGCCGAGCACCTTCGACAGCCATCCGGGCCGTACGGTACCTTGGCGTCCCAGCGCATCGATCGTCTGACGAGCGACCACCTCAGCGCTAAGCGCCGTGCCCAAGTCCAGCCGGGCACGTGCAGCGAAACCGGTGTGAACGGGGCCGGGGGCGCTGGCAAGGACGTCGATGCCATGCACCCGCAATTCCCCGCCCAAGCCTTCGGCAAACGACTGCACCCAAGCCTTGGTGGCCGCGTAGTTTGCCGAGCCGGGTACGCCGTTGAAGCCGAGCACCGAACTCATCAGCACGATGCCGCCACGCCTGCGTTTCGCAAGCCGCGGCGCGAAGTGACCAACGAGTTCGAGAACCGCCGAGCAATTGACAGCCAGCATAGCCCGCTCATCGGCGAGCGCGCCATCGACAAATGCTCCGGAGGTACCAAATCCGGCTGCCGCCACGATCAGCCCGACCTCGTACGAAGCACTCTCACGCTTCACTTTCTCGACGCCTTCGTTGGTGCTCAGATCAGCGACGAGCGCCAGACACTGGACGCCGTGACGTGCAGCAAGCTCGTGCGCCAGTTGCTGCAGCCGATCGCCGCGGCGTGCCGTCACGATCAGGTTGATCCCGCGCGAGGCGAGATCTCGCGCAATTGCTTGCCCGATGCCGTCGGACGCTCCGGTCACCACCGCCCAGGGGCCGTAGCGATAGGCGAAGCCGTTCATCTGGCCAGCCGGCAAATTGTCGCCCGATGTCTCGTTATGCCCAGTGCCTGTCGTACTGATACTCATTTCGATGCCTCGCTTCAGACTGGTAGAGATAGCTCTTGACGACTACGCCGCTTCGATGGCGTGAAGCACACACAGCGTCGTCGGCACACTTCTTTGACGCGTCCAACTCCTCCGACGGAATCTCGAGAAAGTTGTCATCGACGTAGCCCACGCGGTTCCCCGTGGTGAATGACCTGCCTGATCCCGCACATTCGAACGACCTCGGCGATGCGCTTGGCGACATGGGGCATGCCAGGCAGGCGCAACCTTGAAGGCGGGGATCGTTCTGCTTTCACACGCAGACTCCTTTCAGGGTCGCCCTCGCCCAAAACTTGGCGCTGCAGCCAGTGAACTGTTGACAGCGTCAACAGCATAACCTACATTAGTTGACACCGTCAACATTAATCGAATGGACAGCGAGTGATGCCGCATGACCCGAGCCAACGTTTCTTGCGATCGGAGTCGTCGGCATGCATGACGGTCGCGCGGACCGCTGTCGCGTCAAGCGTCGCGATGGTGCGGTTTGACTCGTGCAAGCCGACGCGGCGCACGCTTAGGCGAACGCTGACCAGATTGCTGCGCGGGCGAATCGCTGCGCTGCGCGGTGCTCGCTCCCTCGTCAATTTGCGTGATATGTTGCGGTCGCTGCGCTCCGTGCGCCTTGCGCTTCCTCACGCTCGCCGCGTCCTTCAGCGTTTCCCTGGCGGTGCTTACCCCCGGTGCTGCCATGTTCGCGGGGTCTCCGCTCAACCGCGGCGCGTCCGGAGATGCATTGCGATGTCCATTCGGCGAGGGGTGCAGGTCTCCGTCGAGTTGACGCTCGTCGCTTGGTCCATGTGTGAACCGGGGGCCGCCGCGTTCCGTGCGAATCGCGCGAAAGGCAGAACGATGACCGACCCCCGTGGTTCCGTCGACCACACATTGAAAGAAAGGACCCAAGATGCGCTCCATACTCAACGACCCACCGACTCCCCGGCGCCGTCTGCTATTTGGGGCGGCGTTGTCGCCGATCGTTCTGGCCAGCTGCGCCGCATTCGACTACCGCGAGCGAGACACGCCCGAGCCGCTGGCGGAGGTGCCGCCGCTGTCACCCCGACCGCGCCTCGCCTTGGTGCTTGGCAGCGGGGGACCACGTGGCTATGCGCACCTCGGCGTGCTGCGTGTGCTGGAGCAAGCCGGTATACGGCCGGATCTCATCGTCGGCAGTAGCGTTGGGGCTCTGATCGGCGCCTTCTGGGCCAGTGGCCTCGACGCCGCGCAGCTGGACGTCCTCTCGTTCGAGGGTGGTCCTCTCACGGTGTTCGATCCGACGCCCTTTGCTGACCGCGGCTGGATTCGTGGCCAGAAGCTTCAAGACTACGTCAATCGTGGCGTTGCCAACAGGCCGCTCGAGGCAATGCCGCGGCGAGTCATCATCGCGGCAACCCGACGCGAAGACAAGCAACCGCGCTTCTTCCTTCGCGGCAATGCAGGCGTTGCGGTCCGCGCATCCTGTGCGATGCCGGGCATCGTATCGCCAGTCGGAATCGGTGGCATCGAGTACGAGGATGGAGACGAATCACTACCGGTTCCAGTGCGCGCAGCGCGCTCGGCGGGCGCCCGGTTCGTGATCGCGGTCGATGTCGCGGCGAAGACGACGCCTCCAAAGGCGTCGGAGACGATGCGTGAGCGGGACCGGCGACGTCGACTCCGCATCGAGCCGGAGGTGGCAAAGGCCGACTTCCTGCTGCATCCGGAACTCGACTACTGGGCGGGTCCGTGGCGCAGCTACTTCATCGACTCACGGGCCCGAGGGGAGGCACACGCGCGCGAACGCCTGCCCTCGCTCATAAGAGAACTCGAGACGCGTCTCGGCTCAATTGACAAGGTCGCGTGAGAACATGGTCCCGTCGCACACATAAGCGACTCGTTTCCGAACTGCTTCCGGCCGACCGTTCGGCATTGCAGTGGGCTGATGAAGGAATGAAGGGATATTCAATCGCTGTTGCCAGACGCTGACTGTGGCCGATCGGTCCGCACCCACGCGAGTAATCGGGCACGTTCGATCTCGGTCATCTGTGTGGCGTTGTTGAGCGGCATCAGTCGCGATGCGACTTGCAGCTCGATCGCGCGGGCGTGGCGAGTGAGCAGTTCCGGGGTATGCAGCGCGACGTTCTTCGCCTGTACCTGCGCGTTGTGGCAGCCAAGGCAGCGCGCTTCGATGATCGACTTGACTTCCGCGGCGGACGGTCGTGCCACCACGCCTGGCGGAGGCCCCGGCGCAAGCGTCCATCCGATGAGTGCGAGCAGCCCGCCGCCGGCGACCCACCATCGCCATTCGTTCCGCCCTTTGTGGCGGGCAATGAAAAATTGGCGGATCAGAGCGCCGGCGAGCATGATGGCGACCAGCACCAGCCAGTTATGGCGGGCGCCGTAGGCGCTCGCGTAGTGGTTGGAGATCATCGCGAACAGCACCGGCAGCGTGAAGTACGTGTTGTGTACGCTGCGCTGTTTTGCCCGGCGCGGATGCGCCGGATCGGGTGCTTGACCAGCCCGGAGCGCCGCCACGCTGCACCGCTGGCCCGGAATGATGACCATCAGTACGTTCGCACTCATCACGGTCGCGAGCATTGCGCCGGTCAGCAGGAAGGCGGCGCGACCGGCGAACAACTGGCAGGCGGCCCACGCCGCGAACACGACATAGAGCGCGACCAGCAGGCCGACGATTAGATCGCCGCGCTCCCGCGCACCGAAGACGCGGCAGATCGCATCGTAGACCACCCACCCGGCAACCAGATAGAGCAGTGCGGCGCCAATTGCCGCCCAGGCCGAACCCCAGGCAAAGACGTGTCGATCGATCAGCATCGTCTCTGCCTGCGCCAGATAGAGAACGACGAACAGCGCGAAGCCGGAGATCCACGTCCAGTAGCTCTCCCAGTAAAACCAGTGCAGATGCCCCGGTAACGCACGCGGGGCGACCATGTACTTCTGGGCGTGATAGAAGCCGCCACCGTGCACTGCCCATAGCTCGCCATCGACGCCGCGGGACCGGGCCTCTTCCTCGGCCGGCGGTTGAAGGTGGTTATCCAGCCAGACGAAATAAAACGAGGCTCCGATCCAGGCGATGCCAGTGATCAGATGCAACCAGCGCAGCAGCAGGCTCAACCAATCGAGCAGATAGGCTTCCACGGCTATCGCGAAGTCAGCTGCCGCGGTAGGTCGCGAACGCCCACGGCGAACAGACCAGCGGGACGTGATAGCTTCCGCCATCCTCGGCGATGCCGAAATCGACCGTGACGCGGTCGACGAAAGGCGGATCCGGCAGCGCGACGCCACGCGAACGGAAGTAATCGCCGATGTGGAAGACCAGCCGGTAACGGCCGCGGCGCACGTCAGCCGCAGCGAGCAGTGGCGCGTCGGTGCGACCGTCGGCATTGGTCACGGTGTGGGTGAGTCGGTGTGAAGTGTGATCGGTATCGAGGCTGAAGAGCTCGATCACGACACCAGCGGCCGGGCTGCCATGAAACGTATCGAGCACGTGAGTGGAGAGTTTGCCCATCGCCGGCTAAGCCTCGATCAGATCAAACAGCCGCAGCCGCGCGATCTCGCAGACCTGCGCGAGCGCGTTGTTGAATTCCATCGTTGGGGTATTGTGCAGTCGCGCCTCGAGCGAGCCGAAGATCGCAGCCTGGGTGTGGTTACGCACGGCAACGATGAAGGGAAAGCCGAAGCGCTCGCGATAGCGCGCATTGAGGTCGCGCAGCCGCGTCACGTCGTCCGCGCTCATCGCAGTGAGTCCGGCGCCGGTCTGCTCGGCAAGCGAGGCGGCCGTGAGTGCGCCGGCGCTGGTTTCCCGGCCGGCCAGTTCAGGATGCGCATTCAACAGCGCCCGCTGCTCTTCCGCACTCGCCGCATAGACGCTCGCCACCAGGCTGGCGTGTACCTCGGCGCGGGAGCTGAATCCCGTCGGACCCCGCAAGCCCAGGGCCCGCTCTGCAACCCAGGGCGAATGCTCGTACACCGCGCCGAGCAGAGCGGTGAACTCGGCCGGGCTGATGCGACCGAGTGCGGAGAGCGGAACGGTTTGAGCGGTCATGCACGAGGCCGTCTGGAAGTTCGCTGCATACTAGTCCATTCCCGGTCGTGCGCCCATGAACGGCGGGCGATGAGGCGTATCAGTCCGGCGCGGCGGGCAGCCAGCCGAGGCTGTCCTCGCTGCGGCCGGTCGAGGGCCGGTACTCGGCGCCGACCCAGCCGCGATAGCCGACCCGGTCGAGATGGGCGAAGACGTGCTGATAGCGGATCTCACCGCTGCCCGGTTCGTGGCGACCCGGGTTGTCGGCAAACTGAATGTGGGCGATGCGCGGCAGCAAGCGCGCGATCGTCGCGCAGAGCTCGCCCTCCATGCGCTGCATGTGGTAGCAGTCGTATTGCAGGAAAAGGTTGGGGGAGGCCACTTCGTCGAGGATCGCCATCGCCTCGCGGCTCGTGGTCACCAGAAAGCCCGGGACGTCGTGCTCGTTGATCGGCTCGAGCAGCAACCGCACGCCGGCGAGCAGCGTCTCCGCGGCCGCCCAGCGCAGGTTCTCAACGAGCACGGCGCGTGCCTCCGGGCGTGGCAGATCGGGCGGAACGATGCCGGCGATGCAGTTCACCTGCGGACAGTCGAGTGCCAGGGCATAGCGGATCGCCTGCCGCACGCCGTCACGGAAGGCGTTGCGCCGATCCGGCAGGCAGGCGATGCCGAGCTCGCCGACCGTCCGGTCGCCCATCGGAAGGTTGAACAGCACCTGCGCGAGTCGGTGCTCCGCCAGCCAATGTGCAATCGTCGAGGGCTCGTAGTCGTAGGGCGACATGTACTCGACGGCGCGAAATCCAGCCCGGCGTGCGGCTGCAAAGCGTTCCGGAAACGGCCGCTCGGTAAACAGGAAGGAAAGGTTGGCAGAAAAACGCGGCATCGGTGCAGTTTGTCCGCACGGTTGGCGGGTCATGAGCCCCATCAACGAAAACCGGGCCTCGATTGCCGGCGTGCTCGCTAGACTGGTGGCCGATGAGCAGCTGGCGTCCCGATTATCCGCGTGATCTGGTCGGCTACGGCCGCAATCCGCCTGCTGCGGAATGGCCCAACCGCGCCCGCATCGCCGTCTCCTTCGTGCTGAATTACGAAGAAGGGGGTGAAAACTGCGTGCTGCACGGCGACGCTGGCAGTGAGCAGTTCCTCTCCGAGATCATCGGCGCGACCGCCTACCCTGCGCGTCATCTGTCGATGGAGTCGATCTACGAGTACGGATCGCGCGCGGGCGTCTGGCGCATCCTGCGCGAGTTCGCCCGGCGCGGTCTGCCGCTGACGGTTTTCGCGGTTGGCATGGCGCTCGAGAGACATCCCGAGCTGGCCGGTGCTTTCTGCGAACAGGGGCACGAGATCGCGTGTCACGGCTGGCGCTGGATCCATCACCAGGACATGCCGGAGGCGAGCGAGCGCGAGCACATTGCGCGCGCCACCGAAAGCATTCGCCGTCTGAGTGGCGGCCTGTGGCCGGCAGGCTGGTACACCGGACGCGACAGTCCCAACACGCGGTGGCTCGTGATCGAGCACGGGGGCTACGAATACGACAGCGACTATTACGGCGACGACCTGCCGCTGTGGCTCCCGGTACAGATGTCCGACGGACGCATCGAGCCGCACCTGATCGTTCCCTACACGCTGGATGCGAACGACATGCGCTTTGCGACGGCGCAGGGCTTCAACACGGCAGAGCAATTCTTCACCTACCTGCGCGATGCCTTCGACGTGCTTTATGCGGAAGGCGAGAATGCGCCGAAGATGATGTCGATCGGCATGCATTGCCGACTGCTCGGCCGGCCTGGCCGGATGATGGGGTTGATTCGCTTCCTCGACCACGTCGAGCGGCATGCGCAGGTCTGGGTCGCGCGCCGGATCGACATCGCCCGACATTGGCGCGCGCTCCATCCGCCGCCGCAATGGAGATTTTGATGCGATTCGGCGACGACATCCTGGCGCAGGCGGAAGAGCTTGCGACGTTCACCGAGGTGCCCGGCGAGGTTACCCGGCCGTACTGCACGCCGTCGCACCGGCGCGCCGGCGACTACCTGATCCGTCTGATGCGAGAGGCCGGCATGACGGCCGGTTTCGACGCCCTCGGCAACATCGTCGGCCGCTATGAAGCCGGTGTGCCGTATGCACCGGTGGTAATGACCGGGTCGCACCAAGACAGCGTGCGCAATGCTGGCAAGTACGACGGTCTCTTTGGCATTCTTTCGCCGATCGCCTGCGTGCGTGAGCTGCACCGGCAGGGCCGGCGGTTGCCGTATACGCTGGAGATCGTCGGTTTCGGCGATGAGGAGGGTGTTCGCTTTGGCGTCACCCTGATCGGCAGCAAGGCGATGGCCGGCAGCTTCGATCCGGCATGGCTCGACCGCCGCGATGCCGACGGCATCACCATGCGCGAGGCGATCCGCACCTTCGGCGGCGATCCCGATGGCTGGGCCGCCCTCGACCGTCGCAGCGGGCTGCATGGCGATGTGGTTGCCTTTGTCGAAAGCCACATCGAACAGGGCCCGACGCTGCTCGACGAGGGGCTGCCGGTCGGCATCGTCACCGCAATCGTCGGCGGGTCACGCATCCAGGTCACGGTGACCGGCCTGGCCGGGCATGCCGGCACCGTGCCGATGGGAGCGCGGCGGGACGCCTTGGCTGCCGCTGCCGAGATGGTGCTTGCGATCGAGCAGCATTGCAGCGCGCATCCGGGCCTGGTCGGCACCGTCGGCAAGCTTGCGGTCGCGCCCGGGGCCGTCAACGTTATCCCCGAGCGGGTGAACTTCACGATCGACATCCGCTCCGGCGACGACGCGGTTCGCCGCCAGGCTGTGGAGGAGAGTGCCCGAACACTCAAGGCCATCGCCGCGCGGCGGCGTGTCGCAATCAGCTTCGAGCCCTTCTTCGAATTGTCGGCCGCACCGTGTGATGCGACCCTGCAGGCGCATCTCGCCGCCGCCATCGAGGCGCACGCGCTGCCGGTGCGCCGTCTGCCGAGCGGTGCCGGGCATGACGCGATGGAATTCCCGGCGGTTTGTCCGATGGCGATGCTATTCGTCCGCTGCGGTAACGGCGGCATTTCGCATCACCCGGACGAAGCCCTCACCGCCGAGGATGCCGAAGTTGCCACCTCCGTCCTGCTCCGGTTCTTTGAAGACTTCTCGCCCGAGCGGCCGCGTCCAGAGCGTGCGCAACGGGTGGATCGCACCCCAATCGAATGAGCGCCCCTTTCCGCCACGCAACGCGCATAGCCGCCTTCGTCGAAGCCCATCATCAGCAGCAGGTCAATTTCCTGCGCGAGATCGTTCGTGTGCCCACCGACACCCCGCCGGGCGACAACCAGGCGGCCGCAGAGCGGGCCGCCGCCTTGCTCCTCGACCGCGGCCACCGCGTCGAGCGGCATCCGGTGCCACAGGCGCGGGTACATGAGTACGGCATGCGCTCGATCACCAATCTGATCGTTCGCCACCGATTCAGCGAGGACGGGCCAACCATCGCCCTGAATGCGCACGGCGACGTGGTGCCGCCGGGTGAAGGCTGGACGCACGACCCCTACGGCGGCGAGGTCGTCGATGGCCGCATGTACGGTCGCGGCGTCGCGGTCAGCAAAAGCGACATTGCAACCTTTGCTTTCGCCCTGGACGCGCTGAAGGATCTGGCGCAAGCTGGCGCGCCGCTGCGCGGTGCGGTCGAACTGCACATCACCTACGACGAAGAGTTCGGCGGCCTGCTCGGACCAGGCTGGTTGCTCGAGCAAGGGCTCACCCGGCCGGACATGGTCCTGGGCCCGGGCTTTTCCTACCGCATCGTCACCGCCCACAACGGCTGTCTGCAGTACGAAGTCATCGTCCACGGCCAGGCCACACACGGCGCGATGCCGGAGACCGGGCATGACGCGCTGCACGCCGCTACGGCCATCCTGAATGCGCTCTACGGCAAGGTACCCGATCTGGCCAAGCGACGCTCGCAGGTGCCCGGTATTGGCACTCCGACGCTGATCGTCGGACGCATCGAGGGCGGCACCAACACCAACGTGGTGCCCGGGCGGGTCGCGCTGCGTCTCGACCGCCGATTGATCCCGGAGGAAGACCCCTCCGAGGCCGAGGCGGAGCTGCGCGCCGTCATCGGCGGTGCGGTGGCCGGTCGTGACGGCATCCGGCTTGAACTGCGTCGTCTTCTGCTCGCCAAGGCCCTGCGGCCGCTGCCCGGGCACGAACGCCTGGTGGCTGCCCTCGGCCGTCACGGTGAACGGGTGTTTGGCGAACCGATCGCGGTGGGCGGCGTTCCGCTCTACACCGATGCCCGTCTGTACGGTGAGGCCGGCATTCCCGTCGTCCTTTACGGTGCCGGCCCGCGCACGGTGCCGGAGTCGGGCGCCAAGCGCGCCGATGAGCACATCGAGCTCGCCGATCTGAGGCGTGCCACCGAGGTCGTCGCCTGCGCGCTGGCCGATTTGCTGTCGGGCGGTTGAGTCGGCGTCCGTCGTCGTGACGGACGCTTCCTACAATGTGCGGCCATGTTGCGTGCTCTCGTACTCCTTGTTTTGGCCGCATCGGCGCTGGCCGTCCCGGCTGCCTGCGCCCTGACGCTCGAACTCCAGTCGGTCCTCGGGCGCGATCGTGTACGCATCAAGATCGACGGGGCCACCACGGAACTGTTGCGTGACCGCTTCACCGACGACGGACTGATGTTGACCGGCGTCCATGGCAATCACGCCGAGCTGCTGCTGCAGGGGCGCACGTGGAAGCTTTCCTCCGGCGAAGTCGTCATCGTTGACACCACGACGCCGGCGGGTGCGCCAACGCACCAGATCCGCGCTGACAACAAGAACCGCTATCTGACGCCTGTCCTCGTCAATGGCGGCCAGATCCAGGCCGAAATCGATCGTAACGTCGCAGGCATCGTCGTCGCGGCCGCAGACGCCGACCGGCTCAATCTGCCGTACAAGGACAAGCCGAGTCGGACGTTCCGCGCCCCGCGCCAGACGGTCGTGGAGGTGAAGGACGGCAAGGAGGTGAAAACCGTGGTCGAGCCGAAGGACAAGGATGGCAAGCCGCTGACCTACAAGGATTACCGGTTGGACATCAACTCGATACGGGTCGGCAACGTCGATCTCTACGGCTTCACCGTCACCGTCAGCGAGAAGCCCGGGCAGACGACGGTGCTTGGTCGGGACTTTCTGCGCCGCGCCTCACCGAGCTGGTCGCAGCGGACACTGACCCTGGTGCGGCGCTGATGGGCATGTCCGCTACGCCGAAGCGCTTCGGCAATGACCTCTTCCTGCGCGCTTTCTCCGACGAGCCGTTGCCGCGGCCGCCGCTCTGGCTGATGCGGCAGGCAGGACGCTACCTGCCGGAGTACCGCGCGACGCGGTCGCGGGCGGCGAGCTTTATGGATTTCTGCCGTTCGCCGTCGCTGTGCGCCGAGGTGGTGCTGCAGCCGCTCGAGCGTTACGCGCTGGATGCGGCCATCTTGTTCTCCGACATCCTGACCATTCCGGACGCAATGGGCCTGGGCCTCAGTTTCGAGGCCGGCGAAGGACCGCGTTTCGCCCGGCCGGTACGGGACGAAGCGGCGGTCCGCGCGCTCGCGCCACCGCCGCTCGAGCGGCTCGACTACGTGTTCCGTGCCCTTGACGAGTGCCGTCGGGCGCTCACCGGCGGGGGTGTTCAGCGCGTTCCCTTGATTGGCTTCGCCGGATCGCCTTTCACCCTGGCCTGTTACATGATCGATGGCGGCGGCTCCGCCGACGAGTTCATCCACACGCGGCGGATGCTGCATGCCCGCCCCGACCTGATCGAGCGCGTGCTCGAGGCGAACACCCGGGCGGTAAGCGACTACCTGCTCGCACAGGCTGAACACGGCGCCGATTGCTTGATGCTGTTCGACAGTTGGGGAGGGCTGCTGAGTCCGTCCGCCTACCGGCACTTCTCACTCGAACCGATGGCACGCGTGGTCTCCGCGATCCGCGCCCGCTATCCTGCCCTGCCGCTGATCGTCTTCAGCAAAGGCGCGGGGATGTCGCTGCGATCGACCGCCGGCATCGGTGCCGATGCGGTTGGCATCGACTGGCATACCGATCTGTGCGACGCGCGCCGCGCCGTCGGCCCCGGGGTCACGCTGCAAGGCAACTTCGACCCGGCGATCGCGAGCACCGACGAGGCCGCCATTCGCCGTGCCATCGCCCGCGCCTGGGCCGATTTCGATCCCTGCCGCCGCTATGTCGCCAACCTCGGCCACGGCATCACACCAGGCGCGAGTCCCGAGCGGGTGGCGGAACTGGTCGCAGCCGTGGCCGAAATGGGCGCTGCCCGCGCTGGCCAAAATGGGGCTGGAAAGCCCGCTCCATGCGGAAGTTGACAAACGGCTGATCGGCTGTCCCGGCCCGGAAGTTATGCACAAAAACCGCCCTTGCTTCCGGAACATTCCGGCCGCCTCCGCGCAAGCCCGCAAGAAATGCGACAAGTAATTGATTCGCCTGAGATTTTTCGCGGCTGCCACGTTTTCGGGCAGCGTCCCGGAAGGCGCATCCAGACGTCGCTTTTCGCGTGTCAAGTCCCGTTGATGCACATTTTTGTCCACAGGCTGCGTGGGTAAGTCTCAGGCCGCGGGTCAACGCCCGCAACCGGGTATGCGTGTGCTCACGTCGGCGCCTGCACGATGGGCGGCCAGCGTCGAGGTGCCGCTCGCGCTCGGCCGCCCGCTCGACTACGCGATCGAGGAGGCGACCACGGTGACACCGGGTGCGGTGGTTGAGGTCAGTGTCGGCCGCCGCCTCTACCCCGCAGTCGTCACTGCCATCGGCGAGGCCGCCGGCGACCGCGCGCTGAAGCCGATCGGCCGCATTCTGGCCTCGCCTCTCGCGCCTTCGCTGCTGGAACTGGGGCGATTCGTGGCCGACTACTACCACGTGACGCTCGGGGTGGCCTACGGGTTGCTCGCGCCGAACGCGCCCGCGCCCGCCCCGACGGTGACCGGTTGGCGTTTGACGGATGCCGGTATCCGGGCGGTGGCGGCGCTGCCCGCGCGACGCCGGCTTGCGCGGGACCTGGAAAAACGCTTGCGAGCTGCCGGCGATGCCATGCGACTCGACCGCGACGGCGTGGCTGCGCTCTCGGCCGGGCTCAGACGAGAACTCGCGCTCTGGCAGCGCGCTGGCTGGATCGTGGCCGAACGGGACAGCCCTGCGCGATTGCCGCCGCGTGATCCGGGTGGTGCATCTGTTGAGGCTGGCGCTGAAGCGCTGGAACTTACCCGCGCTCAACAGGCAGCGCTCGCCATTCTCGAGCAGACGACGGATGCTGCCCGCGTCGCTTTGTTGCATGGGGTGACCGGCAGCGGCAAGACAGCCGTCTTTCTGGCTCTGGCGGCCAAGGTCATCGCCGCCGGCCGGCAGGTGTTGCTGCTGGTGCCGGAGATCAACCTGACGCCGCAATTGACCGCGCAGGTGCACCGGCATCTGAAAACAGCGGGTCTGGACGCCCGCGTGGTCGTAATGCATTCACGGCTCGGAACGGCCGAACGCAATCGTGCCTGGCATCAGGCGCACGCGGGCGAGGCCGAGCTGCTGATCGGTACGCGTCTGGCCGTGTTCGCCTCGCTGCCCAGAATCGGGCTGATCGTGGTGGACGAAGAGCACGACGGCTCTTACAAGCAGGAGGAGGCACCGCGCTACCACGCACGCGATGTCGCGGTGATGCGCGGCCGTCTGGCCCGGGCCGCCGTCGTGCTCGCCTCGGCGACGCCAAGCCTGGAGAGCTGGCGCAACATGCGCGCCGGGCGCTACGACTATGCGCATCTGGGCGAAAGGGCGACACGTGCACCGCTGCCCGGCATCACACTGACGCCGGCGCACGGCCAGCGTCAGCATCGCCACGGCGGGCTGTCGGCCGGGCTGCTCACCGCAATCGAGCACCGCCTCGCGCGCGGCGAGCAAAGCCTGGTGCTGATCAACCGGCGCGGGTACGCGCCGGCGCTCTACTGCCCGCACTGCGCGTGGACCGCGCCATGTCGGCGTTGCGATGCCAAGCTCACCTGGCACCAGAGCGATCAGTCGCTGCGCTGCCATCACTGCGGTTACCGGCAGTCGCCTCCGCAGCATTGCCCAGCGTGCGGTCATCCGGAATTGGCGGCGGTCGGCATCGGCACCCAACGCGTCGAACAGGCGCTCGCCGAACGCTTCCCCGCAGCGCGGGTCGAGCGCGCCGATCGTGATGCGATGGCCGGGCGTCGGGCGTGGGAAGATCTGTTCCGCAGGATGCTGCGTCGAGAAATCGATGTCCTCGTCGGCACACAGATGCTGGCCAAGGGTCACGACTTCCCGTGCCTGACGCTGGTAGGGGTACTGGAATCCGACCGCTCGCTGTTCTCCACCGACTTTCGTGCACAGGAATCCCTGCTCGCGCTGTTGACCCAGGTGGCGGGACGCGCCGGCCGGCACGATCGGCCGGGCGAGGTCATCGTGCAGACCGACTTTCCGCAGCATGAGGTCTATCGGACGCTTCTCGCAGGAGATTACCGGGGCTTTGCTGACCGCACCCTGGAACGGCGGCAGCAGGCGGGCTTGCCGCCGGTGAGCCGGATGGCGCTGGTGCGGGCCGAGGCCAAGCGGCTGTCCGACGTGGAAGCGTTCTTCGCTTACGCCTACGGCGTGCTCCGCGGCGCACTCGCGGGCTGTGACGCCCAGGTCTTTCCGCCCCAGGCCGCACCGCTCGGCCGCAGGGCGGATCTGGTGCGCTGGATGATGACCCTCACGGCGGCAACGCCGCGCCCGCTGCAACAGGCGCTTGCCACCCTCGCACAGTCATTGCGTCTGAACCGGCCGCGTGTGCGCTGGGTGATCGACGTCGATCCTTACGACTTCGGCTGACGGTCGGTCACTCGACCCGCTGCCAGGTCTGTGTGCGGCCGAGAAGCGGAGTGCCGATGTAGCCGCGCACCGTCATGGACTTGTTGTCCTCTGCAAGCGTCAGGCGCACACGATAGACCTTGCCGTTGTTCGGGTCCAGGATGTCGCCGCCCTCCCACACGCGGCCCTCGCCCTTCTTCACATTGCGCACGATCGTCATGCCGATGACCGGCTTGCCCTTGCGTTCATCGGTGCATTCATCGCAGCGGGCATCTTGCTTGGTCGGGTCGGCAATCTTCTCCACGCGCCCGGTCAGCACGCCGCCACTATCGGTGATCCGCACCAGCGAACGTTCCTTGCCGCTTTGATCGTCGATCGTTCGCCAAAGCCCCGCGGGCGTCTGGGCGAACGAGGCTGCGCAGCAGAAGGCAGCGAGGATGGCAGTGGTACGTAGCATTGCAGTCTCCTTGAGTTCCCAGCGCATTCGGTCAAAGACTGCCGATCAAGGCGCGCTAGCCGATCGGGACGCCGACATGCCTGAGGATGTTGTAAGCGGTCGTGAGATGAAAGGAAAGGGAAGCGCTGAAGAAAGCAGCGAGCGGGTTGAAGCGCAAGGCGCACGGAGCACAGCGACCGAGAAAACGAGCGAAGCGAGTTTCAGCGAAGGCTAACCTTCAGGTTATGCCGGAGCTACATAACAATGA
>OGCL01000035.1_pt1 | contig 153659 bp, 152 predicted proteins | sample 1570041 | NCBI WGS metagenome assembly OGCL01 (sample SAMN06266162, study PRJEB24511) | hot springs metagenome | isolation source: Hot spring water | place: South Africa: Limpopo | collected 2015-06-22
TGTGATCTGTGGACGCTCGGTTCTCAGATTAGCATGGACACCCCCACCTCGCACCAGCAGGTGGGGTGAGCTTCATAGCCGATTATCGATGACGGTCGGTCGCTGAAAAATAACGATCCAGAAATTCCTCAAGGGACTCTAGGGGGAGTTGAAAATAGTGTTGCACCCGCTCAATATCGCTGGCAGGACACAAGCTTTCGTAGGCCAACAGGGTACGCAGAGTGCCAATGGTGGCCTCGAGATCGCGGTTTAGCAAGCCCAAAAACTGTCGTGCTCCGTCAATAATCCCCAAGGGTAAGTTCATGACCAACGGACGCTTATTAAAAAAGCGCCCAAGGCGATCCGCAATTTCTTGGCGGGTCAGCACCTCGGGATGAGCAACGTTAAAGACCTGTTGATCACAGATTTGGGCTGCAATCACAATACAGCGGGCCAAGTCTTCTGGACTCATCAATTGCAGCCGATGTTGTGGCTCCCCCAAAATGACGTACACGCCCGTTTGTTGAAACCGCTCCGCCAAGGGTAGCAAGCTGGACATGAGGGTGGCTGATCGAAAAATCGTGTAGTTTAGGCCACTCCGGATCAGTGCCTGCTCCGCTTCGTACTTGGCCTTGAGGAATGGCGAATCATGGCGATCGCCCATCACCGCCAAGGGGGAGACTAGGGTTACATGGCGCACCTGCTGCTCCTGCGCCGCCTGAATTAAATCCAGCGTGGCGCGGTAATCAATGGCTTGAATGTGGCGGCCAATCAGTTGACTGCCATGGCAGCAGATTAGGGCAGTGACTCCCTGTAGGGCATTGGCAATATCCCGCGGCTCTTGCAAATCGCCAATGAAAATGTCAGCCCCCCACTCCTTGAGCACCTCGTAGTGGCTGGTGAGGCGGACAAAGGCGCGTACTGGTAGATTCAGCGACACACACCGCCGCACCACGCGCAGTCCCAATTGTCCACTTGCGCCGGTTACTAAGTACATTCACCTTAGGGTCGCAGACCACGTCTATCAGCCTAGCGCGATTCCGTCTGTACCGGCGTAAGTTGCTGTTGCAACACTTGGGCAATCCGGGCAGCGGCACCGGCGCGTCCCATGCGGGCTTGGCCATTGGCACGGACTTGCTGTTGTTTACGGGCATCCTGCCAGATCTGTGTGAGGGTGGGAATAGCCGCCTGAGCCTCCTCAAGCAACATCACCGATTCTCCGAGTAATTGCTGCTGACGGCGGGCAAACTGGCGGGTAAACTGAGGCCCCGCGCCCGCAACGGTAACAACGGGCTTCCCTAAGCCTACGGCCTGTTCTGTGGCCGTTCCCGCTAGGGCAATGCCGCCATCGGCCCAGTGCAAAAACTCGCGAAAGTGCTGCTGACTCAGAATCAGTTGCAGTTGGCCGTACTGCCATGCACAGGTGCCCGCAAGGGGGCTAGGAATGGTCTGCCACGGCTCAAGGGCATGGCTCAAGACGGCCATATCTAAGCTTGGACTAATGGCGGCAAGGAGCACAAACGGCTGATCGGCGTGGGGCATCAGGCCACCCAAGATTCGCTGCCAGTTGTGGTAGGCTTCCGGTGCGCGCGAGCCGGGCAACAGAACAATGGTCTTAGAGGCAAATGGGGACGGTGCGGGGGGTGGCATCACGAGGTCCAGCATGGGGTTCCCGCAATCCTGCGCAGGAATGCCGAGGCGCTGCAAGCCCTTTGTGGTCAGGGTATCGCGGGGAAAAACCCCCACACAGCGGCGCGATCGCAACAGCCATTGCTCCCAGGGCAGGTAATCACTGCCCGCCCAGCCCGCCCCCCAGCGGTAGGGGTGCCCCATGGCATCGTAAAGGTAATAGTCGGATTTGGCCGTGCCCACAAAACTGTAGGGACAGCCACTCAGGTAGGCAAACAGGAGCGGCACCACATCCCCCACGGCCAAGACATGACCCCCGCTGCGTGACCAATAGTGTAGGGCTTGGAACTGCTGCCCGAGGAGTCGCAGTAAGCCCGCCCGCAAATCCCGCCAGAGTTGGCGCGGATCCATATAAATAAACCCGCCGGAAGGCAGATTGACTCCCGCTTGCAGGAGGGGAATGCCACAGCGTTGGTAGGCGAGTCCTTCCCCCACCAGCGGCAGTGCGGCGACTTCAAGATCAGGGTAGATCTGCTGTAAGGCTTGTAGAATGGCGGTGGCGATCGCATCTTCACCATGGCCATTACTAATACACACCAGATGGGGAGAGCGCGTGCTCATTGTTCTAGGGCCGCAAGGGTGGAGGTGAACAACGACCAATCATCCTCCGTATCAATGGCCTGCCAGATGGCTTCAATGTGGGGGCGCGTGAGAATCACTAAGGGATTTGCGGTGGCGAGGGTTGTGGGGATGGCCGCGTGATCGGCGGGCGTAGCCTGCTGCAACAGGTTAAAGTAGGTGGCCTTCCATGGCTCAAGTAGCGCCTGATCCGCCGCAGAAAGGGTGGCACAGTCCTGGAAGATATGGCCTATATCCACAGCCCATAGGGGGGAAAAGGCCTGCCGCAGGGTCGCAAAAAATTGTGGATAACTGATGTCACTGCGGCTGAGAAATGCTTGAGTTTGCTCCACTAAGGGGGCACCCCGCTCCACTGGCAACTGCTCCCAACCCAGACGGCGCAGCATCAGGTTCAGATAGGTCTCACGGCAGCGATCGCCAAAGGTGTGTAACGCCGCCTGCATCGCCTCAAGGGGGATGACACAGGCCAAGGGAGCTTGCAACTTTTCCAAATTCCACGCACAAATCGCGGGCTGGTTGCCGTAGGCATAGCGGCCATAGTAATCAAAATAGGCCGCTGTAAATCCCAAATCGTAGCGCTCTAAGAAGCGGTAGGGGCCATAGTCAAAACTCTCACCCGTAATGGCCATGTTGTCAGTATTGAGTACCCCATGGCAAAAGCCAGCCACCAACCACTGAGCCGCCAAGTCTGCCGTGGCGCTCACCAATTCCCGATAAAACTGGATATGCCGCTCCTTGGGGTCAGGGATGCCCCACAGGTGGGGATAGTAGTAGTAAATCACATGATCCAGTAACCGGCGGATGAGGTCAGAGCGCTTCAGGTAGTGCAGACGCTCAAACGTGCCAAAGCGAATATGGGAGCGGCCTAAGCGCACCAACACACTCGATCGGGTGGGCGACGGCTCATCCCCCCGCCACAGGGACTCCCCCGTTTCAATGAGGCTGAGGCTGCGAAAGGTGCGCACTCCCAAGCGATGTAGCAGTTCACTGGCCAGTACCTCCCGTACCCCCCCTTTGAGGGTCAACCGGCCATCGCCGCCGCGGGAGTAGGGCGTGGTGCCAGACCCTTTAGTGCCTAGGTCATAGAGGTGGCCATCCCCACCACGAAATTGCCCGTAGAGAAAGCCACGGCCATCCCCTAGGCGCGGATTGTATTCGCCAAATTGGTAACCGTGGTAGCGCATCGCTAAAAACGGCTCGCGCCCTTGAAATTCACCAAAGGCGGCAATAAAGTCCCCATCGGTCACCGCCGACGGGTCTAGGCCCATCAAGGGCAATAGCGCATTATTGCGAAACCGCAGTCGGTGCTCGGGAAACGTGGCGGCCTGTACCTCATCCCAGAACTCATCCCCCAAAGAGAGAAATGCTGGCTCGTAGGCAAGGGTGGCAAAGGCGTGCAGGGGCATTGCGGCAGTGTTAGGTATCGAATCCGCTCCCCAATATACCCCGTTGGCTGGCGGCAGGATTCCCCCTTGACTCTTGAGTCAACTAGAGACTGGAGGATGGGACTAAGGCGATTTGGTTATCAACTGCTATGGAACTTAAACTACACGTCCCCGATATGGCCTGTAGTGCCTGTCGCGATACGATTACGGCGCAATTCACGCCATTGATCCCGCCGCTACGGTGCAGGCCGATCTGCAAACAAAGGGGCTAGAGATTCACACCACCGCTGCTGAGGCCACTATTCGGCAGGCCATTCAGCGGGCTGGCTATACCGTTCAGGAGGGGTAATGGCGGAAGTCACGTTTATGCTGCGGGGGATGAGTTGTGCGGCCTGTGCCAACGTGATTGCCACCGCGGTGCGTCAACTGCCCGGCGTGGTCGATTGTCAGGTGAGTTTTGGGGCAGCGCAAGCAACGGTGACCTACGAGCCGCAGCAGGTGAGTTGGCAGCACATTCAAGGGGCGATCGCTCGGGCGGGCTATGGAGCAGACCCCTGCACGGATACCGACCCATTGACGGACGTGGTGGCGACGGAGCAGGCTCATGCGGCAACGGCACGGCAATTACAACGCCGTCTCCTGTTGGCGGGAAGCGCCACCTTGGTGCTGGTGGTGGGCAGCCTGCCGATGATGCTGGGGGTCGGGTGGCCATGGTTCCCGACGTGGCTGCACCATCCGTGGCTGCAACTGGCACTCACCACCCCCATTCAATTTTGGAGCGGTGAGTCCTTTTATGAAGGCGCTTGGAAGGCTCTGCGCTACCGTAGCGCCACCATGGATACCCTTGTTGCTTTGGGCACCAGTACGGCCTACTTCTATTCCCTATTTGCCACGTTGTTTCCCGACAGGTTGGCCCCCCAAGGCCATCCCCCCGACGTGTACTACGAAGTGTCGGCGGTAGTGATCACGCTGATCCTCTTGGGACGATTGCTAGAGCACCGCGCCAAGGGGGAAACCTCGGCGGCAATTCGCAAGCTGATTGGATTGCAGCCGAAGACGGCACGGGTGCTACGCGATGGCAGCGAGATGGAGGTGCCCATCACGGCAGTTGTGGTGGGGGACATTGTGGTGGTGCGTCCGGGGGAGACGATTCCCGTGGATGGGGAGGTGGTGGCCGGTGCTTCGACGGTGGATGAGGCCATGGTCACCGGAGAAAGTTTGCCGGTGGCAAAGGGGGTGGGGGATGAGGTGATTGGTGCCACCCTCAATCAAACGGGAAGTTTGCAGGTGCGGGCAACACGGGTGGGTCAGGAGACGTTTCTGGCGCAAATTGTCCGCCTTGTGCGCCAAGCTCAAGGCTCAAAAGCCCCCATTCAGCGCCTTGCCGATCAGGTGACGGCTTGGTTTGTCCCTGCGGTGATGGCGATCGCCCTCGTCACGTTTATTGTCTGGTATGGGGTTGTGGGCAACTTATCCTTGGCACTGCTGACGACCATTGGCGTACTGATTATTGCCTGTCCCTGCGCCCTAGGGTTGGCCACCCCCACCTCCATCATGGTGGCCACCGGCAAAGGAGCCGCCTACGGGATCCTGATTAAAACCGCCGCCAGCCTAGAGCAAGCCCACCGCATCCAATGCCTTGTCCTAGATAAAACCGGCACCCTCACCCAAGGGCAACCCACCGTCACCGATGTGATCACGGACGGAGCACCCCTCGATATGCTGGCCTTGGTGGCCTCGGTGGAATGGCACTCCGAGCATCCCCTAGCGGCGGCCATTGTCGCCTACGCCCAAGAGCAGGGGGTTCGGCTACGGGAGGTGACAGATTTTCAGGCAATTCCCGGCAGTGGCGTGGTCGGGACGGTAGCCACGCTGCCGGTTCATATTGGCACCCAGCGCTGGTTTGAGGAGTTGGGGCTGGCGACGGCTGGTTTGCAGGCACAGGCACTAGAACAGCAAGGGAAAACGGTCATCTGGGTGGCGATCGCCCGGAAGGTGGTGGGGCTGATTGCCATTGCCGATACGGTCAAGCCGGAGGCGGCAGCGGTTGTGGGCACCCTACAGGCCATGGGGCTCAAGGTGGTGATGCTCACCGGAGATAATGCCACCACGGCGGCGGCCATTGCGCACCACGTCGGAATTAGCGAAGTCTATGCCAATGTGCGTCCGGATCAAAAAGCGGCGATTATCGCTCAACTCCAAGCAACCGGTCAGCGGGTGGCCATGGTGGGCGACGGCATTAACGATGCCCCGGCTCTTGCCCAAGCGGATGTGGGCATTGCCCTTGGGACGGGTACCGACGTGGCGATCGCTGCCAGTGACATTACCCTGATCTCCGGTGACCTCCACGGCATTGTGGCGGCCATTCAACTGAGTCGGGCCACGATGCGCAATATCCGCCAGAATCTCTTTTTTGCCTTTGTTTATAACGTGGCGGGGATTCCCATTGCCGCGGGTATTCTCTACCCGATGTTTGGCTGGTTGCTCAATCCCATGCTGGCGGGTGCGGCCATGGCCTTTAGCTCGGTGTCGGTGGTCACGAATGCCCTGCGTTTGCGTCACCTGCGCCTTGGGTGCTAAGCCCCAATCAGCCTTTTTGGCCTATCGTAATGGCCATTAAGCCGCCGAGTAATGGATAGTGCCGAATGTCCGTAAACCCGGCCGCTTGAATCAGACGGCAGAGGGTTGTTGGCTGCGGAAAGGCTTGGATGCTCGGCCACAAATAGTCGTACTCTGGCCCCAGATCGTAACTGCGGGCGGTGGGCACAACCCACTGCTGGAGGTACCACGCCTGAAAGGCTGCGAGGGCGGGATAGGTTGGGTGGCTGAACTCAAGAATGGCCATGCGCCCCCCCACCTGCAAGAGGCGGTACATTTCCTGCAACGCTCGTGGAATATCGCCAACGTTGCGCAGCCCATAGCCCATCGTCATGGCCGCAAAGGTTTCATCGTTGTAGGGAACGGCCAAGGCATCCCCCTGCACCCATTGAATTTGCGGGTAACTCCGGCTGCGCTGCCGGGCGATCGCAAGGGGGGCGGCGGCAAAATCCAGGCCAATCACCTGCCCGTGGCGACCCACCCGCCGTGCCAGTAAGCGACTGAGGTCGCCAGTGCCACAGCATAAATCTAAGGCCGTCGCGCCAGCCTCTAGGTGGAGCCAGTCCACCGCCATTTGTTTCCAGACGTGGTGCAACCCCCAACTCAGGCGATCGTTGAGGCGATCGTAGAGGGGGGCAATCCGTTCAAACAGTGCTTGCACATCGGTCATCGGAGGCTCGGGTTCCCGCCATTGCTCTTGCACATTGCTCTACTGGCAACGCACAATCGTGGAGGATAGCACATCAACACCAATTCGCGACCCTGCCGCGTATGATAAAAGTTGTGTTCCTCCTGTCTGTGGCCGCTTTTCGATCGTCCCCATTGGAATCACTCTATGGCTAGCCTGTTTGATCAACACTTTCGCTACACCGATCGCGCCCGTGCCATTTTCAAGGAACTGCAACGTAATCTCCATCCCATTTACATGGAGTTACTCGAAGAAGGGTTCTCGCCCCGCGAAATTACCGCCCTCGTCACCAGTGCCGCTGCCCAAACGGAAAACGCTGCCATTTGCGAATGGGAAGAAGCCACCGTTTGCCCCAGTCCTTCGGCTGAGTCTGAGTCCAGCAACCGAGCCAGTGTCTAGTACCACGCCCCTTCTAGAAATTGAATCCCTTAGTGTTCACTATGGCAGTATTTGCGCCCTTGCGGGGGTGAGCTTAAGTATTGAGGAGGGGGAGTGCATTACCCTTGTGGGGGCTAACGGAGCCGGTAAAACGACCCTCCTGCGCGCCATTTCTAAGTTAGTGCCCCTTAGCCAAGGGGTGGTTCGTTTTCAGGGGCACTCCCTCCGGTCACGATCGCCCCACGAGCTTGTGCGGTTAGGGATTGCCCACTGCCCTGAAGGGCGACAGATCCTCAGCCAACAGCGGGTGCGCGATAACCTGCTACTGGGTGCCTACACCCGTAAGGATACCTCTCAGGTGCAGCGGGATCTCGAAGAACAACTTCGGCGCTTTCCGCGACTGCGCGATCGCCAGCAGCAATTGGCGGGCACCCTCAGTGGCGGTGAACAGCAAATGTTGGCCATTGCCCGCGCCCTCATGAGCCGCCCCCGCTTACTGTTGCTCGATGAGCCGAGTTTAGGCTTGGCTCCCAACCTTGTCCAAGAAATTTTTAGTATTCTGGCGGAACTGCGGCAGCAAGGCATGACCATCCTCTTGGTGGAGCAGAATGCACACCTAGCCCTGCAACTGGGCGATCGCGCCTACGTCCTTGAGGCGGGAAAAATTACCTTGAGTGGGCCTAGCGCCGCCCTCCTAGCAGACGAGCGAGTCAAGCAAGCGTACCTTGGATAGTGGTATAATTGGCCAGTTGGACGTGTGGCTCAGTGGATAGAGCATCAGATTCCGGTTCTGAGGGTCGGGGGTTCGAATCCCTCCACGTCCGTTAGCCCTGACACCTACATGCCGCCCATGGCTATTTTGCGCCCAGCTTTTTTGCCACCGCCCCAAAGAAGCGCGTATGAACTTGCTATTATAGAGATTCTGGAATCTTACACATCCGTCCCCTTGGGTGTCCTCACCGGATGATGACGGATGGTTGCTTAACCCATAGGAGTACAACTCAATGTCTGTTCTAAGCCTTGCCCAAATGCTCGAGGCAGGGGTTCACTTTGGCCACCAAGCGCGGCGCTGGAACCCTCGCATGGCACCCTACATCTTTACCGTTCGCAATGGGGTGCACATCATTGACCTTGTGCAAACGGCCCAGCTTGTGGATGAAGCCTACCACTACATTCGCGACGCTTCCGAAAAAGGCAAACGCTTTTTGTTTATTGGTACGAAACGGCAAGCCGCCGGGATTGTCCATCAAGAGGCTCTGCGTTGCGGTAGCTACTACGTGAACCAGCGCTGGTTGGGGGGGATGCTCACCAACTGGAGCACGATTAAAACTCGCGTAGATCGCCTCAAAGAGCTAGAAAGCATGGAAGAGAGCGGTCTCATTGAATTACGTCCCAAACAAGAAGCCTCGGCGTTGCGGCGAGAGTTATCGCGGTTACAAAAATACCTTGGCGGCATCAAGCAAATGCGCCGTCTGCCGGATGTGGCCATTATTGTTGATGTGAAGCGGGAGTACAATGCCGTTGCGGAGTGCCACAAGTTAGGCATTCCCATTGTGGCGCTTCTCGATACGAACTGCGACCCCAATCAAGTGGATATTCCCATCCCTGCCAACGATGATGCCATCCGTTCCATTAAGCTGATTGTGGGCAAGCTTGCTGATGCGATCTACGAAGGTCGTCATGGCCAGTTGGACGAGCCAGAACTTGATCTTCCGGAGGAGGAGGACGTGGTGGATGGCGATGCCGAATCCCTTGATATTCCCGATGAATCTGACGCTTAATCGTTGAGGAACACACCATGGCAGAGATTTCAGCCAAATTAGTCAAAGAACTGCGCGACAAGACCGGCGCCGGCATGATGGACTGCAAAAAAGCGCTGCAAGAGTCTGACGGCGATATGGACGCAGCAATTGCTTGGTTGCGGCAAAAAGGCTTAGCCTCAGCGGGTAAAAAAGCGGGTCGCGTCACCAGTGAAGGGCTGGTGGACAGCTACATCCACACGGGTGGCCGGATTGGCGTTCTGGTGGAAGTGAACTGTGAAACTGACTTTGTGGCCCGCAATGAAAAGTTCAAGGCGCTGGTGCAAGATATTGCCAAGCAAATTGCCGCCTGCCCCAACGTGGAATTCGTCTCGGTCGATGATATTCCAGAAGCGTTTAAGGAAAAAGAGCGCCAAATTGCCCTAGGCTCCGATGCTCTGCAAGGCAAGCCCCCTGAGGTCAAAGAGAAAATTGTTGCGGGCAAACTAGAGAAAACCCTCAAGGAGTTGTGCCTGCTCAATCAGCCCTTTATTCGCGACCAGTCAAAAACGGTTGAGGAACTGGTGAAGGAGCACATCGCCGAACTGGGCGAAAATATCCAAGTGCGGCGCTTCCAACGCTTTGTTCTGGGCGAAGGGATTGAGAAGCAGGAGGCCAACCTAGCCGAAGAGGTGGCTGCCCAAACCCAAGCCATGGCGGCAGCGGCTACACCGGCAGCACCTCCCGAGGTGGCTGAATCCGCTGAACCAGCGCAACCGGCTGAGCCAACTGCCCAAACAGAATCAACAGAATCAGTAGAAGTCACTGAGCAAACAGAGTCAAAGGGGTTTGGCAACGCTGGCTCCAAGAAAACAACGGGTAAGAGCCGCTCTACCAGCAAGAAGAAAAAATAGGGGTTGGGGGGGCAAGTTGCCCCCAATTCCTAGGTCACTAGCCCGTTGCGATAACTTTCTTCATCCTGCTAAGCTAGTAACTTGTGCATCAAGATGCGGGCATAGTTTAATGGTAAAACCTTAGCCTTCCAAGCTAATGTTGTCGGTTCGATTCCGTCTGCCCGCTTCGTGTTTCAGTTTTGCGCGGATCCCTGCGCCTGCCCCCCTTGGACATCGTATAGTCTAAACAGAACCCCCGGTTGGCAGGTGTGAGTATGGAGCAGGATATTCCGGTTGCAGAACGCCTACAGGCGACCTCGGTAGTTGGCCTAGGCAAGCGACCAGCCTATAGACGCTGGCTGATTGTTGCTGGCACCCTTGGCCTTTGTCTAGGGGGTGGACTCTGGTGGTTTAACCGCTCTAGCACCCCCGCCACACCGGAGGTGGTGGAGCAACAGGAACCACTCCCGGAAACCCTGCTGGGGCACTTGCCCTACGATGAAGCACCCCTGAGTGATCTGGTGCCCATTAGTGCCGATGGGCAAATTTTGCTACGGCGGGCAGCCGCGGAGCGATTTCGCGCCATGGCGGCAGCAGCACAAGCGGCGGGTATTGTCCTTGTGCCTCTGTCGGGCTTCCGCTCGAAGCACGATCAAGATTATCTTTTTTTTGAGATTAAGGAACAACGCGCTCAAGGTGCCCGCGAGCGGGCGCTAGTGAGTGCCCCTCCCGGCTACAGCGAACACCACACGGGCTATGCGGTAGATATTGGTGATGCCAGTCAGCCCCAGACGCATCTGAAAGTGGACTTTGCCCAGACCCCCGCCTTTGAGTGGTTAGAGGCCAATGCCGCCCGCTTTAGTTTTGAACTCTCATTTCCGGAGGGGAATCCGCAAGGGGTGAGCTATGAACCGTGGCACTGGCGCTTTGTGGGCGATCGCCATAGTTTGCAAACCTTCTATAAAGCACGGCAACTCAACCCAAGGAGCAGCGAATGAGCGGGCTTGGCCATCGATCTGTCCTGGTAACGGGGGGCACCGGCGGCCTTGGGCAGGGGGTTGTGCCCGTCCTCTTGGCTCAGGGCTATACTCTCACCATTCCCTACATTGATGCGGCGGGGCGGGAGCAACTGGAGCAACAATTAGCAGCAGCCGAGTTAGCGAATGTCCGGTTTGTGGCGGCTGACCTGAACAACGAAAGTGAAGTGGCGGCGCTGATTAACCGGATGCCCCAACTCGATGCAGTGGTGCATTTGGTGGGGGGCTTTAGTATGGGCGCGACGGCAAACGTTCCCCTAGGGGATTGGCAGCACAGCTTTCGCCTCAATGTTGAAACAACGTTCTTGGTCTGTAAGCACGCCCTCAAGCGGCTACAGCCCCAGCGCTACGGTCGGATTGTCACCATTGGTTCGCGGGGGGCAGTGGAACCCACGGCTGAATTAGCCGCCTACTGTGCCGCCAAAGCGGCGGTTGTGGCCTTTACGCGGGCGATCGCCGCTGAAACCCGGGGCATGAATATTACCGCCAATGTGATTCTCCCCAGTATTATTGACACCCCCGGTAACCGAGCCGCCATGGGAGCTGACCAAACGGCTCTGTGGGTACCGCCTGCGGCCATTGGCCAACTGATTGCCTTTCTCATCTCTGAGGCGGCGGCGGCCATCAGTGGTGCAGTGATCCCCATCTATGGCAATGCTTAGGGACACATCACCATGGTCTTTTTAGTGCTCTTAAGTGTGCTGTGCTACATCAGCGTGTTGGTGACCCAGTTTGCCATCCAGTTACCCATCGAGTTCTTTAATTGGGTGCATATCCCCAGTGTTGTGTTGTGGGGCAGCCTGCTGCTGCTTCTAGCGTGGCTGCTTGGAGATTAATCGGCGGGCAAAAAAGCAAACCCTAAAGGCTTGACTTGCTGGAGCGCCCGGCTGAGGGCGGCGTGTAAATAGCCATTGGTGGCAAGAATGCGTCCCGATGTCAGATCAAAGGGGGATTGATCGTAGGCGGTGACCACTCCTCCCGCTTCCCGCACCAGCACCACGCCTGCCGCTAAATCCCACGCGGATAAGCCCCGCTCCCAATAGCCGTCAAGGCGGCCACAGGCAACATAGGCCAAGTCAATGGCCGCAGCACCACCTCGGCGCACCCCTTGGCTGAGATGGGTTAAGTAGCAAAACTCGGCATAGTTGTTGTCTGGGGTATCGCGGCGATCGTAGGCAAAGCCGGTGACCAGTAAGCTTTTACTGAGTTCCGCCGTCCGGGAGACCGCAATCCGCTGGCGATCGCGCGTGGCACCTAGCCCGGTTGCCGCCCGAAATAATTCCCGATGGAAGGGATCGTAAACCACGCCAATGTGGGGTTCCCCGGCCACCAGCAGGGCAACGGAAACCGCGCTAAAGGGGTACTGGTGGGCATAGTTGGTAGTGCCGTCAAGGGGATCAATGGCCCAGAGAAACTCATGCTCCTGCGCCCCTGAGAAGCCAGACTCCTCCGCCAGAATGGCGTGGTGGGGGCAGTGGCGTTGCAGGACATCCAGTACCGCTGCCTCCGACTGGCGATCGGCAATGGTGACCAAGTCACCCGCGCGCCCCTTTTCTTCAATCTCGGCAAGTTTGCCCCAGTACTGCTGGAGTACCGCGCCACCCGCAAGGGCAGCTTCGGTGGCAATTTCAAGATAGCGTTGCCGCTCAGCCTCTGGGAGTGGGCAATGGCGTAAGGTCATCCCCTAGTCCTCATCGAGGGGCAGCCCCAACTGTACCCGTCCTTGGCCAAAGTAGCGCCCAAATTGCAGTTCATAGACCTCATCTTCGTCTTGGGTTTCCAGTTCCAAATCCGAGCGGGCATAGCTCACGCACAGGAGGGCATAGCCCTGAGCTTGGAGGGCTGGCGATAGCCCCATGGCCTCCGGCTGCTCAATGCTGCCCGAGAGTACCCGCACCGCACAGGTGGTACAGGCACCGTTGCGACAGGAGAAGGGCAACTCTAGCCCTTGGCTTTCCGCATAGTGCAGAATGTAGCGATCATCCGGCACCTCAAGGGTATAGGTCTGAGGGGGGGGATCGCTGGGCTTGAGGGGACGAACGTGAATGGTGACGCGATAGGTGTTGCTCATACACCGCTATCTTACGCTATTGCTGTGGCAATCCGACAGCGACCTGCCGCCTTGGCTTGGTAAAGAGCGTCATCCGCCGCCTTCACCAGTTGCAGCAATGTATCTCCGTGCTGCGGATATTGGCTCACTCCCGCACTAAAACTCACCTTGAAGCCCTCCTGATGGGGCACCGGGAAGGTGTGGCTGCGCAGCCGCTGCAAACAGACCCCCAGTCGCTGTTGCGCCACTTCCAACGAAATGCCGTACAGGGCCACTAAAAACTCCTCTCCCCCCCAACGCGCCACCACATCCTCCATGCGCAACGACTGCCGCAAAATGCGAGCCGTTGTCACCAACACTTGATCCCCAACGTCGTGACCATAGGTGTCGTTAATACTCTTGAAATAATCCAGATCCAGAACTGCAAGGCACAGGTGCTGCTGCTGCCGTTCTGCCAACTGCAAAAAGCGCTCAATATCTTCGGTGGCCTTACGGCGGTTGCACAAGCCCGTGAGGGGATCCACCTCCGCTAACCGCTTCAGCAGTCGCGTGCGCTCTAAGCGGTTAATGATCCGCGTGATCAGTTCTGGTCCTACAATCGGCTTATTGACAAAATCATCGGCACCGGCGGCAAATAGTTGCGTTACCAGCGCGGGATCAGTGGTCGCCGTGAGAAATAAAATGGGTAAGCGGCTCCAGCGGGGATCGTTACGCACCACTTGGCATAGCTCAATCCCGTTGATGCCGGGCATTTGCACATCTAGAATGACCAACTCTGGGCAGGTGGCTTCCAGGACATCCCAGAACTGATCCGGGTCCTGCAGCGGGGTCACACTCATCCCCCACGGTTCCAACAGGCGCTTGAGAATGGCCAGCGTCACGGGATCATCATCCACCGTCAGAATACTGGCGGAGGTAACTTCCTGCGGTTGCAGCAACTGTTCTAGGGTTTGCAACAGCCGCTCCATATCCACGGGTTTGTTCAGGGTAATTCGTGATCCTAGGCGAATGGCTGCGAGGCGATCGCGCCAGGTGTCATGGGCCGTAAACACCAAGGCGGGGATCGGCGGGCGATGCTGCCGTAACTGCTGCAAAAATTCGCGGCTCGTGACTTCGTCGGGCACCACTTCAGGATTCAAAATTACGGCATTGGGGACAAAATCCTTGACATAGGCCTTGACAAGGGGCCAGCTATCCATGGCCACATAGCGGAACCCGGCATCGGCAGCATAGTGTTCTAGGGAATGGATCAGTTCAGCATCGTTATCAATGTGCAGCACTAAGGGCAAGCCAGACTCATTGGCCACCTCTGGCCGTGGCGGGGCGATCGCACTCAGCAGTGGCTTAACCACACTGACCAGCCCACTTTGACTACAGGGATAGCGGTAGTAAATTACCTGATCCGTTGGTTGCGTCGGCACGTCGCCGCGAGTTAACACCAAAATAGGTTCCTGAAAGCCATGGGTGCGCACCTGCTGGCCAAACCGTTCGACCGTTGTTCCTAGGTGTGTGTCATCCACAATCAACAAGTCGTAGGTGCGACTGGCCAATAATCCCCACAGATCCTCGGTACGGGCCACCACATCCACCCGCTGCTCCACCGCAGTGAGCATCGAGAGAAGCGTAGCTGCCGTTGTTGCATTGTTGTGATACACCAAAATAGCCATAGACGTGCTTAGCCCGAACCGCTACCATCGCTTTTTAACTTTTGAGGAGTTCCGGGAGCTATAAGTCCCGCGCTGTATCTGAGGAGAAGCGAGGGTAGAGAGAAGCAAATCTCTTTCCTCACTGCTCCCGCCTCTTTCCTTCTTAAACATGGACTCTCCACGCTTGTCGATTCCCCATCGCATGAAAATGAGATAAGCCCTTACCCCCAGTGATAAAATGATAAGATAGTATTCGTTTGCAGCCCACCGATTGAGAGTAAAAGTCAGGCATTGCCGGAACCTCCAATGTTCGGAAAATGCACATAGAGCAACCTTTGTTTTGCGTGTTAGAACATACCTAGGGACGCTGGGGAATGGAAACCGCCTGTCAACGGGACTACGCAGGAGTCCCGCGCTGTAACCCTCAAATCCCTGCACGCGGGGGCAAGGGGGCGGGTATGTGCCAATCGTAAGACGGCGAAGCAGAAGGGTAAGACTGTAAAAGGGTTTGCCCCAACCTCTGCCACTTACGACAGTCGCACCTTCATATTCAGAGAGTCTGATTGGACGGTTAGTTTGACCACGCTGAAAGGCAGAGAGAAATTCCCACTGAGTATTGGTAATTACCAGAAGCATTTGCTGCAAGGGCAACCCCCCAAATCAGCAGTGCTGGTAAAGCGCAAGGATGGTCGCTTCTACCTGCAAATCCAGTTAGAGTCTGAACCACCCGCTATTCCAGACACAGACAAGGTACTGGGAGTGGACTTGGGGCGTAGGGATATTGCTGTGACATCCGAAGGAGGAAAATTCAGCGGGAAGCAGATCACACAGACCAGAGACAAACACAGCCGTGTCCGAGCGTCGCTACAACGTAAAGCGTCCAAAGGCACAAGGTCGAGTCGGCGGCGTTGTCGTGAGATTTTGCAACGGTTGAGTGGACGTGAGCGAAGGTTCCAAACATGGGTGAACCATACCATCAGCTATCGACTGATCCAGCAGGCAAAGCAATCGAACCAAGCGATTGCCCTAGAGGACTTGAGGGGCATTCGGGAGCGTACGAACCAACTGCCCCGTTCCAAAACAGAGCGGCGGCGGTCTAACAGTTGGGCGTTCTACCAATTGCGACAGTTTTTGGCTTACAAGGGTGTAACGTTTGGCGTGGATGTCCGTTTGGTTGATCCACGCTATACCTCGAAGACGTGCCATTGCTGCAAAGTGATCGGCAATCGGCAAGGCAAAACATTTGAGTGCTTGAACCTGTCCTGTGGTTGGATTGGCGATGCTGATGTGAATGGAGCGAAGAATATCGCTACGTTGGGGGCGCTTGTAAACCGCCCTAGAGGTTCCGAGGTAATGTCTTGCTCTTTGGAAGATGTTGTCTTGAGGGCTACTGAAAGCTTGTGCTCTATCGCTTAGCGATGAGCGTCGGGTAGTTTACGAATCTTTAGGTTATTTTAACCCCCATCCCTAGGGAATCTGCCTAGGATCGGGATGGGATTTTCTTGGATCACCAAGGCAGGCACTATGGAACAAATACCCGCTTCAATTTGGACGCTGACCGCTGGGGTAGTGGTTACCCTTGTGAGTTTTTGGGTGGGGCACAACCACGGTCTTTTTCCGGAGCAAGCCTCGGAGCAAGCCCCCTTGGTGGATAATTTCTTTGACATTATGCTCACCATTGGCACGGCGCTGTTTTTGGTGGTGCAGGGTGCGATTATCCTGTTTGTGATTCGCTACCGCCGCCGAGCGGGGGATGAAGGGGATGGTGTGCCTGTGGAGGGCAACCTGCCCCTTGAGGCCTTTTGGACGGCGATTCCAGCCCTCATTGTCATTTTCTTGGGCATCTATAGCGTTGATATTTTTCAACGGATGGGGGGGCTGAACCCAGGCGATCATGCGTCCCATTCCATGAGTCATCATCCCGATCATTCGGTGGCGATCGTTGCCCAAGCCCCCCAAGAAACCACCAGCGATCTGCCCCCTGCCTTAATTGCCAGCAGCGTACCCGAGGTGGGCATAGGTGCTAGTCCTGATGTGCAGGGGAAAACGCCCGATCTGATTGTGGATGTAGCCGGGATGCAGTACGCATGGATCTTTACCTATCCTGAGCAGGGGATTGTCTCGGGTGAACTCCATATTCCTGTGGGCAAAGATGTGCAGCTTAACCTATCGGCACGGGATGTGATTCATTCCTTTTGGGTGCCCCAGTTTCGCCTAAAACAGGATGCGATTCCGGGCGTTCCCACCGAATTGCGGTTTAAGGCAACGAAGCCCGGCACGTATCCCGTCGTGTGTGCTGAACTTTGTGGTGGCTATCATGGAGCTATGCGCACCCAAGTCATTGTTCATACGCCAGACGAGTTTCAAACATGGCTGAGCCAGAACCAAGCCACAGCGAACCTTCCGGCACCGTCCCTTGTGGCCAGTCATCGGGCAGACTTTGGCGTGACCCCCCAACTCTTAGCCCAAGTGGAGGCGGCGGCTCAGCCCCCTCGGCCAGTGCCTTAGGCACCCCCGTGGTCAGCGTTGATATGTATCGATTATTCCATTCTTGAGAGAGCTATGGCGCAAGCACAACTCCCCCTTGATCGTCCGTTGTCCTTACCGGAACACCCCAAAGCTTGGAAATGGTACGACTACTTCACCTTTAACGTCGATCACAAGGTCATCGGCATTCAGTACCTTGTGACGGCCTTTATTTTCTACCTGATTGGCGGCCTGATGGCGGTGGCCATGCGGACGGAACTGGCGACGGCTAATTCTGACTTTCTTGACCCCAATCTCTACAATGCTTTTTTGACGAATCACGGCACGATCATGATTTTCCTCTGGATTGTGCCGGCGGCCATTGGTGGCTTTGGTAACTATTTGGTGCCGTTGATGGTGGGGGCGCGGGATATGGCGTTCCCACGGCTCAATGCCTTGGCCTTTTGGCTCAACCCGCCGGCGGGGGCGCTACTGCTGGGTAGCTTCTTGTTTGGGGGAGCGCAAGCGGGGTGGACCTCTTACCCGCCCTTGAGTACCATTACCGCCAATACGGCTCAGAGTATGTGGATTTTGGCGATTGTCTTGGTGGGGACATCGTCGATTATGGGGTCGGTGAACTTCATTGTCACCATTTGGAAGATGAAGGTGCCCAGTATGCGCTGGGATCAACTGCCCTTATTTTGCTGGGCGACCCTTGCGACCTCGTTGTTGGCGCTGGTGTCAACCCCTGTATTGGCGGCAGGGTTGATTTTGTTGCTGTTTGACATTAACTTTGGCACCTCGTTCTATAAACCCGATGCCGGTGGCAATGTCGTGATTTACCAGCACCTGTTCTGGTTTTATTCCCATCCGGCGGTGTATCTGATGATTTTGCCGATTTTTGGCATTATGTCGGAGGTGATTCCTGTTCATGCCCGTAAGCCTATTTTTGGCTATCAGGCGATCGCCTACTCCAGTTTGGCCATCTGCTGTGTGGGCTTATTTGTGTGGGTACACCACATGTTTACCAGTGGCACACCGCCATGGATGCGCATGTTCTTTACGATTTCCACGCTGATTGTGGCGGTGCCAACCGGGGTAAAAATTTTTAGCTGGGTAGCAACCCTCTGGGGGGGTAAAATTCGCCTCAACAGCGCCATGCTCTTTGCCATTGGCCTGCTGTCGATGTTTGTGTTGGGCGGGTTGAGTGGCGTTACGCTGGGAACCGCTCCCGTGGATATTCACGTCCACGACACCTACTACGTGGTTGCCCACTTCCACTACGTTCTGTTTGGTGGCTCGGTCTTTGGCCTCTATGCCGGGATTTACCACTGGTTCCCGAAAATGACCGGACGACTGCTCAATGAACCCCTAGGCATTGTTCACTTTGTGCTCACGCTAATTGGCACCAATCTCACCTTTTTGCCGATGCACGAGTTGGGCCTGAAGGGGATGCCGCGCCGAGTGGCAATGTACGATCCGCAGTTTGAGCCAATTAACCTCATCTGTACGATTGGTGCCTTTGTCTTGGCCTTTTCGATTATTCCGTTCCTGATTAATGTGATCTGGAGTTGGAATAAGGGTAAGGTGGCAGGAGATAACCCGTGGGGCGGCCTCAGCCTTGAGTGGACCACCAGTTCACCACCGCTCATTGAAAACTGGGAGGTGCTACCCGTGGTCACTAAAGGTCCCTACGACTTTGGCGGCATTGTGCATCGCCAACGGTTGCGGGATGAGGAGGATGAGGACGATGAAGACGATGAAGAGTAACTTGAGCGTTTGGTGTGAACCGTTTAGAGCCTAGGAGCGATCGCCATGCAGGGGACTATCGAGTCTGAAAATGCACCAGTTATTGTTGATCATCACCATGAGCATCCAGACTTTCGAGTATTGGGTCTGTTGGTATTCCTGATTTCGGAGTCCTTAATGTTTGGGGGGCTGTTTGCCACCTATTTGCTGCTGCGAGGCCTCAATGAACAGTGGCCGCCGGAGGGCACGGAGGTTGAGTTACTTTTGCCCACAATTAACACCATTATTCTGGTCTCCAGTAGCTTTGTCATCCACTATGGCGATGTGGCCATTAAGAAAGATGATGTCAAGGGGATGCGCAAGTGGTACTGGCTGACAGCCGCGATGGGACTGGTCTTTTTGGCGGGGCAAGCCTACGAATACCTCACCCTAGGCTATGGGTTGCGCACCAATGTGTTTGCCAACTGTTTTTATGTGATGACGGGCTTTCACGGTCTGCACGTGCTGGTGGGGGTGCTGTTGATTTTAGGGGTGCTGTGGCGATCGCGCCGCCCGGGACACTACGGTGCCCATAAGCACACAGGGGTTGCCATGGCAGAAATCTACTGGCACTTTGTGGATGTCATTTGGATTATTTTATTTGTTTTGCTGTACATCCTGACGCGCTTCTAGTGGCTTGCGAACACGGCCAAGTCCGTGGGATGCTGCCTTGGGTGAGGTGGGCAAATCCTCAGTATAGTGGATTAGACGATGCCTCCTTGAGCCGTGTATATTAAGCAGCTAGAACTCACCAACTTTAAGTCCTTTGGCGGCACAACGCTGATTCCGCTGCTGACGGGGTTTACGGTTATCTCTGGCCCCAATGGCTCAGGAAAATCCAACCTACTGGATGCCCTGCTGTTTGCCCTTGGCTTGGCCGGCTCAAAAGGAATGCGGGCAGAGCGCCTGCCGGATTTAGTGAACCATAGCCAAACCCGCCGTGGGCACAATGTGGTGGAAACCCGCGTAACGGTAACATTTGCCTTGGATGAAACTACGGAATGGCGGGTGACGCGGCGGCTGCGGGTGACGAAGCAGGGCACTTATACTTCGACGTATGCTATCAACGACCAACCCTGTACCCTCAACGAGCTACACGAGCAACTACAGGCGTTTTGCATTTACCCCCAAGGCTACAACGTGGTGTTGCAGGGGGATGTCACGGGTATTATCTCGATGAATGCCAAAGCCCGCCGTGAAATTATTGATGAACTGGCGGGGGTGGCAGACTTTGATCGCAAAATTGCCCAAGCGCGGGAAAAACTGGATACCGTCAAGGAGCGGGAAGAGCGCTTTCGGATTGTTGAAAACGAACTGATTCAGCAGCGAGATCGCCTCGATCGCGATCGCCTCCAAGCTCAAAAATACCAAGCGCTGCGGGAGCAGCTACAGGAACGGGAACAGTGGTTATTGGTGCGGCAGTGGCAAGCCCACGAACAACAAAAGGCGGCACTGGTGGCGCAACGGCAGCAGTTGGAACAGGAGCAGCTTGCGCGCCAACAGCAACTAGAGCAATGCCAAGAGCAAATTGCCGCCGCCACCATCCAGCTTGAGGAGCTTAACCAGCAGGTGAAAGCCCTCGGTGAACAGGAGTACCTACAGCTACAGGCGCAATTGGCGGCGCTGCACGCCCAACAGCGGGAATGCCAACGGCAGCAGGCGGATTTACAACAGCAGCACCAGTCCTTGGGGGAGCAGGTACAGGCGCTACAAGCCCAACGGCAAGCCCAGCAGACCCAGCAGCAGCAACTGGTCACAGAGATGGCGCAGCAACAGCAGCAACGGCAGTCCCTTGTGGAGGTTGTGACCACCGCCGAGGCAACGCTGCAACAACTGCGCCAAGAAGCTCAGACCCTGAGTACGGCGGCTCAAGCATGGTTTGCGGAGCATCAGCAACGGCGGCAACGGATTGATCAATTGATTCACGAGTTAGAGCCGGGTCGCAGTGAACTCTCGCGCTTGCTAGAGCGATCGCAACAACTGAGCCGTCGCCACGGCGAGCTAGAGCAGACGGCGACCACCCTGAGCGCCCAGCAGCAAGAGGTAACCACTGCCCTTGCCACAGCAGCCACGGCAATGGCCACCAGTGAGCAGGAGGTGCAGACCCTTGCGCAGCAACTGGCCGCCGCCCAGCAACACCTGAGCCTGAGTGAGGAAACCTACCAGCGGCTGGAGCGGGAGCAACGCCAAAAACAGCGGGAACTGGATCAACTGGAAGCCCGCCAACAGGCCGTGCAGGAAACCCAAGGCAGCTACGCCGTACGCCTCATCTTAACGGCTGAGTTGCCCGGCGTTTTGGGTACGGTGGCGCAACTGGGACAGGTGGCCCCCGAGTACCAACTGGCCTTGGAGGTGGCCGCCGGGGCACGCCTTGGCAACATTGTCGTGGCCGATGATAGCGTGGCCGCCGCAGCGATCGCCATCCTGAAGCGGGAGCGGGCGGGGCGGGCCACCTTTTTACCCCTAAATAAAATAGCGCGCCCCAAACCCTTGCCCCCCCTAGCCGCAGGGGGTGCCCTTGACTACGCCTTAAACCTCGTGACCTTTGCGCCGGAGTATGCCCCTATTTTTGCCTACGTTTTTGGCAGTACCGTTGTCTTTGAAACCCTTGAGGCCGCCCGCCGCTACCTCGGTCAGTACCGGATGGTCACCCTAGAGGGGGAACTCCTTGAGCCTTCGGGGGCCATGACCGGAGGCACTCAGAGTCGCAGCCAAACGTTGCACTTTGGTCAGAGTACCCCGCCCCACGAGTCGGCGGAACTGCGCCACCTGCGCGATCGCCTCAGTGAAATTGAGCGCCTACTCACCCGCCTGTTGCAAGAGCGTCACCAGCAGCAAACAGCCGTCAGCGAGCTAAGCGCCGCCCTAGCGGAAGCCCGCCAAACCCAGCGCGATCGCCACCGCCACTGGCAGCAACTGCAACAGCAACAGCAACAACTTGAACGCCAACAGCAGGACTTAGCGCAGCAGCAGCAACAGGCTGCGCAGGAATTGCACGCCAGCCAAGCCGAACTGACCGCGCTGCAAACACGGCTACCGGAATTGGAGGCGGATCTAGCGGCAGAACGACTTGCCCTCAGCACCCTCGAGGCCAACCCCAGTCACCAGCACTGGCAGCACCTGCAACGCCAACTGCAAGCGTGCGAAACCGATCATGCTGCCGCAGTGGCGGCTCTGCAAGAGTTTGATCAGGCCTTGGGGCAGCATCAACGGCACCTAGAGCAACTCGAGCGCCAGCACGCCCAAACCATGGCGGAGATTGAGCGCCTGCGTCAACGGCAGCAGGACACCCTAGAGCAGCAACAGCGCCTTGATCAGACCCTTGCTGATTTAACAGCCCAAGCGCAGGCGCACCAGCAGACCCTCAGCCACCTTGAAGCGCAACTGGGTAGCCTCAAAGGCGATCGCGATCGCCAAGACTATCAACTACGGCAGCTACAGCAAACCTACCAACAACTGGAGTGGCAACATCAAAAAGCCGCAGAGACCCTTGCCATGCTGCAGCGCCAATATACAGAACTGGCCACCCTTGAACAACCCAACCTGCCAGAGCCACTGCCTGACGTGCCCGCTGACCTCACCCTTGCGGACATTCAACAGGAGTGCCACGCCCTTGAGAAACGCCTGCGCGCCATGGAGCCGGTGAACATGTTGGCCATTAGCGAATTTGAGGCCACCCAAGCACGCCTTGACGAACTGCAAGAGAAACTGGCGGTTTTAGATGCCGAGCGCACCGAAATTTTGCTGCGGATTGAGAACTTTACCACCCTGCGCCATCAGTCCTTCCGCGAAGCCTTTGATGCCGTCAATGCCAACTTTCAAACGATTTTTGCCACCCTCTCCGATGGCGACGGCTACCTGCAACTCGAAACACCGGAGGATCCCTTTGCCGGAGGCTTAAACCTCGTCGCGCATCCCAAGGGCAAACCGGTACAGCGGCTGGCCTCGATGTCTGGGGGCGAAAAATCCCTCACCGCCCTCAGTTTTATCTTTGCCCTGCAACGCTACCGCCCCTCCCCCTTTTATGCCTTTGACGAAGTGGATATGTTTTTGGATGGTGCCAACGTTGAGCGCCTAGCCAAGATGATTCAGCAGCAAAGCCAAGCCGCCCAGTTTATTGTCGTCAGCCTGCGGCGACCGATGATTGAAGCCGCGCAGCGCACCATTGGGGTAACCCAAGCCCGCGGCCAGCACACCCAAGTGATTGGCTTGGATCTGAGCGTATCCCACTAGCGTTACTCCTCTGCCTGCAGCCACGACCACCAGCGGTTTAGGGGGGCATACACCAAAGGTGCCCACAGGCTACTCATAATTGCCGAACTCAGCGTGACTTGGCGATGGTGGTGCCAAATCTCCTGTAGGGGCAAGTCGGTGCTAAAACTCATTTGCAGCGCAATCACCGTCTGGTTAATCATTGCCATGGCAAAGGTAATCAGGGCAACAGAAATAAAATCTTCCGAGACAAACCGCTGTTTCTGCATCAGTGCCGTCAGCCCACCCACTAGGGCCAAGGCAACCGCATGACTCGGGTGGGGGTGCGTCAGCCCATCTTGAATCCAGCCAAGGGCAACCCCAGCCATGACCCCCTGCCAAAACGTGCGCTTAACACTCCAGACCACAACCCAAATTAAAAACCAGTCCGGTACCAGTAGCTTTAGGAATGGCAAGTGAACCAAGCTCAGCAGGGCGCACACCGCCACCGACCCGGCAATCACCAGCCAGTTCAGGCTACTGCGGTGCCACGACATTTGTCGATTCAGCATAGGGAATCACACTGACCCATTCCAACCGATCCAGTGGCGCACCTAAAATGACCGTGGCGTGGGGACGAGTGGGATCCTCTAGCTCCACTGACTGCACTTCACCCACCGGAATACCCGCCGGAAACAGGCTACTCAGGGCGGAGGTATAGAGGGTATCCTTGGGCTGCACCTTGGGATCTTTCTCTAAAAATTCAACAATCACCTGCTGATTGAGTTGGCCGCGCAGAATGCCCATTTGGCGGGTGCGCCCCACCACCACACCAATGCGACTGGCCGGATCCGTGAGCAACATTACACGGCTGGTATTGGGGGTAATACTGGTAATGCGACCCACCAGACCGCCATTGCCAATCACCACATCGCCAATACTTAGCCCCTGACGGCTGCCCTCTCCCAACAGGAGCGATCGCCACCACTGATCAGAACTGCGGCCAATGACCGGCACAATCCGACCCTTGAGGTTGGGGAGCATCGGCACGTTTAAAAGCTGGCGCAACCGCTCATTTTCTGCCTGCACTTCTGCCAATTGCTGCTCTAGCTGCCAAGTGCGGGCTTGAATGAGGGATTGTTGCTCTTCTGTGCCCTGCTGAAACGGTAAACTGAGCAGGCGATAAATTTCACGAATGGCGGCTCCGTTGGTTTCCCGCAGCATCCATGCGCCCCCCAACACCAGCAGCGTCAGTAACAGTCCGCCTGCGTATCGCCCCCACCAGCGCAATAACACCGCCATGATTACCTCAATCCTTAACCAATAATGGCGGGTTGAGTCGCAAAAACGCGCTCGAGATCCTTAAAGTTTTCGAGGACGCGGCCTGTGCCCATGACCACGCAACGCAGGGGATCCGCAGCAACATGCACCACAATGCCCGTTTCATGACTGATCAGGGTATCCAGTCCCCGCAGCAGTGCGCCACCACCGGCCAGCATAATGCCCCGATCCACAATATCGGCAGCCAACTCTGGCGGCGTACGCTCAAGGGTGCGCTTAATGGCTTCAATAATGACCAGTAATGGCTCTGCCATGCTTTCGCGGATTTCTTCGGATTTGACCACCACGGTGCGGGGCAGTCCCGAGAGTTGGTGTAGGCCGCGCACTTCCATGGATTCGGAGTCGTAGCTGTCGTTGGGGTAGGCAGAGCCAATGCGAATTTTAATCTCTTCGGCAGTGCGCTCGCCAATGATTAGGTTGTGCACTTTTTTTAGGTACTGAACAATGGAGTCGGAAATTTCATCCCCAGCCACACGCACCGATTCGCTCAGTACCGTGCCCTGTAAGCTGAGAACCGCCACTTCAGTGGTGCCGCCGCCAATATCCACAATCATGTTGCCGGTGGGTTCCTCAACGGGCAAGCCTGCGCCAAAGGCCGCCGCCACCGGTTCATCAATCAGGTAAACTTCGCGGGCACCGGCCCCCCGGGCGGCATCTTCAATGGCACGCCGCTCAACACCGGTGACACCACTGGGAATGCCAATGACGACCCGCGGCGCAAAGAGGTTCTTGCCGCCGTGAACTTGGCGCATAAAATGTTTGAGCATGAGCTCGGCGCGTTCAAAGTCGGCGATGACCCCATCCCGCAAGGGGCGTACTGCCACCACATTGCCGGGGGTGCGCCCTAGCATCCGTTTTGCTTCGGCACCCACCGCTAAGGCTTGCTTACTGTTTTGGTCAATGGCCACCACCGATGGCTCTTCTAAGACCACGCCACGACCCGAGACGTAAACCAGCGTATTTGCTGTCCCTAAATCAATGCCAATATCCCGCGATAGCCGACTAAATAGTCCCACAATGGTGCACCCCTTCTGTTGAACGCGCTAATTGTAACAGTGTTGTTACTCAAAATCGTAATGGCAAGATTGTAGTACGTTTTGTTTAGAAAGTTGCAGCGGGTTAACCGAACCCAAGGGGAGTGCTGTTGTCTTATGGTGTTGCCCCTGTGCCCTGAATTGCTGCCTGAATTATTCGTGAAAATACTGCTGAGCATAAAACTGGGCGTACCGGGAGGGGATGGCCATCAGTTCGTGGTGGCTGCCCGATTCAATGACGCGCCCCTGCTCAATCACAAGGATGCGATCGGCGCGGCGGACGGTGGCGAGGCGGTGGGCAATAATAAAGACGGTGCGCCCTTTCATGGCCCGCTCAAGCGCTTCTTGGACTAGGGCTTCGGATTCGGAGTCAAGGGCAGAGGTGGCTTCGTCCAAAATTAAGATGCGCGGATCCGCATAAACGGCACGGGCGATCGCCAAGCGCTGTCGCTGCCCCCCCGACAAGTTGATGCCGCGCTCCCCAACCCACGTGTGGTAGCCATCGGACAGCTTTGAAATAAACTCATGGGCATTGGCAATTTTAGCCGCCTCAATTAATAGGTCGGTATCGGTTTGGTGATGCCCAAAGGCAATATTTTGGGCAATGGTTCCCGAAAACAGAATGGTTTCTTGGGGCACAATGCCAATTTGCTGCCGCAAACTGCTAAGCGTGACGGTTTTAACATCAATGCCATCCACCAGCACGGCACCCGCTTGCGGATCGTAAAAGCGGGGTAACAGGTTGACAATTGTAGATTTGCCAGCGCCGGAGTGTCCGACCAAGGCAATGACCTCGCCGGGTAAGGCAATGAGGTTAAAGTGCCGCAGAACAGGTTGTTCAGGTTTGTAGGCAAAGCTGACATCGCGGTACTCGACCTTGCCGGAAATGGGGGGCAGGGGCTGGGCATCAACGGCTTCTTGAATGCTGGGGGCGATCGCCAACAGGCCAAAACTGCGATCCACAGATGCTTGGGCTACCTTGAGTTCGTTGTAGTCGGTGGAAACCATATTGATTGGTTCCATCAGCAGTGCCACTGCCGCCACAAAACTGAGGAACTCGGGGCCGGTGAGATGTCCGGCATTAATTTGCCATGCCCCAAGAATAAACAGCAGCATGATGCTCAGGGCTTCTAAAAAGCCAATGACGGGATACTGCATGGCTTTGATGCGATCGGCGCGGTAGCGGGCACGCCGGTTGTTGTCCGCCTGCTGTTGAAACTGCTGCACGGCGTAGTCTTCGGCGGCAAAGGCTTTAATGAGACGAATACCGGAAAACACTTCGGTTAGGTGGGAGGCCAAACTGGCAATGCGATCTTGACTCAGGCGCGACTGCCGCATCAGGCGATTGCCAAACCAACCAATCAGGAAGGTCATCAGCGGCGCAATGATCATTGTGCCCAGGGTCAGTTGCCAGTTGAGGAAAAACATGTAGCCAATGACGGCAATGGTGGTCAAGGCGGAGGGCAGCAGCCGATGAAAGCTGCGGTTAATGACCTCACCAATGCGATCCACATCTTCGGTGAGCCGATAGGTAAGATCGCCCGTGGCAGCGGTTTCAAAGTAGTCCACCCCTAGGCGATGCAGGTGGCGGTAAAGGCGCACCCGAATGTCATAGACAATCCGCAGGGAAATATCGGCCATGAGGACATCTTGGCCAAACTGGCAGAGGCTACGACCGACAAACAACAATGAGGAGGCCGCACACCACTGAATGAGTCCGCGCAGATCCCCGGCACCAATCAGCTTCGCGGCTTGGCCAATCAGGTAGGCGATCGCCGGCATGGTGGAAACATAGCCCACGGTACAGAGGAAGGCCACTGCCAACCGTTGCCGATGGGGGAGAATATAGGGAAACAACGGGCGGTAGCTGGCATTCCAGAGCATGGGGTTATTTTCCAATGCAAAAACGGCTAAAAATTTGTTCTAACACGGATTCTGTGACATCTTCGCCCGTGAGGGTGCCCAGCGCTCGGGCAGCGGTATGCAGATCAATGGTCCAAAAATCAAGGGGCAGTTGTGCCTCGATGGCCTCTAGGACGTGGCTCAGGGCGTGGTGTACCTGCTGCAACAGTGCTGCTTGGCGTTGGTTGAGGGCAAATTCTAGGTTGGCGGCGCTCAAGCCATGACACTGCACTAACTCAAGGATGGCAGTCTCTAGCTGCTGAATGCCCTTTTGGGTTAAGGCGGAGAGAACCACGGTGGGAATGGGAGCCATGGGTAGGTGGAGGTCAGCCGTCTCGATGAGGGCGGGGAGTAAATCCTCTTTATTGGCTACCACTAGGACGGCGTTGGGAGCCTGTTGGCGGCGCTCCCCGAGAGCCAACTGATCGTAAATCGCTTGATCGGCGGCAGTCCAGCCTTGGCTAGCATCCATGACAAACAGGACAAGGTCGGCGCTAAGGGCCGCTTGGCGCGATCGCGCCACCCCAATTTGCTCGACAATATTTTCGGTGTCGCGAATCCCCGCTGTATCCAGTACCTGCACTGGAACGCCCCCCACCACCAGTTGCGACTCAATAATATCGCGGGTCGTCCCCGGCAAGTCGGTGACAATGGCGCGATCGCAGCGACTCCAAGCATTCAGCAGGCTGGATTTACCAACATTAGGGCGGCCAACAATGGCCACTTTTAACCCCGTGCGCAGAAGCTGCCCCCGCTCTGCCGTAGCCAAAAACTGGCTGACTTGGGTTTGTAGGCCGCGAATTTGGTCGGCGATCGCCCCCGCATCCAAGGGGGGTAGCTCATCGGCAAAGTCAAGACGGGCTTCAATCTCCGCTAAAAGGGAAAGACAGGTTTGGCGAATGTGTTTGAGGGGACGCGCCAGCTTGCCTTCTAAGCCCGCTAGGGCAACCTGAGCCGCTGCCGTGGACTGAGCGGCCACCAGTTCCGCTACACTTTCCGCTTGGGTGAGGTCAAGGCGACCGTTGAGGAAGGCTCTCAGGGTAAACTCGCCCGGCTCGGCCAAGCGTGCCCCTGCTCCGATGCAAAGCTGTAAAACCCGCTGTACCGGAATCAGGCCACCATGGCAGTGGAACTCCACCACATCTTCGCGGGTGTAGGAACGCGGCGCTCGCATTAACAGCAGCAGGGCTTCGTCCACTCGTTCTTGGGTGATGGGGTCACGGACATGGCCGTAGAGAATGCGATGGGACTCCCACGGTTGTTTGCCCGCAGCCACAAATAAGGACTGAGCGATCGCAACCGCCTTGGCTCCCGAGAGACGGACAATGCCGATACTTCCCTGCTGGGGCACAATGGCCGTGGCGATCGCCGCGATGGTGTCATGAAGAGACAGCACAAGGGGGGTGCAATCAGACTCCTAGAAGTTCATTTCTGCCGCCTGTACTTTTTCCACCTGTTTCTTCTTCAGCACCAACAGGATTTGCGAGAGGGTAATGGCGGCAAAGAACACCAGTAACCACTTAATGCGGTTCGGGTCTTGCAGAACAATTTCGGTATCTTTTTGGCCAAAGCCCCCTACGTTGGGGTTGGTGGTGAGGGCATCTCCGGCTGCCACAACCTGCCCTTCTGCCACAATTAGCGCAGGACCTGCGGGTAAAACTTCGGTGGCCGTTTCACCACTGTCCGCCGTAATCACCACCGCCGTGCTGCCATCCTCATTGGCGGTCAGGCTGGTAATGGTGCCGGCAATGGGGGCGGTAAAGACGTTGTTATTGCTTTTTTCACCGGTGGGATACACTTGGCCGCGACCGCGGTTGCCGCCAGCGTGTACCGAGTACTTGCCAAAGTGAATCGATTTGTTGTTGGCGGGGTTAGGGGCAAGAACCGGAAAGACAATTTCTTGGTACTGCTCGCCCGGTAGCGGCCCCACTAGGACAATGTTCTGCTTATCGTCGCTGTAGGGCTGATAGAAGACACCGCTGGTTTTGGTTTGCAACTCTTCAGGAACCCGATCCGGCGGTGCAATCCTAAAGCCTTCGGGCAGCATTAACACTGCGCCAACGTTTAAGCCCCCTTTGGAGCCATCCCCTAAAACCTGCTGCACGCTGGTATCGTAGGGAATTTTCACCACCGCTTCAAAGACAGAATCCGGGGTCACCGCCTGGGGGACTTCCACGTTAATGGGCTTGGCCGCGAGGTGGCAGTTGGCGCACACAATCCGACCGGTGGCTTCGCGGGGGCTGTCATACCCCTGCTGCGCGTAGAACGGGTAGGCCTGAGCATGGGGTGCCCACAACAATACACTGGCCGCAAGGGCGATCGCCAGCGTCCAAGACTTCAAGAAATGTTTCATACCACTCCCTTTGCGTTTTAAGTCCACCACGGTTCTTTGCCGGTGCGAAAGTCCGTGTCCGTCCAGGTTGAGAAGACCAGTTTATCGTCGTCGGTGACGCTGGTGTTCACCAACGCCAACGACAGGGGTGCCGGACCGCGCACCACTTTTCCGGTGCTGTCGTACTGGGAACCATGGCAGGGGCAAATGAATTTATTTTCACTGACGTTCCACGGCACCACGCAACCGAGGTGAGTACACACCGCGTTTAGGCCGTAGTTGGCAATCTGGTGATCCTCGGTCACAATCACGTAGGTGGGATCCCCTTTAATCCCTTGGGCGAGGGAGCGATCGCCCGGCAGGTGTTTACTCAGATAGTCGGAAACCTTAATATCGTTGCCCAAGGCATCCTTGGCGACAACACCACCCCCTGTGCCGCCACTCGAGGGCGGAATGAAGTACTTCACAACCGGATACAACGCCCCTAACGCCGTACCGGTGATGGTACCAAAGGTCAGGAGGTTCATAAACTGTCGCCGCCCCATATCGGGCACATCAGACATTCCAGAAACTTGAGCCATGGTTTACGCTTATTTACTAAGGAATCGAAACAGACAGCCGTAAAATAATTACGTTTGTTAACTATTATCACACTTCTGCCGACTAATTTTCGCAACGAGTCCCCCTCTAGAGTTTTGGCGGCTGACTATGACTCCCCTCACCGGTGAAGCACTTCACGCTCTTCTGTTGCGCAAATGGGGGCGATCGTTTGATCTCCAGTTCCGCCGCGTGGGCGATCGCATTTTTCTGCAAGTCATGTGGCGCTATCTCGAACAAGCCTCCTACCCCGATAGCCCCGATGATTATGCCGCCCATTTAACGGCGATCGCCCAACACCTCAACGACTGGGGCTGCGCCGCCCAAGTGTGCGCCCATATCGAAACCACCCGCGAAAAGCCCCGCCTCGGCAAAGCCGTGAACATCCCCCTTGAATTGGGCAGCCGCATCATTGAATGGCTCGAGTAAGCGCCTGCGACCCCTTGAGTTTGAAAAATGTTAAGAATGTTAAAAAGGATTGCGATGGTGTGAGACATGTCCCCGCTATGCCTGAGAATGTTTGCGGAAGGTTACGTCAGCCCTAGGGGTCGTCCTGCCGTTCACCTCCACTGGGGGGTGAGTGCGCACCGTAGCATTCCGATGGCAGATGCCACATTATCAAGCCCCTTGTTTTACAATTCCAACTTTGGAGGAACTCAATGAGCGTCGTCACGAAATCGATCGTGAATGCTGATGCCGAGGCCCGTTACCTCAGCCCCGGCGAATTGGATCGCATTAAAAGCTTTGTCAGCACTGGCGAGCGTCGTCTGCGCATTGCCCAAACCCTGACGGAAAACCGCGAGCGGATTGTTAAGCAAGCTGGCGATCAACTGTTCCAAAAGCGCCCTGATGTGGTCTCCCCCGGTGGCAATGCCTACGGTGAAGAAATGACCGCCACCTGCCTGCGCGACCTTGACTACTACCTGCGGTTAGTGACCTACGGTATCGTCGCTGGCGATGTCACCCCCATCGAAGAAATCGGCTTGGTGGGCGTGCGGGAAATGTACAACTCCCTGGGTACCCCCATTCCGGCGGTGGCAGAAGGGGTGCGGGCAATGAAGAACGTTGCCGCTTCCTTGCTCTCGGCGGAAGATGCTGCCGAAGCGGGTTCTTACTTTGACTTCGTCATTGGGGCCATGCAGTAGGTCTCGTGCGCTTGAACTGTATCCATCACTAGAAAATCTTCTGAGGAAAACGAACCATGCAAGACGCGATTACCGCTGTCATCAACTCGTCCGACGTTCAGGGCAAATACCTCGATACCGCTGCCCTAGAAAAGCTGAAAGCCTACTTTGCCACCGGTGAACTGCGCGTTCGTGCCGCTACCGTGATCAGTGCCAACGCTGCCGGTATCGTCAAAGAAGCCGTGGCCAAGTCGCTGCTGTACTCGGACATCACCCGTCCCGGTGGCAACATGTACACCACCCGTCGCTATGCCGCCTGTATCCGCGACCTCGACTACTACCTCCGCTATGCCACCTATGCCATGTTGGCGGGTGACCCCTCCATCCTCGATGAGCGGGTGCTGAACGGTCTGAAGGAGACCTACAACTCCCTGGGTGTGCCCATTGCCGCCACCGTGCAAGCCATCCAAGCCATGAAAGAAGTCACCGCCAGCTTGGTGGGTGCCGATGCCGGTAAAGAAATGGGCATCTACTTCGACTACATCTGCTCTGGCTTAAGCTAATTACGGCTCTCCAGTAGCACGCCTGTCTGGGAGTTAGGGGTTAGGATGTCAGCCTGTCATGGCAATTCTGCTTAAACAGTCTGATTCTGGCCTTTAGCTCCCAGACGTGTAATCACCCTACGCAGATTTGGAGTCACTGATCCCATGCGCATGTTCAAAATTACCGCCTGCGTTCCGAGCCAGACTCGCATCCGTACGCAGCGCGAATTACAAAATACCTACTTCACTAAGTTGGTGCCCTACGAAAACTGGTTTCGCGAGCAGCAGCGCATCCAGAAAATGGGGGGCAAAATTGTCAAGGTTGAGCTTTCCACCGGTAAGCCGGGTGTAAATACGGGTCTGGCCTAGGTTGCTGCTGGCCACGCCTCCCCAATGGGTAGAGACTTCACCGCTAGGATCATCGTTTGAGACTCTGTGACTTTGACGATAATCACGGCGGTGGAGTTTTTGGTTTTGATGGTTCCTTCCGCCTACCGAGAACGATGTCATGGGCCTGCACCAGTGGATTCTCAGCTATGCCATGGATGGCCTACCGCGTTCCTTGATTGCCTTTGTGATTAGCCTTGGGGCGATCGCCACCCTTGATGGAGCCGCAAATCTCCTGCTAGGTCAGCTTGGCTCCCATAGTCCTGCCCTTGCGCAACTCCTGAGCCGCCCTAGCCTTGACATTGACGTTGGCTTTGCACCCGAAGTCTGGCTAGCGGTCATTGGCCTAACCTTGGGCACCCTAATTATTGTGATTTCCATTGCCGCTCAGAATATTCCCAAGATTACTGAGCTATACATGCATGACTGGACCAGTCTCATTTACGTCTGGTGCTTGGTTCTGGGGGGTGCCCACATCCTCTACGTTAAAGTTTTGGCGGATCTGGGTTTGCATCCGGTTGGCAGCACGCTGCTGAACCTGTACGGCTTACTGCCCCTCGCTATTATCACGGCGCTCCCCTATATTTTTTATATTTTGAACTCCATTCAACCGGAAAGTGTGGTGCAGCAAATTTATCAGCGCCAGCGCTCCTTTATGGACAGTTTGCGGCGGGGGCAGGGGTATCAGCCGCGACTGGTGCGCCGGAGCCAAGCATACCTCATTGCAGGGCTAAACCAACTGGATGATTTGCTCACTTATGTTGCGTTTCGGGAGCCACAGGCCGCCATTATTGAAGCCATGAGTGGCTTACTACAGCACTATATTGCCCTGAAGCGGGACTACTCGCCCTATGTTTTTCGCCTGAGTAGCGCGGTGACGGCGGATATTTCCTTCAAAACCATGTTTGATCAGTTTGAGCAAATTGAGCAGCAGCGGAGCTTTTATGAACAAAAATGTTTTCGCCTTTTGGGCAATGCCTACGTCCGTTTTTTAGAGGAAAATGAGTTTAATTTAGCCTCCCTCTGTGGCTCGGAAATGTGCGCGATCGCCCACGCCATCCTTAGTTCAGGGGATGAGGATTTGCTAGAGTTAATTGTTATTCGGTTTAATACAATGCTGCGGTTTGCCATCAAGCACGGCAGCCGCCATAACGAGGCGCGTAATCTCTACAATCTGGCCTTTCACTATCGCCGCTTTATTGAAAGTCTGGTGCATTACCGCCACTGCCGCATTGCCCAAAAAAGTGTAAATTATCTGCGCCGCTATGGCAATGAAATTTATCAACTGGCGCAGCAAAGCCCGGCTCTGTACTTTATTGTGGATGTGTTTGCGGCGGAGCTAAAAAAAATCTTGATTCTGGTGAACGAAGCCCAGTGGGACGAGGCGATGCAATTGGAACTGCTCGAGGAGATGTTGCGCCTTGACAATCCACCGGATCTCAGCCAGCCCCAAAATGGCGATCGCCCCAGCAGTAAAAGTACAGGGGTGCGCCTACTGCAAATGGGCTTGGCCTTATTTTACCTCGAGCGACAGCAGCAACCTTTGGCCGAGCGCATTGTTGCCGATATTGTCGAGGATGCCACGGTGTTGGGGACGGCAACCTTTGAGCGAGCGTTCTTACAAAATTGCGCCCGTCTGGAGCAGGCGCAACCCAAATTCTGGGAAGACACCGATCGCGGCAACGCTAACCTGTACTACTCGCCCCATATCCGGCAACTGCCCAGCCTACAATTCTTGGTGCACTGCGCCCTTGCTAAGCTCTCCGCCGTGCCGCCGTTGGAATCAACCCCCTAGGTGCAAACAATGACTGGTGGAGCCGCCAGCCAATCGTGGTATAGTAGTAACTCCGAGGGCGAGTGGCGAAATGGTAGACGCACTACACTCAAAATGTAGCGGGGTTTCCCCATGTCAGTTCGAGTCTGACCTCGCCCATTGATGCATGGTGCAACGAGTGCAATTAATCCTGCTCTTCAGTGCTAACCGTGGCATTAAAGCGTTTAATTTGCCACCAACGCAAATTTTCGGCTTCAAAGCGACCCTCCAGATCAACTCGTAGGTCAAAGTCAAACCATGCCGCTGGTGGGATGTTAATGCCCCAGAGGCGATCGCTGCCTAGGACAACACTCACTAAACACTGCAAAAAACCGCCGTGGGAAATACACCACACGCAGTGTTCATCCCCATGGCGACGCAGGCGCTTCCAGGCTTGCTTGGCTCGCTGCCATGCCACTGCCAAGGACTCCGCCTCGGGAATGGGTACTAGGCAGTCATTTTCCTCTAGCTCCTCACACAAGTCGGGCTGTTGCGCCCAAGCTTGAGACCACGTCAACCCCGTAAAAATCCCCTGATCAATTTCAATGAGTTCGGCCAACTCCTGAATCTTGAGATGAGGAACAGGGTTCATGAGTATGGCAGTTTGCACACAGCGTTGCAGCGGACTGGTGTAGATAAAATCAGGCTGGGGGAGCACCCGACCTAGGGCCAGCGCCTGCTGCTGTCCCCGTTCGGTTAGGGGCACATCCTGCCGACCGAGCATCACCCCCGCTGCATTCCCCTCCGCTTCCCCGTGGCGCACCAAAATTAATCGCATGCTGCCCCCTTTGGCACAATACTTGGCTCGTTGCAAAGATACAAAATTGGCAATTGCTGCACTCCTCGGTAGAATTATCGTACTGAGTGGCTGCGCCCTATCGTCAGCCTGCCGCTGATTCATCTATATTTATCCATCATTGACTGACTGCGTACCTGTGCCTGTAACCCTTTCTGCCCCTCCGATTCGTCCGGCTTGGCATGGCTTAGTTCATGCCTACGGTGCCTTTTTGCCGGTGAGCGATCGCACCCCTATTGTGACCCTTTACGAAGGAAATACCCCGTTGATTCCGGTGCCTCGCATTGCGGAGCGCATTGGTCGCAATGTGTCGGTCTATGTCAAGTACGATGGCCTCAACCCAACCGGCAGTTTCAAAGATCGCGGCATGACCATGGCCATCTCGAAAGCCAAGGAAGCCGGGGCAGAGGCGGTCATCTGCGCCAGTACGGGTAATACCTCCGCCGCTGCCGCCGCCTACGCCCGCCGTGCGGGTCTGCGAGCCTACGTGTTGGTGCCGGAAGGCTATGTTGCCCAAGGGAAGCTGGCGCAAGCGCTGCTCTACGGTGCGGAAGTGATTGCCATTGAAGGGAATTTTGACCAAGCCCTCGAAATTGTGCGGGTGATGGCAGATACCTACCCCATTACCTTGGTCAACTCTGTGAATCCCTACCGACTGGAGGGGCAAAAAACAGCCGCCTTTGAGGTGGTAGATAGCTTGGGCAATGCCCCGGACTGGCTGTGCATCCCCATGGGGAATGCGGGCAATATTACCGCCTACTGGATGGGCTTTTGTCAGTATCGCGAACAAAACCGCTGCGATCGCCTACCACGGATGATGGGGTTTCAAGCCGCAGGCTCGGCTCCCCTAGTGAATGGGGCTGTTGTGACGCATCCGGAAACGGTTGCGACCGCCATTCGGATTGGCAATCCGGCCAACTGGCAGCGGGCGATCGCCGTCAAAGATGCCAGCCAAGGTGCCTTTAACGCCGTCAGTGATGCCGAAATCCTCCATGCCTACTGTTTGCTGGCCTCGGAGGAAGGGATTTTCTGTGAACCCGCCAGTGCCGCCTCCGTGGCCGGCCTGCTGAAGCTGGCGGATCAGGTGCCAACCGGTGCCACGGTCGTTTGTGTGCTGACCGGCAATGGCCTGAAAGATCCGGAAACTGCCCTACAGCAGCACAGCGATCGCTTCCATCGTCACATCGACCCCAGCGAACAGACCGTGGCAAACGTCATGGGCTTTTAGTCCATCAACTCGATCAAGCTTAAAACCTAGACAGCTGGGGCATGACCTGTTCAGCATCGGATAATTTGAACATTTTTTGCTATAATCATGGGCTAATTTAGTGTGATCTAGGTAACGTTGACCGCTGCATGAAACCAGACGTTTGGTTCATTACGCCCCTAAGCGCGATTGTTGCAGGTAGCATTGCAATGGTTTTACAGCCCAACCAGCGTTTTGCGCCGCTGATTGGCAGTAGCCTCGGAGCCTTAGCCGCCGCACCGCTACTCAGTCGCAAAGAACACCCACCCAGAGACGCTTGGCAGCAACAGGTCAGCAGCACCAGCGCTCCAGAGACTCAAAAAATCTTAGAATCGGTCGAAACGCTACACACTATTTTAGAGGCCCAATCTAGGGAGCTAGCACTGCTAAAAACAGCGCTACAATCGCCCCCTGCCCCTGAGCACAACCGACCTCAGACTGCTATTCTGTACGACATTGAAAATTTAGTATTCGTGCAGGGTCAGCGCCTTGCCCCCACCAAAGTGAGTGAGTTGGTATCAGTTCCTAACATTTTGGATGCCATCAAGCATAGTGTTCAGGTGGGGGAGGTGAAGGTTCAGCGTGCCTACGGCAACTGGATGAACCAAGTTTTGCAAAACCTTAGTCCACAGTTAGATCAGTTACAGATTGAGCGGGTGGCAGTCTATGGCCGTAATCGCGATCAACGGAATGCTGCCGATATTCAACTTGCTGTGGATGCCATTGATATTATTCATCAGCATCCAGACATTAATACGTTTGTGCTGGTCTCTGGGGATGGCGGCTTTGGCTCGATTGCCCTCAAACTTAGGGACTACGGCAAAACAGTGATTGGCTGTGCCTACCGTGGCTCCGCCAGTGACAGCCTTCAACGGGTGTGCCACAACTTTATTTTATTAGACAATCCCCTGATCCAAAATGGTACTAGCCAGCCAAACATAACAAACACAAGCAGTCAAAAGCCCCTTCAAGTCCCCATAAAAATTCGCCCACCACGGATTTCTCAGATCACTTATCCAAAAGATGCTGATTTTACAGAAATTAAAAATTTAGAATGGGCTAAAATTCTTGAGCTAATTAACTACTATACATCCGATGCTACAAAGCAAAAGCAGCTTAAGCAAGGAATAGATTTTATTAAATTTTTCAACGAGCTCAAACAAGTAATTCCTGAACTTGATCCCTTACGTTTTGGATTTTGTAAGCCTTCTGAGCTAATTGGCTATATTACAGAACAGAATAATTTACCCCTTTGTTTAGCAGTGGATAACTCCCAGCACAAGATAATTTTATGCTGGCGCGATAACCTGCCAGAAAATTCAACCGTTCGCTCCTATGAACCTAAGCCCATTCACACCATTGCCGTGTATCGTGGCATTTTTGCGGATGAGTTAGCTGGTGATCCACTTCTAAATTATGTGGGGCAGTGGTTAATTGCCAATAAACCACATCATATATCCCTTAACAAAGCGATCAATCTCATTGTCGAATATTTTAAAAATGAGCAATTCCCATCGAATAGAAATGGGGTAAAGCGAGCATTGGCAAACTATGTTAAAGTGAATGTTTTAGCTAAAAAACAAAATCCAAATGGCTGTACACTGTCCCTTAACGCAAAGGTCAAAACGATGGCCGATGTAGTAGCAATGACTCAAGCGAGTTTTCGGCAGGTGGTTCAGGAGCGCCTTGCGACCTTGGGGGAAGTGATTGATGAAACCGTCTTTATCAAAGCGGTACCCTTTGGCATGGGCTTGCCGCAACAAGGCAGCAATCACCCTCCCCGTAACCCTTCAGCGTGATCCTCAAGGGGATGCAGCAGCCAGAGCGCCGTATAGGTGGTATCGTCTTCAGCCGGCTGGATGAGCAGAAAGTGCAAGCCTTGACTCTGGGTTAGGCGTTCCCGAAAAACATCCCCAGCCGCCGCAATTTCGGCGTTAACAAAGGTTAAAAAGACCCAGCGATCGCGCAGGCCACTGTGGAGGATAACACCGCAGGATTCACCACGAATGAACTCCAGCCGATAGGGAGATTGCTCTTGAAACCACCGCGCCAACTTCAGCGACTTGCGACCACCGTAAAGAATAATGCCGGGAATCGGGCAGTTCGTACTTAGACCGAGCGACTCCGGCAGCATATCCATCGCAAAGGAGAGAATACGCAGTGGGTACTGCATGAGTTGGCTCAGCTCGCCGGGGGTAATGGCGGCAAATTGCCAGTAGTCTCCCCAAATATCATCCGGCAGGGGCAGCGGTGGTGGTTGCTCAATCGCCAAGGGATCGTAAGCGGCGCCAGTGTAGGTTTCGAGGGTGGGGTAGATGGCAGCCCGCTGGCGCAAAAATTCCTTCAGGGCACGGGTGCGGCGGGTGGCTTCTAAGGGGACATTTAAGGACTGACACGCAACCTCCAGCAATCCCAAGCTTTGAGGCCGAAACACCTGCACCCGATCCGGCAAGGGCTGGCCGAAATTGGCTAAGGCTTGGCTAAGCCACGAAGCGGTGGCCAACGGCTCGGGGCAAAAGGTAGTGTAGTAAAATTGCTGCTCTGGATCACAGATCACTAACTCCCACAGGGTAATCCCGGTCGGCGTTTGCAGGGGGCGGCGATAAAAGTCAACTTGCCAGCAAGCCATAGGTTTAGGGGGGGGAAGGCTCCATAGAATCATAGGGGTATCGAGCGGCAAAAATACAAAAACAGGGTGCAGGTTCAACCCCCACACCCCATTAGTATTCCCTTACATTAGGCAGCACTGACCTAAAGCTGGGGAACAAAGCGTTCCTTATCGGGAACGACGGTGTACTCAGCAACAATTTGCCGGAACTCTTCACCGTCAATGGTTTCTTTTTCCACCAGTAAATCCACCAGCCGGTCAATGACCACCCGATGCTCACGGATCAGCTTGATGGCTAACTCGTAGCTGTGCTGCACCAGTTCGCGCACCTGAGCATCAATACGCGCGGCAATTTCTTCGGAGTATTCCGAGCGGGAAACCAAGTCGCGCCCCAAAAAGACTTCGCCGTTTTGGGTTTCGAGAGACAGTGGCCCCAGATCAGACATGCCAAAGCGGGTGACCATCTGCCGTGCCATTGCCGTCACCTGTTGCAGATCATTGCTGGCACCGGTGGTAACTTCCGCATCGCCAAAGACCACGTATTCAGCGGCACGCCCCCCAAGAGCACCGGCCATGCGCGCCATCAGTTGCGATCGCGAAATTAGGCCGGAATCTTCCGAGGGCATGAACCACGTCAGACCACGGGCTTGACCACGAGGCACAAGCGTAACCTTCTGCACCGGATCGTGATCTTTGAGTAGGGTGCCCACAATGGCGTGCCCCACCTCGTGGTAGGCAATCAGGCGCTTACTTTTGCCGTCAATGAGGGGGGTGCCTTCCATCCCGGCCACGACCCGATCCACCGCATCGTCAATTTCCAGCATGGTGATGGCGGGTTTACGACGGCGGGCCGTCAGGATGGCGGCTTCGTTGAGCAGGTTGGCCAAGTCGGCGCCGGTAAAGCCGGGAGTGCGACGGGCAATGGTTTCAAGGGATACTTCTGGTGCCAGTTTTTTGTTGCGGGCGTGCACCTTCAGAATCGAGAGACGGCCTTTGATGTCGGGGGCATCCACAATCACCTGACGATCAAAACGCCCGGGTCGTAGCAGCGCCGCATCGAGGACATCGGGACGGTTGGTGGCCGCAATAATGATGATGCCCGTGTTGCCCTCAAAGCCATCCATTTCCGTCAGTAGTTGGTTGAGGGTTTGCTCCCGCTCGTCGTTGCCGCCGCCAATCCCGGCACCACGCTGGCGACCCACGGCATCAATCTCATCAATAAAAATGAGGCAGGGCGCATTTTCTTTGGCTTTCTTAAAGAGGTCCCGCACCCGCGAGGCTCCCACCCCAACAAACATCTCCACAAACTCGGAGCCGGAGATTGAGAAGAAAGGTACGCCCGCTTCGCCTGCAATGGCTTTGGCCAGCATTGTTTTGCCGGTTCCCGGGGGGCCTACCAACAGCACCCCCTTGGGAATGCGCGCCCCCACGGCGGTAAATTTTTCCGGTTTTTTGAGGAAGGTGACGACTTCTTGGAGTTCTTCTTTTGCTTCATCCACCCCCGCCACATCGTCAAACATCACGCCGGTTTTGGCTTCCATCTGAAACCGTGCCCGGGATTTGCCAAAGTTCATGGCCTGCCCCGGACCGCCCGGAACGTTGCTGGAGCGGCGGAAGAGGAAAAAGAGGCCGCCAATGAGCAGGACGGGGAACAGCAGATTGCCCAGTAGCCCCCAAATGGCACCGTCGTTACGGGCGGGATGCACATCTAACTCAACGTGCTGCTCCCTGAGTTTGCTAATGATTTCAGGCGAGGTGCCGGGCATATCAACACGAACCCGTAAGGGTCGCCCATTCACCAGTTCTGGATCCGAGACATCGACGATGGCCGTGCGGCCATTATCAAAAATATCCACGCGGCTAATGCGGCCCGCCTCCAGATAGCTGAGAAACCGACCATAGCTCATGCGGGTGCTGGCAGTGTTCAGGGGGGGTTGGCTTTGGTTGAGCATCACGTTGCTAGCCCCCTGCCAAATTAATATGCCCACCAAGAGCAGTGGGATTGACCAAAGAAGAATGGTTTTCCAAGAGACTTTCATGGGCGGCACTTATTATTCAGATTCTTAACTAAATTTAACATACGGAACCCTTGACGGGGGAACCTTTAATTCATGATGTCACCTAGGAGGCGATCGCGCCGCTGTTGGAGGGTGGTCTGGAGGAGGGGGTAAGCCTGCAAATCGGAATCCTTAGCAAGGAGGTCTGCCGCCGCCTGTCGTGCCTGTTCTAAGCAGTCTTGGTCTTCCACTAAACTGGCGAGGGCAAAATCTGGCAGGCCCGATTGACGGGTGCCGAGCACCTCACCGGGACCCCGCAGCCGCAGATCCATCTCCGCAATAAAAAAGCCATCTTGGGACTGGGCCAAGACACTTAAGCGTTGTTTAGCGGCATCGCTGCGGGAACTGTTGAGCAGGATACAGAAGGATTGATGTTGCCCGCGTCCCACCCGCCCCCGCAGTTGATGGAGTTGCGAGAGGCCAAAGCGTTCGGCATGCTCAATCAGCATCACGGTGGCATTGGGAACATCCACGCCCACTTCCACAACGGTGGTGGCCACCAGAATATCCAGTTGACCTTGGGCAAAGGCTTGAATGGCGGTATCTTTTTCCGCGGCACCCAGGCGGCCATGGAGCAGGCCCACCCGAAAGTTGGGGAAAATGTCGTTCTGGAGCCGTTCGTGCTCGGCGATCGCGGATTTGAGATCCAGTTTTTCGGATTCTTCCACAAGGGGCAAAATAATGTAGGCTTGGCGGCCTTGGGCCACTTCGCGCCGGATGAGATCGTAGGCATGGGGGCGATCGCCCCGTCCGAGAACCGTGGTTTGAATGGGTTGGCGACCCGGGGGCAACTCATCAATTTGGCTCACCTCCAGATCACCGTGGAGGGTCAAGGCCAACGTGCGGGGAATCGGGGTTGCCGTCATGGTGAGAACGTGGGGCAATACTCCCTTAGCTTGCAGTTTGGCCCGCTGAGCCACACCAAAGCGATGCTGCTCATCAATCACCACCAGCCCTAGGCGGGCAAAGGTCACGCCCTCCTGAATCAGGGCATGGGTGCCCACCAGCAGGGGTAACTCTCCCGTGGCCAACTGGGCAAGAATCTGCCGCCGTTTGGCCGTGCGCACCGATCCCGTCAGCAATTCCACGGGCAGGTGCAGGGGGGTCAGCCACTCGATGAGTTTGCGGTAGTGCTGCTCGGCCAGCACCTCGGTGGGAGCCATCAGCGCCGCCTGATAACCGGACTGAAGTGCCGCCAACAGGGCAATGACGGCTACGACGGTTTTGCCGGAACCAACATCCCCTTGAACAAGGCGGTTCATGGGAATGGGCTGCTCAAGATCTGCAAGGATTTCGGCCACCACCCGCTGCTGGGCACCGGTGAGTTGAAAGGGCAGTTGTTGGTAAAAACGGTCAATGAGTTCCCCTTGGGATCTGAGGGGCGCACTGGGCTGCTGCTGGTGTTGGCGGCGGCGTTGCAGCAGGCTTAGTTGCAAGTAAAAGAATTCATCAAAAATTAAGCGGCGCCGGGCCTGCGCTAAGCAGTCGTGATCTTGGGGGAAATGAATCTGCCGCAGCGCCGTTTCTAGGTCAATTAAGCCATAGGCACGGGTGATGTCGGCAGGCATGGGATCCGGGTACCCGGCAAGGAGCGGCAGCACCCGATCCACCGCTTGCCGAATCAGGCCGGGGGAGATGCCCTCGGTGAGGGGATACACCGGTACAATCCGCCCCACCGTCAGCGACGCAATCTCCGCACCTGCGTGTTCGAGTACTTCTAAGTCTGGATCTTCGAGGGTTACGCCGTATTTGCTGGCTTTTACCAAGCCGGAGGCTGCCACAATGGTTTGGGGGGCGTACAGCCGTTTTTGCTGCTCTTGCCAGCCCCGTTGGGCATAGCGGGAACCCGCATAAAAGCGACTGAGGCGGATTTGGCCACTACCATCTTGCAGCACAATCTCAAGGATGGTGAGCTTGGCATTGCGGGGACTAGTAAAACAGTTGCAGCGGCGCACCTTGCCCACAAGGGTCACGGTTTCGCCGGGCACTAGCTCGTGAATGGCCACCTGACGGGCGTAATCAAGGTAGTCGCGGGGAAAGTAATAAATCAGATCCGCAAGGGTATAGAGGCCGAGTTTGGCTAAGCGCTCTGCGGTGCGATCGCCAATGCCGGAGATGCGTTTGAGGGGCTGCTGCCAGTACTCCAGCCGGGGTGCGGCGTTTAACGGCTTGTTTAACTGTTTGTGGACATCGTGGAGCAGTTGGCGGGTTTTCACCACAAGGTGCTGCCGCTCGGGGGGGGAAAGGCTGGCATACTCAGCATAGGCGGCAGCCGTCTCTTGCCAGCGATCGCGCACATGGCTGGGCAGAGCGTGCAGCGGTGCCCCACTGAGTTCTTTGTGTAAATACTCACTAAAGCGATAGGCGTTCCCTTGCAAGTTGCAAAACCCCCGCTCTGTTTCAACCGCAAGGGCGCGCTGTAGGCGTGGCCAATCCAGTGACACGGTTCCCTCCTCGCCCTAGTCGCTGGCCGCCTGTCCCTGACTGGCCTCATTCGCCTTCCAGGTTTGCCACCAAGCCCGGCTCGCCTTGAGCACAAGGTACTGGCGCTGCTTTTTGTGAAGCTGCTGTTGCAGACTGGCCAAACGGGATTCCAGTTGGCGAATTTGACTGCGGTGATTGGCCAGCGGTGGGTGCTGAAACTCTAATTCCTCTAGTTGTAGATAGATGGCGGCCATGGGCTGATGACTCAGATTATCCGTTTTCGCGTCGGTACCCTCATCATTGCTTTGTTGCTCGTCTAGCATCATCGTTAACAGATGGGGAATGCGGCCCAAGGGACGATTTTCCGCCTTACTGGCAATCTCTAAAATGACCCCAATAGGAGCGGGGGGCAGAATCGCGGCGCGTTGTAGGAGGTGATTGATCTTGAGGGAACAACGGTAGAGGGTTTTACTCAGCTTCTCCTGCAAGGAATTGTTCTCCTCTGTTGTGGGATCGTTTTCCTCCTGCTCCTCATTACTATCCGTTGCCTCAGGCTCCTCCACTGCAATGGGGTCATCAGTTGGTACTGGCTCGGATTCTTGTCGTCGAGGTTGGAGTCGCAAAATGGCAGCTTCGAGCTGGAGAGCAAGACGGTGAATCTGTTGCTGTAGCCGTTGGCGATCGCCCTCCTCAAGGGTGAGGAACTGCTCCGGGAACACTTGGGTGCACACTTGATAGCTAACCGTAATCAATTGCTGCCGGGCAATGGGAGCGAGCACCTCAAGGTAGGCGTCATAGAGTTGCCGCATCTCTTGGAGTGCCCCCATCAGCAGCCCTTGCAGCGCCAATACCTCCCGTTCAACCGTTTCTAAGCTTCCAGACATAAAAAATTAACTGTTGATGACTCTTAGCGGAATATGCCTCCACAGACTATCCAGAATATCTTGAGCCGATACTCCCCTGATCCGCCAGAGGAGTATCGCGGCAGCCAGCTAGTGCGCCTTGGCCAAGTGCAGCACGACCCCTAGACCCGCCCCCATATCTTCAGGGGTGACCTTGCCGTCATGATTGGCATCTAGGGCATCAAAGACAGCATCGGTGCCGAGCCACTCTTCGCGGGTAATAATGCCATCCCCATCTAAATCGTAAATGTGAAACAGTTCCTCAGCCGCATGGGTCAGGCTCAGTTCGCCGGTCAGATGGGCAAGGCGTTTGGCCAGAAACGCTTCGAGGGTTTCGAGTGCCTTCGTAAAGCCCTTGATACCCTCATCCAGTTTTTCGCTGGCCATGGGATCAGCGGCGTGCATTTGGCGAAACGTTGCCTCATCCATGGTGAGTTTTTCGATGGCCAACGTTGCTGCATTGGCCGGATCCAGCTTGCGGGTCAACTCGCCAGTGGTATTTTGCAACTCTTGGAGCAGCGCAGGCGAAATGGTGAGTAAATCACAGCCCGCCAACTCGGTAATTTCACCAATGTTGCGGAAGCTTGCCCCCATCACTTCGGTAGGATAGCCAAACTTTTTGTAGTAATTATAAATTTGAGTTACGGAAATCACACCCGGATCCTCATGGGGAGCGTACTCCTTGCCGGTGGTTTTCTTATACCAGTCGAGAATACGACCGACAAAGGGGGAAATTAGCGTCACGCCCGCTTCGGCAGAGGCCACCGCCTGATGCAGCCCAAACAGCAGCGTGAGGTTACAGTGAATGCCCTCTTTTTCGAGAATTTCGGCGGCGCGGATGCCCTCCCACGTCGAGGCGATTTTAATGAGGACGCGATCGCGCCCCATGCCCGCTGCTTCGTACTGAGCAATGAGTTCCCGCGCTTTGGCCACTGTTCCGGCGGTATCGTAGGACAACCGGGCATCCACCTCCGTCGAGACCCGACCGGGGATAATGTTGAGGATTTTCAGACCAAAGGCCACGGCTAACCGATCGAAGGCAAGGGAGACCACTGCCTTTTCGCTAGCGGCAGACCCCAAGTCAGCCTTGGCTTTGAGTAGGGTCTCGTCAACAATCGGTTGGTATTCGGCCATCTGAGCGGCAGCCGTAATTAAGGAGGGATTAGTGGTGGCATCACGGGGGGTAAATTTTTCAATCGCCAGAATGTCTCCCGTATCTGCAACCACGACCGTCATGTTGCGCAACTGTTCTAGCAGGTTCATAGAGACAGGTCTCCCAAACGTGTCCTCTTCATCTTAGTGTGCCGTTCGCTGCCGCCGCCGCGCCTATGGGGGGGTGGGAACGGGGCAGTATAATGGAGTGACCCACGTTTTTTGTCCTTCCTTTATTCTTTATGAGTCGCGGCACCCTCTTTGATAAAGTTTGGCAGCAGCACACGGTTGGCACCTTACCCTCGGGACAAACCCAATTATTTATTGGCTTGCACCTGATCCACGAGGTGACCAGTCCCCAAGCCTTTGCCATGCTGCGGGAGCGGGGGCTAACGGTGCTGTACCCCAATCGCACTGTGGCAACGGTAGATCATATTGTGCCCACCGATAGTCTTGCGCGCCCCCTTCAGGATGCCTTGGCCGAAGAGATGCTTCAGGCTCTTGAGACCAACTGCCGCGAGCACAATATTCCCTTTTTTGGCATCGGCTCTGGGCGGCAGGGGATTGTGCACGTGATTGCCCCCGAGCAGGGACTCACGCAGCCGGGGCTAACCATTGCCTGTGGCGATAGCCATACCTCAACCCACGGTGCCTTTGGAGCGATCGCCTTCGGGATTGGCACCAGCCAAGTGCGAGATGTTTTAGCAACTCAAACCCTAGCTCTCAACAAGCTGAAGGTGCGCAAAGTAGAAGTGAATGGCACCTTAGCGCCCGGGGTCTATGCCAAAGATGTGATTTTGCACCTGATTCGGCACCTTGGGGTCAAAGGCGGTGTCGGCTACGCCTACGAATTTGCCGGTACGACGTTTGCCCAGATGTCGATGGAAGAGCGGATGACCGTCTGCAATATGGCGATTGAGGGGGGAGCGCGCTGCGGCTACGTGAACCCCGATGAAACAACGTTTGCTTACCTCAAGGGTCGTCCCTTTGCTCCCCAAGGGGAGGCTTGGGAGCGGGCGGTAGCTTGGTGGCGATCGCTGCGTAGTGAGGTGGATGCGGAGTACGATGACGTGGTTGTATGTGATGCGGCCACGATTGCCCCCACCGTAACGTGGGGCATTACCCCCGGCCAAGGGGTAGCGGTGGACGAGACTCTCCCGCGTCTTGAGACCCTGCCAGAGTCAGAGCGCGCCATTGCCCAAGACGCCTATGCCTACATGGGGTTGCAGCCCGGCCAACCCATCCAAGGCACCAAAGTGGATGTTTGCTTTATCGGCAGTTGCACCAATGGTCGCCTCAGTGATTTGCGGGAAGCGGCCAAAGTCGTGGAAGGCCGCAAGGTAAGACCGGGTGTCAAAGCCTTCGTTGTGCCCGGCTCCGAGCGCGTGAAAGCCCAAGCGGAAGCAGAAGGGCTAGATACCATTTTCGAGGCGGCAGGGTTTGAATGGCGAAATCCGGGCTGCTCGATGTGCCTTGCCATGAACCCCGATAAGCTTCAGGGGCGGCAGATTAGCGCCTCCTCCTCGAACCGTAACTTCAAAGGGCGGCAGGGATCTGCGGCAGGACGCACGCTGCTGATGAGTCCGGCCATGGTGGCCGCCGCCGCCATTACCGGCGAAGTGACCGATGTGCGCCAATTTCTGTAGAGGCAGTGGCACAATACAAAATAGGCGTTGTCTGCGGCTCCCATGAATCAACACAACTTATTTGAGCAATTGCTGCTGATCGGTGTTGGTACCACCTCCTTGGTGGCCGAAAAGTTACGTCAGGTAAGTGACCAGTGGGTTAAAGAAGGACGGCTGAATGCCGAGCAGGCCAAGGCCATGGTGGATGAGGTGCTAGCACACCTGAAGGAGGATGCCGCCACCCTCGATGAAGCAGTGCAACGCCAAACCCGCCAGTTTCTTGAAAATTTGGGGGTACCCCAGCAGTCTGAACTCGATGAACTGCGGGGACGTATTGATCGCCTCGAACGGGATGTTAGGGAGTTAAAAAATCGCTCATGGTAGAACATTCAGTCCAGCCCCATCGTTACTTGCGCCTACTGCTCTGTGGTATTGTCCTAGTAGTGGTATGGATGGTGACCGTGCTGCCAGCGATCGCCAGTGTGCCGCTGGAGGCATCAACGGAGGCTGCTGGACTCATGAGCGATTCGACGGTCATCACCACCCCCTCGGGGCTACAGTACGAAGATTTAGTGGTGGGGTCGGGGGCGCAACCCCAAGCAGGTAACCGTGTCACGGTTCACTATACCGGCACCCTCACCGATGGGCGAGTTTTTGATAGCTCCCGCGATCGCGGCCAGCCCTTTCAGTTTCAGATTGGCGTGGGTCAGGTCATTAAAGGCTGGGATGAAGGGGTTGGCTCGATGCAAGTGGGTGGTCGCCGCCGCCTGATTATCCCCCCCAACCTCGGCTATGGTGCCCGCGGCGCAGGTGGTGTGATTCCCCCCAATGCCACCCTCATCTTTGACGTGGAATTGCTGGACGTGAAATAGCCGCCCTGCCCCCATGCCAAAAGCGAAGGTACTGTACATCTGTCGTGAGTGCGGTGCCGAGTCGCTGCAATACTTTGGCCGCTGCCCCAGTTGTGGCCAGTGGAACACCCTCGATGAGCACCTTAGCTCAACCGCCATGGCGGCTCCTACCGGTCGGCGATCGCCCCGGCGGCCATCGGCTCCGCAGCCCCTTGCCGCTCAGGTACTGGCGGCTATTGCCGAACAGGCGCACCTGCGCTTTCCCTGCGGCTTTGGCGAACTGGATCGCGTCTTGGGTGGCGGCATTGTTGCTGGCTCCTTAGTGTTGGTGGCGGGCGAGCCGGGCATTGGCAAATCCACCCTCTTGCTCCAGATGGCGGCTCGGTTGGCCACGCAGCAGCGGGTGCTCTACGTCTGTGCCGAGGAGTCAGCCCAGCAGGTCAAGCTGCGCTCCCAGCGCTTAGCCCTACCCGCCTCAGAGTCCCTTTATTTACTGGCGGAGACGGATCTGGAGGTGATCCTGCAAGAACTGGCTCATCTTCAGCCGCAGCTTTTGATCATTGACAGTATTCAAGCGGTCTATTTACCCCAACTGACCGCTGCCCCGGGGTCCGTATCGCAGGTGCGCGAGGGCACCACCGCGTTGATGCGTTTGGCCAAGCAGCAGCACATGAGCGTATTTATTGTGGGTCACGTCACCAAAGAGGGCGCTATTGCCGGACCAAAGGTTCTAGAGCATTTGGTGGATACGGTGCTGTACTTTGAGGGCGATCGCTTTGCCAGTCACCGCCTAGTGCGGGCGGTTAAAAATCGCTTTGGTGCCAGTCAGGAAATCGGCGTGTTTGAAATGGGTGCCCAGGGGTTAGCAGAAGTAAATAACCCCTCAGCCTTATTTTTGGGCGATCGCGACCCCGCCCCAGGCACCGCCACCATTGTGGCCTGCGAAGGCACCCGTCCGTTAGTGGTAGAGTTACAAAGCTTAGTGAGTCCCACCAGTTACCCCTCGCCGCGACGCACCACCACCGGCATTGAGTACAATCGCTTTTTGCAAATTCTGGCAGTGCTGGAAAAACGCCTTGGTATTCCCCTCTCTAAGCTGGATGCCTATGTGGCCACCTCCGGCGGCTTAACGGTGGCTGAGCCAGCCGCAGACTTGGGCGTTGCCGTTGCCGTTGTCGCCAGCTTTCGCGATCGCTGGGTGCAGCCCCACACCGTCATCCTTGGGGAAGTGGGGTTAGGCGGCCAAGTACGGGCGGTCTCTCAACTGGACTTGCGCTTACGGGAAGCCATGAAACTCGGCTTTCGCCGTGCCATTATTCCCCAGAGCCAAGAGTGTCCGGTGGGGGGGCTAGAGGTCATTCCGGTGCAGCGCGTAGCCGATGCCATTGTGGCGGCCTTGGCACCTACAGCGCCCGAAACTTAGCATGGGGCAGCGCCTGAGCCTGTAAATCGCGACCGTTCCCCACAATCAGCGTGCGCCATGTCTGGGGGGTTAAGTGTTTTTGTGCCACCCGTTGCACATCGGCGGCGGTTGTGGTTTTTACGGCTCGCTGATAGCGAAAAATAAAATCCTTGGGAAACCCGTAGTAGTCGTAGCGCATGAGGCGGTTGAGAATTTGGCTACTGTCGCGAAAGTTAAATACAAACGAGTTAAGGATGGATTCCTTGGCATAGGCTAACTCTGCCTCCCTTACCGGTTCCTGCCGCAGGCGCTCAATTTCCTGTTGCAGCGCCGCTAAAAAGGTGGCCGTTGCCGCAGTCTGGGTTTGACCCACCCCATAGAACACACCGTCATAATCAAATTCCGGACTCCAGGCAGCATAGACACTGTAGGCCAGCCCTTGGCGCGATCGCAGTTCCCTAAACAGCCGCCCGCCAAAACCATTGAGAACCCCATTCAGCACGTAAAGGTGGAACACATCCGGGTCGCGCAGCGTGCCCCCCAACTGGCCGGTGTAAATATAACTTTGGGAGAGATGAGGACGATCAATTATCACAGTGGTGGGGGCGCGATCGATGGTGACGCTAGGTACCGCAGGCAGTGGCGGTAACTGCGGTGGGTCTTGCCAAGCCCCAAACACACGCTCTAATTGCTGCCGCATCTGAGCCGCATCAAAATCGCCCGCAATACCAAGAATGCAGCGACTCGGTGCCAGATAGGTCTGATAAAACTGTTGCACATCCTCAGGGGCAATAGCGGCCAAGGTCTCTAGCTCCTGCGTGCGGGCATAGGGACTTTCCGCCCCATAAATCAGCTTGTAAAATTCCCGCTCTGCTTGGGCATTGGGTTGATCATTGCGCCGCTCAATGACCCCTTGGCGGCGACGGATGGCTAACTGGAATCGCTCCGGCTCCACTGCGGGCATTTGCAGCATCTCCGCCACTAGCGCTAAAACGCGATCGCGATGCTCCCGCAAACTACTAAAAGTCAGACGACCGATACTTTTGCCTACCCCCGCTTCAATGGAGGCCGCCCGCTCCTCCAGCCACTGATCAATGTCCGCTGCTCGATGACGGCGGGTTCCCCCCGTGCGCAATAGATCGCCGCTGATTTCTGCGAGTCCAACTTGATGGGGGGGATCCCAACGACTCCCCGCCCGAAACAAAACACTGCCCCGCACCAGTGGCCATTCGTGATCCTCCAGCAGATAGACCACCATGCCATTCCCAAGCCGGAACCGCTCAGTGGTGGGTAGCTGCACTTCCGGGAGGGGCGGAAATGTTAATTCCGTGTAGTGTTTAGCGGTCATTGCATTCGCCGCCCCAGCCCCCAAAACCAGCAGCGCCATCATAATAAACGTCAGGCAGAGTCTTCGCCAACGCTTCACCCCCAGCACACCGCCAAACTGCCTCCGTGTTGCAACCTCAAGATTCCTCTGCCCCATTGTACTCGCGATACCAAATGTAAAGTTTTATTACAAAATTCTGCTTTTGTCCTAAAAAACGCGCATGGGGGCAGCGAGTGCCTTGGAGTACCTATTAGAGGGCAGTAGTGAGGGAAAACGTATAGGCGCTATCTAACGCTATCTAAATTGTACGGTCTAAATTGTACGGTGGTTTCGCTGATTCAAGTCTTAAACAAGGAGGAAAGGGGGCAGTTCATGCATCCAAGACGTTCTGACGATGAGCAACTATTTACGATGATTCTGTTTGGCGACAACGATCGCCCCCGCTGGTATCGCGATCTCAAGATCAAACGCTATCTAGAGTACAAGGGCTATGACTTCAGTTGTCCCCATACAACGGCACTGAAGTTGGTGCGCCAGTTACAAACCAACCCCCAGCGGTATCCCGACAACCAGTACTGGCAGCGGGCGCTCTGCTGCTACCTGCAAGAGAGTCTGTGGCAGGTGGCACAGAAACTAACTCATACTCGCTTTAGTTCTGTTTACAACCAGCAGGATTTTTTCCAAACCGCCTGCGACATCCTGATGTCGGACTTGCCTAAGACACTGAGCAAGTTCGACCCGCAAAAGTGCAACCTCTCAGGCTTTTGTTACATGCGGCTCTACGACCGCGTGTACGGGGTTTGCCATGGTGCGCGCCAATCGAATTGGGGGCTATTGCGTAGCGCTAGCCAGAAACAACTGCGGGAAGCCTTAGCCTATTCTGGTTACTCCCAGAGCGAATCAACGCTAATTCTCTTTCTGGTCAAGTGCTGGCAAGACCTTACCACTGGCTCCACAGCACCGGATGTCCACACGCTTGATCAGTTGAGCCGTACCTACCGCCAGTGCCACCCCCAATCGCCGCCGCTGACGGCAGATGATATTGAGGAATACCTCAATGTGGCCATTCAAGCCCTGCGGCGGTACAATTCCCCGGAGGTGGTGCACTTCCCAAAGCCAGAAGAACTCGAACAAGTTGCTTGTTCACTGCCAACACCGCAGGAAGCCTTGCTAACCGAAGAACAACAGGCGCAGTTGCAGCAGCTTAACAGCATTCTTAGAAGCACTCTTGCTGCGGCCCTGTCTAACCTTAATGACACCAGCCGCCGCATTGTCTGCCTGCACTATTGCGAGCACGTGAGCCAAACAGTTATTGCCAAACAGCTTGGACTGAGCCAGTCTAAGGTGTCCCATACCCTTACAAAGATGCGAGCCTCCCTTGTGCGAGCATTGTTGGACGGCTTTGGGCAGCAATATCCCGATCGTGCATCCCTTAAGGAGATGGGTGCCTTGGTCCATTTATGGTTACAGGAGTACTATGGCTCTTTCCCCAACCAGCACCCCCCTTCATCCTGTTGTCAGTTCGCACCGTTGCGTTCCCAAGAGGCCTCTCGCTGAATACACCATTGACACTATTGACACTATTGACACTATTGACACTTGACACTGCAAACACTGATTTTAGGTGACAGACCATGACATTCCAATCGACTTCATTCCCCTTTTTGCCAAACGTGCCGTTGATGGAACACGTCGAAATAGACCTTTCAGCGTGCGATGCGGGCGATCGCCGGTGGATTGAGCGGGTCAGTGCCGCCGCGCGTCCCCACTGTCGGGGTCGGGTACACCTCAATGCCTTGGCCTACATTGCGGCCAAACAGTGGCTGCGGGACATGGACATCGAGGCACGGCCAATCACTCCGGTCGATGAACTGGAACTGCCCCTCTTTTGGGAATTTGTCAACGGTACCGCCCTTGATACCCCCCTTGGTCGGCTGGTCATTTTGCCTGAAGAGGTTGCCAGCTTAGAGGAATGGCTGGTGCCGCGCGAATGGCTGGATATTCCGGCATGGCGGCCAGATTATTTCATGGGTGTGCAGGTGTTGCCCCACGAAGAGTCAATTGAGATCAAGCTCTGGGGCTATGCCTATACCAATGAGGTTGCCCGGGACACCTACGACCCGCTCCTGCGCACCTACACGATTGAGCGCGACCAAATGGTGGAAGATGTGGGGCTACTGCGGGTCTTGCCAGAGCGGCAGCCGCAGTCTTTACCCCTAGCAGAACCACCCCTAGCAGAACCAAAGTTGGTTTCGGCAGAGGTCATCCAACGCATTGCCAGCGGTGAGATCCTTTTGCCGCGCTTGGTGCTGCCCCTTGACGAGTGGGCACAGTTGATGAGTCAGCCCCAGCGCCGCCTAACCCTTTTCTTGGCCTGTCATCTGCAGCGGCTGGGATTGTGGTTACGGGCGCGCGAATACGCCATCCGCGATGGCCTCCAAACCCTCTGGCAGGAGTTAACGGAGGCCTTGCTCCCCAGCGTTCAGGGGCGGCGGGAATACGTGCGATCGGCAGATCCGCGGCTCAAAAACGCTGATAGTGTTGACCCGAGTGTCCGTGAGGCGATCGCCGCCGTTGGGCAGTTGCGGCAGATTCGGGAAATGCCTAACGCTGCCAAAAGCCAAGCCATTCTCAAATCCTTGATCAGCCAGCCACCCAATGAAGATATTCGTTGGCAAGCCGCTGAGTTATTGCACGAGATCAATGACACGGATCCCAGCGCGGGGGCGTGGAAAGTGCGCAAAGTTGATCTGGGAGTGGAGATGGCAGGCATCTCTCTGGCGCTGACGATGGCGATCCTACCGCGGGATGCCACCACAGCCCATCTCTTTGTGCGCGTTACCCCCTCCCCCTTTACTCCCGATACGTTTCTGCCTGCGGGCTTGAATTTAAGTATTGTGACCGAAACGGGGGATTGTTTTGCCCGCTTAACCAGCCGTGCTGAAGATCAGGTTGTGCAGTACAAATTCTGGGGAGACATCGGCGAAAGCTTTGGCATCATCCTTGAGTATGGCAGTGCTAAAATTGCAGAGAGTTTTGTTGTGTAACAACATGCTTCCCCCTGTTTAGTCTCCCTGCGATCGCCATGATGCAGCAAGTCTGTCTAGAACTCGGTGCCCTCCCGCCACTTCACCAGAGTTTTGAAGGTCGCCTACTGCTGGGTTTAGACCACCAACCGGATGCCCAAGGCGTGTTTCCGGTCGTCTTCCAGCCCCTTGAAAGGGTACAGGCAACCTATGACGCATGGGTGAGTGCCTATCGGGAGTGCACCCAAACCCCCCGCTTGGGATCGGTGGGTCAACAAATTACCAATATTTCTAGTCCGCCACCGCACCTTCTGAAAGAGTTAAGAGCAACGTACCAGACATTTGTCGAGAGTCTGCAAAACTGGCTCAACCAGACCCGGGTCAATGACCTGTCAAACCATGGGGATGCCAATTCCTCCTGCTTTGGCCTAGGGAACTATGTGTTTAATCCCTTTGGCGAGTCACGGCATCTGTTTGTCCAAACCCCCACGCTTGAACTGTGGCATTACCCATGGCACGAGTGGCTGGGCTTTCGCCGTCACCTTGATCTTGAGGTGGTGTTCATGCCCCGCTTTTATCGCCCGCTACACAGTCCCAGTCGCCCGAACTCAGCTATCCGCATCTTAGCCATTTTGGGGCAAGAGCGCGGACTCAATCTCAATGCTGATTTCTCGGCACTGCAGGCGTTACCCGACGTAGAACTCCACTGCTTGAGTGCCCCCACCCCCGAAAAATTGATTGCCCTGTGGCAGAAACCATGGGACATCTTGTTCTATGCCGGCCACAGCCAAGGGGGCACCATTGACGTGGACTGCCCCCTAGGGATTCACCAGATCCGTAGCACGCTTCAGTACGCCGCCCAGCGGGGATTACAGTTAGCCATTTTTAACTCCTGTGAGAGTATTGGCATTGCGCAACAGTTGGTGCAACTGGGGCTTCCCTACGCCATCGGCATGAGGGAAGTCGTTCCCGACTCTGTCGCTCAACAGTTTTTGCAGTATTTTCTGCGCAATTTCCATGGGGGCGCAGATCTCTATACGGCGGTAGCCCGAACGCGATCGCAGTTGCGGGAACTCTCTCACGTTGAGGAAGACTTACCCGGCGCCGCTTCATTGCCCTTGATTTGTCGCCATCCCCAAGCTCGACCGCTGACGTGGGAATACCTCAAACAGGCCAATCGTACAGCCCCAACTGTTCTGCAACAGGAGACACCACCGCCGCCACTTCCCCAACTCCTGTTCTGGTGTCGATTACAGCTTGAGCAAGCACAACAAGAATTCTCAGTCACCGAACGTCATCCCTTTAACTACCCAACTGCTCCACCCTTACAACGGCATTTAAACAATTTTCTTGCCAGGAGGAGGCCTGTTGAACTCGAGCAGTACCAACAGTCCCTGAAAAATATTGTCCACTGGGCCTGTGGTGTGCTTCGCACCTTTGGTGGCTTGCAAAAGACACCGCAGTTGCCGTTTTTCTTTGCTGCTTTGCAACTGGATGCTGAAGCAGCCTTAACGAACGTCCCCGCGCAGCGGCTGATCCCGTTCCTCCAAGACTTGGTTAATCAACGGCAGGGACTGCACAGTACCCATGCCGCGATGCTAATCATGCAGCAGCAGCCCAGCGAAGCTCACCTGCAACAAGCCTTAGAAGCCTTTGTACAGGCATTATCGTCCAAGAAGCTGGACATCGAACTACAGCAAAAATTCCTAGAACAACTACACCAGTTCCTCGCACAGGTGCCCCCACCCCTGTTAGACCTTGCTTGGAGCAGTACCGAGGGGGACACCCTCAGGCAATACCTAGATGGACTGGCGCACAACCCTCAAGAGGTCAACCGCCTCCGCCTTGTGGCGGCAACTGCTTTAGGGTTAGCGGGAGAACCCTTCACTCAACGGGCAACCAACATTGCCCTAGGCATCCTGCAACGCTCCTCGTCACTGGAGGATGTCATTGCGGCTAGCCGTTGTCTGTGCTACCTAGAGGCTCGCCTGTGGGAGGTGGAGGCGCGACTCCTACGCTTCCTAGACTGGGCAACAATCCATTCCCATCGGGTAGCGGTCTGCCGTACCCTTGGCTTAGTACATCCCGGTCACCCAAGTGCCATTCACACCTTAGAAACTCTCATTCAACACCAGATTTACGATACGGATACCTTACTCGCAGCAGCAGAAGCCTTGCACCGGATTGCCCCCAAACATCCCTTACCGGTGCAAATCCTGAAAGAGCTAGTGGCGAAGGCTCAGGCTGAAAAGGATGCCGTCGATTTTTACCGCGGGCTTGCCCTCATGAAGACCTTCGATATTCCTATTAGCCCCTATCTTGATGCGGCGGTTGTGCGCTGGATGCGGGAGGAGATTAACGTGATGCAGGCACGTCAAGAACCCTACCTCGAAGCTCCCCATACGATTCTCTGGTACTGCACCGGGCATTTACCCGACACGGAAATTGCAAAAGAGTTTCAATAAGTTGAGGCAATATCTTACGGCTCTAGGCGGTAAATCAAGAAGTCACCTAAAGAAGAAAAAGGGGTCGTCGCAATGACTGACCCCGCCTGCCGATTCCTCAGAGAGGAGAACACTAAGGTTTACTCTAAGCCAGATGAGAAAAAATGTCAATAATTTGCAAGAAAATGCGCCAATTGCCTCGGCGGGGGTGGTGACGCTGCCACCCCAGATCCTTGAGAATGGGACAGAACTGCTCGGACAACAACGATGCCCACTGATTTGGTTTATCCCTCGACGCTGTTGCTCACCGGCTTATTGGCCATTGGTTTTGTGTTTTTTGTGCGTGCTTCCATCAAGGAGCGTTTAGAAACCAAAACGTGGGCGATCGCCCAACCGGTGGCGGCAGTGGCAGCTCTGCTGAAGCAGTATTTTCAGCAGCGGGGTTATCAAATTCACTCGGTGAGTGGGGATGGGCGGCAGGTCACGTTTCGGGGCACGGTGGCCGCCAGTCGTTTTGTGGCAGCGCTGCTCTTTGGCCTAGCGGTGGCGGCGGCGACCTGTATTGCCCTAGCACTGACGGTTTTGTTGCCTAGGGAGGGCATTTTAGCCTTTAGCTTGGTGGGCTTAGCGCCCGTGGCACCGTGGTTTTACTGGCGGGGGGCGCAGCGGCCCGAAACGGTGCAACTGTGCTTAGAGCCGCAGGCGGAGCAGACCCACGTGACCTTAACGGGGCATCGGGATGAGTTAATGGCCTTTGATCGCTACTGGCAGGCGCACGTTGAAGGGGGCTAGCGTCCAAAGGGGGGCGAGTGTGTCACAATACCCTTAGGTTGCTGCATGAGGAGACCTATGGATACCCGCGCCTTTAAGCGATCGCTACACAGTTCTGGAAACTATCACCGCAAAGGGTTTGGCCACGGCGAGGCGGTCAACGAGCAACTCCAGGGAGAGTATCAAAGTTCCCTCATTCAGCAAATCCGTGCCAATGGCTACCGATGGCAGCAGGGGGATGTCACCATTCGCTTGGCGGAAGCCTTTGGCTTTTGTTGGGGGGTTGAGCGGGCGGTGGCTCTTGCCTACGAAACCCGCACCCATTTCCCCACGGAACGGATTTGGATTACGAACGAAATTATTCACAATCCTTCCGTCAATGAGCGGTTGCGGCAGATGCAGGTGGAATTTATTCCCGTTGTCAACGGGGTCAAGGACTTTAGCAATGTTAGCCAAGGAGATGTGGTGATTTTGCCTGCCTTTGGGGCAAGTGTACAGGAGATGCAGTTACTGAATGAGCGGGGCTGCACCATTGTGGATACCACCTGCCCGTGGGTCTCGAAAGTGTGGCACAGCGTTGAAAAGCACAAAAAGGTGAACTTTACCTCGATTATTCACGGTAAGTACAACCACGAAGAGACCATTGCCACCAGTTCCTTTGCCGGTACCTACTTGATTGTGCTCAACCTTGAGGAGGCACGCTACGTCTGCGACTATATTCTGCACGGGGGCGATCGCCACGCCTTTATGGCAAAATTTGCCAAGGCAACCTCCGCTGGTTTTGACCCGGATCGGGATTTGGTGCGGGTGGGCATTGCCAACCAAACCACCATGCTCAAGGGGGAAACGGAGCAAATTGGTAAGCTGTTTGAGCGGACGATGATGCAAAAGTACGGCCCCGATCAGCTTAACAATCACTTCCAAAGCTTTAACACCATTTGCGATGCCACCCAAGAGCGGCAGGATGCGATGCTAGCTCTGGTAGAAGAACCGCTAGACCTGATGGTGGTAATTGGTGGCTACAATTCCTCTAATACCACCCACCTACAGGAAATTGCCATTGAGCACGGCATTCCTTCCTACCACATTGATGCCGCCGATCGCATCGGCCCGGGCAATCGCATTCAGCACAAGCCCCTACATCAGGAACTGACCGTTGTGGAGAACTGGCTCCCCGATCGTCCGGTAACCATTGGTGTGACCTCGGGTGCCTCAACCCCCGATAAAGTGGTCGAGGACGTTCTCGAAAAGATTTTTGCCCTCAAGGCACCCTGTCTGGTCTAGGGCAATTGCAGGCTTACAGGTTACCCCGGCGCACCGCCAAGAGGAACACCACCACCGGCCCTGCAATCCCAATCATGCTAATCATCGTCAGTTGGGCAATGACTTCAAAGTTAATGTTGGCAATAAAATCAATAATTCCGTTGAAGAGTCCCATAGGTTCTCCCGAGCAATCAGCAGTAGGTCATCGTGGTTCTATTTTACGGCAGGTGGGGGCACTCTAAACATGGCAACATGGCAGTGTATCGAAGGCTGTGGTGCCTGCTGCTATCTAGACTTGGGCGATCGCCCGGAGGTGGCCACCATTCTTGACGAGGCGGAATTTGCCCACTACCAATCCCTCATTGGCGAGGATGGCTGGTGCATTCACTTTGAGCCGCGGACCCGCCGCTGTCAAATTTATGAGCAGCGACCGCGATTTTGTCGAGTTACCCCCGAAGTCTTTAACGACCTGTACGGCATTACGGCTGAAGAACTCGATGAGTTTGCCATTGCCTGCTGTTGCGAACACATTAGCGACATCTACGGTGAGCGCAGCCTAGAACTCCTCCGCTATGAGCGTGCCGTTGGTTCCCTCTAATCCTAAGGCCTGATTCTTCTAGTACCGCCAACGAGTCACGGTGTAAGCAATCACTGCTGCCGCTCAACTTGTTTCACAAGACGGAATTTGCCAGTTTGGCCGTCGTCACTCATTTCAATTTGCCCAACATAGAAGTACCGCTGGAGCACTTCACCCTCTGGCGTAAAACGCAGTTCCCCAAGGGGCGTATCATAAGTGCCCCCTAAAAGTTGATCATTTAAGGCTTGGCGCAACTCTGCCAAAGATAATTGCCCGAGGTCACGGGTTTGGGAGAGCGTGGCCAACGACTCGGCAAAGACCTGCACGGCAGTAAAGGCCTGGGCACTAAATTGGGAGGGCATTTGGCGGTACTGGGCTTCAAAAGCATCCCGAAACTTCACATTCATGGGGGCTGGATTCTCGGGATTGTAGGCCTGAGCCACCAAAACACCATTGCAGAAGCGGCGACAGACGGGAAACACATTGACCGTATTCACACCGTTGCCCCCTAAAATTAAGCCTTGATAGCCCAGTTCCCGCAACTGACGAATCAGGTTACCACCATCCGCCGCAAGACCAGAAATAACAATGAGGTCAGGGTTAAGGCTCAGGGTGGCATTAATCTGGGCTTGAAAGTTGGTATCAGTGGTTTGGGTTTGTTGTACAGTAATGAGTTCGAGGGCGGGATTCTCACGAATAGCCTGCTGAAAAATCTCCGTTTCCGAGCGGCTAAAGGCATCATCCTGAGCAAAGAAGACGGCCACACGGCGAATCTTGGGGTCAATAGCTAAGGCGGCGGCAATGGCTGTGGGGGCTACCGCTTCCACCCCAGCGGAGACACGACTAATAAATGCCCCCAATTGGGGAATACCCCGCGCCGTGTTTGAGGCCGCCACCACCGGCACACCGGCTTGCTCGGCAATGGGGTCAGCACTAAAGGCTTGCTGCGAGAGGGTCGGGCCAACAATGCCCACGACGCGATCGCGATTGATCAGGGTTTGAAAGGCATTGACAGCCCCCGCTTCATCACTGCCCGTATCCTGGAGCACAAGGCGGAGGCGATAGCTGCCAAGGTTACCCTGGTCATTAAAAAACACAGCAGCCACCTGTGCCCCCTGTAGCGACTCTTGGCCGTAGAGAGCCGCATTGCCCGTTTGGGCAAAGGCCACCCCCAAAGGAAGGGTATCATCGCTAATGGTTGGCGTGTCCGCCACGGTACAGCTACTTAAGGCGAGGGCGATCGCCCCCATGCCCCACCCTAGCCACTGACGCACCCAGCCCAATTAAACCCGTGCCTCCAAGGATTTCAGGTACTCAGTATTCACCCCCGACTCCCGCACAAGGGCAATCTTACCGGTGCGGGCAATTTCACGAATGCCGAACTTGTTGAGCATTTGAATGATAGCCACCATCTTACCCGGATCACCAGAGACTTCCACAATCAGCGAGTCATCGGCCACATCCACCACCTTGGCGCGAAAAATTTGCACCAGCTCGAGAATTTCGGAGCGGGTACTGGCGGTTGCATTCACCTTCAGAAGCATCAGTTCCCGCTCAACGCAGGGGATGGTTGTAATGTCCTGTACTTTGAGGACGTTGATGAGTTTGTAAAGCTGCTTGGTAAGCTGCTCAATAATGGCATCATCGCCGGGCACCACCATGGTAATGCGGGAAACCCCCAACTGCTCGGCGGGTCCGACCGCAAGGCTCTCGATATTAAAGCCCCGCCGGGCAAATAGGCCAGCAATGCGGGTGAGAACCCCCGCCTCGTCTTCTACTAGTACCGACAGCGTATGTTTCATGGTGATGTGGTGTGCAGTCTCTCCGGCTCTTGAGCCTGTTGACCCTGATGTATGGCACAGTCTCTATTGCTTAAGTCTAACGGACAACGCGGCACTCTGCGAAGAGGCGATCGGCAATGCGAAACAACTCTTGGCCGGTGTGCAAATAGTGTTCGTCGTAGCTGTGGCTAAACTGCTCAAACTCCTCTAGCCCATCCATTAACTGATTGAGGCAGTAGTATAGATGGGCGGCAACGTTGGCTACTGCCGCTGGATTGGGCTGGGCGTAGAATGTGCAGCGGGCACGGCTGAGGGCACGCCGACAGTCCCCTAGATAGGCGAGAAACTGTTCCATCAACTCATCGTCAAAGGGATCTGCTGCTAGGGCCTCAATTTGCCTACGGTGCGATCGCAACACCGATTGGATAATGCGACTCACCGGCTGATAGGTTAAGGTGAGCCATTGCTCAAGCTCCAGATCGGCACTCTGAGAGCGATACACCGGCGATGCAGCGGCGGGATGGTGCAGACGGTGCTGGGCATCATAGGCTCGTCGGCACTGCACATCCCCCAACACTTCGTAGGCGGCATTGATGGCTACCATCCGTTCGTGCTTTTGCTGATCTTGGGGATGGTAGTCGGGATGGTACTGTTTGACCAAACGACGATAGGCCGCTTTAATGTCCGCCTGACTGGCGGTAACGGCAACCTCAAGCGTGCGGTAGTGATTGGGTTGAAACATCAGGGCTTCAAAAATGCCTATCCTTTAGGGTAAAGTGCTGGCTTGGTTCTGTCGATAAACGGTGTTCTATGGAACTGCAAGATCGCCTTGGGGGAGTCAACATCTATCTTGTAGGAATGATGGGGTCTGGCAAGACAACGACGGGGAAAGTGTTAGCACAGCAACTGGGCTATGGCTTTGTGGATACTGATGCTGTCATTACGGAGATTCGGCAGCAGTCGATACGGGAGATTTTTGCCACTGACGGCGAAGCCTACTTCCGCCAGTTAGAACAGGAGGTGCTGGCCCAAGTCTCGATCTATCACCACCTCGTCGTGGCCACCGGCGGCGGTATTGTCCTTCAGTCGATGAACTGGAGCTATCTGCGTCATGGCATTGTGGTGTGGTTAAATGCGCCTATTCCGGTATTGTGCCAGCGCTTAGCCACCGATGATCAACGCCCCCTGCTCCAGGAGCAGTCCTTGACCGAGCGCTTGGGGCAGCTCATGGCCGAGCGCCAGTCCCTGTACGCCCAAGCAGACTTAGAACTACTGATCTCCGCCACGGATACGCCTACAACGGTGTGCGATCGCCTCTGGCAAGCGTTGCCGACCATTCTCAAGCCGACAGTCTCGGATGCCCCCCCCGCAGAGCCATGCTAGAACTTCTTGCCATTCTTGCTGCTGCCGCTGCCGGAGGGTTACGCCTCGCCTTACCCCTGCTGCTGATTGGTTTGCTGCAAGGGACACAACTGTGGTCGGCGGTGCCATTGCTGCGGCATCTGTCCCCCTACTGGGTTGTCGGCATTTTAACCAGTTGGTCGTTTCTGGAACTGTTTTTGACGGGCAATCCTTGGGGGTACCGCCTCATTGTCTTAGTCCAACTCTGCTTTAGTCCCCTTGTGGGTGCCCTCTTGGGTATGACGGTCGCCGCCGCCACCGCGACCCCGCCGTGGTTGGTGGGTAGCCTGAGTGGTCTTGTTGCCTTTGTGGTGCAACTGGTGCAGGTGGGGTGGTTCTATCGCCTGGGTAAGCTACCCCGCTGGATTGTGGTGGCGCAAGATATTCTCTGTATTCTGTTAATTCTATTTGCCCTGAAAGCGCCGACCCAAGGCGGTCTCATTGCCCTACTATTGCTATGGCTGGTGGTGCGCAGCGCTAAAGACTGGCGACAGCAGCAACAACGGCACCGCCTGCCCCGTCGTTAAGTCGTTAAGATTTATAAGATTTGGTACTGTCACGTTAGTGATCTCTAGAAAACCCTATCGCCATGTCTGTGCTACCCGTCCCACTGCAACCCCTTTGGCAACGCCTGTCTGGGTTACCCCTCTGGCAACCCGGTCGCATGGCGATCGCTGGCTCAATTGTGCTCCACAGCATTATTCTCGCTTTTGTGCGGCTGCCTGATGCCACCCCGCCCCCTATTGACCGCGATGAAACCGTGGCGTTAATGAGCATCCCCGCAGAGCTTGAGGCGGATCTGCCCTCAATCGAACCCCTCTTACCCACAGAGTTGCCCAGCTTCGATAGCGCGCCGCCGCCCCTCCCCTTTACCGGCATTGAGCCGCCACCCCTCAGCTTTAGCCCCCTCACCCCCCTGCCCCCCTTACCCCCCTTGGCAGAGTTACCACCGCCGCCACCCCCGTTGACGTTCCAACCCTTGCCCGCCCCTTGGCACCTCCCACCGCCGGCCCGCCCCCTGCCGCCGCGCACCACCCCTGAAGATGAGGTAGCCGTTGCACCAGAATTAGCCCCTACCCCCCAAGCCCCGACCTCAGAGCCGCTTGCCACCACAGCAAGCGAAGCGGCGGCTGCCCTGTCCCGCTGGTTTAACCAAACCCGCCTGACCCTCAATACCACGGATATTGCGGTGAATCTTAGTCAGCGGGTCACTGACCTCTATCCCCGTGAGGCCTGTGGCGATCGCCTCGAAGGGCAAACCACCGTAGCCGCCGTCATTAGGCCCGATGGCCAACTATTGGCCGCCAATGCCGCACCAGAGACCGGACTGCTCAGCCAAAACCCACAGATTATTCGCACCAGTGGCTCAGATCTCCTCGATCAGGCGGCGATCGCCACGGTGCAACAGCAAACCTTTGCGGCCACCGGTCAATATCAAGCCCTCGCCATCACCTTTGACTTTCGGTACCGTCCAGAGGTCTGTAGAGCAGCCCCCCCTGCAACCCGTCCCACAGCACCCCCTGCCCCCACAACAGCACCCGCTCCCGAGCCGCCCCCCCCCAACGAGCCACCCGCGGCAACTGCCGAGCCAGAACTGCCCGCACCCGCCAGCGAGCCACCCCCAGAGACCAGTGAGACCGACCCTCCGGCAACTGAGTAACATTTCGTAATAAAGTTTAGTCTTACTCACACAAATCTCGACAGGGATGGTATGGAAAATTACAATTTAGAAACACCATCAATGCCTGACGAGGTTGGCCTGTGCAAGCAACTGGAGCCTATATCTTAATAGACGCCTTGTGCCGTCATGGCGTTAAGCATATTTTTGGCTATCCGGGTGGGGCAATTCTACCGATTTACGACGAACTGTACCGCGCCGAAGCTCGCGGTGTCATTCAGCACATTCTCGTCCGCCATGAGCAGGGAGCCGCCCATGCCGCCGATGGCTACGCCCGAGCCACAGGTCAAGTGGGGGTATGTTTTGGCACCTCTGGCCCCGGCGCCACCAACCTCGTGACGGGGATTGCCACCGCTCATATGGACTCCATTCCCCTCTTAGTGATCACAGGCCAAGTGCCCCGCTCCGCCATTGGCACCGATGCGTTTCAGGAAACAGATATTTTTGGTATTACCCTCCCGATTGTCAAGCACTCCTACGTGGTGCGCAACGCCAAGGATATGGCGCGCATCATTGCCGAAGCCATCTACATTGCCACGACCGGTCGCCCGGGGCCTGTTCTCGTCGATATTCCTAAGGATGTGGGCTTAGAGGTATGCGACTACGAACCGATGGAGCCGGGGCAGGTGAAGCTGCCGGGCTATCGCCCCACGATTCGCGGCAATGTCCGCCAAATTGCCCAGGCCGTGCAACTCATCCGCGAAGCCAAGCGCCCGCTGCTGTACGTTGGCGGTGGTGCCATTACCGCCGCTGCCCACGATGAAATTTACCAACTGGCGGAACTGTTTCAGATTCCGGTGACCACCACCCTCATGGGCAAAGGGGCGTTTCCGGAATCCCACCCCCTTTCCCTAGGGATGCTGGGGATGCACGGCACGGCCTATGCCAACTTTGCCGTGAGTGAGTGCGATTTACTCATTGCCGTTGGTGCTCGCTTTGACGATCGCGTCACCGGCAAACTGGATGAATTTGCCTCCCGGGCCAAGGTGATTCACATTGATATTGACCCGGCGGAAGTGGGTAAAAACCGTGTGCCCGAGGTGCCCATTGTTGGCAGTGTTAAACCAGTGCTGCAACAGATCCTCAGCCATATTCAGGAGAGTGGCCGCCCAGCCGAACCCCTCACCCATGCATGGCTCGCACGCATTAATACTTGGAAAAAGGATTATCCGCTGGTGGTGCCGCAGCCCAGTGGCGAACTCTCACCTCAGGAGGTCATTGTGGCCTTTGGTCGCCATGCGCCGGATGCCTACTACACTACCGATGTGGGTCAGCACCAGATGTGGGCCGCCCAGTTTTTGAAAAATGGCCCGCGGCGCTGGATCTCCAGTGCGGGGTTGGGCACGATGGGGTTTGGTATGCCCGCCGCCATGGGGGTGAAAGTGGCGCTGCCGGATCAACAGGTCATCTGCATTAGTGGTGATGCCAGCTTTCAAATGAATTCCCAAGAGCTAGCAACCCTTGCCCAGTACGGTATCGCGGTAAAAACCGTTATTATTAATAATTTCTGGCAGGGCATGGTGCGGCAGTGGCAGCAGGCATTCTATGAGGAGCGCTACTCCCACTCCAACATGGCCAACGGTATGCCCGATTTTATGAAGTTGGCGGATGCCTACGGCGTTAAGGGCTTACGGGTGAGCGATCGCCACAATCTGGATGAAATTGTGCAGGAGGTTCTGGCGTACGATGGGCCGGTACTTTTGGATGCCCACGTGACCCGGGATGAAAACTGCTATCCAATGGTGGCTCCCGGTAAAAGCAATGCCCAAATGCTGGGGCTGCCGGAGCAGGCGACCCTAGAGAAGGCCGCGGAGCTTGTGTACTGTACAAACTGCGGAGCCAAAACCATTTCCACCCATCGCTTTTGCCCCGAGTGCGGCAGTAAGCTCTAGCCCCTCTAGCTAAAGTAACAATCACGGCTGCCCCAGATGGAGGTTTTCTCCTTGCGGAACGTGCCGATGTCGGTCACGGGGTCCCTCGATCCGTGGTTGGTGTTGGCAAATCCTTGGCCGGTGAGTTGTTTTTGCTCAAGAATGGCTTGCAACCGTGAACGCATATCCGAATCCTCAAAACATCCATAGCTTTAGGATGCCAAGAATAACGGCTGTGAACAGTGATCCTGCCTAAGAGCAGAGGTGATTCCGCTAACGGCGGTGGGTTGTTTTAGATCACAGGGGGAGTTCGCGCCGCAGGGCAACGGTTGGACTTTCGGCACCGGTGCTTGGATCAATGGCGATCGCCATCAGGGCAATGGTACGAACCGTCGCAGGCACATCGATATGGAGCACGGTTTGCCAAAGATCCCCATGGCGGTAAAAATCAAATTCCACCAACCAGCGCGGTCCGGCAATTAATTCGCCGGTGGCGGCATTGGTAATCCAAACTTTCACAGAGCAGCCCCGCTGAGCAAGGGGCAGATGCACCTTCAGATGTAGCGGCGACACCAGAGGATCAGGAGCAAGGGTCAGTTCCGGCGGCTTGAGCAGGTAAGCGTGGGCAGCGGGTGGGTCGGTAGGGGGCATCTCCGCTGGGGGGGCCAACTCCGCTAACTGTTGCAGACGAGACCAAAAGCGTTCCTGGCGATCAATGGGGAGTTGGGCAGGGGGTGGCACCGTGATCAGTGAGAGAGGTTGGCAAAAACTAGGTAGATCAACGGTTACGGGGGCTTTAGTTGGTTTTAGCTGGGGTGGCAGTTGCAACTTGCCCGTAGGCACCGGTTCTAGGGGAATGTGGGTCAAAACGGGAAGCTGTGGCCCTGGAGCCACTAGGGAGGGGGTGGCCGGTGCCGGTTCACAGGCACTAGGTTCAGGGGTAGGACTCACGGTTGTTTCTGGTGCTGGCAGTACAGTCACCATAAAGGCTTGGACTTGACGTAAATCGCTGCGTTCGAGAGGTTCACTGGGGATGAGCCGCGCTTCCCCGACCATGACCGGGTAGGCGGATAAATTGGGCAGGGTATAGTCAAAGCGCCAGCCCGATTCTTGGGGCACTGCCCCTACGGTATGCTCGTGTACCACATCCCGGGTGACTGGATTGCGCAGCCGAATGAGTACCGTTCCGGGCACAGCCAGCGTACCGGAGAGCACAAGGGTTTCATCGGCAAAAATGGTGTAGGCACTCTGGGGCAGTTGGATCAGGGGGGAGGCAGGTTCGCTGGGGCTGGTAGGGTCGGTCACAGGACTGGCCTCAGGGGCTGGCGGGGTTGGCAAGAGACAATCCCACTCTTCAACCGGGGCAAGGACATCAAGGGCAATCGTAAAGGTCTCGGCGCTCAACACCCCCTCTTGTGCCGCGCGGCACTGAAACTCCCAGCGCCCGGCTTGTAAATAGGTAAAGGGCAAAATCCCCATCAGCCCGGTGGAACTGCTGCGGTGGGTGCGCCGCTGATAGCGCTGCTTAGGAATCCCCTGCTCGTCGTAGAGGTGGGTAATTTGAACTTCAACGGAGGTGTCGGGAATTGGACAGCGGGCCATCAGGCGATAGCTGCCCTCTAGCACTTCCGACGACGGTGGCTCGAGGGGCAACCACTGGCGATCGCCCTCCTTTTGTAATAAAAATTCCCATGCACCCATAGTTGAACCATCACTCTCCCACTGCTTACGATATTGCATGGAAGACTCCCATTTATGCAATCTCCACTGCAAATTTCCGGCAGCGTTTCAGCACGGCTGCAACTGCGCCTGAACCAGCGATACATCATCACTGCCAAAGGCATTAGGGGCGGCATACTGCTGAATTTGGCGAATGAGGGCTGGCAACGAGGGCACCCCCTGCTGCTGATGCGCCTGAAACAGCAGGTCTGCAAAGGCATCGAGACCCCACACCGGACGGCTGGGGGTTTCAAACTCGTAAATGCCATCACTAAAAAGGTAGAGCACGGCAGACTCCGGCACGTCGAGCGTATTTTCACAAAAGCTCATGTCGGCAAACATCCCAATGGGAATGCCAGCAGTTTTCAGCGGCTGAACTTGGCAGGTGTCCCCAAAACCGCTCACCAGTAAGGCGGGGGGATGCCCCCCACTGGCATAGGTGAGGGTGCGGCGGTGGCAATCGTAAATGCCGTACCAGATGGTAAAGTACTTATCGTGCTGGGCACTCATCTGAAAACCATGATTGAGGGCCTCCAGCACTTTTGCCGGGTGTTGATAGTCAACGCTGGTGGCTTGTGGGCTGGTGGTATTGCGTAGGAGATTTAAGACCGATACTGAGGGTAAGGCTGCCCCTAGCCCATGACCGGAGACATCCAGAATGTAGAGCACGAGGTAGCGATCGCCCACCCAAAAGAAATCAAAACAGTCACCCCCCAACTGGCTCGAGGGTAAAAAGTAATAGTTAATTTTCAGCGGGCTGTCCTGAGGTGCAGGCAACAGCGATCGCACGTAGGCAGCCGCTTCGTGCAGTTCCGCCTCTAGCAGTTGCTTTTGCTTTAACAGATCCTGATTGAGTTGATACAGACGTAACCCCGCCTGAATGCGCGCCCGTAACTCGTTGGCATCAATGGGCTTGGCCAGAAATTCATCGGCACCCGCATCTAGCCCTTGAATGCGATCTTCAAGTTCCCCCTTGGCCGTCAAGAGCACAAAAAAGATACGGGATAGTTCCGGGTCTTGTTTAATTTGGCGGCACACCTCTAATCCATCGAGACCCGGCATCATCCAATCACAGATAATCAGGGCCGGTTGCTCGCTGGCGGCGATCGCCAGCCCTTCAGCACCATGGCTGGCAACCGCAACGGTATAGCCCAAATCCTTGAGGGTTTTGCGCAACAGGAGACGGGTGGTTGGGTCATCGTCAATCACCAAAATGGTGTAGGGCTGCTGGGAAGACGTTGGAGGATTGCCACGCATAAATTTTAGGGTGCTGAGGGTAAGGCCAATCTCTACCAGTTTACTGAGGGAATGGATCGCAGGGTTGGCCTTGGACTCGCAGCGCAAGCAACAGCAGTATGGCATCTTGGAGATAGTGACTCAAGCGGTGATTTAGTGGTTACAGTGGGTGCCCCGTTCAAACCAGGCGTCTATTTTGTGGGTGCAGGCCCCGGCGATCCCGAGTTGTTAACCCTGAAGGGACAGCGCCTCATCCAAGGGGCAGATGTTATTTTATACGCCGACTCCTTGGTGCCCAGCGGTATTTTGCAGTTTGCTCCCCCCACTGCCACCTGCATTCCCACCGCAGCCTTGACCCTTGAGGACATCCTACCCTTGATGATTCGTGCGGTCGAAGCGGACAAGGTGGTGGTACGGCTCCAGTCGGGTGACCCCAGCCTCTACAGTGCTATTTATGAGCAAATTCAACCCCTAGCCGCTGCCGATATTGCCGTGGAAGTGGTTCCGGGCATCAGTGCCTACCAGTTGGCCGCAGCGCGGTTGAAGGCGGAATTAACGTTACCGGAATTGGTGCAGACCATTATTCTTACCCGTGCGAGTGGTCGCACCCGCGTGCCTGCGGCGGAGGAGTTAGCCAGTTTGGCGGCACACCAAACCAGCCTGTGTCTTTACCTGAGCGCCAATCGGGTGCAGCGGGCGCAGCAAGACTTACTGGCACACTATCCCGCCGATACCCTGGTCGCCATTGGTTATCGCTTGGGTTGGCCCGATGAGCGGTTGTGGTTGGTGCCCCTATCAGAGATGGCCAGCGTCACTCAGCAGCAAGGGCTGACTCGCACCACCCTGTACTTGATTAGCCCTGCCTTGGCCGCCCAACAGGTGGGTGCGTTTCAGGGGCGCTCCTGCCTGTACAGCCCCGCGCACCATCACCTCTTTCGCCCCCGCTAAGTGGCGGATAATTTGGCGGATAATGTGGCGGATAATGTAAGGGATGCTCTGGGGGAACTCAAACCCATGCCCTTGGCCAACTGGATGAGCCATCTCCTTATCGCTCTGATTCGTGGCTATCAGCGGTGGCTTTCGCCGCTGTTTTTACCCACCTGTCGCTACACCCCCACCTGCTCGAACTACGCCCTTGAGGCGATCGCCCAATTTGGTGCCGTCAAGGGAACCTATTTGGCCGTGAGGCGAATTCTGCGCTGCCACCCCTTTGCCGCTGGCGGGTATGATCCGGTGCCCACCGCCCCCCCAAGAGTACACCGACACTGAGGGGTGGGGCATTGAGGTTTATGATGAATGAAGTTTGTTTCGCTTCAATTGCGTGAAAGAGCTTTTTACCACCCTCCAGCAGCGCCTTAACGAGATTGTGATGGGTCAGGCGGCGATCGCCAACGGCCTGATCGTTGCCCTGTTGGCCGAAGGACACGTGATTCTTGAAGGCGTGCCTGGCACTGCCAAAACCCTTTTGGTTAAGCTACTGGCGCGGCTGATTCAAGCAGAATTTCGCCGCATTCAACTCACCCCCGATGTCCTGCCCGCCGATATTCTCGGCACCAGTATTTTTGACTTTAACAGCCGCACCTTTCGCCTCCGCAAAGGCCCCATTTTTACGCAGGTGCTGCTAGCGGACGAAATTAACCGGACACCGCCCAAAACCCAAGCCGCTCTCCTAGAGGCAATGGAAGAGCGCCAAGTCACCCTAGATGGAACAACGCTGCCCCTGTCCGGCCTCTTTTGGGCGATCGCCACCCAAAATCCCCTCGAGTTTGAGGGCACCTACCCCCTACCAGAAGCCCAACTGGATCGCTTTCTCCTTAAGCTGGTGGTGCCCTACCCCGCCGCCAGCGCCGAGCGGCAAATGCTCGATAATGCCCTGGGCGGGTTTGAGGCACGGGACTTGGATCAACTCAACTTGGCACCCCTAGTCACGGTAGATCAGGTACTGGCGGCGCGACAGCAGGTGCGGCAAACCCATGTGGAGCCTGCGGTACTGGACTACCTACTGGCCTTGGTTCACGCCAGCCGTCAACACCCGGAACTGCTACTGGGGGCATCACCCCGTGCTGCCATTGGTTGGTTACGCGCCACCCAAGCCCAAGCGTGGCTAGAGGGGCGGGAGTACGTCACCCCCGAAGACGTGAAGGCGATCGCCGTCCCCCTATTGCAGCACCGCTTAATTCTGAAACCCGAAGCTCAACTGGATGGCACCACCGTTGAGCAAGTGATTCAAGCTATTCTGGCCAGCGTGCCCGTCCCCCGATGAGTACCGCCGCCAGCTATCGTTTTGGTCGCCACCGACCGCGGTTGGTTCCCACCGAGCGGTTTTATGGCCTGCTGCTGCTGGGGATGGGCTTACCTGTGTTAACCAGTCTCTTACCGCCAGACCTGCTGCCTGTAGCCTCACTGCCCTCCGGACCGCTACAACAATGGCTGAACTACTGGCCATTGGGGTTAGGGCTAGTGCTAATGGCGCTCTACGATCTACTGGTGGGGGCGCTCACCCTGTGGGACTACCACCAGTCGGGGCGGTGGCAGATTCACCTGAAACGGCAGTGCGAGCCACGACTCTCCATTGGCCGCCAAAATGCCATCCACCTCATTGTCCAGACCGGCGCAATCCTGCCCTTAACCGCCACCAGCCGCATTGAACTGTACGATCACCCTCCCGCCGACCTACAGAGTGAGGCCGCCTACTTTGCCTTTAATGCTGTGCCCAACAGCGAGCTAACCTTGCTGTACTACGTGTTTCCACCACGGCGAGGTGCTTTTGCTTGGACCGGCTGTGATGTGCGCCTCCGCAGTCCGTGGGGGTTGGCGTGGCGACAGTGGTTTGCCCCCATCCAGACCAAAGTAGAGGTCTATCCCGACTTAATTGGACTGCGCTCCCTTTCGATCCGCCTCAGCCTTGAGTCGAGCGGCAGCCTACGGCGACGACGGCACACCCTTGGGGGCACCGAATTTGCCGAACTGCGGGACTATCACCTAGGGGATGATCTGCGGCTGATGGACTGGAAGGCAACCGCCCGCCGGGGTCGCCCCCTTGTGCGGGCAATGGAGCCAGAGCGGGATCAACCCCTGATTATTTTGCTGGATCGCGGTCGCTTAATGACGGCGACGGTGGCAGGCTTAAAGCGCTTTGACTGGGGCTTAAATGCGGCCTTGGCGCTGGCCTTGACTGGGCTACGGCGCGGCGACAAGGTGGGGCTAGGTATTTTTGATCAACAACTGCACCGCTGGATTGCGCCCCAAGGGGGCGATTCTCATTTAGGGCATATTCTCAGCCAAGTGTATCAGTGCGAACCGGTTTTAGAAGAGTCTGACTATATTGGCACCGTGAGCGCCATTTTGGGACACTATACTCGCCGTGCCCTTGTGGTGGTGCTCACGGAAATTGTGGATGAGGTGGCCTCCCAAGAGTTGCTGGGTGCCATGGCGCGGCTCACCCCCCGCTTTTTACCCTTTTGTGTGGCGCTGCGCGATCGCCACATCGAGGGCATCGCCCACCAACTGCTGGCACCGCAACCCCTCGACCTGCCAGATCAAATCAGCGCTCTCTACGAGCAGGCGGTTGCCCTAGATCTCATTCATCAACGCCAACGCGCCTTTGCCCAGCTTGAACAGCAAGGGGTGCTGGTGCTGGATGCGCCCGCCGATCAGATCAGTACCCTACTGGTGGATCGCTACTTGCTTCTTAAGGCTCGTGGCCGTCTGTAGCGGGCAGTTTTTGCTCACCATGTCGCCGCAGGGGGGATAGCTCCGTGCCCTGAGGGGTTGCCATCGGCAAGGGGGAATCGGTACTGACCAGCCCTGCGGTAGCTCGTAGGCGTGCGCGCAGGAGTTGACTGACCGCTTGGCGTTGAATCACATCTTGATCGATGAAGGGGTGAGGAGAAGGCTGAACGTCCATAACTTGCCTGCGTAACGCATCGGTTCTTGCGGCCTACCACACCTACCGTTCACCCTCAACACTCAGACACAGGACAACGATCGCCCTGTATTTTGCCCTACTACTTTTGATCTTAAGGGCGATCGCGCACTCTGCATCACCCTAGGGCTTTTGAGTTGTTGCTTTAGTTTGCGTTTGCTGACAATGTTGCAGCGTTAACACTCAGACCGGTGCACCCCCCTGTGGAGCCTGTTCCCCCATAAATGGACGAGCGGAACCCTGACCTGTCCCCTTGACAATTATTAACTACTTGGTCATATAATCATATTAGTTCCTTTTGCCGCGGGTTGCTAAAGGTTGACAAGGAGTTGCAGATGTTATTCCGGCAGTTATTTGACCAAGCCACGTGGACCTATTCCTATCTCATTGCCGACGAAAAGACGGGGGAGGCTGCCCTCGTCGATAGTGTGCTCGAGCAAGTGGATCGAGACCTGCTGTTGATGGAGCAGTTGGGGTTAAAACTGCGCTACTGCCTAGAAACTCATGTTCATGCCGACCATATTACCGGTGCGGGCAAGCTGCGGCAGCAAACGGGTTGTCGCACCCTTGTGCCGGAAAAGGCTAAGGTGGACTGTGCCGATGGGTTTCTCAAGGATCAAGACACCATTTATGTCGGTGCTATTCCCATTCAGGCGATTGCTACCCTAGGTCACACCGACAGTCACCTTGCGTTTTTGGTGAACGGCACCCATCTGCTGACGGGGGACTCGCTGTTCATTCGCGGCTGTGGGCGCACCGATTTTCAAAGCGGTGATGCCGGGGCGCTCTACGATGCGGTAACCCAGCGCCTCTTTACTCTTCCCGAGGACACGCTGGTGTATCCCGGCCATGACTATCGCGGCCATACGGTTTCGACCATTGGGGAAGAGAAACGGTTTAATCCCCGCTTTATCGGGCGCGATCGCCAACAGTTTATTGAGTTTATGGCCAACCTGAACCTGCCGAACCCCCAAAAAATGATGGAAGCCGTACCCGCCAACGAGCGCTGTGGCCTAGCGGTAGCGGCTGTTTAGAAGCCTAACTTCATCCCTGCTCTTGCTGAACATCCAACGAGGAGACGACTATGACCATCACCCCGACAACGACGGCCATGACGGCTGCGGAACTTAACACCGCACTGCAAACCCAAGACCTGCTACTCATTGATGTGCGGGAGCCGAGTGAATATACCGGCGGCCATATTCCGGGAGCCTTACTCTGTCCCTTGGCCGAAGTGCCCAGTCTGCAATTGCCCAGCGGTGACATCCCCATTGTTCTCTACTGTCAGTCGGGTCGTCGCTCCCACTTAGCGTTGCAACACCTTCAGGGGCGAGGTCTGACCCACCTTAAGGAGTTGCAGGGGGGGCTGCAAGCGTGGCAGCGGGCGGGGTATCCCCTCAGCGGCGGCAGCGGTGCGCCCATTAGCTTGATGCGGCAAGTGCAAATTGTGGCCGGCAGCCTGATTCTGACAGGTGTCATTCTTGGCTTTGCGGTGAACCTGGGCTTCTTTTTCCTATCCGGTTTTGTCGGGGCGGGTCTGCTGTTTGCCGGAGTTACCAATACCTGTGCCTTAGCGCGGCTCTTGGCGCTGCTGCCCTTTAATCGTCCGCGGGTGAAGTAACCCATGCTGGGGTACTGGCTAGGGCATGGGTTAGCGATCGCCATCGGTCTGAGTTTGGGACTGTTAGGGGGGGGTGGCTCTGTCCTTGCCCTGCCTGTGCTTGTGTATGTCATGGGTATTCCCACCAAGGTGGCGATCGCCATGACCCTCGTGATTGTGGGCAGTGTCAGCCTGTTGGCGGCACTCCCCCAGTGGCGACGCGGCTACGTGAACGTGCGCCTTGCCCTTATTTTTGGCTCCAGCACGATGATTGGCGCTTACCTAGGGGCACGCTTGGCCGCCCTGCCGTGGATTACCGACACGGTGCAATTGTTACTCTTTGCCACGACAATGCTGGTGGCGGCACTGTTAATGATTCGGCGGCAGAAACGCCCCCCAGAGCTAACCCTCCCTGAGGCTGAAATAACGCTTGAAAGTCAGCTTTATCGCCCTCCCGCCTGCAAATACTGTTGGCTCTGGCTGCCCACCGAAGGGCTGGGGGTGGGGATCCTCACCGGTTTGGTGGGGGTGGGCGGCGGCTTTGCCATTGTGCCCGCCCTCGTATTGCTGGGTAAGGTGCCAATGCGGCAGGCCATTGGTACATCGCTGCTGATTATTACCGCCAATTCTGTTGCCGGGGTATGGGGCTATTTGGGCACAGTGACCCTCGATGCGCGGCTAACCTTGACCTTAACCCTTGCCGCCGCTATTGGATCGGTTGTTGGCAGTTACTGGGGACAGCGGGTTGCCACCCACCACCTGCAAAAAGCCTTTGGCTACTTTTTGGTGGCCATTGCGGGTTTTGTCATGCTCAAAACGCTGTTCTCACCGCCCCCCGAAGCACCCAGCCGTCAGTCGCCGAGCCTTAACCAAGAACCTAGAGGCTCAACCGCTAGCCCATCGTCATAGTTGGCAAGGGGGAATCTGTGCCTGTGCCACTACTGTCACAGTTCACTCGGGGAATGAGGTAAAATCTGTCACGATCAAAGTATCAGCGCTATCACACCACGCTTCGCTACAACCATTGTCGAACGCTCGGGTATGACCGTTGACCATTCAATTACCGCGTCTCAGGCAGGTAGAGCTATGCTTTTCGTACGCTTGTTTGGTCGGCACTTGTCAGTATCAGTATTGGTTGGTCTGGTGACTGTGTTGGCGGGCACGACTGCGGCCCTTGCCCAGCCGGTGAGCTTAATTGCGCGTCAGAACCAGCCAACCGCCTTGGCCAATGGCATCTATGTATTTGGTGAGTCTCCGCAGCCTCAGCAACTGGGGCATGGTTACATTGTCTTTGAAGTTGCCGATCAGCAGGTGCGTGGTGCCTTTTACTTACCCAACTCCTCCTTTGATTGCTTTGCCGGAACCGTGGGCGATCACCAACTGGAGGTCACGGTTGCCGCCGCCTACGAGGAGGAGACCTATCCGGCACACATTGATTTATTTACTTTTTACAGCCTTGATCAGGTCAGTGCGGGCGATCGCGCCATTCTGGCCGCCTGCCGCCCAAATAGCTAACGACTCCTAGGGCTGGGGCGTGGATTGGCGCAGAAGCTGGTCAACAAAGGCAAGGGCACCGGGGTGATCGCTCACCTCGCCGCGGGCTTGAGCCGCCTCAACAGCCCGTAAAATTTGGCCAATAGCAGGTCCTGGGCGCAATTGAAACTGCTGTACGAGGTCAGCGCCACGCAAAAGCTGGGGAGGGTGAGCCACCGTATCCTCGGGGTCGAGCCACGCCCTCACCAAAGGAACCAAGTGGGCTTTTGGGATATTGCGGCTTAAGGCCAGTGCCACAAAGGCTGGGAAGTAGTCCTTGGCGGCTCGAAACAGATAGAACGACTGTTCGCGGCTGAGGGGGTGCCCTAAAGGCATTAACCAGTCTTGCAACAGGCGGCACAGGGCTTGAACTGCCTTAATTTCATCCCCTGTGTAGGTCAGGGCCGTCAGTTCTTCTCCCGCCCGCTGCTCGTCGTGGTGCACTAAACAGGTGAGCTTCGCTAAGGCGGCAAGGGTGCGTCGCTGCGGCTCACCCGGGGCGGCAGTGGTGGCAATGGAGGTGGTTAAGCTCGGCCACAGGGCCGGGAAGGGGAAGTTAGCGAGCGTGGTTTCTAGGGCATGGTAGTGGGTTATCCGCTCTTCGGTTACGGAGGGTAACCACACCCCGAGCACCCCATCCCGAAAGGCCAGCGTAATATTGGCAGCGCTTTCAACCGCACTCAGCAGGTAACTCAGCTCTACCCGCACCCGCTCAGGTGCCACTGCCTGCAGCCGGGGAGCCAAAGCTTGGAGGGCGTGGCGGGTCTCTGGGGTAATCGTAAACTGCAACTGCGCCGCTTGGCGATAGGCGCGCAGCAGCCGCAGCGGATCTGCCGCCAAGTTCTCAACGGCAACGTAGTGAATTTGGCGTTGCTGTAAATCCAATAACCCCCCCAAGGGATCCACAAGGTGCTGGTGATGAATATCGTAGGCAATAGCATTGAGGCGAAAATCGCGATCGCCCAGATCCGTGAGGAGGGTTTCCCCCCGCTGCTGGGCAATATCCACCGTGGCGTTGGCAAACACCAGCCGGACAATCTGCCGCTCCCGATCCAGCACGACAAAGCCAGCACCGTAGCGCTGCGCCAGCGTTGCCGCCAAGGGTAGCGCATCCCTAGAGACAATAAAGTCTAAGTCGGGGTACAGGGTGGCACGACCTAAGAGGGCATCCCGCACCGCCCCCCCCACCAGATAGGTGTTCGGCGGCAAATCACTGACCGCAATTGGCCAGCGGCTAAAATCAAAGGCCTGAATCACAACCATTTAGAGTTGTTGAATATCAATGGGCTGCCCGGCAAGGGTAACTTCTAGGTTGTCCCCGCGCACGGCAATCGTGCCCACTGCCGTTTGAATCACAAGGCAACCGTTCTCAACCCTGAGGATCCCCTGCCATGGGGGTGGCGCTGCGGTCGGTTCAGGGCGGGGGATGGTACCGATGTTGGTGAACTCTAACCACAACAGCGCTGCATCGGCATCGTAGTGGCGATCGCCCGCCGCTGTTTTAATGATTAAGCCGCCAAGGGCGAGGGGGGCAAAGGCAATATCATGAATGGGCTGCCATTGGGTTTCCACCAACAGTTGTAGCTGCGGGGATGCCCCATCAGGCGTTGCTTTGAGCATCAGCCACCACGTTTTCCAGAGTTGGCGAGCCGTCCCTTGGCGTACCTCTGCCCCTGCCGGAATCGGAACATGAACGTACTCCCATGCGGGCACGGGCTGCTCACAGTACCGCAGGGGTAAAAACGAGTGCGCCGCCAGCACACCGGCCACCAGATCCGCAAATGGCGCTTCCGTAAACAGGGTGATGCGGGGTTGTAGCTCTACACTGACATCTAGGGTGGCGATCGCCTGCTCGTGAACCGTGCGCAGTTGGTAGCAGTCATTGCCAAGGTCAATGATCTTCAGATCTGCGCTTTGGTAGGTACAGAGGTGCGGCTGCTGCGGTTGTAGCCAAAACTCCACCACCTGTTCATTGGTCCACTCCAGCATCGTGCTATCGGCGGAGGTAGCAATGGGTTCGGCAACCGCCTGAACCGAGGGTTGGAATACTGCCTCCACCTCACTCTCATCAAAGACCACTTCCCCATTGGGCAATGTGGCACCACTGAGGGTGGCTTCCTCTAAGTCCTTGCGCCGGGCGATCGCCCCCGTCAAATCGGCAGCCGAGAAATCAGCACCTACCACATTCGCCCCTTGCAAATTGCTGTCGTGCAGCACCGCCCCCTTAAGCACCGCGCCACTGAGCACCGCCTGACGCAGATTGGCCCGCGACAGATAAGCCCCCACCAACACCGCACCGCTGAGGATCGCCTCCTGCAGATCCGCATCCGTCAAATTGGCGCCACTCAAATCTGCTCCAATCAGGTTTGCCCCCCGCAGATTGGCATTGGCCAAATTGGCCTTAATTAAATCAGCGCCACTCCAGTTAATCCCCTGCAGATTAGCGCCCGCTAAATCCACGTGACTCAGTTGTACCAAGGGAAAGCTACTCCCGGCCAAGTTGACACCGCGAAAATTACGAACGCCGCGGGCAAATTCACTGAGTAGGGTTTCGAGGGTGATGGGTTGACTCATGAAAGCGTTCTTTGAGGGCACAACAAAAACAAAGGCAGGCGGCCAAGCCAAGTCGTTGCTATTGCTATTCTAGGCTGTAATGCTGAATCCGCAGGGGCAGGCTGCCAATGCCATGGTTTGTGAAAATTGAGCGGGGCATCGTGGACAAACACACCTTTGACCAGTACGTACCGGCCCATCGTGCCTATGTCCGCCAGCTTATCGCTGCTGGTCATCAGGCTCGCACAGGGTACTGGGCGGAGCGGGGCGGCGGGATGATGCTGTTTGAGGCCACCTCAATGGCCGCCGCCAAAGCCATTGTCGAGGCAGACCCCCTCGTGCAACACCAGTGCGTTGAGTACGAACTGCACGAGTGGTGCATTGTCGAGCAACCGGATTAGCCTTGACGCAGCTTCTCTGCCCACACCCGCGTCGGTAGCCCCCACACATAGATAAACCCTTCCGCGGCCTTATGATCAAATTGATCGTCGGCACCATAGGTAGCTAAATCAGGGGTATAAAGCGACAGGGGGGATTGCCGCCCCACCACCTTGGCGGTGCCCTTAAAGAGCTTGACCCGTACGGTTCCGGTCACGCGGGTTTGCGTTTGTTGAATAAAGGCATCTAAGGCGGCCTTCAGGGGGCTGTACCACAGGCCGTTATAGACCAGACGGCTGTAGGTGTCTTCAATACCGCGCTTGTAGTGGGTGACATCTGCCGTTAGGGTGAGGCTTTCGAGGTCGCGATGGGCATCAATGAGTACCAGGAGGGCAGGTGCCTCATAGATTTCGCGGGACTTAATGCCCACCAGACGGTTTTCAATCATGTCAATGCGCCCCACGCCGTGGCGACCCACCCGCTCATTCAGTTGGCGAACGAGGGCAACAGGGTCTAGCCGCTGACCATCCAAGCTAACGGGCACCCCCTGCTCAAAGCCAATCTCAACGTACTCGGGCGAGTTGGGGGTGTCCTCAATGGCACGGGTCATGAGGTAAATCTCTTCGAGCGGTTCCTGCCATGGGTCTTCGAGGGGGCCGGCTTCAATACTGCGACCGAGGAGGTTGCGGTCAATGCTATAGGGGGAGGATTTTTTCACGGGTGCCGGAATGCCGAATCGCTCGCCGTAGGCAATGGTTTCTTCGCGGCTCATCCCCCACTCCCGCGCCGGGGCAAGTACTTTCAGGTTGGGGTTCAGGGCGGCGATCGCCACGTCAAACCGCACTTGGTCATTCCCTTTACCGGTGCAGCCATGGGCTACCGCATCGGCACCGTACTCGGCGGCTGCTTCTACGAGCAGCTTGGCAATGAGGGGGCGTGCCAAGGCCGTTGAAAGGGGGTAGCGGTTTTCGTAGAGGGCATTGGCCTGAATCGCCGGAAAGGCATAGTCGCAGATAAATGCCGCTTGGGCATCCACAACTAAGGATTGGCTAGCGCCCGAGTCAAGCGCCTTCTGGCGAATGGGGTCTAGCTCATCCCCCTGCCCTAAATCCGCCGCTAGGGTAATCACCTCCTGCACTCCCCACTCCTGCTTCAGGTAGGGAATACACACTGAGGTATCCACGCCACCGGAATAGGCCAAAACGACTTTTTTTGCACGACCCATAGTCTCTATCCTGCTTTATCCTGAAATTGATGCGGCAATTCTTCCCCGTCACTATACCGGATCTGCTACCGTCAAAATTACTGGTGTGAGGAATTGCCAACATTCGCCGATTCAGCGTGGTTCCCACCTCCAGTTTGGTTTGGTTAATGTTCTTCTATGCCTTCCCCGGAATCCGACTTCAGGGTTGATCCTCGTTTCGTTGCAGGCTTGGCGGCGCTGAATCGAGGGGATTACCTACTGGCGATCGCGGCGTTTCAGGCGGTTATTGCCCAGTGCGGTACGCGGCGGGAGGGGTTAAAGGCGCACCTGCACCTTGTGAAGGCCTATGCCCAAACCCAGCAGTGGCAAGAGGCCATTACCCTGTGTCAATTCCTTGCCCATCTGGAGCAGCCCCACATCCAAGCTTGGGCGCGCAAGTACCTCCCCCAACTCGAGTTGCACCGCGATGCAGAGCCTACCGCCCCTAATCTGCAACTGTTGGTGCCACCGCCGCCCTCTAGCCGCTTGCGGCAACTGCGACCGGTGTCTCGCGGGTATCTGTGGGCCAGCCAAGGGGTGACCCTTGCCGTCATGGCGGGATTGGCCTATTGGGCTGTACGGGTGGCAGTGATGGCTCTGACGGGGCTGCCGAACGATACGCTGGCGTTGTTTCGGGGCTGGGAAGGGGCGATCGCCGCGGCGGTGGTGGGTGCCGTAGCGCTGCTGCTATTTGGCTTTAGCAGTAGTTTGTGGTCGCTGGTGCTGCGCTATAGCTACGGGCTGCGACCCGTGAGCCTAGGGGAATTAAGTGATTACAGTCCTGAAGCGGTGACCCTCATCGGCAGCTTGACTTGGTCGTGGCGGCAACCTCGGCCCCAACTCCAGTGCCTCATGAGTGCCGCACCGATTATTTTTAGCTATGGGTGCTGGCGACGGCGCATTGTGATCAGTGAGGGGCTACTGCGCAGTCTTAGCCCGCAAGAGTTGACGGCGCTGCTGGCGGTGGAGCTAGCACAACTACGGCAGGGCTTGCATACGCTGATAGCCCCCTTGGTGCTGGTGCTACAGGTGCCCTATGCCCTCTATTACCGCCTGAGTGGCTGGGGCGATCGCTGGGCACCCCCCTACGGTCGGGATTGGGGACGGCGGCTGGGGGCAATGACCCTATACACAGCCTGCGCCCTGCTTAGCCAAGGCAGTTACCTCCTCTTTCGGGGGCTGGAGATGCTGCTGTTTTGGAGCAATCAACTGCGGCAGTACTATAGCGATCGCCAAGGGGCAGTGCTGGCGGGCAACCCCAATACATTGGTTCTGGCATGGCTGCGGCTGATGCACGCCACTGCGGAAACCGTCAGGCATCAAGGCAGTATCGGGGCGGCCATGGAATCCCTGCGGCTGCTGCTGCCCCTGAACCCGACCCAAGCGGCCCTGTGGGGAGATCAGCCCATTGACTGGGGGGCGATCGCCCGTTGGGATGACGATCATCCGCTGCGGTGGTGGTTTCGCTGCACCTCCTCCCATCGTCCCTTGGGACTGCGGCTGCGGGCATTGATGGCCTATAGCCGTCGCTGGCAGTTGCCCTGCCTACTGCTTGTTGCCCCCCAACCCAGCGTGCCCTTACAGCGGGGCTGGCGGCAACTGACTCCCCTCTGGGGGGCGATCGCCGGTGTACTGCTGGCGCTCCTATTAACCGCTGTTGGCCAGTTTGCCTTTCGGTTGGGACCGTTGGGGTTTGCCCTGTGGTGGTTAACCGATTGGCAGACCCTCGGACGGAGCCTGAGCGCCGTCGGTCTTGGGGTAGGGCTGTTTCTGCGGATCAATGCTTACTACCCTACCCTAGGCGATCGCCCCCAAGTTGCCACCCTCAGTCAACTCCTACACCGTTCCTTGGCGTTGCCCCTCGACAGCACCCCTGTACGTCTAGAAGGGCGGCTGTGTGCGGTTACCGGCCTGCGCAATGGCTTAGGGCAGCACCTGTGGTTACAGACGGCCAACGGTCTTTGGTTACTGCGCTGCTATCGACCTTGGGGAAGCCTGTGGCCCATCCTTGCCCCCCAGCACCTAGAAACACTGCGGGGGCGATCGCTCACGGTTGAAGGTTGGTTTCGCCGTGGTACCGTACCCATGGTGGAGGTTGCCCAGTGGCACTGCCCCGACCTCAAGCAGACGCAGTCTTGGCAGGCACCCTACTGGACCATCGTGGTGGCCAGCCTTTGGGTGCTTTACGGCATCCTCACCCTACTCGGCTGGCTCTAGTCATGTATATTTCCCAAGCTCACCTGCGCCACCTCCAGGACTGCCCGCGCCAGTTTCAGTACCGCTACCTAAATCGCTTAGGCTTGCCAAATCCCCTCGCCCCGACCCCTGCTCAACAGCTTGGCCGCGAGTTCCATCGCCTGATGCAGCAGCATTTTCACGGTCTAGATATCCACCCCCTCCTCGACACTCAGCCCATCCTGCAGGAATGGTTTCAGCGGTTTGAAGATGCTCCACCGCCCATGATTACCGGCACCCGCTACACAGAGCATCGCCGTAGTAGTGCCCTGCTGGGCTTTACCCTTGTTGGCATTTACGATCTGGTCATTTTTGGCAGCAAGGGGGCGCAAATTCTCGACTGGAAAACCTATCCACAGCCCCCTGCCCAGAACACCTTAGCCCACCATTGGCAAACCCGCCTGTATTGCTACCTACTGGCGGCCACCACCCACTACCGCCCAGATCAAATTTCCATGACCTACTGGTTTGCCCAAGAGACCCCCCCCGCCAATTTCTACACGGTGCGGTATAGTCAACTGCAGCACCAACAGGTTGAAAAAGACCTGAGGCAGCAGTTGCAGCAGCTTCAGCATTGGCTGACCAACCATGCCAACGGCCAAGACCTACCCCAAGTCCCCGCAGAGCCTATCTCTGAGTATTGCTACACCTGCCCCTTTCAGCAGCGCTGCCAGCGCACCCCCCCCAGCCAAGAGAACCCCTTAGACCCCTATTTAGCCGTGCTCGAAGACGCGATCATACCCCCCTAAATCCAGTTCCACAATTGCGGGCAAGCAGTTCAAGGCAGCCTGGACCAATGCAAGCCGCTCTTCCCGCTGCAGGATATGAACCAGTTGCTCCTTTAGGGGAATGAGGTAGCGCACATCGTTGGCGGCGTAGCGCAGTTGATCGTCTCGCAGGGCAGCAGCATTCCCCCAATCTGAACTTTGGGCGGATTTATCCAAGTCCACCCCCAGCAAATCAAGCGCCAAATCTTTAAGGCCATGACGGGGCGAATAGGTACGGGCAATTTTACTGGCAATTTTGGTGCAAAACACCGGCTGCACTCGGATGCCTAAGTGATAGCGTAGGGTGGCCAAATCAAAGCGGGCATAATGAAAAATTTTGGTCATGCCCGGGTGCTCTAAAAGCTGCTTAAGGTGCGGCGCGTCCCGTTGACCACGGTGAATTTTAATGACCGCCACTTGGCCAGCGGGATCACACAGTTGCACCAAACACAGGCGATCGCGGGGGATATTTAATCCCATCGTCTCGGTGTCCACGCCTACCTGTGTTGCCTTGAGGAATCGGCTAAGCGCCTCTGCACTCAGGTCAGTGTCAAAACACTCTAGGGGAAAATCTAAGTCCATGAATCTTACTCGAGCTTAACAAGGGGGCGAGTCGGGGGTCTGCTCTTTGCTAATCTCTAGGCGCTCTAACTGCCAGAGAATTTGATTGCTTTCGCGCCGCACGCGGGAAATGAGCCAGTTGCGCCATGTCCATTCTTCGCCACGACTGGTGACCGCACTGGCATGAACATCCATTAGCTCCGCTAACTCACCGCTGGTAATCAGGTAGCTGTTGGCGGCCAGTTCATCGGCAATGCGCAGCGTTACAATCAACTCTTCCAAACGACTGCGCCGCTCTGACCACTGGGGGGATCGCCCCGCAGGGTCATTGTCGCCATCAGCGGACAGACCTAAGGACGGTTCTACCATGGACAAATCTCCCAAGGCATTGCTTCCACCAAATCTTAGCGACAAATGGCACACTGTCCAAGCGGCAACACGAGCGCTTCTGTAGGCATTCCCGCAGCCAGTACCCACATCAGCAACGACGATAGATGACCCAGTGGTTCACACAGGGGGGCAATCACTTCTTGTGACTAATCGTGGCAGGATCATTTACATAACCCTTGATTGTTGCAAGGCTGTGCTAAGGTTGGAATCACATCATGGTGGGCAAGCATTCCACCCTGTTGCCCCCTATGCACAACGTCTCGTATAAGGATGGAGTGTTTCCGTGACCAGCAAGAAAATCCTTGTCATTGACGATAGTAAAGTTATTCGGTTGCGCGTCCGCGAGATGTTACCGGAGGGCGACTACGAAATTTTAGAGGCAAAAGACGGCCGTGAGGGCTTGCAACTCATTGAGCAGTCTGACCCGACCCTAATTATGCTCGACTTTTTACTGCCGCGGGTTAGTGGTTGGGAAGTCTATCAAGAACTCGAGAAGTCCGGGCGGCTCGGAGCCATTCCGCTAGTGATTATGTCGGGTCGCAAGGAGGAAGTGACCGAAAAGCTACAGGAGCCTTTTGAGTGGTTTGAATTTATTGAAAAACCCTTTGAGCGCGCAGAGCTAGAGTCGGCCATTCAAGAGGCGTTTCGTAAGGCGCGTAAGGCTCGACCGGCCAAGACCCCAACCCCCGCTCCAGAGGTGATGGCCAGCAGTGGCGTGGACTTATCCCCCATCTACGCAAAATTGGCCGCTCTCGAAGCAGCCGTGCAGGAGCTGAAGGCACAACCTACGGCTGGGGGTAGCAGTGTGGATGCGTCGGCCTTTGCCCAACTTCAAGCGGCGGTGGCACAGCTACAGTCTGCCCCATCAGCGGGGGGAGCGGATCAGAGCCGTCTTGAGGCTCTTGAAGCGGAAAATCACAAACTTCACGCTGAAATCGAACAACTGAAGCGCGCCGTCCACCAAATTGTGATGGCGCTGCGCCGCCTTCAGGGATCGCAGTAGGTGCTAGAGGGTCACCCACTGCTGATGGTCTCCCTAGGTGAGTAGGCCATCCCCTTTCGCCAGCAGTTCCTTCAGGAACCAGCGATGTTTCTGATGGGCTTGCACGAGCCGAGTATAAAGATCCGCAGTGCCAATATCGCCCGCTTCGGTGGCCACGGCGGCATCCTGGTGCATTTCGGTGATGATTAGTTCGTGGTTGGCGATCGCCTCTTCGATCATGGCCTTAACGCTCAGTTTACCCCTCGAGGGAGTTACCGTTGCAGTGCTGAGGTAATCGGCAGGATCGGCAACCGGTTGGCCGTCAAGCATCAAGCTGCGCTCCGCTAATTCATCAATGCTGGCAAAGACCGCCGCCCCTTGCTCTTCAAATAACAGGTGCAGATCCCGAAACAGCGGCCCATAGGTGAGCCAGTGGTATTTTTTGTAGTTTAGGTACAACACAAGGGCGTTCGCCTGCTGCCGTTTCAGGGTCATTAAAACCTGTTCTTTTAACGTGGTTGTGGTTGTCATCACGGCCTCCATTGGTGGTGGTTTCGATGCTTTCTTAATCATACTCATAATGAGTACGCTTTAGCAACTGGAAAATGTTCTGAACACTGTTGCTCGGCTTTCTAGAACTCGCGACCCTCCCTCCATTCTAGGGCTGTGGTGTCGGGGTTGCCGGTAGGTCAAACAGTAGGACTTCAGCGGCGGTAATTCCCTCAGTAAGCAGTTGGGCTTCTTCGGCAATGGCCAGCCCGTCACCGGTCTTGAGTTCCACGCCATTGACCCGCACCGTACCAGCGGCCACTTGCAGCCAGCCGCGGCGATCGCTACCAAAGGTGTAGGGGAGGGATTGCTGAGGCTCTAGCAGCGTGGCAAAGAGCATCACGTCTTGATGGATGGTAAGGGCGCGATCGCCCCCGGTCGGTGCCGCAATCAGTTGCCATTGACCCCGTTTGCCACTGGCCTCAAAGTGCCGCTCTTCATAACTGGGGGGCAGCCCCGTCCGGTTGGGCAGGAGCCAAATTTGCAGCAGGTGGCTGGCTTCGGTACTCGAGGGGTTAAACTCACTGTGAAGAATGCCTGTGCCCGCACTCATGCGCTGCACATCGCCACGCTGGATAATGGAGCCATTGCCTAAACTATCTTTGTGTTCAAGGGCACCCGCGAGCATATAGGTAATAATTTCCATATCGCGGTGGGAATGCATCCCAAACCCTTTGCCGGGGGCAATGCGATCCTCGTTGATGACCCGCAGCACGCTAAAGCCCATGTGGACGGGGTCGTAGTAATGGCCAAAGGAAAAACTGTGGTAACTTTCGAGCCAATCAAACTGAGCCGTGCCGCGGGCGGCTGCCGGTCGGATAGTGAGCATGGGTAGCCTCCTGAAAGATGGTCCCGTTGGTAACGTTTAGCCTGACAATAGGGGTGGTTGAGGTGTCCTCATCACCGCCTTCAGTGACATCCTCCCGACGCTGACCCACGTCTTTGAGTTCGCGCAAAGCATAGTTATACACGCCTCTGCACGCCTCCAGCCATTCCAGTCGTTCAGCCTGTTGGCTGGCATTTGGATTAGGTGCGGTAGGTGTAGTTCATGGTTAGCATAGCTATATTTCACCGCAATTTGTAGCCGATGGTAAATACTGGTCTCATCACCATTGTTCGCGCAGCGTGCCAAAGGCATGGGGAATCGACACGCGCGGGGAGTCCATGTATCCCGACCCACGCGGGACTTATCGCTCTCCGAACCCCTCAAACGTTAATCAATAGAACGGCGGCCTACCGTTTTTGGCTTGAGTCGGGGGGCGGGGGGGGCTGTTTCCAGTTGCCGCTGCTGCTGCTTCTCCGGTTGAAAGTAAGCTTGCCACAGAGCCGGGGCATCTAGGGTGTCGCCGCCATGACGGGTGAGGCGCGATCGCACCCGACACAACACAGGGGTATTGACACAGGCACCGGCAATAATCACCTGCCCTTTACTGAGGGCGGGCAACTCCTTGAGCAGATCTCGCCCTGCTGCCTCAACACCGTGCTTCAGGCTTTCTTGATCGACGGGGTTAATAATGCGCAAAATAAACTGGCTCATGCACTGGGAGAGCACATCGCTATCGAGCTTGCCCGGACGCTGGGTAATGAGACCCACACCCACACCAAATTTACGGCCTTCGCTCAGGATCGTGCGCAACACCTGTTTACACTGGGAGGGTTCATGGGCGGGGGCAAAGCGATGGGCTTCTTCGAGCAGGATAAACACCGGATAGGGCAGGTACTGCTCGCTGCCTCGGGTGACCCGCTCTTTGTGGGTATTGATGCGGGCATGGGTGGTTTGGCGCAGGATAGCCGTGGCAATCACCTGTTGCTCTTCCAAGGGTATTTCATTCATCTGCAGGATGGTAACTTGCCCTGGCTTAAAGAGATCCGGCGGTGGCAGGTGCTCGTAGGCATGGAAATAGTCAGAGCGCTCCATTTTTTCTAGCTTCCATGCCAAGGCGGAAGCGGAAGAGCCTTGTTGGCTATTGCCCTCCTCGTCAATACTGCGATCGACCTCATAGACGGCATCAATGAGGTCGGCAAACCCCCAGCGATCATTGCTAAAGCGACCACGCACCCGGTCGTAAGCTTTTTTGAGGATGGCCTGTTGGCGATCGGTCGTGGAGGGCAGCAGGGTCAAAATATCGTAAAACTCTAACGACGAGACACGAATTTTAATTTGATCGGGGGTCATCAGTTGTACTTTGGGCTGGTAGCCGTCTGCGCCCTGAAAGGCGGGATGGCCTTGAATCTCCGTAAGGGTGTGGTATTCCCCGTGGGGGTCAAAAATCAGCACCGCCGCCCGGTTTTTAGGCAGGAGTAACTCTTCAACAAGTACCCCCGCCGTATAGGATTTACCGGAGCCGGTGCCCGCCAAAATGGCCATGTGGGTACTGACGAGTTCTTTAATATCTAAGCTGATCGGGACTGCCCCCTCCTCCCGCAGCAGTAAGGAACCAATATGAGCCGCACCCGCTGCATCAGGCGGTTTCTTATTGAGTACCTCTTGCAGCATCTGATCCGTTGCCCGATAGACCTTTGCCCCCGGGGGTGGCAAGCGCCGCAGGTTACTAAAGCCCAAGCGCGGGTCAAAGTAGCCCATGACTTCGACGGTAATTTCGTAGAGTTCGGCAGGTTCACAGGTAAACCCAATCAGAGCCGCGATCGCCCCCGGATCCAGTTCGTAGTCAGCAAACATCCGATCCGGTAAATGCTCAATCAGGCAGCAGGTACTAATTTTGCCCAGCACTTGTCGCAGGGGCGCCGTGTCCCCTTGCGGCTCTTGAATGTGATAAAAAACAAACTCCCCAATGCGCACAGGGCGAGCATCGGCAGTAATAAACACATATTCATTCCCGGACTCCCCGGGTCCTTTAACAATGCCGACAATTTCAGGGCAACTAGCTGTTGTCATTACTCCCAAGAAATCCTTTCCTTCAGCAAGAGAGAAGGTATCACCGTTCAATAGAGTAGAATAAATTTTGTATAGGACTCTAGACCGGACGTTTTAACACCGTTTAACCGTAGATTTTACTCTACATTAAACACTCATTGATTAACAATATCTTCTAAATAGTATCTTGATAGTATTTTGCAAGTTAACATAATTTTATAGCAATGTTTCAAACAAAAGTATATTGGGGCAGTGGGGTGTTGTTAGCGATCGCCACGGCGCTGGTTGCCTATCATACCTTCCCACGGCGGCCTCCCCTACAGGTGCGCTGGGCGGCGCAACCCCAGTCCGATTCCCCTTGGTTAGCCTTCAATTCGCCGCAGCAGGTCACGGGTGCCCACGCAGAGATCATGGCAGCACTCGCCAACGTCAGCCACCTGAAGCTAACAATGGTAGAAGTTGCTACGCCTCAGCAGCGAAGAGCACTGCAAAACAGAACCGTGGATACAGCCATAGAAAATTGTCGGCATGGGGATGCGGCTCTTTTAACGTCCGAGCCTATTTTTCGGCGGGAGTACTGGCTTTTAGCGCGTCGTGGGGATCCGCGGTTTAGCCGCCCCTCTCCTGACAGGCCGTGGGTGTGGCCAGCGCAACCACTGGTGGTAGGGTTTATGAGCAACCCCACCATTGAGGCCGCTTTAGCGCAACTGCCGCAGTTTCAGAGCCGTGCCTACCCCGACATGCACCCCCTCCCCAGCCTGATCGATGGGTATCTTGACTTAATGGTGGCGGATCAGGTGTGGATCATCCATGCGCTGGAGGTGGCTGAGGCACCCACCCCCTTGGTGGACAAGGTACAGGTAGTTAGTGGGGCGATCTCCACTGAAGATCAGTGTTTTGTGGTACATCGAGGGCATCCCACCGCTGCAACCCTAGTGGCCACCCTGAATCGCGCTCTTGGACGGCTCAAACAGGAGGGTACCCTTGCTAAAATTCTAGAACACTGGCGCATTTCGTCTGCGGGTCAGCCGTTGCCCTAGTGGGTTAGCATCAGGGTAATTTGGGTCAGGCTTGAACAAACTCCCTTGAACTCTATGGCCAGAAAATCACTTTTACGTCACAGCGTGTTCCCCAAGTTGCCCCTCCACCAAACAGCCTCCAAAACCATCCGGCATTTACTCCTAGACCCTAACTGGTTACGCTTAGCGCTGCGGCTGCGCGGCTCTGTCATTCCGGCCATTCTGCCGGAGGTGATCTTTTGTAGTGCCTTTGGCCTACTGATCAGCGCCATAGATGTGTACCTCATGAACCTGCACTGGCCAGTGCTGGGGAGCTTAATTCCTTCGATTGTCCTTGGGTTACTCCTGGTGTTTCGCACCAACACCGCCTACGAACGGTTTTGGGAAGGGCGGCGACAGTGGGGAAACATCGTCAACACCTGCCGCAGTTTGACCCGCCTCATGTGGACGGCCATTGATGAAACCACGCCCGCTGACCGCCAAGCAAAAATTAAAGCCGTACATTTAGTCGGTGTGTTTGCGATCGCCACCAAACAGCACCTGCGCCACGAAACCTTTGACGAACTCCAGCCCCTCCTTGAACCCCAGCAATACCAAGAACTGCAATCGGTGCAAAATGTACCACTCCGCATTGCCCTATGGATAGAATCTTACCTGCACCAACAACACCGCAGGGGTCAGTTGTCGTTGTACCAACTCACCTACATCGACGAACTACTGGTACTGCTCGTCGATGCCATGGGCGCTTGTGAGCGCATCCTAAAAACGCCGATGCCTCTCGCCTACGCCATTCACCTCAAGCAGTTACTGCTGCTGTACTGTCTGCTGTTGCCGTTCCAGTTAGTGAGCGACCTCGTGTGGTGGACTGGTCCGATGGTGGGTCTCATTGCCTTTACCCTCTTTGGCGTAGAGGAAATTGGTATTGAAATTGAAAATCCCTTTGGCCGGGACTTAAATGATCTACCATTAGATGCAATCTGCCTCACGATGCAGCAAAACATTAATGATCTGATTAGTGCACCACCGCTCCACCCCTTCTCGCTTGACTCCATTGACGATGTGGTAACGCCCTATGACCAGTACCCCTCCTGAGTCCCAAACCATTGCCTACGAGGTTGTCCATCACTTGCCGGGGCGGTTGCGGTTGCGGATTCCGCGTCTGCGCTACGACGAGCGCTACTTGCGCCAGCTTCAGCACCTGTTGGTGCAGCAGGAGGTGGTGCAGCAAATTCGGGTCAACATTGCTGCCGCCTGCGTTGTTGTCGAGTACAACCATCATGGGGAGAATCACCTTGCCCTGTTTCGCACCTTAATTCACCGGGCCGCGGATCCTGACCTGCCCAGTCCCACGATCCTCTCAATTGATAAGCAGGTTTATTCCCCGTGGAACACCACCTATTTCCTGCAAAAGATGGCGTTGCCGGTAACTGCCTTGGCGATTGTTGCCCTCCTACCCGTGCAAACGCCCTTCTATCCAGTAATTGTGGCCACCGTGATTACCGTTATTGCTCTGCCCACCTTTCAAGAAGCCCTCGAAAGCCTTGCCCATCGTCACCTAAATGTAACGCAACTGGAATCCTTGTGGACGATTTTGCATACCCTGCAAGGGGAGTATATGGCACCGGTGCTGGCGGTGTTTATGAGCCAAGTGGGAGGCTCCCTGCGGGATATGACGGCCCAAGTGGGGGAAACCCAAGTCTTTGACCCCCTAGATCAGCAGCGAACCTACTGGATTGAACGGGATGGTACCCGCCGTAACGTCTCCATTCGCGAGTTGCAGGTGGGGGATCACGTCATTGTGGCGGCTGGCTCAGCCGTGCCGGTGGATGGTGAGGTGCTCTGGGGTGCCGCGGTCATTCAGCGGCAGTTTCTGACGGGGGAATCGGATCTGTTGCCCTGTGAGCCGGAACAAATGGTGTTGGCCTCCTCGCTGGTGGTGCGGGGGCAACTCTGTGTGAATGCTAAGGCGGTGGGCAGTGAGACCCAAGTGGGAAAAACGCTACAACTGGCGAAGCAAGCGCCCCAACTCGATACCCGCATTGAAAACTACGCTGAGGAAATTTCTAACCAAGCAATCCTGCCCGCCATGGGGGTCTCTGCCCTTGTCTATGGGCTGACGTTGGATGCCCACCGGGCGATCGCGCCCTTGCAGCTTGACTTTGGGGCGGGCATTGGCATTACCATTCCCACGGCAATTTTGGCGGCCCTCACCCACGCACCTCAAGTGGGGGTCTATGTGCGCAATGGTCGCGCCCTTGAGTTGCTCTCGCGGGTCAACGTGATTGTCTTTGATAAAACTGGCACCCTCACCGAGGTAAAGGGGACGATTGTGGGGGTGGAAATTCTCAAAAAAGACCTGAGTGAAGACGCGCTCCTCTATTGGCTGAGCACAATTGAGCAGCACATCAACCATCCCTTTGCCCTTGCTATTATGGACTACGCCCAAGAGCGGGGTATCCTGCCCGGAGACTACAGTGATTGGAGCTATGAACCCGGGCGGGGTGCGATGGGGGTGGTCGAGGGTCACAAGATTCTGGTGGGCACCCACCAGTTTATGAGCGACAACGACATTGCTGCCGACCTTGACGAATTGCGTACCCATGAAGGGGTACTCTGGAATCGCTCCCTTGCCTGCGTGGCCTGTGATGGCGAACTGGTGGCCGTCCTCTTTTACAGCAACCCGGTTCGTCCGGAAACCGCCAGTGTGATTGCCGATTTGCAACAGCGGGGGATTGAGTGCTACATGGTTACCGGCGACCATCACGAGGTGGCCAACGCGGTGGGATATGCGGCGGGCTTTCGTCTCGGCCAAATTTATACCAATACCCTGCCGGAAGATAAGGTGGAAATCCTGAAAAAATTTAAGAACAACGGTGAAAAAGTCGTCGCCTACGTGGGTGAAGGGTTCAACGACACCGCGGCGATGGCCTACGCCGACATTTCGATTTCTCTTCCGGAGGGCAGTGATGCGGCACGGCAAACGGCAGATATTTTACTGATGAACAATAATCTGGAGGGAATTATTCAGGCGATCGCTCTCAGCAAAGAAGTGATGGACATTATCAACCAAAACATTGCCCTAGTGGTCATTCCCAACGTGAGCGTGGTTTTGGCGGGGGTCTTTTTAAGCTTGCATCCGGTGGTGGCGGTGCTCATCAGTAACGGAGCCACCCTACTGGCAGAACTCAACAGTCTGCGCATTCTCACCGACTACCGCCCTGTGAAAATCCAGCGTAGTGTCAGCAGTGGCCGCTCCCAGACGGGCATGCTGGATATTCCTTGGAAAAAACGTCCCCGCCGCAGTTTTGTGCGTTTGGGCAATGATGTTCCCAATCCAGCCTAGGCAGGCAACTAGGGTTCTGGGGAAGGCGCAGGCTCGCTCGGTTCCGGTGCGGGCGCAGATGTTGAACTGCTCTCTGGAGTGATCTCCGGAGCAGGTTCAGGGGAACTGGTCTGTGCGGGGGTTGGCGAGGCCAGTTCTGGTGCGGCATCTGCTTCGGGGGTTGGGGTCGGCAGTGGTGCTGACCGGGGGGCGGCTGAGGTCTCCGGTTCAGCGGGAACGGGTGCCTCCCACCATGAGTCGGTAGCGGGCTGGTTGTACTCGCGGCGCGACCGTACCGAAAGTTCGTACTCCCACTGCCAAATTTTGTTTTGTGCCTCGCGGTAAAGGTGACGATCCCAGTGAATTTGAGCGGCAGTTTTGATGGCCTCCTCCAGTTTACCTTCGCGGGCCAAGGTAATGGCCTTATCGAGGATGGGGCGATCGACGAGCTCTTGCAGTTTAATTTGCCAATTTTCACGGTGGTTTTGGGCAACGGCGAAGAGGGCGGCATTGGCAGGCAAACGCTCGACAATTTGAATGGCCGCGGCGTAGTTTTCCTGTTCGGCAAGGGCGATCGCGGCATTGAGAATGGGTTGCTCGTCAATGGTGCGCAGATCCCGCTGCCACTGGGCAATGAGTGCTTGCGCTTGCGGACGCTCCGGCTGACCGAGGGCAACCTGCTGCGCCTGCTGAATGGCTAGGGCGTAGCCCCAACGCCAATGGCTATTGGCCAACCAAGCGGCCAGTTGCAGTTGGCTGGCATTCTGAAGCTGCTGCTGCCACCGGCTGAGGTACTCCTGCGCCACCCCATAAAAGGGATCATTGGCAGGAATTTGCCCCACGCGGGCGATCGCCTCCCAGTATCCCAAGACAGTACCCTGTGCGGCCAGTGCCTTGGCTTGCCCCAGCATCACAATCGGGCGATCGTGGTAGGACACATCAAGGGCGGGGGCAATTTTCTCAATCAGGGCAAGGGCACCCATGGCATCGCCGTAGGCTAAGCGTTCTTCCGCATACTCAAACACTTCTGGAATCCAACGGCGAATATCCGCCTGCGCTTGCGCATACACCACTGCATCCCGCGGAATACTACGGGCCAGCATCACGGCCTCCGCCAGTTCATTAGCGGTGAGCCAGCCTGCCAAATCTCGGGCCAAGACCAGCGTTCCCCACGCATCCTGCTCTTGGGAAATACGGATGGACAGTTTCTGAGCCTGCTCGCGCCAATAGTCGGTGCCCAACTGATTCATCAGCTTGACTTGCAATAGGGCTAACCCCCAATCTTGCTGGCGGAGGGCAGCCTCAGCAGTCGCCAAGAGGTTTCCCCCTTCCCCCACATTGGTGGCCGTGAGGAGTTCTTGGGCTTGGTCGTAGGCCACCGCCGTTTTTGGAATCTTCCCTAACAGGAGGGTGGCCAGTTCAATGTTGCCTTGGCTCAATTGCTGCCGCGCAATGACCAGCAAGGCCAATGACCACTCATCCACCCGCCGTTTGGCTTGGGGAAAGAGGGGATGATCCGTCGGCCACTGGCTGACCGTTTCAATGGCTTCGGCAAGGGAGGGCAGGTTGCCATTGCGAGCCGCCTGATCCGCACAGTAGAGGCGATCGCCATCACTGGCAATGAGGGACAGATGACGGCAATCGGGCAAAGGCGGTAGGAACAAAATCCAAGAGCTAGCGGTAACAACGGTTGCTGCTGCCATCAAAAAGGGAACCAGCCATGGCCAACCTTCGTACTGTAGGAGGTGTTGCCGCAGGTGCTGCCAGCGCAGTGACACAGCATTTGGGAGAGCCATCTCAGCGGGTTTAGGAGCACGCCGGAACCATTTTTGCCAAAACTGCACTGCTTTCATTTGCTGCCGAGGCTCCTCATCACCTTAGAAAAATAGTCCTGTCCGCAACCCGCAAATTTTGCCTACCATTGTAGGGGAATTGTTGTCTCCAACCGGTGCAGTTCCTGCCAAAGTTTCTGGACGGGTTCTAATGCGCTTAGCCCAAGGGCAGGGCAACTTCATTTGCTCAGGGCATGATTTTACGGCTGCTCAATGCTATACTGGTAAAGCTTAACGGGGCGTAGCGCAGCTTGGTAGCGCACCACTTTGGGGTAGTGGGGGTCGTGGGTTCAAATCCCGCCGCTCCGATCAAGGTTTTAAGGTTCAAAAAAAGGCTCAAAGCACTAGTGGCAAAGGGGGTGGGGGGTTATCCCTTGGGTCTCATTGGAAACTTTAGAAACGTTTAGACATCTCCCACTGATGAAGCAACGCCTAAATGCCGTGGTCGGCCACGTCAACAATAAGGGAAGGTTAGCCCATGAGTGAATCAACAACCCAAACAGAACTAGGGCAAGTGCTGGAGGCTATCAAGTCCATGCAGTCTGATATTCAGGCTATGGACAAGAAGCTAGACATCCACATTGCCACTACTGTGGAAAAGTTCAACACGGTACAGGCTGAAATCAAAGCGGTACGGGTTGAAATCAAGGCCTTAGACGACAAGGTTGATTCATTGCGGTCTGAACTGCGAGATGACATTAATGAACTGCGAAGCCAGCAAAGAACCATTGATGCAAGGCTGTGGGGCTTCATTGTGGCTCTCGTTACCTTGGTCGGTGGGAGTGTTATAAAAGTGTTCTGGTTTGACCGAACATAATGTGTAAGCCTTGAATACGTGCAATTTACGGGTAGTCAAGAATAATGACGGTCAAAGCCATTGAAGCCCACTTTGGGGTCGTGGGGGGCGTGGCTTCAAATCTCACTGCTGGGATAGATTCACTCTTTTCCTACTGATAATTCTGATAATGTTAGCTCCACGAGGCTTGCCGCTGCTCCCGGGGAACCCACCACCGCCTGCAAGGCCACCTTCATTGCCGCGAGTTCTTGAGGATGATCGAGGTAGTGTATAAGCTGCTCTGCTACTGCCTGAGGATCAAGGGGACCCACTAGCTCTGGCACAATTTCCTGCCCTGCCCACAAATTTGGCCATGCTTTGTAGCCTAGGCCTTCTTTAACCAGTTGCCAATCGATGTCCGGCGCTTGCAGAACCTGCCAGAACCGCCGCCAGCCTAGCCCTTTTGCCACCAGCACCCAAAACACTAGGGCTGTCCAGTGCCGACCAATGGCGGGCAGCGCCACCAGTAAGCCCGCTAAACCATCCCACGGGTGTGCCCGCCGTACCCGTAGTTGCTGAGCGGGGAGCAGCACCACCATCGGTACATTTAAGGCCGCCAGTTCTGCGGTGTTGGCCCCCACGGTGGTTACCGCGATCGCCACCTGGCGCAGCAGCGGATAATTGGGCAGTTGCTGCCACAAATAGACCTTTGTTCCTTGGGGGGTTTCAAGGTAGGGGAGTCCATCCGTGGGTTGGTACAGCTGAGCGGTGGTGCCAGCAATATGCGTCAGTTCAGGGTTATCAGTGGGGTCAGCGTAGCGGCTGAGGCTCTCGAGGGTAAGGGTGGGGGCAACAGGAATGACGCACGGGATAGGGGGGGTAGCACTGGCCAACTGATCGGCGATCGCCAACGACAACGGCAGACCCAACTTGAGCTTATTGGGCTTGGATCCCGCCATGAGTGCCACTAAGGGGGTTGTGGCGGCTAGCCCCAGCATCTGCCGCAGATCCGGTTGCGCCTCAGGGGCAAGGGTTTGCACATCGGTCATCAGATCGCCAATTACCGCCACTTTAGCGCGGGTGGGAGGAACGGGTTGGGGACGGCGCAGGGCAATCACATCCACCCAGCGATGCCAACGCGCCTGCCACTCACAGTAAAGAAGGCAGCGATAGCCTAAGCGCTTTGCCAAGAGCACCGCAAAGAGTTGATCTCCCCCCAAAAACACCACCGCCCCCCGCGGCAGCCAATCCCAGCCACTTGCCGTTGTTTTGGTGATCAATAGCCGCCAAAACTCCCGCACCGGCAATACCCGATCCACCGGGTAACGCCGGGCAATCTCAGCCTCATGGCCGCTGGCATGGGGGCAGGGCACCATGACCACGGAAATGCGAACCCGTGACCCGACCCGCTGGCGCAGGGTTGTAACGTAGGGATACACCCAAGTGGCTAACTCTCCGGGGCCATTACTGAGGACAACAATCTCCTGTTCTGCCTGCATGTCTTGCGTTAGTCTATCTTTGCTACCCTATCACGAAGCACTGTGCCGATGTACCGCAACCCCGTCCCCACCGTTGACATTATCATCGAGCTACTGGACTATCCCCAGCGACCCATTGTGCTGATTGAACGTCGTCATCCTCCCTTGGGCTGGGCAATTCCGGGGGGGTTTGTGGACTACGGCGAAGCGGTGGAGGTGGCGGCCAAGCGGGAGGCACGGGAAGAAGTGAGCCTTGAGATTATGCTGCACGAGTTACTCTACGTCTATTCGCAGCCGGATCGGGATCCGCGCCAGCATACCCTGAGTACAGTGTTTATTGCCACGGCTCACGGTCGCCCCCAAGCGGCAGACGATGCCAAAGCCGTTCACATTGTGCCTGTGGATCAGTTTCCCGCTACCCTTTGCTTTGATCATCAGCAGATTCTTCAGGATTATCTGGTTTGGCGGCAAACGGGTCAGCGACCCCATCCGGCCTAGACTGCCAACGCAACCAAGGATCGAGCGGCGGTAGGGGGTGTGGCTCACCCTCCCCTTGGTGAGACCACAAAATGGTAAAGGCACCCGCCCCCTCCTGGGACTGGGGCCAAAGGCGATAGCAGGGTAGGCTACTAAGATGAGACTGGTAGGCGGCCAGTTGAGGAACCACTTGGGGAACAAAGTGGGGGTACTTGACGCTGAACCACTCCGCCACCGCTTCATTTTCCTCACGGCTAAAGGTGCAGGTGCTATACAGCAGCCAACCGCCCGGGCGCACCAAGGTGCTAGAGGTGGCGAGGATGCGCTTTTGGCGGCGTTGGTTGTGGCGGAGGGTGAGGGGATGAAAACAGCCATCGGCTTTTTGGCCTTTCACCAGCAGGGATTGGCCGGAACAGGGGGCATCGACAATGACCCCATCCGCACTGGTGGGAAATGCCGCAGCCAAAGCGGCGCTATCGCAGCAGGTGACGCCTACCGGATGCACCCGGCAGCGCTTGAGGTTACTGATGAGCATCCCTAGCCGCTTGGGAATGGTCTCATTACACAGCAGGTAGCGGGGCTGGAGGGCACGCCATGCCAATAGACTTTTTCCCCCGGGGGCGGCACAAACATCAATAATGAGGGCGGGGGCGGCAGGGACATTGAGGAGCGGCACGGCGGCAAAGACCGAAGAACTGTCTAAGCAATAGTAGGCACCGGCAGCGTGGAGGGGGTGCTGCCCCGATCGCGTGCCCACAGGAACCCGGGTCACCCATGGGGGCTGCCAAGGCAGGGGCGGCAGGAGGGGAAAGGGGGGTAAAGATGGCGGATCCTGCCGCCAGAGGAGGGCGGGCGGCAGCGATGGCGGTGTGGCTAAGGCCTGAAGGAAGCGCTCCCGTTCGCTCGCGGTCTCAAACAACCGCTCAGCACAGTTCAGAGCTAAACGGGTGAGCTTGACCTTGGCCACCACTATTGGGCAGGAACCGCCACAGCGCGCTGAACGGCTGCTGCCAAGGCTCGTACCGTGGCAATCATGGCAACTTCGCTGTTGAGTTGATTCACTGCCGAGCCAACCCCAACACCGGCTGCACCGCTAGCGATCGCCATCGGAATGGTAACGGTTGACAGCCCCGAGGCGCACAGAACGGGAATGGAGACCGCTCGGGAAATTTCATAAGCGGCGGCAAGGGTGGGGGCTGCCTTTTCAATGAGGCCGAGGGTGCCACTGTGCTGCGGCTGGCTGCTGGTACCCCCTTCGGTTTGGATGACATCAGCACCGGCCTCGACCAAGGCTTCGGCTAAAGCCACCTGTTGATCGAGAGGCAACGTGTGGGGCACCGTCACGGAGAGCATTGTCTGGGGTAGCAGGGCACGGGTTTGCCGGGTGAGGTCAAGAACGTCTGCGGCACTAAAAATACGGCCTTGGCTATAGAAGCTATCGTAGTTGCCAATTTCCACCAGATCCGCACCCGCTGCCACGGCCTGAGCCAGCAGGGATGGCTCCACTGCCGAAACACAAATGGGTCGTGTGGTTACCGCTTGCGCTAGCCGCACAAGGTCTGGATCCGCGGCAATATCGACAAACGTGGCACCCCCATGCTCAGCAGCGGTCACAACGGCTCGCACGCGATCGCCATCAAAATTATTGAGGCCACTAATGATCTTCAGCACTGAGCGCTGACCAAAGGCAGCAGCTAAACGCGGATGCAGCATAGACGTGAAACTTCCAGATAATGTATCGCTTTCTTATCCTACCCTGAGAGCGCATAGGAACGGCTCACCTGTTCAGACAAGTAATCGGCAGCCGTTGCCACCAGCGGGATAATGCGGGCGTAGGGCATACGGGTCGGGCCCAGAATGCCGATGCTCCCCACCGGCGAGTCACCGTAGCAGTAACAGGAATAGACAAGGGTGCAGCAGTGCATGGGAGCCAGTTCATTTTCAGTGCCAATGCGAATTTGCACTTGGGAGGCGGCGGCCGGGTCAAGGCTAATCAGGGGGGTGAGCCGATCCTGCTGATCCTCCAGTAGGTGCAGTAGCATTTGTACCTGCTCCACCTGCGAGAATTCCGGCTGCTGTAGCACATCTGCCAGACCGCTGACCACAAGGGACGTGCCCTGTTGGGCATAACGCTGGCTGAGTTCGGCAAAGAGTCCTTGCAGATTTTGGCCGTAGTCCTGAAAATCGTGGTCTAATTGCTGCCAGTCGATACGAGTGAGATCCACCAGCGATCGCCCCTGCAATTGATGGTTCAGAAAGTTCGTTAGCACCTGCAGAGTACGATCCCGCAAATCACTATCGTCAGTTTCACTCGGGAAGCGGATCACCGCTGATTGGGTATCGTAACTGTCAAGGACAAGGATGACCATGACCTGTTGCGCATCCAAGCCCACCAGTTGAATGAGGCGAATACGCCGCTCGAGTCCATTGGGCAGGGAAATCAATGTAATGTAGCCACTCAGATCCGAGAGGAGTTGGGCGGCCTGGCGCAAAATCACCTCAAGTCGATAACGTCCCCAGAAAAACTGCTCGGTAAAGAGGGACTCCGCCCGCTGCGCCACATCCGGTATGGGTTGCACCAACTCATCGACGTAGAGGCGATAACCCGAGTCAGAGGGAACGCGGCCAGCGGAGGTGTAGGGCTGGTAGAGCAGGCCACTTTTTTCCAACAGCAGCATGATATTGCGTACGGTGGCAGGGCTAACCTTGAGGTTATATTCGGTGGCGATCGCCTTGGACCCCACTGGCTCTGCAGTGGCAATGTAGTGGTTGATAGTCGCCTCAAGAATCTGCTTTTGGCGATCGTTGAGTTCAATCGTCATGACCCCTACACATCCGCAACAGTATTCGTCTATTTACCTATAAATTAGCGAGTGAAATTCAGCAATGCGAGGGAGCGCGATCGCGGGAATTGGGTTGCAGCCTTAGGGAATTAAGGACAACGGCAATGGAGCTAAAGGCCATGCAGGCGGCGGCCATCGCGGGTGTTAAGCTTAGCCCCCACAGGGGCAACAGCACACCGGCAGCTAGGGGTAAGCCCACCAGATTGTAGGCTATGGCCCAGAGCAAGTTTTGTTGAATTTTAGCAAATGTGGCACGGCTGAGGGAGAGCAGCGTCAGCAGATCCCGCAGTTGGTTACGGGTGAGGATTACATCGGCCGCTTCAATGGCCACCTCTGTGCCACTGGCTAAGCTAATGCCGACCGCTGCTGTGGTAAGCGCAGGCGCATCGTTGATGCCATCGCCGACCATGGCCACCGTCTGACCTGCCGCCTGCCAAGCGTCAATGAGGGCCAGTTTTTCGTGGGGATGCAAATCCGTGTGGATGGCCTCCGGGGGCAGCCCGAGGGGGGCGAGGAGCGGTTGGGTGGCACTAGCGGTATCGCCGGTGAGGACATGAACGGCAAAGCCATAAGCTCTGAGGGTTTGTACGGTATCGATGGCATCGGGGCGCAGGCGATCGCGAAAGGTACACACCGCAACCAGCTGGCGATCGCAGGCTAAGGCCACATGGGTGGTTTGAGGCTGCGCCTGTTGGCAATCAATCCCTTGATCTGTCAGCCATGCCAAGCGGCCAGCGTGGTAGTAGTGCGCCCCCACCCAGCCACAGACTCCCAACCCCAGTTCCGTGTGCAACTCCGCTACTGGGGACAAGGCTGCGCCATTACATTTGGGCATAGCGCGCTGGAGGGCACGGGCAAGGGGGTGCTCACTCTCGTGCTCTAAGCTGGTAAGGATGGTCAGCACCTCGGTTTGGCTCAGTTCTCCGTAGAGGTGCACCCGTTCCAGTTCTAATTCTCCGGTGGTCAGGGTGCCGGTTTTATCAAAGACAATCGTGGTCAGGTGCTGAGTGCGCTCTAAGACATCGCCACCGCGGATAATGACACCATTGGCGGCAGCCCGGCTCGTCCCCACCAGTAGGGCAATGGGGGTCGCCAACCCCAAGGCACAGGGACAGGCAATCACCAAGACACTTAAGGCCAGTTTCAGGGGCAATAGGGGGGTGATGAGCGTCGGCCAAATGTGGGGCGCGATCGCCCACCAAAATAGCCCTGTCGCCGCCGCCAAGGCCAAGACCCCATAACCAAAGTAACCGGCAACCGTGTCGGCGACCTGTTGTACGGGTGCCTTGCGATTTTGCGCTTCGACCACCAGGGCTTGAATCTGCCCCAGAAAAGAGGCGGAGCCACACCGATCCACCCGCAGGGTTACCCCCGCTGCTTGGTTGCGCGTGCCGGCCAAGACAGTTGCCCCGCCCCCCTTCAGAACCGGTGTTGCTTCCCCCGTGAGCATGGCCTCATCGACAAGGGTTTCCCCCGCCACAATCGTGCCATCAGCAGGAAATGTCTCGCCTGCCGCCACCCAGAGCCAGTCCCCCACCTGAATGTGGCTCACCGGAATTAGCCATGGTTCAGTGCTCTCAAGACTGGGTAACCAACTTGCGTGCAACGGCTGAAGTTCAAGGAGCGATCGCAACCCCTGCTGCGCCCGCTGCCGTACTCGGTGCTCAAGGGTACGTCCCAAAAGAATAAAGCCAAGGATCATCACTGGCTCATCAAAGAAACAGTCCCACCCCAATGGCGGCCACAGCCATGCCACCGTACTGGTGCTGTAGGCGGCCAACGCTCCCAAGGCCACCAAGGTATTCATGTTGGGGCGACGTTCCCACAATCCCTTCAGCCCTTCGCGGACAATCTCACGCCCCGGCAGGAGTAAAGCCAAGGTAGCTAACCCCCAATGCCACACCATGGTTTCCAACATCGGCCAGTGACCGGGCAGCAGATGAATGCCATGGCCAAGGCTAGAGAGCACTAACAGCCCAATGGCCAAAACTGCCAAGGGCGTGCCTTCCGTGGGGGGGGGCAGTTGCAAGGGGGTATTGGGTGCGGCAAGAGTCGCCTGAAAACTGCCTTGATTAACGGCGTGCACAATGGCATCGGGACTTGTCAGACCCACCCCGTAGGCCACAACCGCCGTGCCGGTCACAAAATTAACCGCTGCTCCCCTCACTCCCGGTACCTGGGTTAATTGCCGCTCGAGGGAACGCACACAGCCCGCACAGCGCAAACCAGATACCCGCAGCAGCGCCGTTGCCGAGGGAACATCCGCATGATTCAACGTTGACGAGGGGGACACGCCGTATAACCTCCTAAACCAACACCGTATTGACTCGATACCTCACGTTTCTGCATCCCCATCGTTATTTTGGCACTCCTGCCGCCTCAGGGTATGATGGGGGCGAATGATGTGCCGCGTTGAGCACGGCAGCCGTGAACCAACTTTTCCGTGTGATAACCGTAACAAATCCTTGGTGGGTGGCCGTGTTCCTGAACACCACCTTAGCCAGTGTTGCCCTGCTTAGCCAGCAAACGCTACTCACCCGTGCCGGGTTACTCCATGCGTGGGCGCTGGGGGTACTGATCTGGGGCACCCTTGGGTGGCAGGGCTACTTGGTGGTGATGGTGTATTTTTTGGTGGGGTCAGCCGTGACCCGCATTGGCCTTGCCCAAAAACAAGCGGCAGGCATTGCCGAAAAACGCGACGGTGCCCGTGGCCCTGAAAATGTCTGGGGGTCTGCCTTGACCGGAACCGTTTGTGCCCTCCTGACGCTGCTGGTGCCTGCGGGACGCGAGCTACTCCTCGTAGCGTTTGTGGCCAGCTTTAGTACCAAGCTATCGGATACCTGTGCCAGTGAAGTGGGCAAAGCCTACGGTCAGCGCACATTTTTAATTACCACCCTCCAGCCGGTACCGCGGGGAACCGAGGGTGCCGTCAGCCTAGAAGGAACCCTAGCGGGACTTGGAGGAGCCGCCCTGATTGCCAGTGTGGGTTGGGGGCTGGGGTTCATGGGGGCGATCGCCCTGCCAATTTGCATAGTGGCAGCATTTCTCGCGAATCTGGTAGAAAGTATTGTTGGGGCAACCCTCCAAGAGCGCTATACTTGGCTGAGTAATGAGGTGGTGAATGGCATTAACACAACCACGGGGGCACTCCTTGCTGTGCTGATGTATCGCTTAATGGCACCCCTGCTGGCTTAACTCCCAAGGTAATCAACGGTTGCATTCAGTAATCAGAATGTTTTTTAGTGTTGTTATTCCTACCTACAATCGGCGCGTGCTACTTGCTAAAGCACTGCAAGCCCTTGAAGCCCAAACCTACAGTACTGACCTCCTCGAGGGGTACGAAATTATCGTCGTTGATGACGGCTCAACCGATGACACCCTTGCTTGGCTAACGGCCAACCAGCACAGCTTGCCCCATGTCCGCTGGCTCACCAAAGAGAATACCGGCCCTGCGGCTGCCCGTAACCTTGGGGTTGAGAACGCCAACGGCGACACAATCCTTTTTGTCGATAGCGACCTGATTGCTACCCCCCACTTTCTTCAGGGCCATGCGGCAGCCCTACACCGCGCCTATCAGCAATACGGCGATGATAAGGTGTTTACCTATGGCCACTGTATTGAAACCTCTAACCTAGAGGACCCAACCCGTACCCCGGCAAAAATTACAGATTTTTCGGCGGCCTTCTTTGACACCAAAAACGTGGCGATCGCCCGGCACCTGCTGCTCGAAGTTGGACTGTTTGATGCCGACTTCAAAGGGTATGGCTGGCATGATCTGGAACTGGGGTTGCGGCTGAAAACCATTGGCGTGCGCTTGGTCAAAGCCCCCCAAGCCATTGGCTATCATGTCCATCCGCCCTTTACCCTCGACCAGCTACCGTACCTAGTGAACAAAGCCATCCAGCGGGGTAAAACCGGTGCCCTCTTCTATAAAAAACACCCCACCTTTGCCGTGCGCCTTATGGTGCAGCGCACCTTCTTGCACTGGTGGCTGTGGGGGGTATTGTCCCTGTGGGGGCGGCTCAACGAAAAAACGATGGCTCCCTTCCTACAGTGGCTCATTAAGCGGGGCTACTCCGAACTGGCGCTCCAGTGCTGTACGGTGTTTTTGAACTGGTACATTGTCCAAGGGGTGCGCCAAGCCAGCATTGCCGAAGCCGAACTCCTTGGCGGACAATAGAGATCCTTAGCTCCCGTTGAACCGGCACGACCCATGCTGACCCTCTCGCCAGAGTTACAGGCACGCCTTGCGACCCCCTTGCAGATTGGCTCCCTCACCCTCCATAGCCGGGTGTTTCAGTCTCCCCTTGCGGGTGTCACCGACCTCGTGTTTCGGCGGTTGGTGCGGCGGTATGCCCCCAACTCAATGATGTACACCGAAATGGTCAGTGCCTCCGGCCTGCACTACCTGAAAACACTGCCCCGCATTATGGAGGTGGATGCCAACGAGCACCCCATCAGCATTCAACTGTTTGACTGTCGGCCCGATTTTTTGGCAGAAGCTGCCATCAAAGCCGTGGCGGAAGGGGCAGACACGGTGGACATCAACATGGGCTGTCCGGTGAACAAAATTACTAAAAATGGTGGCGGCTCCTCCCTGCTGCGAGATGTGACCACCGCTGCGGCCATTGTGCGGGCGGTGTCTGCCGCTGTTCCAGTGCCAGTGACCGTCAAAACCCGCCTTGGTTGGAGCGATCAGGAAATTAACATCCTCGACTTTGCCAAAGCCATGGAGGATGCTGGGGCGGCGATGATTACCATCCACGCCCGCACCCGCGCCCAAGGATTCAACGGCTCGGCGCGCTGGGAGTGGATTGGCCGCGTCAAAGAACACCTGCGGATTCCCGTGATTGCCAATGGCGATATTTTTTCCGTCAAAGCGGCGGTGCAGTGTCTTGAGCAAACGGGTGCCGACGGCGTGATGTGCTCCCGTGGCACGATGGGCTACCCTTTCCTAGTGGGGGAAATTGATCACTTTTTGAAAACGGGCGAACGGCGACCGGCACCAACGGTGGTGGAGCGGCTCGAATGCGCTCGGGATCATCTCATTGCCCTGTGGGAGTACAAAGGGGAGCGGGGGATGCGCCAAGCCCGCAAGCACCTCACCTGGTACGCCAAGGGATTTGCTGCCGCCGCCGACCTGCGCAGTCAACTGTGCCGGATTGAAACCTTAGAGGCTGGCTTAGCGTTACTGGATGGCGCAATTGAGCGTCTTAGTGGGACAGCGTTGGAGGTAAGGCTGGATGAGGATCGGTTTAAGGAATTTACCGCCTTGCTAGATACACCACCTACACCCAATGAGAAGCTACGCACATTGCTGGCAACTAAGGCTCCGTGGGACTAGTATCCAGATCAGGGCAACCTCCGCCCACCGGAAAAATTAATTGCGTCAGAAATCATTAATTGCAAATACCAGTACTTGGGTGGGGGTTTGCTCATCAAAGTTATTATCGCCAATGATCAGCAGCGATCGCGCTCCATCGGCAAAGGGTGCCCCCAAAGCCATGCCCTCAAGGTTCGTTAGGGGAATACCCAACGTCTTTAAGTCTAAAACAAGGCGCTTTTGCACCGGACGCAGCGATCGCGTATCGACCGGTAAGGTTGCCATACCAAGGGTATCGGTGGCACCGGCAAGGGAAACTTCAAACAGTTTAATGCCATGCCCCTTTAGGGGGCTGTAGGTGCGCTCTAAGCTCAGGAAATGGCCACCATTATCCAGCGCCAGCAACTCCACTAAGCCGTTGAACACCTCGTCCGGTGCCGGATCAAGGGGGTAGAGGTGCTCGGCCAACAGTACGGGAGCCACATCACCCCGCAAGTAGTGGAGCAATCGGCAATAAACGGGCTGATTGGGGCGCAAATCTTGGCTGAGGGCAGACTCCACCGCCACAAAGAGGCGATCGCCCGCGGGGGAGAGGGTTAGGGCTTCAAAGCCCAGATTATTGCGGATGCCCTGCCGTCCCGTGCCATCCGGTAGGTAATAGGGGGGAATCGGGAGTGCCCGCTGCTGCTGACCACTGGCCCGGGCAAACTCTTTAATCCACGGTAAACTGGCCGTGGCCACGACCCCCTCACTGCTGATCATCAGGCTGCCTTCAGGGGTGAGGCCAATCCCTTCCGTATCCGCCGTATTGGGGGGATAAACCTCCATGTTCGCCTGTTTCAGGAGGGTGACGGCTGTAGGTTCGAGGGGGTTGATCTTGAGGGTGTAAAAGCGCGGCTGCTGGCGATCGTCGCTAATGGCATAAAACTGCTGCCGGTGGGGGTCGTAGGTCAGCCCCGAGAGACCGCCGACCACCGTATCCTCAAAGCGGGTACCCGCGGCTAAGGTCATCTCGCCGCGATACTCCACCCGAACGCCCAAAAAGAGCCGCTCTTCTGCCCGCACTTGCGGCAGAGCACAGCCCCAGAGCAGGGGGATGCACAGGATTAACCCCAGCCACCGTCGCAGCATGACCTTGGTCTTAGCGATTACCGGCTTGGTTGCTCCCGCCCTGCTGCTGTACGGCAAACTGGATGGCATCGGGAGTTTGAATAATTTGAATTTGGCCGGCCACCGGGTCGTTGCTCGAGAGCATGGTTGAGACTAGGTTATCTAGCATAATCACGCGGATGCCGGTATCCCGCGCCAATTCGGGGCGCTGCTGCCGCGCCTGATCCACTTCCCGCTGTAGCTGGGCATTGTCAAAGTAAAAGGGAATGAACCGCTGGGTCCGGGTCTGGCCATTCTCGCGCACCTGTGCTTCCACGGCAATGGGATTGCCCGTTTTGGTGTCGGCTAAAAAGAAGAGGGGGGTTCCACCATTAAAGGGCTGCCCGTCTTTCGTCACTAGACGACCCTCCCGCTCCACTAGATCACCGCTTTTTTTGAGCATATCAACGGCAGCTTGCAGTTGTTGGGTAGAGGGAATAATATCGACGCCGACAGTGGGGTTTTTCTGGCTTTCAAGGGCAATTTTTAAGGCACCACTAAGGGCTGCCGCCGACACCCGCGCAACGCGACCCACCTCCGGCTGTTGGGTTTTGATGGTATTGAGGGCGGTTTGAGCGTCTTGTTGACTGATAAAGAACGTAAATACCTGAACTTTCTTGCTTTGATCCTGAGGATTCGGAATCTCGAAGGTCAGGGGTTCCCCTTTGTCGTTAGTAATCATGAACACGGGAACATTGTTTAAAATCCGCAGCACTTGTTCTTCGGGTAAAGCAGTGGCCACGTGGTAACCGCTCATGGCTGGTGCAAGCCATAAACTGCTCATCAGCCCTGCCAAAACGCCCAAGCGTGCTAGTGTCTTCATACTGTCTCCTATGGGTTTACGTCAGTCCTGCGCTAGCCCCTAGATGGGGAGCTTGCAGGGGGCGGTGGCACGGTTCATTCCTCGACAACTCCAATGCTCGCTCTGCCAGCAGCAAGGTGCGACTACGATATGGTATCGAGCCAGACCAGAGACTATGCAGTGGCAATAGGCTCGGAGGGCGAATTAGGTATTTATGCATATGCCTAATCGCTATGCTTACCCACCCTAAGCGAATTTGACGCAATTCACAAGGGGTAAGTTTTTTGTTTGCTAAGCGGAAATCGGCACTAGGGTTGGGCGGGTTGCCAATTTTCGGCTTGCCATCGGAAGTCAGGCTCATTCATTAGATCGGGCGACTAGGGCTTGCAGCTTGTCCCAGGCAGCGCCGCTAGTAAGGATGGCTCTCGCCTGATCGACTCCTTGCCACCAGTCGTTCACCGCACCAGCAACGTAGAGCGCTAAGGCAGCATTGAGGCAGACGACATCGGTTTGTGCCCTTGTCCCGCTGCCCTGGAGAACGGTTTCGAGGATTTGGCAATTGGTTGTTAGGTCACCCCCAGCAAGTTCGGCAAGGGGGGCATGGCTCAACCCTAAGGCTTGGGGATCGAGAACGTCTTGGTGTACTGAGTCTTGGGGGCTGGTAAACATGACAATGTCGGTCATGTTGCCGAGGGTGGCTTCATCCACGCCTTCGCGACCGTAGAGGACAATGCCCCGCTGGCGGCCAAGTTGTTGTAGGGCACCAGCCATGGCTTCGAGATAGCGATCGCTAAAGACACCAATGACTTGGCCAGTAGGGTGCAGCGGGTTCACAAGGGGGCCAAGGAGGTTAAAGACGGTGCGAATTTTTAGGGTGCGGCGCAGTGGCACAACGGCTTTCATGGCGGGGTGCCAGCCGGGGGCAAACAAAAACGTAATCCCCACCTCTTCAAGTAAGGCTTGGGGATTGGGATGGGCCAAGTTTACGCCCAAGGCCTCGAGAACATCTGCGGAACCCACACGGCTTGAGACGGAACGGTTGCCATGCTTGGCCACTTTGACCCCCGCGGCGGCGGCAACAAAGGCAACGGCGGTGGAAATATTAAAGGTGCCGGCGCGATCGCCACCGGTGCCACAAGTATCAATGAGGGGCACCCCCAAATCGATGGGCTGCCCTGCCGATTGCTTGAGGAGAACGCTGGCCATGCCGGTTAATTCTGGCACCGTCAGCCCCTTAAATTGCAGTGCCGTAAGAATGGCCCCCCCAAGGGCATCGGGAATATCTCCTTGGAGCCAGCCTGTCATTAACTGCACGGCTTGGTCCTGACTGAGGGCTTGCCGATCGAGGAGTTGCTGCAGGAGGTCTGACCACATGGAGAGGTTTGCCGAGGGGAATTAATAGGGTTGTTGCTGCCGCTGACGGGACTGCCAATAGTGCATGGGCAAGCACAGTAGGGACGAAAAGGTGAGCAAAAACGACAGCAGCGCCGTAATTTTACACATTTGCCCCAAGTCTGTGCCTTCTAATGGTACAGCGATCTGCAGGCCAGTAGCGCCGCAGTACAACAGCCAATAGACAAAGATCATCCGCCATAGGGTCTCGCCGTAGGCTTGCTGCGGGGAACACTCCTGTAGGGGATGCTGTTTGTGCTGCTGCTGTGCGTCGTAAAACAGCCAACTCAGACCCACTCCCGCGGCGATCGCCGACAGGACTAATATACCCATAGACCACTGACTCACCATTAACATGAGGCCACTGAACTCCCTCAAACCAATTCCAATAGATTGCATCGTCCCTTAGTCTAGGGGAGTTATTTGTAACTCATGACATCTGCTTACAAATTGAAATTTTTACGTCAACATAATTTACAAATTGTTTCTAATTGCAGGTGTGCCATGAGGGCAGTGGTCACCCGATCCAATTGCCGTTCCCGCTCACTGGCATAGTCAGAGATGTTGGTGGCCAAGGGCGGCAGTTGACGCTGGGATCGCAGGTGATTTAGCCAGTGGCGTCGCCAAGCACCATTTTCCAGCAGGCCGTGCAAATAGGTGCCCCACAGGGTTTGTGCCCCATTGACACAGCCAAGCGCCGCATCCTCAAAGAGGGGCTGCCAACCCTCCTGCTCCGCCGCAGCGGTATAGTGGCTTTGACCGTTATGAATTTCATAGCCGTGGATGGAGCCAGCACAGGGAAACATCACGGAGCGGGTCTGCCGCTGTTGGGTGGTTTTGGTGGGGGTTAAGCGGGTGTGCAGGGGCATTAAGCCTAAACCTCGGTGGGTGCCTTGGCAGCCCTCTAGCCCTTCAGGGTCAGCGATCGCCTCGCCGAGGAGTTGCCAGCCACCACAAATCCCAAGAATCGTGCCCCCCTGCGCCGCATAGGCTTGCAACTGTTGAGCCATGCCAGTAGCCCGTAGCACCTGCAAATCCGCAATCGTGGTTTTTGTACCGGGCACAATGACCGCATCCGGATGTCCTAAGGGGTCAGCAGGGGAACAGAAGGTCACACTCACGGTTGGCTCGGCCAGCAGCGGATCCACATCGGTAAAATTGGCAATCCGGGGCAGGCGCAGCACCGTAATGTTTAGGTCAGCACTACGCCGGGGGCGCGGATCCATGAGATCCAGCGAGTCTTCCGCTGGATGCTGTAACTCCAACCAAGGAATCACCCCTAACACGGGTACTCCGGTTGTCTCCTCGAGCCAACTCAAGCCAGACTCAAGGAGCGATCGCTGTCCACGGAATTTGTTAATGACCACGCCGCGAATGAGGGCGCGCTCCTCCGGGTCAAGGAGCATCAGCGTACCGACAATATGGGCAAAAACACCGCCGCGATCAATATCCGCCACCAAAATCGTGGGGGCATTGAGGTGCTTGGCCACCCGCATATTGGTTAAATCCCGATGCTTGAGGTTCACCTCCGCTGGCGAGCCTGCCCCCTCGCAAACAATCCAGTCAAAGCGTTGCTGGAGGTCTGCCAAGGCCGTTGTAATCGCTTGCCATCCCCGCTCAAAATAGTCGCGGTAGTAATTGGCAGCCGCCGTCACCCCCGCACTCTGGCCATTGAGGATCACTTGCGAGGTCATATCCCCCTGGGGTTTGAGTAAAATTGGGTTCATGGCCACCTCCGGCTCAACACCCGCCGCCCATGCCTGTACCGCCTGAGCATAGCCAATTTCGCCCCCCTCGCGAGTGACGTAGGCATTCAAGGCCATGTTTTGCCCCTTAAAGGGCGTGACGCGATAGCCTTGGCGCGCAAGCCAACGACAGATTACCGCTGTCAGTAAGGATTTACCCGCGTGGGACGTGGTGCCCACCACCATTAGCGACTGTGCGGCCATAGCTGATGGGTCTGACCCCCGTCCCGAAAATCCCCCTGTCCCATCATTCATGCCTCATCAGTGGTGATGCTCCCGGCAAAAGACCCAAGCCGCGGGCGCTGTGGCGTAGTACTCTTTTTTCCAGATGGGCAGCCGGTGCTTAATTTCATCAATGATGTAGGCAGCCCCCGCAAAGGCTTGGCGGCGATGGGTAGCGGTGGCCGCCACCCAAACGGTAATGTCACCCAGTTGCAGCCGTCCGTACCGATGACAGGCGATCGCCCCGATCAGGTCAAACTGCTCAATTGCCGTAGCCACAATCCGCTCTCCCTCCTTCAGGGCGAGGCTAGGATAAACGTCGTACTCTAGGGCTATCACCGGTTTGCCAGCGTTGTGGTTGCGTACCCAGCCCTCAAAGCTAACAAAGGCACCCGCAGCATCATTGCTCAAGGGACCACTTAAGGCGGCGGTATTCAATGGCTCAGCGGTGAGGGAAAACTGGCAAATCTTCACCCTTAGCCCCCCGCCACCGGTGGAATAAACACCACATCGTCCCCCTCTTGCACGGGGGCGCTGAGTTCCACAAAGGTATCGTTAACCGCCACTTTCATCTGTCCCACGGGGAGGGAAAAACCATAACAGGCTTGGAGTTCGCCGTAGAGTTCGGCGTAGGTGCGGGCGGTTGTCGGCCGCTGTTCAGCCGCTGTACCCGCCTGCTCCCGCAGCAGGGCAAAGTAGCGCAGGCGAATGATTTTGGTGCTAGGAACGTTGGGCACGGACATAGTGCAGGGCGTGGGTATAGTCTTCGGGGGTGTTAATGTTGGCGGTGGTAGTGGCATCTAGGGGCGGAATGCAATGACAGCGGGATTGCTGGAGTACCTTAACCGGGCAGCGCAGTCCGGCGGCATAGGCGGCCTCAAACACTGGTAGGGCTTGGGGGGTATAAATTGCGCACAGTGGCTCCGGAAAGCGCTCTTGGGGATGATGATAGCAGGTTGCCACCACGTCTTCGCGGTACTGTTGCAGCAGGGGCAAGAGGGTGTGATCCTTCAGGTAGGGCAGATCACAGGCCACCACCAACCAGTTGACCCGTGGGTAGGTGCGCAGGGCGGTCAAAATGCCGGAGATGGGTCCTTCGCTGGGGAGCGTATCTACAAGGCTGGGTAGATCCGCTAGGGGGGTACCCTGCCACTGGTGCGATCGCGCCGATAAAAAGACCTGTTCGCAGTGGTGACTTAGCAGGTGGTAGAGGTACTGGGCATGGGGTTGGCCGTAGTACTCGAGCAGGGCTTTGTCACGCCCCATGCGCTCACTTTTGCCGCCGGTGAGCACCAAGCCGTAGAGGGGGTATTGGCCAAGGGTCTTTTTGCCGCCACTTTTGGCCAGCAGGCGCACCTCACGGATGACAATATCGGCACTTAGCGCCTTGCACATGTCATAGACGGTAAGAGCGGCAATGGTGACCCCGTGCAGGCTTTCCATTTCTACGCCGGTGCGATCGCGGGTTTTGACGTCGCATTCAAGGCGAACGTGCAGCCGATCGCCAAGGGGTCGCAACTCAGCCGCAAAACGGCAGGCCGTAATCGGCAGGGGATGGCAAAAGGGAATGGCTTCCGCGGTGCGTTTTACGGCCATGGTACCTGCAATGATGGCGGTTTGCAGTACGGGACCTTTTTTGAGGCACAACTCGTTCTGGTGTTGGTAAGCCAAAAAGACCGGCGGCAGGTCAATGAGAGCTACCGCCACGGCGCGGCGATCGCTCACCTCTTTTTCGCTAACATCCACCATCTGCGGCTGCTGGTTCTCGTTAATGTGGGAGAACATGGCACTAACCTCCAATCTGATGCATGGCGTGGTGCACTTCTGCCCCGCGCACAACTGGCTTCATCCCCAAGACCTGTTGGTAGGCCTGCTGTCGCCCCGCCGCATCTAGCCCCCGCAGCGGCACCCCCGCCTCCTTAAATAAACAGGCTCGCAGCACCCCATCCGCCGACAGTCGCCAGCGGGAACAGTGGCCGCAAAACGGCTGGGACTCTGAAGCAATAAAGCCAATCTGGGCACCACAGGCAGTCACAAAATTAAAGGATGTGGCATCAGGCGGCTGCGGCACTGGTTGCAGATCATAGTGCAACTCCAAGCGGCGAATCATGGCCGCGGCACTGATAAACTGGCTACTGGGCAAATGACAGGCATAACCCACCCGCATCACCTCTAAAAACCGCACCTCAATGCCCAAGTGCTTGGCGTACTCCACCATGGCTCCAAGCTCGTGATCGTTGACCCCCTGCATCACCACCATATTCAGCTTTACCTGAAAGCCGTGCTCTACCGCCCGGGCGATCGCCCCTTGCACCGCTTCAAGGGACTGCCCATGGCTAATGGCAGCAAACGTGCGTGGATCGAGGCTATCCAAACTAATGTTTAGCCGCCGTACCCCATAGGCGGCCAGCAGGTCTAAACAGCCCGCCAATCGCACGCCGTTGGTGGTCAGGCTCAAGTCGGGCACCCCCACCGCCGCCAAGGCCGCTAAAATCTGCGGCAACTCTGGGCGCAGCAGCGGTTCTCCTCCCGTCAGCCGCACCGACTCCACCCCCAGCGCCACCAATTCCGCCACAATCGTGGCATACTCTGCCGCCGTTAGGTAGTGCTGGGGCGACATAAAGACGGCATCTGGGGGCATACAGTAGGTACAGCGCAAATTACAGCGATCGGTGACCGAGAGGCGCAGCTTGCGAATGCGCCGCTGCTGGGCATCAATCAGGTATTGCCTAGGGACACTCGCAACCATACCCGTCTTCCTTAGCGCCACGGGAAATAACGATAACACTCGCCCGCGGCAAACTCCGACTGTGCGGCGGGTAACTCCATAAAGCCATCACTTTCGGCTAGAGCCAAAAAATCACCAGAGTTTTGCATGGGATGCGGCTGAGCCACAAGCTCGGCGTTTTGCGTGCTTTCTAGTCTAACGGGTAAAAAGTAGGTTAAGAACGGCTCAAAGCGAAAGGGGGCGGCTAAGCGGGCATAGACCACCCCAGAGTCAAGTAGATAGCGATGCAGGCACACTAAACTGGAGACCGGGTTGCCCGGCAGGCCAAACACTGCCGTGTGACGGCTATGATCCACCCCAAACCAGAGGGGCTTCCCCGGGCGCTGGGCAACACCATGAAGATATTGCTGCACCCCCTGCTGCTGCCATATCTGCGGCAAATAATCAAATTTGCCCTTGGACACGCCACCGCAGTAAATGAGCAGATCATAGGTTTGGCTGGCCGCTTGATAGTGGCTTGCCAGCAGGTCGGGGTCATCGGGCAAATGGGTGATGCTCACCTCGGCATAGCCTTGGCGTTGCAGCGCTGCCGCAAGGGCATAGGTGTTCGAGAGGCGCAGTTGATGGGGCTGGGGGGTCTGCTCTGGTGGGATCAGTTCGTTGCCCGTAGCAATGAGTTGGGTGCGGGGGTAGCGGTTCACCCGCACGTGGGTTTGGCCAACCGAGGCCAGAATCCCCCAAGCGGGGCTGCGCAGCGGCGTGCCCACAGGTAAAATCACGGTTCCGCGGGGGGCATCACTGCCGCAGCGATGCACAAACTGATAGGGGGTCCACGGCTGGGGCTGGCGAATATGCGCTTGGCCATCTTTCAGTTCCAAGGCTTCGTAGGGAATCACTAAATCACAGCCTTGGGGTAGGGCCGCACCGGTCATCACTTCAAAACAGCCATCCGCATCGGTCAGGGCAGGGGGTACATCGCCAGCGGCAACCACGCCCAGAATGGCAAATGTTCGCTGGCCAGCCTGATAGCGCTGCCAACTCAGGGCAATCCCATCCATCATGATCCGATCAATCGGCGGGTAGGGGCGATCGCTCCGGATGGGTTCCGCCAGCACCCGCTGTTGTAGTGCTGCCAGCGGGATGATCTCTGTTCCCCAGTCGGGTAAGTGCTGGCGAATGATCGCTACTGCCTCGCTCACACTGATTAAGGGCATCGGTCTCCCTCCCCTAGCGCGCTAATCACCATAGTTAATAATTAATGACCAGTAGCTCACTAATTTTGCCCCGCCCTTGCCCGTTAGAGTTAATGGCTCGCCCCGCCTTCAGTTCAATGCACCGCCAGCGTTGGTAGAGGCTCAAAATTGGCTCAACCCAGGCATTACTCAGCATCACCAAGCAGCCCCGCCGATCCAGTTCTGCCACCACCGCCGCCAAGGCATGGTGCTCAGCCTCGCCAAAGGGCTGATGGGTGTAACTGGTAAAACTGGCGGTTTTAGAGAGGGGATAGTAGGGGGGGTCAAAGTAGATAAAGTCCCCCGCCTTGGCCCACTGGAGCACCCCCGTAAAGTCGGCCACCTCTAGGGCAACGTTTTGCAAGGCGGCACTGGCTTGACGCAGCACCGCAGCATTGACAATTTGAGGATTGCGATAGCTGCCCATGGGCACATTAAACTGGCCGGCCCGATTGACGCGATAGAGGCCATTAAAGCAGGTTTTGTTGAGGTAAATGAGGCGGGCGGCGCGGGTCAGGGGGTCAAGCTGGTGGTGCGCCAAACTGCGGATGTGGTAATAAAAGCGTTTACTGTGCTGCTGGCGGTACTGGTTCAACAGCAGAATCAAATCCTCAACCCGATCGCGCACTACTTCGTAGCAGTTAATCAGGTCTGGGTTGCGATCGCTCAAGTATGCCTGCTGCAAGCCAAACGCCCCCTGCTGCGCTTGGCGATAGAGATACCAGTAGAGGGCCGCACTGCCACAAAAAGGTTCTGCATAGGAACGACAGCGGGGCGGCAGGTAGGGAGCCATTTGTGCCAGCAACTGGGATTTTCCCCCCGCCCACTTGAGGAAGGGTTTAAGGACAGGGGCGATCGTAGCCACTAGGCAGGCGGAAAGAGAATCAACAACAGCCCCTGAGGCCCCACCAACAACTGCCGCAACAGGGTGACAATCCCCACCCAGATAATGGGGCTAATGTCCACCCCCCCCAAGGGCGGCACCACCCGCCGCGTCGGTGCCAAGACCGGTTCCGATAGCCAGTAGATCAGCGCCAGTGGCCCTTGGCGGCTATTGATTTGGGGGTACCACGTCAGCACAATGCGTAAAATAAATACGAGGGTGAATATTGCCAAAACTGCCCCAAGAACTCCGTTGACAGCAATCACAGCAGACATAGGCACACATAGAAACTAGTGTTCATAAGTTTAGCAAAGGGGTGACCTAGCCCCAAAAGCGATCCAGCGCCGCCTTAAGCTCCGCCAGTTCCTGATCAATGCGTCCCTCCTGAGCCGCGCGGGTCACACACTCGTTCAGGTGCTCATCTAAAATTAAGCGCGCTACTCGATCCAACGCCCCCCGCACCGCCGCAATTTGAATCAGCACCTCTGGGCAGGGACGGCTCTCCTGCACCATGGTTTTAATGCCGCGTACATGGCCTTCAATCCGGGCAAGACGATTCACAATCGCCCGCAACGACTCCTCAGTGTGGTGGTGGGGGTGACTGTGATGGGGGGCAACATCAGGCGGATGAGAGTGTGATTCGGTACCCACGGCAACAATCCTTTGCAAGCAATCGCGTTTTGTTAGGGCATCAGGCTGCCTTGTCGCAGGGAGTTCCGCAGGTTTTCGAGCCGCTGCCGATTCATGGCCGATAGCTGCTGCCGTTGCGCTGGTGTGAGAATTTGCTGCACTTCTAGGGCGGCAGCAAAACGGGTGCGGTGGAAGGTGTCTCGTAAACTCATCACCCGATCAAATTGCTGCTGTAACTGGGCTGTGGGGGCACCTGCCACTATAAGTTTTTCTAGTTCCTCTTCGGCTGCATTTAAGGCGGTTTGCTGCTGCCGTGTGGTCTCGCTATACTTGCGCTCTACGGCCTGCATTTGCTGAGTTTGCTGGGGCGTCAGGTTTAGGCGTTCCATCCATCTGGGCAGGGGCGCAGCGTTGACTGCAACACTGGCTAGGGAAAGCACCACCGTGGCACATCCCAAAAGCAATTGCTGACGTAAAGACATTCCTGTTCCTCGCACGGAAGTGACAACCTGCAATGGCTGCTCCGTCATTCTAGCAAACCGCTGTTGGCCTCTTGCGGCAAAAGTAGCCAATTTCCTAAGTTGTAACGGGTTCCACTAGGTTCTCAAGCCCATCCACTACCTTCACTGAGAGGATTTTATCCCCTTGGCGTAATTGCCGTAGGGTTTCTTCGCCCTCCACCACATAGCCAAAGACGGCGTAGCGACCATCAAGTAGGTTCAGTCCGGCGGGGGTTAGCTCCGGCTCAAAGAGCAAAAAGAAAAACTGGGAGGAACCACCGTTGGGATCGTCATTGGGGCGCGCTAAGGCAAGGGTGCCGTAGGCCGAGAAGGGGAGCACCGGATGCTCGAGGTAACGCCCCGCATCTTCGAGGGTGATGCCGTAGAGGGGAGATTTATCCCCTTCGACTAGAATTTCGAGGGGAATGGCACGATACTGCTTTGTTTTGGGATCAATAAAGCCATCTTCGGGTCCGGGGGGATCTCCTGCCTGTAGGACGTAGGATTCTTCGGCGCGGGTAAAGGGTAAACCGTCGTAGAAGTGGCGCTGCACCAGATCAATAAAATTTCCGGCGGTGAGGGGGGCACTATAGCCGTCCACCACGATGGTGAGAGTCCCCTTCGTCGTTTCCATCACAACGGTGGCACGCCCCCGTAATTGGGGCAGGTGCGCATATTCTTTGGGGGGAGTATAGGTGTAGTTCTGCACCATGAGGGCTTCTAGCTCTCCCACCCGATCTAGGGCAGCGGCTTTGGCGGGCAGCAGTTGGTTACGATCTTTGGTTTCAGCCGCCTCCTGTAGGTTTTCAAGGGAGTCGGTCAAGGCGGCAAGTAAGGCTTTAGCCTGCTCTTGCTGTTCTGCCGGAATACTGCTGAGCAGATCAGCGGCGCGATCGCGCACAATGGCTTTGGCCTTACTAAGGTTGCCGGCAATTTTTGACCACTGCTTACCGCGCACCAAAAAGGAAATTTGCTCGAGATCTTTTTGCAGTTCCCGCACGGTGGGGTTATCAATCGGCAAGGCCCAGCGCAGGAGGGCTTTGGGATCCGTAATGGCATTCCCTTCGGGTAACCGCGCCAGCAGCAGCGGCGACGGTGGCAGGGCATCCACTGGCGTTGGCACCAGCAGCAACGTTCCTAGCCATAGCAGCACGACCCAAAGGCTGAGCCAATAGTTGCGTCTTTTCACCGTTTGCTCCCAGGATTCCACCCCCTCAGTGTATCGGACGGGGCGATCGCCCTCCAAGGGGCAAGCTTTCATTTTCTTTTCATTTTCTTTTCATTTTGTGCAGGTGCCTATGCTAGGCTGGGAATTATGAAAGGATTATGAAAGGATTATGAAAGTATGTTGCGGTGGGTCTTGCTGGGGGTGCTACTGTTGGGGGGCTGTGCTGTGCCACCCCCCCAAACGAGTGCGCCGGTGGCAGAACCTGAGGCAGCACCGGACGAGCGACCCTTAGTGTTAACCACCTTTACGGTACTCGCGGATATGGCTCAGCAGGTGGCGGGCGATCGCCTGCGGGTAGAGTCCCTCATCAAGCCCGGCGCGGAGGTGCATGGCTACGAATTTACCCCTAGTGATCTGGTGCGGGGTCAGGACGCGGCTCTGATTCTAGAAAATGGCCTCGGGTTAGAGCGCTGGGGCGATCGCTTTTACAATAGTTTGCCCCCAGTGCCGCGCGTCACCCTGAGTGAGGGGGTAACGCCGATTCCCATCGCCACCGATGCCTACCGCGGTCAGCCCAATCCCCATGCCTGGATGTCGCCGCAAAATGCGCTGATCTACGTTGAAAACATTCGCCAAGCCTTGACAAACCTTGACCCGGCAGGGGCGGCCACCTACGCTGCCAATGCAGAACGCTACAAAGCCGCCATCAAAAACCTCGATGCCCAACTCCGGCAACAGTTAGCGGCGCTGCCCGCCAACCAACGCTACATCGTCACCTGCGAGGGGGCTTTTTCCTACCTAGTGCGCGATTACGGCTTGCAGGAAGTGTATCTGTGGCCGGTGAACGCCGAGCAACAAGGAACCCCCCAACAGATGGCGCGGGTCATTGCCACGGTACGCGCCCAACAGATTCCGGCGGTGTTTTGTGAAAGCACGGTTAACTCAGCGCCTCAACAGCAGGTGGCTCGCGAGGCAGGGGCAACCTTTGCGGGCATTTTTTATGTGGACTCCCTCTCTCCCCCTGAGGGCAGAGCCGCCACCTACCTCGATTTGCTCAGGTACAACATTGACACCCTCGTTAACGGTCTCACTGGGAGAACAGCACCATGATTACCCCCCCCGCCATCGACCTCCAGCAGGTGACGGTCGCCTACCACCGCACAATTGCCCTCCACGGTGCCACACTGCAACTACCGGCGAGTACCATTTGTGGCGTTGTTGGCATGAACGGTGCCGGTAAATCCACCCTCTTCAAGGCCATCATGGGGTTTGTCAAGCCCATTCAGGGGCAGGTGCGCATCTATGGCCTACCGCTGCGACAGGTTCAACGGCGCTCCCTTGTGGCCTACGTCCCCCAAAGCGAAGATGTGGACTGGCAGTTTCCGCTGCGGGTCTGGGATGTGGTGATGATGGGGCGCTACGGCAAAATGAACTGGCTGCGACAACCGCGAGCCATAGATCGCCAGCGTGTGCGCCAAAGCCTTGAGCAGGTGGAACTGTGGCCACTACGCCACCGCCAGATTGGTGAACTCTCCGGCGGGCAAAAAAAACGGATGTTCCTGGCGCGTGCCTTTGCCCAAGAGGCAGAGGTGTTGCTCCTTGATGAACCCTTTGCTGGGGTGGACATCAAAACCGAGAAGCTAATTATTGATTTACTCTTGGCTCAGCGGCAAGCAGGGCGAACCATTTTAATTTCCACCCACGATCTGGCCTCCATTACCACCTTTTGCGATCAGGTGATTTTAGTGAACCGCAGCATCTTGGCCTACGGTACGACCGCGGATGTGTTTACGCCCGAAAACTTGGCCCGCGCCTTCGAGGGATCCTTGCGAATCCCCCGAATGGATGCCTAGCTGCGGCGAATGGGGGTGCCGCAGGGATAGGTGGCAACAGCGGGTTGTGCCGGAATATCCTGGACTTTCTGTTGAAGCTGGGCTTGCAGGTAAAGCTGCTGAAGCTGCTCAATCATTTCAGCACGGCGATCGTAGAGCCGCTTGAGGGGTCGCGGCTGGCAGCGGTTCAGACAGTAGGCCGTGAGAATGGGCAGGGCAATGGTACTGTCGGTGTAGCACACCACCGTGTCCCGCAACCCCTGCGGATCCACTTTGCCCCAACTCACCGCTTCACTGGGCACCGCGCCCGAGAGACCGCCGGTATCGGGTCGGGCATCGGTAATTTGAATAAAGTAATCGTGTCCCCGCTCCGGTAACCCTAAGACCTCATGAATTTGGGGCTGGGTTTGCAGCAGGAAGTTTTTCGGGCTGCCACCCCCAATAATCACGGCAGCGCTTTTACCGTTGCCCTCCGCCGCTTCGCGGGCAAAGTAGGCAATGGCCGCCGTTTCGTTCACGTCAATGGCCGGATCGATGACCAGTTTCGAGCCTTCTAGGGCGATCGCCGCCACATTCATCCCAATGGAGCTATCGCCGGGAGAGGAGGTGTAAATGGGCACACCGCACTCATAGGCCGTGGCCAGCAGGCAGGAATGGGTTTGCCCCCGCTGCAGTTCGAGTTCGCGCACATAACGCCCCAAATGGTAGTGGAATTCGGCTGTGCCCATGCGGTGCTGGAACGTTTCGCTCCGCAGCACCTGCCGCAAAAAGGCATCGGTTTCTAAGAGAACATCGTAGTCAAAGATAATATCGTAGATGCGAATTTTGCTTTCTTGGCGCAGCTGCACATCATCAACAAAGGGATGGGCGGCGTAGAGATCCATGCCCAAGGCGTAGTGAATATCGTGGTAGAGATTGGCACCCGTGCTAATGATGTAGTCAATGAACCCCGCCCGCACTAAGGGTGCTAAAGCAGAAATCCCGAGGCCGGTGGGGGTCATGGCACCAGACAGGCTGAGGCCGACGGTGACTTCCGGCTGGAATACCCGCTGGGTAAGGAGTTGGCACACCTCCCGCAGGCGTGCTGAGTTGTAGGCGGTGAAGTAGTTATCAATGAGATCGGTAAGGCTGATATTTTCAGGAATTGGAGCCGGTGTAATGGGGGTGGCAAATGCTGACATGGGGATGACCTCTCACGCGAATTCCGCAGTCGGCACCGCCACTGGAGCTAGCCATACCCTAGTCGCAGCAGCCCTGTACCCACTGGGAAGATGTTCTACAAAGTAAAAATCTATGGTGTGCTCAGCACGCACGTCTGATCGACCCAGTTCACAGCGGTGTGAACCTCTAGTTGCAGGCCGATCAGCCCATACTCGGTCCTTCGCAATTATCCACGACAGAGAGGGCTGGAATTGCTGCCCGCCGTTGGCGCAATCCCATTTCGAGGTACCACATTGTGATGTTGGGATAACCCATCAACGCTAATGGATTCACTGTTGACAAGTCTCATGCCCTTACATTACGAGATTACTATAACACTTCATTACCTTATTTGCTGTGCGCCTTGCCTATTACAGCTTTGCCGTTTGTTTTGGCCTCTTTCTTGGGTTGTATATCCTGCGGGGCATTGGTTGGCTGACCCTCCTGCCGGGCTGGATGATCCTCACGTTGGCTGCCGCCAGTTGGCTGACGGGAATTTGGTCAGCGCTGACGTTTTTGCAGCAGCGGTATTGAGGGCACAGCGGTTGCGGGCAGGACAAAGTGGCGATCGCGCCCCCAAAAAAGGCGCTCCTGCTGAAGTAGTTGTCGCAATAAGCGGGTTACAGTCACACGGCTAATGCCGGTGTAGTGCGATAGGCGGGCATGGGTGAGCCGGAGAGGCAACCGCACTCCTGTTGGTGTTTTGGTGCCTACCAGTTGTGCCACAACCACAAGTACCTCATGTAATCGTTCTAGGGCAGTGGGGCAGTGGATAGCTCGCAGAAATAGGTCACTGTAGTGCTGGCGATACTGTTGCCCTTCCCAAAATAACCTGAGGAGATGGCTCGACTGTTCCACGTCCGCAACACTGAAGGAGAGTAAGCGGCTCGGTTGCAGTGGCTCCATTTCGTAATAATTGGATGGCAAGCCGCAAATGGCCATTCCTGCTGTTGCCAGTCCAGCAAACGCAAGCGTTCCTTCACTATCCAAAAGGTTAATTTCGACCGTTCCCGATTGCACCAGCCAACACTGCTCTTGCACTGGCACCGTGGTTTTGGGGTGCAAATCATAGCAGCAGTAGGTTTTCTCGGTATGGGTGCGTAGGTCAAGCGCTAGCATGGCCATCCTCTCAGTATCTTACAATGATTATCATTATTAATTTACAAGGCAACCCTCAATGCCAGAGAGTTGCCCGCGGCGGTTCTAAAGGCCGAACTCTGCCTTCAGTTGGGTTACCCACTGCTGGATGCGTTGATCCGTTAGCTCGGATTGGTTATCTTCGTCGAGGAGCAACCCCACAAATTGATTCCCCCGCAGGGCTTTTGACTCGTTGAAGTCATAGCCCGTTGTTGGCCAGTAACCTACCGTGGTGCCCCCCTGCTCGCTAATTTTGGCTTCCAGAATGCCAATGGCATCGCCAAAGTTATCGGCGTAACCGACTTGATCGCCGGGGCTAAAGTAGGCCACTTTTTTATTGCTAAAGTCAATGTTCTCTAACTCGTCGTAGAAGCCTTCCCAGTCCGCCTGTAGCTCGCCAACATTCCAGGTGGGGCAACCAATGATCAGGTTACTGTAGGCGCTAAAGTCCTCCGGTTCAGCATCGGCAATATCATGCAGCGCTACCACGTCCGCGCCCCCAAAGGCGGCTTGGATTTTTTCGGCAATCATCTGGGTGTTGCCGGTCTGCGTGCCGTAGAATAGGCCAATTTTCGCCATTGATACATTCCTCGCAATAAATCCACTGGCGTGTTCTCCTCAAAGGGTCTGGGGCGATCAGCACGGTAGAGATCATCTTTCACCCCCGCGATGGGGGAATCTCCTCTGCTCTATTATTGCAATAAACTCTCAATAAACCGCAAGTGTAAGGGATGGCAAGAATCCCCCTACAATCCCCTTACAATAGGGAACGGTGTGCATCAACGGCAGTCTAAGGCCGTAGGCTGAACCAGAGAGCATGAGGAGTGAACTATGCATTGGCAGCGAATTAGTCTTGCGGTGGCGATCGCCCTTGGGGGCACGCTGGCCATGCCGCAGATGAGCCAACCGTCCCAAAATAGCACTCAAGGCGCGCTGCGCTGGAGTGATGCGTCGTTTCCTGTGGAAAACTTTCAGGGCTATAGTTCCCCCTTTGGCTACCGGCGATCGCCCACTGGGGAACCCACCACCGAGTTTCATAATGGCCTTGACTTTGCTGCTCCTGAAGGTAGCTATATTCGTAACTGGTGGGCAGGTCAAGTCATTGAAGTTTCTGACCATACCGCTTGTGGCACCCTCGTGCGCATCCGCTCAGGGGCATGGGAGCACGTCTATTGCCACATGAAAGGTCGGGTCGAGCAAACGCCCCAAGGTCGTGCCATGGTTGATCGCCAAGGAGGCCTTCTCATCTTAGAAGGGCAGCGAGTCCCCACAGGGGCGCGCATTGGTCGTGTGGGAATGACGGGACGCACAACCGGCCCCCACCTGCACTGGACACTGCGGCATCGGGGTCAACTGGTCAATCCGGCAGTGGTATTGCAAGCCATGTATGGCACTCAAGCACAGCGTTAGGGGGGGCGATCGTTCCGGCTGAGCGGCTGCCAACACTCCTTGCATCATCTCCAGTTCTCTCAGCAGTCCGTTCCAACTGGGGTGCTATGCCGCCTCGGCTTTCGGTTTGCCGCTAGGCAGCACTCGACTGACACTTGCATGATGAATCTTAACCCAAGTAAGCTAAGTTTATAGACCTAGTTTATTTTAGTATGGAAACTGTAAATATTCATCAAGCCAAAACCCATCTCTCACGCTTGTTGTCCCGTGTAGAGCTTGGGGAAGAAATTATTATTGCAAACCGAGGCATCCCCATTGCAAAGTTGGTTCCGTTCTATAGCTCATCCAATCGGCGGGCTAGTTTAGGGCTAGACCGAGGACGTTTCAGCGTACCAGAAGACTTTGATGCTCCTTTACCCGAAGAGATTTTAGCGGCATTTGAAGGGGGTGAAGCGTGAAGCTCTTGTTGGATACCCAATGCTGGTTATGGTGGTTTGCCCAACCAGAGCGATTGAGTGAGGAAGCCATTACCAATATTGTCGATGAAACAAACGAGTTATGGTTCTCTGTTGCTAGCGTCTGGGAAATAGGTATCAAAGTTGCGATTGGCAAGCTACGATTGCCAGAATCACTGGATAACTATGTTTCTAGCCGTATGAGGCAGTTAGGTGCGCGATCGTTAGCAATTACAGCAACTCATGCTTTACGAGCAGCTTCATTGCCCTTACATCACCGAGATCCGTTTGACAGAATGTTGATTGCACAAGCCCAGTTGGAAGATATGCTCCTCGTCAGTGCTGATGCAATGCTCAGACAGTACGATGATGTTTCAATTCTTTGGGCAGCCAATTCATGAAAATTAATCGGTGCTCAACGCCTTACGGCATCAGAGGTAGAGGCACGCACCGGCATTCATGTCGCCCGACTCCGCCGGCTCCAATCGGTGCTCAACGCCTTACGGCATCAGAGGTAGAGGCACGCAGCCCACTCTCGCGCGTTAGCCGGAGCGGCCAGTGCTCAACGCCTTACGGCATCAGAGGTAGAGGCACATGCGGTAATTGATACGATCTAGATGGAACTGTATGTGCTCAACGCCTTACGGCATCAGAGGTAGAGGCACACTGCGGTCTCAAGGACCTGCCAGCGAACAACGTCTGCTTGTGCTCAACGCCTTACGGCATCAGAGGTAGAGGCACTATTAGAGACAGTTAAGGGTTACGTCTAAGGTTAGTGCTCAACGCCTTACGGCATCAGAGGTAGAGGCACCTAACAGTTCGTGCTGCTGTAGCAGTCGCAACGGGCGTGCTCAACGCCTTACGGCATCAGAGGTAGAGGCACTCTGGCGATTTTATGTGCCCGTGCAAGTGTCGTAAAGTGCTCAACGCCTTACGGCATCAGAGGTAGAGGCACAGTACTTCCGTAAAACCTAGTCTATCACAGGGTTTGCGATAGTACAATTCAAGCACCTAGGACAAACGATTTTCCCGTAAAGAGAAAATTTTTATATGCACTCAATCTTTAGTTGTCTGCCCCTGAGTAGGAGCGAGGTTCAGAGATTTTCAAGCACCTCTAAATTTAACAAAAACTCCCAATCACTGTCAACATCAGACCTCAAAATATCCAAAAGGCCAGAGAATAATTGCATCCAGCGATCCTTGAATCTTAAAAAATCCTGAAATTGTGTTCTGGCAACTGCCACACATTCGGGCGGTTGCAATAACTCATTCGTTCTACACAGTGATTGCAAAGACCGATAATCAACAAATCATCCTCTTCAGTCAGATATTTTTCGATTTCACAGCGCAGTTTTTCTCGCTCTCTTGCAGTTAATCGACAGCGAAAAATAGAGTACTGCAATCGTTCGCCATAGCCTTCTAGTTTTTTGTAAACTCTCCGCCATCGTTTCGGGTCACGAATGTCATAGCAAATGAGATACCAATTTTTGGACTCACCCATAGTTTTTAGCGAAGAATTAATTTGCCAAAGAGACCCGATTCTCCAGACCATTCTTTTTCAAGCAAGCGCACTTCTAGCTCTAGAATCCGACGATAAGTGAGTGAATAATTAGTCACAGGATGCTTCCATGTCTCACTTTTACGGGACTCATAAAGTTCAATCATTTTGCGGCGACCTTCATCACTCAGCCATACCTGCTCTCCACGCACCTCAAAGTTAGTGTCAGGGTTCCATTGCATTCGGTTCACAGACCCTACAACAAGCATATCCACAAGAGGAACCCGAAAAATTTCCATCAGATCAAGAGCCAAGGGTGGTGCTTGGCTACGAGGTTGATGATAAAAGCCTAAAGCTGGCTCTAATCCAACGGTTAAGATAGCATTCATCACATCTTTGAGTAGTAGGGAATACCCAAAGCTCAGTAGAGCATTAAACCGATCTTTCGGTGGGCGACGGTTACGGCCACTAAAGTGTAGCTCCTGAGTCACTGAATCGCTAAGAGTATAGCGAAGACCTGAAAAGTAGAGTGCTGCTAGTTTTCCTTCAAGTCCGCGCAATTCCTCCAAAGAGTGAGTGTCAGGAACAGCTTTTAGGAGCAGTGCCATGTCCGTAGTAATGTTAGCTAGAGCCTCCACTTGTAATTGTTTATTGCGCTGCGATCGCAATAGGAAACGACGTTGGCTATGGCCTCGGCAGTTTACTAACTCTTGAGCTAAGCGCAGGCACATTTCAGGATTGGTCAGTGCTTGATATTGGCGAATGCGCCGCTGAATACTGCCATGGCGATTATCAACACTGCCAATGTAACGTCCACCACTACTAATGAAGTGAATACCAACATCACGATAGGCACACAGATGAATTGCTGGGGTAGTAATTTGGGCAAATTTGTGGATAACAATCTGGCTAATCTGTTGAATGGGTAGCTTTTGTTCAGGTTCATCATCAATACAAATGCGTAACTGCTCACCTGAGCGCTTAATTAAGGCTTTGCCTACGGTGACATGGATGATGTCACGCTCATCATCCCGCGGAAATAAACGGAATGGTGTGTGACTTTGATCATGGGACAAGCGTGCTTCTTCAGGTAAGCACACAGGGGCTAATGAGCAGTTCAGACAGAGCTTTTCATTATTACAGACAGGCGGTCGTTCAAGGGAGGCTCGTAATTGGCGCGCTTGGTCAATGGTGTTACGAACAAGCTGGCGCTCCTCATCATTAACAGGAACTCGAACCGTCACGTTATCCCTGTGGTAGTGGATTCGCCCTTCTGGAACGGTTGTTTGCAACACTGTTTCAATCAAACAGGCATACGCCAAAATTTGCACCCTGTCACTAGGCCATGGCTGTGCTTGCCCTTGGGAGCCACGACTGCAACGACCAATTTTGTGTTCGTAAGGAATCAAGTAACCTTCAGTCGTCCGCAGAGCATCGATTTTGCCACGGAGTCCTAGCTCTACACTTTCAAGGCTGAGTTGTTGCCAGTCTTCGTGCTCAGACCTTTGCAACTCATTGTGCAACCGACGTCCAGCAAAAACAGACGCATTTTGCGTATAAAGTTCTTCAACTTCTTCAAGATAAAATAAGCGTGGACAATAGGTGAATGCATGGAGAGAGTTAACCCGGAGGGTTTCCTCATGGGGTAGTTCAGTATTGCCACTTTCCATAACTACCCCCATAGTTTGAGGAGTGTTCCTTTTTTGAAATATAGCAGATGAAATTATCTTCTAGTCAATTTTTAATGTAAAATTAAGCAAAACATCTTCACCAGAGAGTTCCAAGGGGAGAGCATAACGCTGGGCAGGGCGGTTGGGTCGATAAATTTCCACAAACCTTAGTTCAGGTGCAATGAGCCAACCAAGACGGCAGCCATTCTCGATGTACTCCTGCATTTTGGCTGACAGGGTTTCTAGGGAGTCACTGGGGGAGGCCAGTTCAATCACAAAATCGGGACACAAGGGGGCAAAACCACAGCGTTCTGCGGGGGTCAGCGATCGCCAGCGATCTTTAGCAACCCATGCCACATCAGGCGATCGAATCGCACCATTGGGCAAACGGAACCCCGTCGAAGCGTCAAAAATCTCCCCGAGTTGAGCCGCTTCATTCCATATCCCTAACCGCAGGATGAGTTGAGCATTTTGGCGGCCAGTTTCACCTCCGGTCGGTGGCATTACAGTCAATTCCCCAGTAGCGGTTTGCTCAAAGCGTAGCTCTGGATTTGCTTTGACAAGTTCCAGAAATTGCTCTTGAGTGACCCGTAGGGTTTTGGGCAGATACACAGGAGGGGCAGTCGCCATGGCGGAAGACCATCGGTGAAAGATACTAAATCAATGGTAGTTATATCCTATCGGGATCAATGGTAGTTATATCCTATCGGGGCGATCGCCCTCTTTTTTGAGGAAGTGGCTCCTTGCTCGGTGACTTGGGAATCATAACCCAGCCGTTTTCCTGCCAGTGATTGCTCAGGCTAAAACGCTGAAATGTTCCTCGACTTGTCTTGCGATCAATCCAAATAGGAAGACTGATGAGTCCACGGTTATCCTTAATCAGCCAGCGAACTGCCCCATCGGTGTTTCGGTAGTCACGAAGACCATTTACCATTGACCATGACTCGCCTAAACTTAGCCCGCCAAAGCGCGTGATTTGAGACGGGTTTGTGAGGGCGATCGCGATGCGCTCCGTCAACTTGAGGGGGGCTGCTTCCTCACTGGAGTCAACCTTGATGACCACTTCTAAATCCGTCAAAATCTCTTGGTAATTTGGCTTAGAGAATTTACCGGTGGGATAGGTACCCATGTGTGTTTTACTAAATTTATGATGGCGCTGCTTGCGCAGAATGCGTGAAATGGGCGGATCATCGCCAATGAGGCCGATCGCAAGTTTTACTCCGCGATGGACTTCCATATCGACTTCGCCCACAAGAGATAGCAGTAGCCCGTAAATTGTAGAAGGCGGCGGATACTGATAGGTTTCTTTGTAGTCCCGTGCAAAGCTGCGCGGAAAGCTTGTGCAGGGACAATCAAGATAAAGCTGCATACGTTGATCTGTCTCGACCTCTGGTAAACATCACTAGGACAAACTCCTAAACACGTTGAGGAGTCCCTAGCGTTTGCTTAGCTTCGGCAATGGCTTCTTTAACCCCTCGAAAGACCTTCACACCCAATTTGCTTAGCTGCTCACCATAGGGCGTATCGGCAATCTCACCTGCTACAATCAACTCGCTTGCTGCCACATCGCCAACTTCTACTAGGCGCAGCAGTTTGGGGCAACCCACTGTGTCACCCATCCGCTTAAAGCTGTCCATAATCCAAGGACTAGGATCATCGGTGATGCGGATGACGATGGATTCTGGGCGGAAGTCATACAAGAACCGGGCATGGTTACCACCCACGTGGCGCACTGCACCAATTGCATCTAGCACCAACGCGGCTCGTTCCGGCTTCTTCAGGCTTTCGGGTGTGAGCGCGATTGTATATTGATAGGCAGTGCAGTGAACTTCGGTACTGTGGATCGATGTTTTGCCTTTTTCGCCTCCCTTAGAACCAAAGGCAATATCTCCCCAGTAGGGGTCAAGGCTGATGGCGCGGCTAATTTCTAGCGCTCCCCGTCGCTTGGTTGTGGCATCTTCGTTGTCTTTACCCTTCTTGGCATCCATGTAGCCAAACAGGTCATCGTCAATGAACTCTTCGGCACTAAATTTTTCATTTTTGAAGCTGTACTTGTCAGTATCAGGATTGAATGTACGGTTAGTTTCAGTTTCATAATGATTTTGGAGATACTCTCGCAATCCCCAACGAATTGCTTCTGCGCTCACTGTAGTGTACTGATCATTACCACGAGTGATTTTTTGCAGCGTTGATAGTGTACTGCCATCACCTTCTCCTCGGTTGTTGGCAGCCACAGCAGTAGAGGTCACAATCGTTGCAAATAGATGTTGAGACATAGTTATTGCTCCTTGGTTTTAGGGAATGAATGGTTAGTGTCCTCGTGCAGAGTTTTCCGGCCTCTCCCTCTCCCAGACTTGGGAGAGGGGGACTGAGGGGGAGAGGGTCACAGACTTAATGACTCGACTGGTGAGCATTTGTCGGTGAGTCTTGAGGAAATTTGCCCTCATCCCCCGACCCCTTCTCCCATCACTGAGAGAAGGGGAGAATGAATCACCTGCTAGCTCCTCCCAGACTTGGGACAGGAACACTGAGGGGTTAACTAGCATGGCTACTAATCGACACTTGATAAATCTCATCTAAGACTGCGCCTAAATCATTCATAACCTGTTGGTTATCAAAGCGAAGCACTCGATAACCATGAGCTTCCAGTTCTTGGGTACGAGCTGTATCATAATCCTGTTGATTTTCGTGCCCTGCACCATCTAGTTCAATGACTAACTTAGTTGAGGGACAATAAAAATCGAGAATAAACCGTCCAACCGGATGTTGGCGACGGAAGCGCAGACCATTAAGTTGGCGATTTCTCAAGGCCTGCCACAAAGCCGTTTCTGCAGGCGTTGCTTGCTTCCTGAGTTGCTGCGCGGCCTGCTGAATTTCTGGTGTTGTGCCACGAATACGGTGAGGTGTTGTCTTTTGAGTCATCGTGATTCCGGTAATGTCAACAACCTACAAAACATTTGCTTGCTGTGTTTCAGAGTGTATCTCACTATCGCCCGATGATTCGATCGCCACCTCCTCTCCGTCCAAAGCATCACCCTTTTTACTGGTGTAGGTAGCGATCGCCAGCAGAGCTAAATCCCTAGCTTTTCGCCAGTTCGATTCCTGATGAATCCACCAAAAGATCTGTGGGCCTGCTGCACGGGCAGCTTTACTGCGAAACTGACTCAGAAAATCAACCAGAGCCGTTGCAAATTCCTGTTGAGTATTGGGACGTTGTAAACGGTAGATGACCTTATCAGTCACTTGACCATAATCAAGCGGTCGCCCTTGCTTTTGGGCTTGCTGAATCTGGTTACGTAGAAATGCGCTAAATGCCCCTTGCACCGCATCAAACAACACTTGCTCATCTGCATTTAAGTGTTCGGTCATGACAACAAGTCCCCTCCGATCTTCTGGATAAATAGTGGTCGCTTTGCGAAATTCAAAAAAACCGCTGTACCAAGCTTTGTTGGTGATTAGGTTATCGCTGATCCACGCCAGCACCTTGGATTCTGCCAACCAAACTCCTTCACCATCCTGCTTAAGTTTGACTCTGGGTGGCAATAGTCGAGAGGCTATTTCGTATAGTCCTAATACCTGGTCATTAACCTGCACTCGATGCACAGCCTGCTTGAGGTAAGACTGATTGCCATCCCACGGCTGGTTCCCAAGCTGGTAAACCTCGCAGTAATCCACTCGAAATTGCTGGGCATCTTCAACCAGTTTTTCGCGAAGTAAAAAACTTAGGGCAGACTCTCCCGCACTACTGGCTCGAAAGCTACGATAGGTGCGCCCTGGTATCCTGCGGCGCAAATTCACCCACTCTTTCAAGTTTCGAACTTCAGGAATCACCAGTGCAGAACGATACCCTGGCAACTGGTAGTAGCCACAGGCCAACGGCAGAAACAAGAGGGATAGAAATCCCGTGGGTGACTCAACATAGGCACCATTAACAAAACATTCAATTAACCCAGGCAAATGATGACTTTTGATTGGTATGCTTTTCTTGAAAGCTCCTTTGCTAGTGAATGCATCCTTGGAATCGCAGGTGTAGTAACAATCTACAACAGGATAATAATCAATCCGAATCTCGGGCTTGTCCTTTTCAACTAGGAATGATAAAGAAACAGTTTGCTTCTCACGAGTGCGCTGCTGAATGTGCTGCAAGAAGGTGGACATCACTCCTTCTGTAAAGATATAGCGACCCTGTTCATCCAGTTTGAGGGCAGGCACCTCTAGATAGCCCTGCTCAGAGCGGTAAGTCTGCTTCAAAAGCCATTGGATAGCTTCTAAATCGCTTCCTTCCCACGATAATTTCACGGCATCTTCTGTCACTTCCCATTGCATTGGGGCACCAGTAGGGTCAATTGCTGACAACGCCAGCGCCAACCCCGCTATCCCTGCCCGATGCGGTAGCAATGTATTTGGGTCGAAGATGGATAGTACCAGTTCCGTCAAAATGAATCACCTCCTGCTCAGTTCATAAGCACCAATCTCTGAGGAGTAACCCCAAATCTCAGACGGCGCTACCGGATATCCCCGATGTTTCTTCCAACTCTTCGTTTGGTTAGCACCGACTGCCAGCGGCACCGTATAGCGTGGCAAAAGCTTGGTGGGTAATTCTTCTACCGTTTTTACATCCTGCTCCAGCAAAGCCGTTGTGGTGTATCCCGCTTGTCTCAAGGAAGTCGGGTAGGTGCGCCATTCGCCATCGAGCCATACAGAATCCCGATCCGGTTTACCCTGCACAGCAGCTTGCTCTAGCCACGAGGCTAGGTCTGCCTGACAAACTTCTCCGCTGAAGCTTTGAAGCATAGCTGCTCCCATATCTAATTCATGCTGCCCGTAGGGAAAGCCCACTTTTTCATCAGGATAGAACAGAGCATCCAGAGCATGACCGCAATAGCGACGGTTCAAGCGTCCTAACCGTTGAATCAATCCGGATGGATCGGCCATTTGGGAGACCAACAGCGTGGCAGACAAATCCAGCGACAGTTCGGCCACTTGGGTGGTAACGGCCATCACCGCCCCATCCGCCTTAAACCGATCCACGACTTCCCGGTGGTGATTGACGCGATCGCCATACTTGTAACGGCTGTGGTACAGCAACGGTTTTAGCCCCCGCTGCTGGGCTTCCTCGAAGACCGCGATCGCCGTATTCACCTGATTGCACACCCACAAAATCTTGCCGCCTTGGTCAAATTCAGCCTTCACCCGTTCCCAATCCGGTGCGTCTGCCAAATGAAACCGATAACGAGGCTGAGTTTCGAGGTCTTGTGGGCCTTGGATAATATTGAGCGACTCACCCACTGCCTGCTTAATTGCCTGTACCTGCCACGGCAGAAATGAAGCCGACATCAGCAAGATTGGAGCCTTGAAAACCTCCAAAAATCGCAGTAAGGCTCCGAACAGCTTATCGTCGTAGCAATGAACTTCATCAAACACAAAGGCCGCTTGAGCGATCGCGGGAAAGCAATACATGGGGCGACGATTACACTGCAACAGCCCCAGCACCGTATCCACTGTGCAAACACTCACCTTGGTACTCCAAGCCTTGAAGGACTCTAGCTTGGTTTCTAGGTCATCATCATCGCCTGTGGACTGCAGGTCTAAATGCGCCAAGTCAACGGCAGCTCGACTGTGGAGTAAGGTCGCATCTACTTTTTCATGAACATAGTCGAGAAAGCCCTCGGTACTGGTGCCAGTTGTCGGATAGCAGAAAAACAGCTTACGCCCCACCGCATGGCGTTTTGCCCAGTTGTAGGCTCCTAATGTTTTACCCGTGCCACACCCTGCCCGTGCTAGCGTCACCCGTGAGGTTGTGTTACCCAACTGCTCTTGGAAGGGGCGTAGGGATTGACCGTTCAATCGTTCATGCACTACGCGCTGGAGTTCAGCATCCATGAGAGTGTAGCGAATTTGCCGCTGAATCCACGATCGGATGTTGAGATTATTTGCAGGCAGGGCTGAACCGCTGGTGTCTCCTGCCACCAACAAGGCTTTCACCACAGCCGTGAAAACAGGATCAGCATCCCATGCGGCAAATTGCTGTAAGAGCGCTTGTCGCCGCTGTTTGATGTCGGTAATCGTCCAAGTGGTCGGTAAGCCTTGGGGAAGTGTTGGCGCAAACCCACAGACTTTTTGCCCATACCGCAACAAGCTGATAAAGTGCTGATGGTTGGTGTAAAGCAGTAGGCGATCGCCCCGTGTCCACTCATCTACACCAGATTCTCGAATCTCTCCTACTTCATCCGTTTGCTTTCCTGCTGCACCGCCTAACTTGAGATGGTGTCCACCCGCCGCAGCGATCGCCACCATCAAATCCCCCGCTCCTGTGGCTAACCACTCTCTCAATTCCCATGCCAGTAAAACAGATAGTGCCTCATGCCGGATCAGTTGCGGATGGGTTACCGGGTTCTTGAGCTTACGCACCACCGCTTGAAAATGGTCATTCGCTTTACCCAAATCATGAAGAAACGCCGCAAGCCGAGCCGTAGCACGCAAGGTTTCAAAATCCTGAGATAGCCCCAACTGCTTGATCAATCCCTCGCCTAACTCATCGAGCAGCGTCGTCACTGCCTCGACTACAGCCGCCGTATGTCCAGCTAGGGTATAAGCCCCTTTCCACGGTGTTTCTTTTGATTTGGCTAATAACAACTTGGGTCGTAAATGCTGATTTTTAGCGGACATTTACTTTCTCTTGGATGGGATAAAACCAGCCACATCCAAAATGTTGCCGCCCGCCTAGTCCATGCCATTGCAGCTTTAGAGAATCCTCTTGGCTTAGCCCTTCGACTACTACGCTATACCCAACAATTTTCTTGCCTTTCACCTGTAGTGTGCGTCGTGCTAAGTCGCCATCGCTATCACTGGGAATAAAAGCCTTTCCCTTGATTTCTAAGCGTTCTAATCCCTTTTGGCATGACTCTAGAAAATATCGCGGCACATCCACATGATCGATGGCTTCTAACTTAAACGTCACCAGCCTTGAAGCCAAGACCTCACTAGCTTCTGGTAACGTAATTTGGGGCTGAACCAGTCGAACAAGATGACCTCGAATATCAAGAACCTGATTTTGCAAGAATCGATACCAAATCTGCATTTGCTCTGACGGGCAGCGTAGCCTGAAGCGAGAGACGCGACTTAGATAAATCATGCCTGTTTGGTTCGGAATACCCGGTACAGTACATAAGCGCACATCAGGGGATAAATCCTTTGGAAATGATTCGTCTTTGGCCTCTTGAAGGCGTTTCTTGATCGCACTATACAGGGCATAACCATGATCCGCAGGTAAAGTGGTACCCACAAGCCCAAATCGAATTTCTACAAAATTCACTGTTTCCATCCTTGGATTAACTGACCGCTTAGACCACGACTTAACCCGTAAAAAAGCCTTAGTTTAGCGCCTCAATCACTCGGGTATTAGCCATTTACCGTATCGACATCGGTGAGCAATTGAGGGTTTATGGAAATTCCTAAACACGTACTTGCCATTGGACAGTCTGCTCACGAAGATAGTATTGATTGCATATTTAATTTTAGAGTAACAAAGAAGCCTGAGGCATGGGAGACACAAATTGTTAGATCAGTTAAGAGATGTGCAGCTAGAACTGTGTCGGGGCGGGCAGTAGTGGAGTGGAACACTGATTGGCAACCAGCACCACCTGCCATGCAAGATGTAACGCTCTGTTACGAATTTCAACCCGTCTGAGTGATAAGTTATGAGAAATTACCGGCTCCCGCAGCCGGTTAGACAATATGGTTCATAACCTGATCTATGAAACATCCCTAGATTGAAATTCTCTAGTCAACACACGAGGCAGGAATGCTAGGCAACGTAATTAATCGAGTAGAGTTTCGGCATTGGCGCGGCGATCTCTTTGGTGGCCTGACCGCCGCTATTGTGGCACTGCCCATGGCGCTGGCCTTTGGGGTCACCTCTGGCGCAGGCGCAACTGCTGGTCTGTACTGTGTCATCTTTCTGGGATTTTTTGCTGCTTTATTTGGCGGTACCCCCACCTTAATTTCGAACCCCACAGGCCCAATGACGGTGGTGATTACGGCGGTCATTACCCGCTTAACCAGCGAATACCCCGAACAGGGGCTGGCCATGGCCTTTACGGTGGTGATGCTAGCGGGGGGGTTTCAAATTTTATTTGGCCTGCTGCGCCTTGGTAAATATATCACCATGATGCCCTATACTGTCATTTCCGGCTTTATGTCCGGCATTGGCCTGATCATGATTTTGCTGCAAATTGGGCCACTGTTGGGGCACAGCAGCAAAGGTGGCGTGCTGGGAGCGGTGCAAAACCTACCGGAATTTATTCAGACAATGAATCCGGCGGCGTTGATTCTGGGTCTGTTTACGCTGGCTCTCATTTACTTTACCCCCCAACGACTGCGGCGCTTGGTGCCCCCCCAACTCCTTGCCCTAGTGCTAGGAACGCTCCTGTCGATGGTCTTCTTTGCCGATGCGGATTTGGTGCGCATTGGTCAGATTCCCACGGGGTTGCCCGAGTTTGTGTTACCAACATTTTCGCTGCCCGCCTTAAAAAGTATGCTGGTGGATGCCGCCATGCTCGGAATGCTCGGTTGTATTGACTCCCTTTTAACATCGGTCATTGCCGACAGCATTACCCGCACCCAACACGATTCGGATAAGGAACTCATTGGCCAAGGGATTGGCAACCTCATGTCAGGTCTGTTTGGTGGGTTACCCGGGGCGGGGGCAACCATGGGCACAGTGGTCAACATTCAAGCGGGCGGGCGCACCTGCCTCTCGGGTATGAGTCATGCTGTAATTCTTTTGATGGTGGTGCTCTGGGCGGCTCCCCTAACAGCGCCGATTCCCAATGCGGTGCTGGCCGGCATTTTAATTAAGGTGGGCATTGACATCATTGACTGGAATTTTCTTAAGCGGGCGCATGTCCTGTCGATGCGAGCTGCCGTCATTATGTACGGCGTGATGTTACTGACGGTGTTTGTTGATCTGATTGTGGCGGTGGGTGTGGGGGTCTTTATTGCCAATATGCTCACCATTAAGCGGCTGGCGGATATTCAGTCGGAAGAGGTGAAGGCGATTACCCATGCGGATGATCAAACGCCCCTAACCCCTGAGGAGAAAGAGCTTTTCCGGCAAGCGAAAGGGCACCTACTGCTGTTGCACTTAGGGGGGCCAATGAGCTTTGGCTCGGCTTGGGCAATTTCCCAGCGTCAAGCGATTATGGCGGACTATAAGGTGTTGATCCTCGATGTCAGCAGTGTGCCGCTGTTGGGGGTCACCGCTACCCTAGCGATTGAGTCTTTAATTGAGGAGGCACAAAAGCACCGCCTAGCCATTTTTCTGGTGAATGGTTCGGCGAAGGTGCAGCAGCGCTTAGAGCGGTTCCGTATTTTAGAGCGTTTGCCCGCCGATCATGTGGTGAGCGATCGCCAACAGGCTCTAGAGAAGGCGATTCTCTTTTTAGAGCAACCGGAGCAACTGTTGGAGGTATCCACCGGCAGCTACGAGTAGCGGGAGACGGCGGCATTGCCTTGCAAGTACCATCGCCATGGGATCTCTTTCCCTTGGGAGATGCCTATACGGCAGGTCTGCACAATGCTGTCCACCACAGGCTGGTCAGGTGGTTCAATCCATAGGCCGGCGGCCTCGCCCAGTACGGCTCCGGACAATTGGCGATCAATGGCCAAGAGCTGGCACAGTTTTCCGGGGCCTGCCGCACGGCGGCTAGGGAGACGGGGGGTGAGCATTTCGAGGGCGCGAATCAGCACCGCACTGGCCACGTTGGGGCGATCGCTAACAATGTTGAGGCAGTGGTGCAGTCCGTAGATTTGATACACGTAAATGGTGCCAGCGGTAGCAAACATGGGGGCATTGCGCGCCGTCTGACGACGGTAAGCATGGCAGGCCGGGTCACCGGCCATATAGGCTTCGGTTTCAACAATGCGTCCGCGGTAAATCTGGCCGTCGGGATGTCGCCGAACCACCATGCAGCCAATGAGGGCAGGGGCCACGTCGGGCGCAGGTCGAGCAAACCAGTTGAGGTCAAGGGCGATCGCCATCCCCTTCGCTCCCGATCAGTGGGGTTCCTCCGCAAGGAGTGTTGCCAGTAGGGCGTGGCGCAAATGGCTGTTTAAGCCCGTGACCATGTAGAGCATAGCTTCGCGGTAGAGTCGCTGCACCGTATGGTTGAGTAACAGGGCACTGCCGCCGGTGGTAATGATAGCCGCCTGAGCCGCACGAACCGCTAAGTGAACCGCTGCTGAGCGCAGTTGCGCATGGTAGGTGGGGTTCACTTGGGTTAACTCCTGCTGAATCGTGGTGTAAAGCGCCTGCCACTGATCTTGAAAACCAGACAACAACTCCGCCGCTTCCGGCACGGTCCCTAGCACCTGCAAACTAGCACGAGCACAGCCCAAGGGCGCAGCCGTACCTTTAAGAATCTGGCGGTTGTCCCGCTGCTCAATCCAATCTGCCCCAGCAATGCCCACGACATCCTCCGGCGGCACCAGCCAGTCAATGACCTCCGCCTGTACCGTTTGGGTAGAGGGCACTGCCGCTAAAGGTAAGGGGAGGGTTAAGTGCAAAATGCCGCCGCTAGATTGCTGCGCATTAATTAGGGGCAGCAGCGCAAATAATACTTGCCCATCGGGTAATTCCGCCGCAACAACCACCATTGTCATGTGCTGAAAACCACTCAGCCAAGGAATGGTTCCCGTCAAGGTATAGCCCTCAGTGGTCGGTAGTGCCTTTAAGTCCTCGTGGTGGTGACGCAGGTGAGAAAAGCCAACCCCAATGAGTAGCTTGCCCGCCATGAGATCCCCTAGATAGGTGTGGGCAACGGGGCTATCGGGGTGCTCCAAAATAATACTGAGGGCTGTCTGGTGCTGCTGCGAGAGGAAGGCAAGGGCACCGGAGGCTTCACCGAGCTTGAGTCCTAAGTGCCAAAGGGTATGGCAAGAGCAGCCTAGCCCACCCGCAGCGGTGGGGGGCGCTAACTGGAATAGACCCAAGCGAGCCAGCGTTTGTAAACTCTCGAACAGGAGTGACTTCTGCTGGTCGATGCGGTTGGCATTCGCGGCAACATCGGTTTCTAAGTAGGCGAAGATCTCTTGCAGAATTGGCTGAGCGGCCTCTGGAGCAGTATCCACAACAACTGAGTCCTCCATTGGTCGGGCTAAGAATAGGCCAAATGGGCGCGAGGGTTATAGGATTCGATGACGTGCAACTGGCGGTAGAGTTCACGCTCGGCATCGCTTAACTGGGGGGGCAGGGTAATCACAATTTCTACGAGTTGGTCACCGCGATCGCCATCGGGGCGGGGATAGCCTTTGCCTGCAAGGCGCAAGCGCTGACCACTACGCACCCCCGCCGGTACCGCCATTTTCACCCAGCCATCAAGGGTGGGGGCTTCCACTTGTCCGCCGAGGGCAGCCTCACTGGGGGTTACCGGTAGCTCGCACACCACATCGTATCCCTCTAGGCGAAAGAGCGGGTGGGGTAGGACGTTAATTTTTAGGTACAGATCGCCGCCGCCTGTCCCCTGTCCCCGCAGCCGCACCCGCTGGCCGGTCACCATCGCCGGTGGCAGGGTAACTTCCAAGGAGCGGCCATCCCCAAGACGAATGCGCTCCCGTCCCCCCTCGTAGGCTTTTTCAAGGGGGATTTCAAGGGTGGCTTCAGCATCTCGACGACTCACCGCGGTATAGGCCGTTTTTACCGTGCCCGGTCGAAAATAATCTGTCTCTATACTAGGCGAACGGCGCGGCGGTTCGGGAGGCATGGTACTAGGGCGCGATCGCCGTCCCAAGAGTTGGTCTAAAAACTCCTGAAAGTTATCTTCGCTGAGGTCAGGATCGTCCTTGAGGCTGGTGCCATTGCGACGGCTGGCCGTGCGTTGGGGACTGCGACTGCGAAACCCCGGCTGGGACCAGTATTCGCCGTAGCGATCGTACTGCTCGCGGCGGCTCGGATCACTAAGCACCTGGTAGGCTTCGCTAATGTCTTTGAATTTTTCCTCGGCGGCGCGATCGCCCGGGTTCATATCCGGATGATACCGCCGCGCCAGACGGCGATAGGCCCGTTTAATTTCATCGCTACTGGCACTCCGATCCACCCCCAGAAGCTGGTAGTAATCTCGAAAATTACGCATTTAGTTCCCTACTGAATGACCTTCTACCAGTCGTCATCATCCCAATCATCCCATGACTCACGCCGCTGTTCGTAGCTACGGCGGGGGCGATCCCAGTCCTCCGCCGCGTCCTCCGGCTCACGGCGGCGCTCTCGTCCCCGTACTGCCTCTAGGCCCTTATTCATCGCCTCTTTCAGGTTCGGCAGCTTAAACAGATCCTCGTCTTCGTCCGCCTCCTCCTCGCTCAGGCGGAGCTCCCGCACAAAGTCGTACAGTCGCTCTTCTAGCGCCGCATAGGTCAGATCAATTTGGCGATCGTCGTCATTGCGAATACCCTCCTGCAATTGCCGCACAAGGGCTTCAATGGTGCGCCGTTGATTGGCGGCAAACTGATAGCCAAACTCTTGAGCCGCTTCCCGCAACTGCCGCTCGGCCCGCTGAATTAAATCCTGGGCGCGGTTGCGTTTGTCCACCCGTGCGCGCCGTTGGCGATCGCCTGCCGCGTTTGACTCCGCATCTAGGAGCATCTGCTGCACTTCCTCTTCCCCTAGGGTCGAGGCTCCCTGAATCACCACACTCTGCTCACGGCCACTAAAGCGATCGATCGCCACCACCTGCAACAGGCCATTGGCATCAAGGTCAAAGGACACCTGAATTTGGGGCACCCCCCGCGGTGCGGGTGGAATGCCAGTGAGCTTAAACCGTCCCAAGGATTTATTGTGCTCCGCCAGTTCTCGCTCCCCTTGCACCACATGGATTTCCACTTGGCTTTGATTATTTTCAGAAGTCGAAAAAATATCAGAGCGGCGTACAGGAATTGTCGTATTGCGGGGAATGAGCACCTTAGTGACACCGCCAATGGTTTCCACCCCCAACGAAAGGGGCGTTACATCCAACAGCAGAATATCCTTCATATCGCCTGCCAAAATCCCCGCTTGGATGGCCGCCCCCACGGCCACCACTTCGTCAGGATTTACATTTTGGCTGGGTTCACGGCCAATCATCTGGCGCACCAACGCCTGCACCATGGGCATGCGCGTGGCCCCCCCCACCAACACCACCGCATCAATTTGCGCCGACGTGAGCAGGGCATCCCGCAGGGCTTGCTCCACCGGAAAGCGGAGGCGTTTGAGTAACTCCTGACTCAGGTCTTCAAACTGACGGCGACTGAGGGTGGTTTCAATATGCTTGGGGCCTTCAGCCGTGGCCGTCACAAAGGGTAGATCAATGCTGGTCTCTTGCAGCCCCGATAGCTCAATTTTGGCCTTTTCCGCCGCATCGGTGAGCCGCTGCAACGACTGGCGATCGCGCCGCAGATCAATCCCCTCCTTGGCTAAAAAGTCTTCCGCCAGCCAATCGACAATTAACTTATCAAAGTCATTCCCCCCCAGTTGCGAATCACCGCTGGTGGCCTTCACCTCAAACACACCATCGCCCACATCCAGAATCGAGACATCAAAGGTGCCGCCGCCGAGGTCAAACACCAAAATGGTTTGTTCCTTCTGGCGATCTAGACCGTAGGCCAAGGCCGCCGCCGTGGGTTCATTAATAATGCGCCGCACATTCAGGCCCGCAATCCGTCCCGCATCGCGGGTGGCCTGCCGCTGGGAATCATTAAAGTAGGCCGGCACAGTAATCACCGCATCCGTCACCGGCTCTCCTAGGTAGCGGCTGGCATCCTCCACCAGCTTCCGCAGCACCATGGCCGAAATTTCCTCAGGGGCAAACTCTTTTTGCAGGCGGGGGCACTTAATACGCACCTTCCCCGACTCGTCCCGCCGGATCGTGTAGGGCACTCGCTTAGACTCAGTGCTCAGCTCTGCATAGTCGCGGCCAATAAAGCGCTTTACCCCATAAAACGTGTTTTGAGGGTTGAGCACCGCCTGCCGCCGTGCCAACTGCCCCACCAAGCGCTCATTATCCTTAGCAAAGGCCACCACCGAGGGAGTGGTACGGGAACCTTCCGCATTGGCAATCACCACGGGTTTTCCCCCTTCCAGTACAGCAACGACGGAATTGGTTGTGCCCAGATCAATGCCAACAATTTTGCCCATGCCGTTTGAACGACTCCGCACTGGTTAGAATAAATGAATAGCGTTATGGTAGCGGATTATTTACCCTTTGTTACGCTTCTTCGATTGTACGAGATCTATTCAGGGGAGTCAGAATCGCCTTGCACCCTGCCATCGCCACAACTGGGTCATGCCTTGGAATCAAAATGTTGTCTATTGCTGCTTGCTGCCAACTCTGGGGGTAAGATGGCAGGCAAGAGGTTTCAGCGCAACCATCACCCAACTGTTGCTAAGCCTAATTCCGAGAAGGAGATCGTCCTATGCTACACCGCAAGCTTTATCAACTCTACACCGATGGCCAAGAAGTCTGGATTTACTTGCGGGATCAACAACGCCTCATTGATCGGGCACGCATTGTCGATATTGAGGGCAATGTGGTGACCATTCGCTACGAAACCGACGAGGAGGACGAAGTCTGCGCATGGGAGGAAATCGTCAACATTGAGAGCATTGGTTCCATCTCGCGGCGCTTAGCGGCGGTACCGCGGGGCTATGCTGAACTGGCGGTCTCTGAGGAGTGCCCCGAGGCAGAGCAGTTACCGCGGCAGTCCTCGGAAACGGAACACGAACGCTAAGGTCTCACCCCCATCATCCCAATACACCCAATACACCAAATACAATTGTCCCAACGTTGCCCCTAAGCCATGCGCTGTGATTCTGTCCCCTTGGCGGATGCCACTGCCACCGATGTCCTCTATATGGAGCGGTGCTTGCAGTTGGCTGAGCAGGCGAGGGGGCGCACGTCCCCCAATCCGTTGGTGGGCTGTGTGATTGTCGCGGCGCAGCGGATTATTGGGGAAGGCTTTCATCCCAAAGCGGGGGAACCCCACGCCGAGGTGTTTGCGCTGCGCAGTGTCACGGTGGCCGATCGCCCCTTGCTCTCAAGTGCCACCCTTTACGTTAACCTTGAGCCGTGCAATCATTACGGGCGCACGCCCCCCTGCACCGAGGCCATTATTGCCGCAGGTATTCTGCGGGTGGTGGTAGGGATGATTGACCCGGATCCGCGGGTGGCGGGGGCGGGGGTTGAACGCCTACGGGCAGCGGGAATTGCCGTCACCGTGGGGGTGTGCGAAGTGGCCTGTCAGCGGCTCAACGAAGCCTTTGTGCATCGGGTGCGCTACCAGCGTCCCTTTGGTATTCTGAAGTACGCCATGACCCTCGATGGCAAAATTGCCTCTAGTGCCGGCCACAGTACCTGGATTAGTGGTGAAGCGGCACGAGCCATGGTTCACCAACTGCGCGCCGAATGTGATGCCGTTGTGGTTGGGGGCAATACGGTGCGCCGCGATAACCCCCACCTCACCTCCCGCCATGCCCATACCCCCTTACGGGTGGTGATGAGCCGACATCTGGAACTCCCCCTTGAGGCCTACCTGTGGCAAACGGAGGTGGCTCCCACGTTGGTGGCCACGGCTGCCCCTGCAGATCATCCCCTTGTGCCGCGGCTGCTGGCATCTGGGGTGGAGGTTTTGTGTTTGTCCCAACTCACGCCAACAACCGTGATGGCGGAACTGTACCAGCGTGGGGTCATGTCAGTGCTGTGGGAGTGTGGCGGTTCGTTGGCGGCCGCAGCGATCGCCGAGGGGATGGTTCAAAAAGTCTGGGCCTTTATTGCTCCGAAGATTATTGGTGGCAGCAGTGCCCCGGGACCGGTGGCAGATTTGGGTCTAGAAAAAATGAGTGAGGCTCTCTGCCTTGAGGACGTAACCTGGCAGGCGGTGGGCGAGGATATTCTGGTCACCGGCTACCTGAGAGCCACAACACCGGAGCCGATAAGTGCTAAGGATGATCCGGTTCCACCACCTCAATAAGGCTACAGCCACTTTCCGGAGAGGGCTTGTCTGCCTGTTCGTAGAGCAAGTCAATCCAGACGGCTTCGGCATAGGGCTTGCGGCTAGATACATAAAAGAGCCAGTGCTGTTCTAGGTTAAGGGAGGTGCGCAACTCCGCCATCTGCGGGGTGGTCACCAAGCGCAGCGCTGTGCTGGCACTACGCCACTGCTCAATAATACCGACGGCCACCGGCACGGTACGCCCTTCGCTATTTTCTAGCTCTAGAATGCCATCGATATAAATGCTTTCCCACCAGTGGTAGGGATCCGTTAGGTCTAGGCCGCGGCCATCCATATCATCAATGAGTTTCGGTAGATAGGTTTGGACGAAACTTTGGACGATTTGGAAGGCAGGAAAGGGACGTAACACTTTAAGTTGGCGAGCTGTTTGTTGGAACCACAGTTTGTGGTAGGTCATGGGGGCAAGGCTCCGTGCGCAGGCGATCGCCTGTGAAGTAGTCATTAGCTGCGTCCATTCTACCAAGAAGCGCCGTTGTGCTCCAACCAGTACCGTTGAGATCAGTCGGCTACAAACCCTTGGCATCCCCCCTTGAAGTAACTTCGGTAGGGTACCCACAGCCCGTAATTTGATAGTTAAGGATAGCAGCAAACGAGAATCTGCCAACTATACTATCTATTAACCCTATAAAGCAAATGGGAAACTGGCGGCGGTGTAACAGAATTGAGGTGATTCCCTAATGGCGCATAACACTGAGCATCATCTGCTGAACATTGAAGATGAAACCGGAAAACGCACCATCCCTCTCGAGGCGGCCACCTATTCTGTGGGGCGCGACACCAGCAATGCGATTGTCATTCAGGGGCACGGTGTTTCCCGCCAGCACGCCCTCCTGTTACGACTGCCATCGCCAGCGGGCTATCATTACCGCATTGTCGATGGGAATGCTGACGGCAAAAGCAGCGCCAATGGCATTCTTGTCAATGGTAAACGGGTGCAAAGCCACAATCTTTGTCCGGGCGATGAAATTAACTTCGGGGGTCACGTTAAGGCAAACTACACCGTTGTTTCAATGGCGGATGCCGAGTTTACGAAGTATCTGGCCAGTATTAATTATCACAGTATCAAGGCCGTCCCTTTAACCAGTACCGTCACCATTGCGGAGGAAGAGGAGGGCAACAAGGTCAATGAGGAAACCCAGTTTAATGCCGTACCGCCGCCGTTGGTTGAACCCTCTCAGGGGCGATCGCCCTCCCCGGCTGCCGAATCCCAGTCACCATTGTTGTGGATTGTGGTGGGGGCGGTGATCTTAGGGCTAGCGGTGGGGATTGGTATAGCGGTGTGGCAGCCACAACCCGCGCCGGAGGAGGCACCCCCCAGCCAAACCACCTCCTAAGGCCGACGGGGGTATTTGGCCATCAGCAACCGTACCTGCTCCGCATGGTAGGAACTGCGGGTGAGGGGCGACGACACCACCTGTAAAAAGCCCATGGACTCCCCAAGGGTACGCCATGCGGCAAACTGCTCGGGTGGAATAAATGCCTGCACCCCCAAGTGTTTGCGACTCGGCTGGAGGTACTGGCCAATGGTCAGGATGTCGCAGCCCACCCGCCGCAGATCCTGCATCACGGCTTCCACTTCAGCCGCAGTTTCCCCGAGACCCACCATCAGGCCAGATTTGCTGTAAATCCCCGGTGCTTGGGTATGCACCCGCTGCAATAGCTCTAGGCTGCGTTGGTAGCTACCTTGGGGGCGAACACGGCGGTACAGGCGTGGCACCGTTTCCGTATTGTGGTTGAGTACCTCTGGAGCCGCCGCCAGAATTTGATCCAGCGCCTGCCAGTTGCCGCACAGATCGGGAATGAGAACCTCAATGGTGGTGTGGGGGGAGCGATCGCGAATCCGGTGAATAGAGGCAACAAACTGGCTAGCGCCCCCATCGGCCAAATCATCGCGATTGACCGAGGTAATGACCACGTGGTTGAGCCGCAGTCGCACCACGGCTTCCGCCAAGCGCTCCGGTTCCGTCGGGTCAAGGGGCAGCGGTTGCTTTTCAAAGTCAATGTCGCAGTAGGGACAGGCACGGGTGCAGGCCGGCCCCATCATTAAAAATGTTGCCGTCCCCTCGTTAAAGCACTCACCAATGTTGGGACAGGAGGCTTCCTCGCAGACGGTATTGAGGCCTAAATCCCGCAGCAGTTCCTTAACATTGCCCACCCGCTGCCATTGGGGTGCTTTGACCCGTAACCAATCTGGTTTAACGACCACCGCTAACTCCACTGCAAATTTAGAAAGAGACAAAGGGAAAAGGTGAGTTGAGCCACCAATACAAAGATATAGATCAGCGCCCGGGGCCGAAAAATCGTCAGCAGCAAGCCAATGCTCTTGAGATCCACCATGGGGCCTAGCACTAAAAAGGCTAACAGGGATCCCGGGGTAAAGGTGGCGGCAAAGGCTAGGGCAAAAAAGGCATCTACCGTCGAGCAAATGGAAATGACCGCCCCCAAAATCATCATTGCCACAACCGAAATCACTGGCCCTTGGCCTAGGCTGAGGATCAGCTCGCGGGGGGCCGCCACCTGGATAACCGCCGCCACAAGGCTACCAAGGACGAGGATGCCCCCTAACTCCCGAAACTCCTGCACAACGTTATCTAGCAGCAGCGGTAGCCGTTGGCTCCAAGGTTGCGGCGGTGCACTGGCCGCAGGGGCTACGGGCAGGGTCTCAAGGGCAACGGGTTGGCCGGGGGTGCCTAACAGGTAGGTGCCGGATTGGAGGAGGGCAGGAACAGGGGCATCTGTCGGTTGGGGGCGAGGCATCAGGGCGGTAACCGTGGGTTGTAAAAACGGGCGCAGATCCCTTTGGGTGCTAAAGACCCAACCCACAGTGGTGGCGATCGCCAACGAAAATAGCACCCGAAAAACCACAATTTCCGGCTGGTCGCGAAAGGCAATCCAGGTTGCCCAGATTACAATTGGGTTAATGGTGGGTGCTGCCAACAAAAATCCGAGCGCCACCGATGCAGGCAACCCTTGAACCAAGAGGCGGCGGGCCACCGGCACATTGCCACACTCACACACCGGAAACAAAAAGCCAATGCAACTGCCCACAAACGCTCCTAACAGGGGCGATCGCGGCATCCGTTCAATGAGGGCTTGCTCATCAATAAGCAGCAGCAACACACTGGAGAGCAAAATTCCCAATAAAAGAAACGGGAAGGCCTCCACCAACAAACTGAGAAAGAGGGTAAAACCACTTTGGAACTGATTAGCAATATTCATGGGCAAGGCAGGGGCAACGGTGGCAACTCCTTGAGGCACATCCTATCAAAGATCCGCCATCCCTCCCATCGGCGGGGAAAGACTCTAGGCCACAGGAGTACTGTAGATAAACGTCGAATCCAAGGGCGCGAAAGTTGCCGGCCAATGTCCGTCAGCGCGTGACCCCTAGGTGAAAATGCTAGACTAAAAAATACTGATCCCTTTTTTCAAGCTTGGACGGGGCTTGTCTATGCGTATAAAATATCCTCCCCAGACGGTTGATCGCGTCTTGATTTTTGATACCACGCTGCGGGACGGGGAGCAGTCTCCGGGCGCAGCGCTCAACGTCGATGAAAAGCTGACGATCGCCCGTCAACTGGCACGACTTGGGGTGGATATTATTGAAGCGGGCTTTCCCTTTGCTAGTCCGGGCGACTTTGAGGCGGTGCAGCGCATTGCCGAAACGGTGGGCACCGAAACCGGGCCGGTGATCTGTGGGCTGGCCCGTGCCACTCGCGCTGATATTGAAGCCGCCGCCAAAGCCCTGAAGCCCGCCTACTATCCCCGCATTCACACCTTTATTGCCACCTCCGATATTCACCTCGAGTACAAACTCAAGAAAACCCGCTCAGAGGTATTAGAAATTGCCCCCGAGATGGTGGCCTACGCCAAATCTTTTGTGGATGATGTCGAGTTTTCACCGGAGGATGCCGGACGCTCTGACCCTGAATTTCTCTACCAAGTGCTCGAGCGAGTGATTGCGGCGGGTGCCACCACCATTAATATTCCCGATACCGTGGGCTACACCACACCCGCTGAATTTGGTGCCTTGATTAAGGGCATCAAGGAAAACGTGCCCAACATTGATCAGGCAGTGATTTCCGTCCATGGCCACAATGATCTGGGGTTAGCGGTGGCCAACTTCCTTGAGGCGGTTAAAAATGGGGCGCGGCAACTGGAGTGTACCATTAACGGCATTGGCGAGCGGGCGGGGAATGCGGCTCTCGAAGAACTGGTGATGGCGCTCTATGTCCGGCGACAATACTTCAATCCCTTCTTGGGGCGACCGGCGGACTCGGAAACCCCCCTCACCAACATTAATACCCGCGAAATCTACAAAACCTCGCGCTTGGTCTCCAACCTAACGGGGATGCTGATCCAACCCAACAAAGCAATTGTTGGCGCTAATGCCTTTGCCCATGAGTCGGGCATTCACCAAGACGGGGTGCTCAAAAACAAGCGCACCTACGAAATTATGGATGCCCACCTGATTGGCTTGGCAGACAACCAAATTGTCCTAGGCAAACTCTCGGGCCGCAATGCCTTTGCCACCCGCCTGCGGGAGTTGGGCTTTGAGCTAACGGAAACCGAACTCAACAAAGCGTTCCTGCGGTTTAAGGATCTGGCGGACAAGAAAAAGGAAATCACCGACTGGGATCTAGAAGCCATTGCCAAGGACGAAACCCAAGGCGTTGATCTGCGGGGCTATCAGTTGGAGTTTGTCCAAGTCTCCTGTGGAGACCATGCCCGACCCACGGCAACGGTTACGGTGCGCACCCCCAGCGGCGATGAACTCACGGATGCGGCCATTGGCACCGGGCCAGTGGATGCGGTGTATCGCGCCATTAACCGCGTGGTACAAATTCCCAATCGGCTGATTGAATACTCGGTGCAATCGGTCACGGCGGGTATTGATGCCATCGGTGAGGTGACCATTCGCCTGCAGCACGAGGATCGTATCTACTCTGGCCATGCCGCCAACACCGACATCATTGTTGCCTCTGCCCAAGCCTACATGAATGCCCTCAATCGGCTCTACCGTGGTTTGGAGCAGCGGGCGTTGCATTCCCAAGTGTAAGGCGACGATTTACCGGTTATGGCGGAGTCGCTTCCCCCACCGAAGCGGTTAGAGACTGGGGGGATCTATCTGTGTCCTGTGTGCCGCTACGGTCAGATTGCCCCCATGGTGCTGATGGAGACCTACGCCTGTAATTTTTGCCGCCATATTCTCAGCCTAGACACGACCCGTCAAACTGCTCGCCTTGAAGATACGACCATGGTGTTTCGCTGGCAGTGGACAGGTACCACATGGCGTTCCCTGAATACCCCACCCGCTACCCTCACCTATACCGCGATTATCCTTGGGGTGCTGCTGATGACCCTACCGCCGGGTCTCATCTGGCTGGGGCAGCAGATGTTTCCACCCCTGAGTGGCGATCGCTGGCACTGGTTCCCCCTGTTTTGGGTGGGGCTGACCTTTTTTGCCCATGCGGTGCTAGTCTTGCGCATCTTTGCGGGTCTAGTTCCTATCCAGCCGCTGTTTGAGCGCGATCGGCGCCGCTGAGGTGTTTGTTAGCCCTCTAGCCCCTAGTGGTGAGCGTACTGAGAAGCTTACTGTTGGCATCATCACTTAAGTCTGTCGGGTGTCAGTGGTTTATCTGGTCTTCCTGCGCCTTTGGTTACAACGTGGTCATGTTTTACGGTTGAGCTAGCATAGAAGCAGCGTTCCTTTTGGGGATAAGGCCATGGCCACCACACGCCAGTTTAGTAGCTTCAACGACCTGCTCGCCCAAACGACCCAGCCACTCCTCGTTGATTTTTATGCGGACTGGTGTGGGCCGTGTCGGATGATGGCCCCCATTCTCGATCAGGTGAAGAAGAGTCTTAAACAGCAGGTGGAAGTGGTTAAAATTGACTCCGAACGCTATCCCCAACTGGCCAGTCAGTACCGGGTTCAGTCGTTACCGACGCTCCTCCTCTTTTACCGCGGCAAGGAAGTGCAGCGCTGGGAAGGGGTGCAGCCCCCCGAAGTCCTCATTGATGCCATTCGGCGACTCTAGCGCTCCCTAAATCTCGCAACTGAGTTCCCCAAGCCGTTGGTTGAAGCGCAGGTTTTCGCTGTAATCAACGGCAACATCAATGATGGTGGGAACCGGCTGCTCAAGAGCCGTTTTCAGAATCGGAATAAAGTCGGCTGTGGCTTCAACCCGATACCCTTTTAGCCCCATACTTTCAGCAAGTTTGACAAAGTCGGGGTTGCCAAAGTGGACGTAGGCGGACTCGCCAAAGTAACGGTGTTGCTTCCACTCAATCAGCCCATAGCCGCCGTCATTAAAAATAATCGTGGTGAAATTGGTCTGCATCCGCAGGGCTGTTTCTAGCTCTTGAAAGTTCATCATAAAGCCACCGTCGCCGGTGACGGCCACCACATGGCGATTGGGGTGCACCAGCTTGGCGGCCATGGCTCCGGGGACAGCAATGCCCATGGCAGCAAAACCATTGGAAATAAGGCAGGTATTGGGGCGATCGCAGTGGTAATGGCGGGCAATCCACATTTTGTGGGCACCCACATCAGAAATCAGAATGTCGTCTGGCCCCATCACTTGCCGCAGGTCGTAGATTAGTTTTTGCGGCTTGATGGGAAAGCTGGTGTCTTGGGCAAACTGACAGTAGTCGGCAACGATGTCTTGCCGTAGTTGCAGGGCATAGGGAGGGACTTTATCTTGGCGATCGGCCCGCTTGAGAATTTCGTAGAGGGAATCAGAAATATCGCCAACCACCTCAACAACCGGAATATAGCTACTGTCAATTTCGGCATGGGTGGCCGCAAGGTGGATGATGGGCAAACGACCGTCAGGGTTCCAGCTTTTGGGGGAGTATTCAATGAGGTCGTAGCCCACCGCAATAATTAAGTCTGCATGGTCAAAGCCACAGCTAATGTAGTCGCGCTGTTGCAACCCCACCGTCCATAGGGCAAGGGAGTGTTGGTAGGGAATCACCCCCTTCCCCATAAAGGTGTTGGCCACCGGAATATTGAGTTTTTCGGCAAAGTGGGTCAAGGCCGGAGCCGCATGGGCGCGAATGGCACCATTCCCCACCAAGATGAGGGGGTTATCGGCTTGGCTAATGAGTTCCGCGGCCTTAAGGATACTTTGGAACGAGGCATAGGTTTTTTCAGCGGGACGGGGCTTCAGGGGGTAGCCCTCAACGGGCATCGCCGCAATATTTTCCGGTAGGTCAATATGGACGGCGCCGGGCTTTTCATTTTGGGCAATCTTAAAGGCCTTGCGGACAATTTCAGGGGTAATGCTGGGGCGGACAATCTGGGCGTTCCACTTGGTGACGGGGCTAAACATGGCCACTAGATCCAAGTACTGGTGAGATTCGATGTGCATGCGATCGGTGCCCACCTGCCCCGTAATCGCCACAAGGGGTGCGCCATCCAAGTTGGCATCGGCAACCCCGGTCATCAGGTTGGTGGCTCCTGGTCCTAAGGTGGAAAGACAAACTCCCGCCTGACCGGTTAACCGGCCATAGACATCGGCCATGAAGGCGGCACCCTGTTCATGACGGGTGGTGACAAACTGAATGCTGGAGTGGCGTAAGGCTTGGATAACATCAAGGTTTTCTTCGCCGGGAAGGCCAAAAATGTATTTCACGCCTTCGTTTTCAAGGCACTTGACGAGGAGTTCTGCGGTATTCATAACGAGAGAGTCGGTACTACTTTTAATCGTAGTCTGTGAACTTTGACTCGACCTGCCGATGTTTGCAAATCGTGAGGAAGGTTTAGCCCGCCGCCAGTGTGGAAATGACTTTAGCCAGATCAAGGTCGAGTTGGGTAATGCCCCCGGCATCATGGGTGGTGAGGCTAACGGTCACCCGGTTCCATGAAATACACAGATCCGGGTGGTGCCCCGCTTGCTCGGCAGGCTCGACAAGGCGATTGACAAAGGCAATGGAGCCAAGAAAGTCCTGAAATCGAAAGGTTTGCTCGAGGCGATCGCCCACTAAGGACCACCCCGGCAGGCCGGGGAGTTGAGCTTCAATTTCAGCAGTGGATAAGCGTTCGGCCATAGGGGTACTCTTAACCTCTATAGGATTCGATATATAAGATGCATTAGATGCATTAAGTACATTATTGCCAATTACCACGACGCGATCGCAGCTTTCCTGCTGGCGCTACGGCTCGCCCGGGCTGTAATCCCCCCGACCACTGCTGCATGATGCCATCAAGAACTAGGGCAAGGGTGGCGCTCCAATGCTCCATCGCCGCTAAGGGTAAGGCCAAGCTGCCGCGGTAGGCACCAAAGAGGCACCCCAGTAGCGGCAGGGACTCCGGCTCCTGCACCAACTGCTGTGCCAACAGGAGATCCTGTGGGGCGATCGCCAAGGCATACTTGACGCGGGTCACAGCGTCTGCGGCAACCGCCAAGGAGTGGACTGGCTTGGCTAGGGGCTGCGGCTGCCATGCCCGCTCAAGGTACTCGTTGAGCAGTGTCTGAATGGAGTCTAGCTCAGGTGGTACGGCCATCAAGGGCTGCTGCCAGGCCGCCAAAAGGTGGGGCAAGGCGGCGTACCAATCCCCTTGAGCCGGAGATGCGCTCTGCCATTGCTGGAGATACTGGGCAACCAATGGGGGCGACTGGCGCTCCAGCCCCCATAACAGCCCCAGCAGGGCACCCCTGAACTGCTCGTAAACCCCACCCAGAACCATTGGTGTGCTCCTGTGGCCATGATTGTGCCAATAGTTTTGACCAAGGAGTATTTACCCCCTCGCCAAAATCCGTTATAGTTGTAAATTGTCGATAAATTCAACCCCCCTATGCAAATGACTGTTGCCATTGTCTTAAGAGAGGGAGCGAGGGCTGCCCAATGATTAAGCTGCGCCTGAAGCGCTACGGCAAAAAGCGCAATGCCACTTACCGCATTGTTGCCATGAACAGTAGCGATCGCCGGGATGGCCGTGCTCTCGAAGAGCTAGGCTTTTACGATCCTATCCGCGACGAAGTTCGCCTGAAGGAAGAGGCCATTAAACGCCGTTTAGAGCAAGGTGCGCAACCCACCGATACCGTGCGGCGGTTGTTTGTGAAAGCGAATTTGCTGCCCCAGACCCAGTCCTCATGAGTGAGTCGGCTTCTGCTCCCAATTACGTCGGGTTAATTCGATTTTTGCTAGAGCCGTTTATGGAGGCACCGGATACCCTACGCATCCATGCGGAGTTTTCGCCAGCCACATCGCGTATTTGGATTCGTCTGGCCTTTGCAGGTGATGATAAGGGGCGTGTCTATGGTCGCGGGGGGCGGAACCTGCACGCCATTCGAGCAGTCCTAAACGCGGCAGCCGCAGCGGCGGGTCAGCAAGTTTATCTGGATGTGTACGGGGATCACAAAAGTGAGCCTAAAATAAATAACCAAGAGGGCGATCGCCGTGGGCGACCCCATCGTCGTTCTTATCCATCATCAAGGAGGCAAAGTTAGCGCGTGTCTGAAGTGCGTTTAGGTGAAAACGAATCTATTGAGTCGGCCCTACGGCGGTTTAAGAAAAAAATTCAAAAGGCGGGTATCTTATCGGAAGTGAAGCGGCGCGAACGTTACGAAAAACCAAGCCTACGCCGCAAACGTAAGCAGGAGGCTGCTCGTAAGCGCAATCGCTAGGCCGCATCGCCAAGATTGCCATGAGCGATAGCCTAACAATTGATCTCCACAGTACCGAGAGCGCGATCGCCCTTGTGGGGGAGCAGGAAGCCAACCTTCGCATTTTTGCTGCCCAAACAGGGGCGACGCTTGTTTTGCGGGGGCGTGACCTCTACATTAGCGGCACCCCCGCCCAAGTCCAGTTGTGTCAGCAACTCATCCAAGATTTGGGTGCCCTCTGGCGCGAAGGTAAGGCGGTCTCCGGCGTTGACATTCTCACCGTTCGCCATGCCTACGATACCCAACAGCGGGATGCCCTCCAAGAACTTCAGCAGGACATCCTCGCCCGCACGCGCCGCGGCGATATTATCCGTGCCAAGACCTTTCGCCAGCGGCAGTATATTCAGGCGATTCGCCACCATACCCTCACCTTTGGCATTGGCCCTGCGGGCACCGGCAAAACCTTTTTGGCCACCGTCCTAGCGGTGCACGCCCTACTGGCTGGCACTTACGAGCGCCTCATTTTGACCCGTCCCGCCGTCGAAGCGGGGGAGCGGCTTGGTTTTTTACCCGGAGACCTGCAACAGAAAATTGCCCCCTACCTGCGCCCCCTCTACGATGCCCTTTACGAACTGGTGGAGCCAGATAAAATTAGCAACCTGATGGAGCGGGGCGTCATTGAAGTGGCACCCCTAGCCTATATGCGCGGGCGTACCCTCAACAATGCCTTTGTGATTTTAGATGAGGCGCAAAATACCACCCCAGCCCAAATGAAAATGGTACTCACCCGCATTGGCTTTAACTCCCGTCTGGTGGTGACGGGCGATTTAACACAAACAGATTTGCCAGAGCACCAAACCTCTGGATTAAGCGTTGCCGCCAACATCCTCAAGGATGTGGAGGGCATTGCCTTTTGTTACCTCACGAAGGGGGATGTGATTCGGCATCCGTTGGTCGAGCGCATTATTGATGCCTACGATCGCCATGAGCAGGCTACTCAGGGGGGAAACCCACAGCGGCGGCGATCGCCCCAGCCCCCTAAAACCAACCCCTAGATTTGTATGGGAACGAGAGAACCAATCTTGTGGGATATACTGAGTGCTATCGAAGAGCAGCAGTGGGTAGCAGACTCAACTCACCGCTGGATCTCCATATTCAGCCGTATTGAACGAGGATTCGCGCCGCACTCTCCAACCTCGCGTTAGCCGGTTGGAGTCAAGGCGCGGCAGTTGTAGCCAAAGTGGAGACTGCAACACTATCGTGGTACAGTAGCTCCGTGCTAAACCAAACGCCTATTGTCCGCACCGACAAATGGAACCTTAAGCCGACGGCTGAGCAGCGTGTGCTGCTTGCGGAGACGGTAAAGGTTTATCGTCGTTTTTG